>OGRZ01000003.1_pt1 | contig 363128 bp, 345 predicted proteins | sample 1573771 | NCBI WGS metagenome assembly OGRZ01 (sample SAMN03295811, study PRJEB24534) | human gut metagenome | isolation source: fecal sample 1 from infant 2 | host: Homo sapiens | place: USA: Pittsburgh, PA | collected 2014-07
CGTTTATCCTGAGCCAGGATCAAACTCTCATATATAGTTTGTTATGAGAATCTTTTGATCAAGACTCTTTCATTTACATCTGACATTCGTCTGATGCGTGATTTAAATTTGTCCTTATTTTATAAATAAGAATCATTGTACTCAAAGTATTAACTTTGGTTGTTGTTATATTCTATATAATTGTATGATTATCATCCGTAGATGTTAACCTTGGTTCAACGCCGTATCTCTCAACGACTATTACATAATACCACATAATTTTTAGCTTGTCAACTTTTTTTATCATTTTTTTGTGATTTTTTAAGTTTTTTGCTTTCAAAACTTATGTCGCATTAATTATATGATACACCCTAAAATGCTTTTTGTAAAATATTATTTATTTTTAAATATTTGATCTGCATTTCGGCGTGCCTTATTATAATACTTGCTATTATTTTTTTGTCAAATATTATTTTCCTTCGTTTTCCTATTATATTTCCTACTATATATATGTATTAATAATCTCTTTTTATCTATTACTATTTTTTATTAATTTTTATTTACAAATTAATAAAATAAGTCTATAGTTAATTATTATATTATAGTAGGATGGTTTTATATGTTTGATAGTTTTATTAAATTAAATAGTGAAGTGAGTGACTTTTTGTGGGGATATCCTATGATCACTAGCTTATTCTTTGGTGGTATATACCTTGTCTATAAGTCTAGGTTCTGGGTTTATAAGAACTTCTTTTATATTTTTTCTCAAACTTTTGGCAAGATTTCTTCTAACAAGGATACTAACGAATCTTCTATTTCTCCTTTTCAAGCGGTTTCGACAGCTCTTGCTGGTACAATTGGTGCAGGTTCTATAATTGGTGTTTCTACTGCTATTGAATTTGGTGGACCTGGATCTATATTTTGGATGTGGCTTGCAGCTTTAGTCTGTATGACTACAAAGATGGCAGAAGTTTGTTTTGCTGTTGCTACTAGAAGAGTTGATCATGATGGTAAGTTCGTTGGCGGCCCTATGTATTACATTTCTGAAGGTGCTAAGAAGCCAGTCTTAGCTAAAGTTTTCGCAGGCTTTTCTATAATCGCTATTTTAGGTACTGGCGCTTTAGTCCAATCAAATTCTATATCTGAATCTGTTAAAGATTTAAGTGGTTTGCCTTTAAATATATCAGGGCTTGTTATAATCGTCCTTTTATTTTTAGTTTTAGTTGGCGGTATCCAAAGAATAGGAGCTTTCGCTGAAAAAATTGTTCCCTTTATGGCTCTTTTCTATGTTTTAGGTTCTGTTTTTATAATATTTCTTCAAAGAAATCATCTAGCTGATGCCTTCAGATTAATCGTTAGTGATGCTTTTTCTAGTGAGTCGTTAGTTGGTGGTGCTTCTGGATCAGGAGTGATGCTAGGGGTTAGATGGGGACTTGCTAGGGGAATTTTTTCAAATGAGGCTGGTCTTGGAACTGCCCCTATGGCACACGCTTCAAGTAATACCGACCATCCTGTTAGACAAGGTATGTGGGGTGCAATGGAAGTATTTATTTCTTCTATTGTGATTTGTACAATGACAGCTATTGTTATCATAACTTCTGGATTGTGGCAAGATCCAAACCTATCTGGAGCTAGCCTTACAGCCGCAGCTTTTTCTAAGAGTTTCCCTTTTGGTAGATATATAGTAAGTGTAAGCTTGATACTTTTTGCGTTTACCACTGCGGTTTCTTGGTGCTATTATGGAGAAAGATCCATATTTTATCTAACCAAGTCAAGAAAAATCACTGCAGCTTTTAAGTATTTGTATATTGGATTTTGCTATTTAGGAGCTATCGGCGGATTAAAATTTGCATGGAATGTAGCTGATACTGCAAATGCCTTAATGGCTATTCCAAATATAATTTCTCTTGTCATTATGGCTAATGTTTTCTACAAGTTGATAAGAGATTTTGATTTTCTTAGGGAAAATAACGGGTTAGGTGATTACTCATGGACTTTCGATAATAAATGGAAAGATTTTTTCAAAAAATATATATAAGGATATAAACTTCAAATCTAATCATGGTTTGAAGTCTTTTTATTAAGCATATATCTATCACATAATAATTGACAAATAAGGTATAAAGCCATACCATAGGCTAGTATTCATTAATTTATATTACTTATAAAAGATAAAGGAGTTTAAATGAAAGAAAAATCATCTTATATAAAAAATAATAAGGTTTTTAGCTTATCATTAGCCGTTTTGCTATTATTAGTATTTATGGGAATATTTATACCTACATCTTTTGGAAATGTTACTGAAAATCTAACTTCAAGAATAACGACTAACTTTGGTTGGTTTTACCTTTTGTTAGTTACAGGAATTTTGTTTTTTCTATTTTATCTAATAGTAAGTCCTATCGGACAGATTAAACTAGGAAATCCTAATTCCACACCGGATCACTCTACACCTTCTTGGATAGCTATGATGTTTTCTGCTGGTATGGGAATAGGACTAGTATTTTACGGAGCAGCAGAACCTCTTAGCCACTATGCTATTAACACCCCAATTCATAATGCAGGAAGTAAAGAAGCTCTATCAGATGCTTTTCAATACACATTTTTCCATTGGGGAATCCATGCTTGGGGAGTGTATGCTGTAGTAGGTCTAGCTCTTGCATATTTCGGTTTCAGAAAACAAGAGAAGTATCTACTATCTGCCACTTTTAAACCTTTATTAGCAGATAAATCTGAAGGGTTTTTAGGAAAAGCTATAGATATAATAACAATTGTTGCTACTGTTATAGGAGTTGCAACTACTTTGGGATTTGGAGCAAGCCAAATAAATGGAGGTCTGTCCTACCTTTTTGGGATAGCTAACAATTTTAAAGTTCAAACAATAATTATTATAATTACCACCATGCTCTTTATCCTAAGTGCTATGTCAGGTCTTGGAAAAGGAGTTAAGATTTTATCCAACCTCAATTTAATTCTTGCAGTTTTCCTATTAGCTTTGGCTATAGTTATAGGACCATCAGTTAGGATTTTTGACAATTTGACAGACTCTATAGGTAATTATTTACAAAATTTCTTGCAAACGAGCTTTAGATCTTCATCTTTTGACCCAGAAAATCGTGGTTGGATTAATATGTGGACTATATTTTATTGGGCGTGGTGGATATCTTGGTCTCCATTTGTTGGAGTTTTCATTGCAAGAATATCTAAGGGTAGAACTATAAGAGAGTTTCTTACCGTTGTACTCCTAGTTCCAACTATGTTAAGCCTATTGTGGTTCACTACTTTCGGAACTTTGTCCACAAGCGTTCAAGCATCAGGAGTTGATCTTACGGGATTTGCTACAGAGGAAGTCCTCTTTGCTACATTTTCCAATTATAATCTGGGAAATATAATGTCCATCGTAGCCTTGATTCTTATAATATCATTTTTCGTAACATCAGCAGATTCAGCGACATTTGTCCTTGCTATGCTATCAGAAAAAGGGGAGCTTAATCCATCAAACAAGAAAAAACTCACTTGGGGAATCCTTCTTGCTATAATAGCAATTTCCTTATTATTCTCTGGTGGACTTGATGCTTTACAAAACACTCTAATAATTGTAGCCCTACCTTTTTCTGTGGTTATCATTTTTATGATGGTTTCTCTCTTAAAAGAGTTAAACCACGAAAAGGATAAGATGGGTCTTTCCATAACTCCAGACAGGCTCCCTAAGAAAAATCAACCCTTCAAATCTTATACAGAAGACTAAAAATCGCCCCAATAGGGCGGTTTTTTTATTAAAAAAGGAAGCGTCTAGCTTCCACAGATTGTTGACAAAGTGACAAAATCCAAAAGTAAGCGTTCCATTCGGAAGAAATTTCAAGAAATTCAAATCGAAATAATGCGCCCGTAAATCGCACTGTTTGAGCATTAGCGAGTTTGCGATTTACAGTATTATGAGATTTAGAATTTCTAAATTTCTGTAGCTTAGTAAGCGTTTTTTGATTTTGTCTACGCTCTGAGGATGCGTCTAGCTTCCAATTTATCTATCTCGCTTCTCTTTCATTAGTTGAGTTTAAAATGTCTTGACTTAAATTATCTAAGGCATAATTTAGTTTATCTAAAATTTGATCCTTGTGTTTCCACCTGTGAGTTACATTTACTAGATTTACCATGTGTCCTGAAGAAAATAAAGTATCCTCAGGAAGATCTAGGTTTTCTACTAAAATTATTTGCTCTTTTATACTCTCACCAAGGCTTGCCTCTACGAAATCTCCTCTTTGTCTCATCTCATATAATTTTGATCCATATTGAACTGAAGTCGTCATAGGAAAAACTGACTTTGGAGGGTAAATGTTTAGAAACTCTGCCGTAGCCTTGGCATTTACCTCACCATTACCCGCTCCAGCAACCCCCATCATAAGTATTGCATGGTAGGACATACCTGCGCTTTTTAGTTTTTCCAGCCCTTCTTTATATTCATTTAGATTGCAACCTTTATTTATATTTAGTAGAGCCTTCTCGTAGGCAGTTTCGACTCCTATATAAAGTTCATCATATCCAAGAGCCTTTAGTTTTTTCAATTCATCTACGCTCTTATTTTTAAGATTATAAAACGATGCGTAAGATGTGATTGTCTTTACATTTGGCAAATAATGATTTATGAGCCCTCCTATTTCGTACAATTTATCAAAAGATAAGACAAAAGGATCTCCATTTAAAAGATAGATTCTGTCAATATTAGGTGCGTATGTCCTAACTTCCTCCAAATCACTTATTATATTTTCCATAGGTGCTATAGAAAAAGGAGTCCTCTTGTACATAACACAAAAAGCACACTCGTTATGAGAACAACCCCTAGTTACTTCTAATAAAACTGTCCTAGCCTCCAAAGGCGGTCTATAAACTTCTCCTGTATAATGCATATATCCTCCTAAAATAACTATACAAGTCCTACAAATCTTTGCACGAGTAACATTTGTTACATCTTTTGTTAATGTTAAAGTATATAATATAGGTAGGTGATCATATGTATGCAATAGATTATTTAATAGAAGAACACGAACAAATATCTAAATTTTTAGACAGATTAGAAGAAGAATGTATAGAAGTTATAAACGAAAAGACTGTAGATTCTAATTTTTTTAGAGCAAGTATTTCCTTTATAAGAGAATATGCTGATGGCATCCACCACAAAAAGGAAGAAGATATCCTCTTTAAGTATATGATAAGTGATTTGGGCATGTTGGGCGAAAAGGTAATAAAAGGAGGAATGTTAGTTGAACATCAACTGGCTAGGGGATATGTATATGATTTAGAAATATCTCTATCTTCCTACAAAGATAATCCAAACGATAAAAATCTCCTCCAAATCATAGCAAATGCTATGGCTTATGTAAATCTCTTGAGAAAGCACGTAGAAAAGGAAAATACAACAGTCTACAAATTTGCAGAAGATAGACTAAGCGATGATAGGAAATCTCTTATCGAAAAAGAATCTAGCGAAAGAATTAAAACAGAAAAGAAATATGATAAAAGAAAGGAAGAACTTTTATCTATAATTTTTAAGGAAAATAAATAGGATATAAGAAAAGCCCTCAATCCATATTTTGGATTAGGGCTTTTAAGTTTATATTATTGCTTGTCTTAAATCTTTTAGGGCATCTCTTGCAACATCCATAGCCTTTTGCATGGCATCCTTGCCTGTCATATCGACTCCCGCTTTCTTTAGGACTTCTAGTGGATATTCACTTTCTCCTGCTTTTAGAAAGTCTAAGTAAGCCCCTCTTTGATCATCAGTCCCATTTAATATATTTTGACTTAGGGCAACTGCACTCATAAATCCTGTCGCATATTGGAATACATAGTAGAACATATAGAAGTGTGGAATCCTTGCCCATTCTGCTGATATATACTCATCTACTTCTATGTCCTCACCAAATAAATCTTCATTTAACTCTTTATATATTTGGTGGAGTCTTTCCGCTGGGATTGGCTCACCATTTTCTACTAATTTGTTTACCTTATGTTCAAATTCCGCAAACATAGCTTGCCTAAATACTGTAGATTTGAATTGATTTACAAAATAGTTCAATAGATAAGCTGTCTCTTCTTCAGACTTGGAGTTTTTGAGCATATAATCAAGTAATAAAAGCTCATTAGTAGTTGACGCAATCTCTGCTAAAAATATTGAATAAGATCCATAGTGGTAGTCTTGAGTATTTCTTGTGTAATAAGAATGCATGGAGTGACCCAACTCATGGATAACTGTAAATACGTCATCTATTGTATCTGTGTAGTTTAGTAAGATAAATGGTTGAGTGTCGTAAGATCCTGATGAATAAGCTCCACCTCTCTTGCCCTTGTTAGGACAAACATCAAACCAGCCATTTTCAAATCCTTCTCTTGCAACTCTTACATAATCTTCTCCTAGAGGTTTGATTGCTTCAAGAACTATCTCTTTTGCCTCGTCAAACTCTATCTTTCTATCATAATCTTTTACCAAAGGAACATATATATCATGAAAACCTAAATCATCTACTCCCAAGAACTCTTTTCTTAAACTTGTATAGTCCCTATGGATATCCACATTTTCATGAACCACTTCAAGAAGATTGTCATAAATTTCTTCTGGGAGATTGTTCGCAAACAGACTCATTTGTCTAGCTGAATCAAAGTTTCTAAGTTTAGCTTCTGTATTGTGGGCAGAATAATCTCCGTCTAAGGTACTAGCTAGAGTATTTGCAAATTGTCTATAGGTTTCATAATATTTTTCGTAAACTTCACGTCTAAAGTCTCTATCCTTATCTTACTGGAGATTTACAAAATTGGCACCAGTGATTTGAATCTCTTCTCCATCTTTATTTACACTTGGAAAACTTAGGTCAGCATTTTCAAAAATCATATATGTTGAGCTTGGATTTTGTGCAGTTTTTCCGAAACTTGCTATAATCTGTTCACTCTTTGGGTCTAAAGTATGGTCTTTGTATCTGTATATATCTTCAAAATAATGGTCTAGGTTTTTGATTTCTGGATCTTTCAAATACTCTTTTATCAACTCGTAGTCTGTAGCTAATAGTTCTGGTCTTATGAATGATAGGGATTCGCTTGTTGATACATAAGCATTTGTAGCGATTTGCTTCATCTCTTGATACTTTGTTACTCTTGTATCTTCATCAGATTTTAATGAGGAAAATACATATGCCTTTTCCATTTTTCTAGAGAATTTCTCATCTAACTTTAGAAAACTTTTAAAAGTATCAAGATCTTTGGTGATTTTCCCTTCAAAATTTTTCAATTCCTTAGCTAGACTTTTTATACTTTCAATATCTTCATAAAAATCTTCGTCTTTTTCATAAATTGATGTGGTATCCCACTTCAATCTCTTATCTATATCTTTTCTTTCCATGTTATCTCCTAATCTAAGCTAATAAATAGCTAGGCTCTTGTTTCCAATTCTAATAAATAAGAAACACAAAATCACAAAGGCTGCGACTGATATCACAATCGTTGTAAGAGGTAAGTTTCTATTCACAACTGGGAAAATCCCTGCAAGAAGAACTCCTGCCAAGAAACCTCCCAAGTGACCTTGAATTCCAATTCCTGGAGCTAAAAGAGAATATATCAAGTTTATCACGATAATTGAAATAAAACTTGCACCAAGCCCTCTTAAAACTGCATCATCCTTGTAATTGATCATAAGTCCCATAGCAAGTCCAAACATTCCATACAAACTAGTAGATGCTCCTGCCGATACCGTGCTTACATCTCCAAAGGCATAAGTGAACAAATTCCCCATAACACCTGCCAAAAGGTAAATAATAAGGAAATTAATAGACCCATATAGTCTTTCAAATAGTGGCCCTATGTTATATAGAAAATACATATTAAACATAATATGGAAAAATCCTATATGGATAAAGGCGGCACTTAGTATCCTCCACCACTGTCCATCATGTACTAAAGGTTTGACCATAGCACCATACCTAACGAGATTACTAATATTTTCACTGCCTCCTGTTAGACTCATAAGAATGAAAACTGCTATGTTTACAATCATCAAGACTAGCGTCACTTTTGTTTCTCCTAATTTTTTTATATTCATATTCATAATTATTAATTGTACCGCTTTTTTACTTTAATTTAAGTACTTGCTATTTACATCGTGAGCAAGTTTTTCAATCTCATCTAAAAGGCTCTTTCTATCCAAATGATTTTCAATTTTATATTCATAGATATAATCAAAAAACTCATCATTAGAAATTTTCTTATCTTCGCTATCATGAAGGAAAATTATTTTTACTTCCTTTTTATATCTCTTGGCAAGTTTAGCCATACTTATTGAAGAATAAGCATCGAATTGACTCAGATCTTCTCCCAAGATGATATAATCCATATCCCTAACTAGGCTTTTAAAATCAATCTTCTCCAATATATAATCCATAGGTTCGCTAATCCTCGCCTTAAAATAAGTAAATAAGGCCCAAGCCGCTCCCCCACCAGAACCTAGGGAAGGAAAATCTACATGATTTATTCCCAAAAGCTCAGATGTCTTTTCCATAAAATTCTCACAGCCTCTAAAAAGTCTCGCCACATCATAATCATCAGCGCCCTTCCTATAAGCCCTATCCTCAAGAAAAGAATTCTCTCCAAAAAGGGTCATTTCACTACTTGTAGCGATCTTAATATCAGAATTTATAAATCTTTTATCAAGTTTTTCTATATCAATTCTGTTGACCTTGACCAAATTCTTAGCAACAGGACTTAGACTATTGTCTTCCTTATCATAAAATCTAGCGCCCAAAGCATATAACATGCCCATGCCCATATCGTTACAAGCACTATTACCAAGACCTATGTAAAAGCTCTTCGCACCGTTATCCAAAGCATCCAAGAAAACCTCTCCAAGACCTAGAGAAGAAGCATTCATCACATCCAAATCTTCTTTATATAATAGAGAAAGACCGGATGATTCAGCCATTTCTATAGTAGCAAAATCATTATTTATAAGGTATCTCGCTGTAATCGCTTCATTTAAAGGGTTGTGAACATTGACATACTTATAAGTACCACCTGCGATAAACTTCATAGACTCGATAGTACCCTCGCCCCCATCAAGAAAGGGAATCGCATAAGATTTGCCATCTAGCACTTTTTTAAAAACTTCTCCCATAGTAACAGAATCTTCAAAATTTTTAATTGTATCTATAGCTATTAATGTCTTCATTTTATCTCCTCACTTTACCTATACCCTAGTTAGGCATATATAAAATACTTTTGTTAAAAAAATCACTTAGAAATATAGAAACATTTTATTTTTATATATTTACTTTTCGGGTAAATGCCATAATGAAGGATACATTCAAGAAAATAGAGGTAATTAAAAGGATGGTACTATGATAGATATAATTCTCATTTTGATAACAATAACATTTGTTGTGATTGCTGCTTACCAAGCTGATAAAAATAAGCATAAAAGCAATAAGAGTTTTTCATACAAACTATCAAAATTTATTGCAAACATATTGAATTTTGTTACTTTTTTAGATACTAAAGACGTTAATAATATAATTGATGATATAGAGGATAAAAATGGGAAAGATAAAGATTAGGATAAAAAAGAGGGCTTACTTAGTCCTCTTTTTTACTTATTTTTAAACAATATTTAAATAGATAAATAGGTGCTATAAATGCAAATTGATAAGATGCGAACGGTATTAACAAACCAGTTAGATCATTTTCCTTTTTATCTAAATAAATATTTTCGCTTGGCACACTACACAAAGCTCCTAAGCTTAAATAAATAAATATTATTTTTTTTAATACTTGATTTATATTAAATCTTTCTAATAAGTAATAAAACAATATTATAAAAATAGCACTAAACACTATACCCAATATATTAATAATAAATTTAGAAAACTTAAATTCGTATTTAACTTCATTATTTTGGGTTATTATAAAGATAAGGAAATATTTTATAGCTTTAAACATTACCAAAACCTCCTACATTTATATGTACTTAGAGCTGCTCCAGCCGCATTACTATCATAAAATCGAGTTTTGGATAATATTTGACCTACGGTGTTCCATGCATTGTTTGCCACAGTTTCACCTAATGCTTGCCAAGTATTACCATCAAGAGCATCAAATAACCAAGCAAATTGATCATTGTTTGAGACATCTTCTAATAAATCTAGATTAGTTATTATGTGTTAGCTATTTTAAATTATTTCTCAAACCACTCCAAAATAAAACTCTAATTGTTTCGAAAGCTCCTTTACTTATTAATATGTAAAATATATATTTGCATTACCCTCTTCTTACTGTTTTAAAACTTTCCATTATTTAGATTTAGAAAAATGCCTTATACAGTAATAAACAATTCCAAAAGCAAAATAAGCTATAGTGGCATTTCTATTGTAAAAATCAATACTATTAGAAAACAAATTTAATATTAAAGTTATTAGGAAAACTCCTCCCATAACAACTAATGTTTCTCTAAAATCATTTTTCATATTATAACCTCCATAAAGAATAAAATCATCACGTGAAAATCTTCTGATTTGGAATAGTTTTCTTCTATTAGAAGCAACATCTTCCAAATAAGAATAAGTTCTTTAATAAAGCAACCTCTACTAACAACCTACCCGAATCATAATAGGTTAAACAAAAGAAAATTTAAAATCATGATAAAAGTTTTATATTTCAGCAAAAATTAATATCCCTATTTTAATTATTTTTATAATATTCTTAAATTTCTTATGCAATCGTTTAAATGTTGTCTACATTTAGCTAATTTAAGCCAAAAATACTTTACAGAAATGCCAAGTCTTGTTATACTAGATTAGAAAGAATATAACTTTCGCTGTTTAACTCATGCAATCTAGGAGATTGCAACCATCAAAGACCATTACAAGAGTAATGGTTTTTTTATTTACGTAAATATCTATTGACCATAAAATTTATATAGCTTTGATAAACAGCTTATTTTAAGTAAAGTAATAATATTATGAATTACTTTAGGAGGTTTTTTTGTTAAAAAATAAAAAAATAGCAATTATTTTTTCAATACTTGCGATGCTTTTGTGGGGCTCAGCCATCCCTACTATAAAAACTACCTATCTCGAACTAGGACTAACAGGCTCTGATACAGGAGCAAAGATCTTAGTCGCTGGAATTAGATTTTTTATGGCTGGTATTATAACACTCATATACTTTTTGATATTTGATAGAAACTTTAAAGATTTTAAGAAGCTTAATTGGAAATTTGTCCTAGTTTTAGGTCTAATTCAAACAAGCATTCAATATCTTTTCTATTATATAGGATTGTCAAACACTTTCGGTGTCAAATCATCAATCATTCAAGCCGCTAACTCTTTTATAGTTGTAATATTTTCTGCTCTATTTCTACCAGAAGATAAGATTAACTCAAAAATGATTGCAGCCCTTGTTATTGGAACCATTGGCATTATTATAACAAATACTGGTAAACCTGTCGGTGGTGAGGCAATGAAGCTAACTGGTGAAGGTTTCATCCTAATATCAACTTCTATAAATGCCCTTTGCACGGTTCTAGTTAGAAAATACGGCAAGGGTCAAAATGGGTTCTTGCTAACAGGAATTCAATTTTTAGTAGGATCTATTATTCTAATTATAGTAGGATCAACCCTTGCTAAATCTAGTCTAAACTTTACTTTAAAAGCTGGAATACTTTTGGTATATGCTGCCTTCATATCAGCAACAGCATTTAGTATATGGACTCTAGTCCTACAACTACATTCAGCAAATGAATTTGGAATATACAAACTATTTATCCCACTATTCGGGTCTATCCTATCAGTTATAATTCTAGGAGAATCCTTTACAATGAGATTGGCACTAGGAATGATACTAGTCCTTTCTGCATCACTTATTTTAAATTTGAATAAGAAAAAAGTTTAAATAAAACTGGTAGCTTAAGAAATATCCTCATATTTAGGATAACTTTCAAATAAGCTACCAGCTTTTTTACCTTAATTCCATTATTTCTTCTATTTCATTTGGGTTTATTCCAACCATGGCTTCTCCTAGGTTCTTGCTTACTTCAAGTAAAACCTTAGGGTCGTCGTAGTTTTCTACAGCCTTTACTATGGCCTTGGCTCTTTTTTCTGGATCTCCAGATTTAAATATTCCTGATCCTACAAAGACTCCCTCTGCTCCTAATTGCCTCATTAAGGCAGCATCTGCTGGAGTTGCAACCCCACCGGCTGAAAAGTTTAAGACTGGAAGTTTCTTATTATCTCTTACATATTTTAAAAGATCATAATCTACTCCGAGATCTTTGGCCTTGGTGTAAAGAGCATCATCTCCTAGGGCAGATACTTCTGCTATTTGAGAGTTGATTGTTCTTAAATGTCTTACAGCCTGAACAACATCACCTGTTCCAGCCTCTCCCTTGGTTCTAATCATTGAGGCTCCCTCTTTGATTCTTCTTAAAGCCTCTGATAGGTTTCTTGCCCCACATACAAAAGGTGTTTTAAATTTAGTCTTATCAACATGGTTATCATCATCTGCAGGAGATAAAACTTCTGATTCATCTATGTAATCTACTCCTAGTGCCTCTAAGATTTGTGCTTCTACAAAATGTCCAATCCTAACCTTGGCCATAACTGGGATAGAAACCGCCTCTTGGATTTTAGCTATCATTTCTGGATCACTCATCCTGGATACGCCACCAGCTGCCCTAATGTCTGCAGGGACTCTTTCAAGAGCCATCACAGCAACAGCACCCGCCTCTTCAGCAATCTTTGCCTGCTCTGCATTTACAACATCCATTATTACTCCGCCCTTAAGGCTTTCATTTATTTTTAATATTTCTTTATCCATCATTTTTCCTTTCCTAAATAGCTTTTAACTTACATGAATATTATACAATACCTAGAGGCTTTTGTTAATTGTTTATCCACATACTAAGTATTTCTAAAATAGTTTCTTATAAATTAACAGAGCTTTAAGATTTATCCTTTACTTTTAATAGAGAATTTCAAATCATTTCCTTAGCCAGGTAATTTAATTTGACTTTTACCTTAGAATGATTATAATTATTATAGACGGAGTGATAACGATTATTATAATTGTTTTAACTCCCAAGAACTACTAGAATTTTAAAGGAGAAAAAATATGGCTTTTATAGGAAGAACATTACCAGAATTTAGTCTAGATGCATACGATCCATCAAAGGATGAGTTTGTTACAGTAACAGATAAGGACCTTAAAGATAAGTGGACCGTACTTATTTTTTATCCAGCAGATTTTACTTTCGTATGTCCAACAGAGCTTGAAGACATGCAAGAATCATACAAAGAACTAAAAGATTTAGGAGCAGAAGTATACTCAGTATCAGTAGATACTCACTTTGTTCACAAGGCATGGCACGATGCTTCTGACGCAATAGGAAAGATTGAATACACCATGATTGGTGACTCAAATAAAGAACTTACAAGAGAACTTGACCTACTTGACGAATCAGGCAAGGCCCTAAGAGCAACTCTTGTAATAGATCCAGAAAACGTGATCCAAACTATCGAAATCAACGCTGACGGTATCGGTAGAAAGGCAAACGTAAATGTTAACAAGATTAAGGCTGCAAAATATGTAGCAGAACACCCAGGTGAAGCTTGTCCAGCTAAATGGGAAAGTGAAGAAGATGCTACTCTTACACCAGGACTTGACCTTGTAGGAAAAATCTAATATGTTAGATCAAAATCTAAAGAACCAGTTAGCCCAATATCTTGACTTACTAAAAACAGAGGTCACTATTGGGCTTTCTGTTGCTAATGACGAAAACTCAAAGAAAGTTAAAGAATTTATAGATGATGTGGCTAGTTTATCTGAAAAAATCAAAGTGGAAGAAAAGAAGTTAAAATATACTCCTTCCTTTGACCTAAAAGGTGACTTTGACCATGGAGAGATTATCTTTGCTGGTCTTCCTTTGGGTCATGAGTTTGCTTCCTTTGCCCTAGCCCTCCTTCAAGTGGGAGGCATAAGCCCAAAGGTAGATGATAAAACCATCCAAAGGATAAAATCCCTTGATGAAAGTATGGATTTTGAAACTGTAGTTTCCCTATCCTGCCACAATTGTCCTGATGTTGTCCAAGCTTTAAATATTATGGCTATAATTAATCCAAAGATTAACCACACCATGATAGAGGGTGGAATGTTTAAAGACCTTGCCGAAAGCCGTGAGGTCCTTGCAGTGCCAGCTATCTTTAAAGATGGCAACTTCTTTGAAGGTGGCAAGCAATCAATGGATAACCTTCTCGATCTTTTGGGAAGTGAGAAAGATACCAGTCATTTTGAAAACAAGGGAATCTTCGATGTCCTTGTGATCGGTGGAGGCCCTGCTGCTGCGACAGCTGGGATTTATGCAGCAAGAAAGGGACTAAAGACAGGAATTCTTGCAGATGAATTTGGTGGCCAGGTAAATGAAACCCTAGCTATAGAAAATATTCCTGGCTTTAAATATACAGAAGGCCCTGACTTTATGGTTCAGATGAAAGATCAAGTATCTTCCCTCGGTGTAGATATCATGACAGGAGCCCTAGCAAATGATATAAAAAGGCTTGAAAATGAGAAAGTAGTTGAGATTAGCCTAGATAATGATATTACTCTTAGGGCTAAGACTGTAATTTTAGCTACTGGAGCTAGGTGGAGACTGATAGGAATTCCTGGAGAAGTAGAATTTAGAAACAAGGGAGTGGCCTATTGTACCCACTGTGACGGACCTTTATTTAAAGATAAACCTGTAGCTGTTATTGGTGGAGGAAACTCAGGAGTAGAGGCTGCAATCGACCTTGCAGCAATGGCAAGTAAGGTTACAGTCCTAGAGTTTTTACCAGAACTTAAGGCAGATAAGATCCTTCAAGATAAGCTAAGAAGTCTTGAAAATGTCGAAATAATTACCAACGCCCAAACAACAGGCCTTTATGGAGATGGCAAGGTAGAAAACCTAGAATTTACAGACAGGGTATCTGGAGAGGAAAAAAATATCGATATAGACGGATGTTTCATCCAGGTTGGTCTTGTTCCAAATACAGAATGGCTTAAGGAAAGTGACCTAGACCTTAATAAATTTGGTGAAATCCCAACCAACAAGGATGGATCTACAAATATCGAGGGAGTTTTTGCAGCAGGAGATGCAACAGAAACTGCCTTCAAACAAATTGTCATTGCCGCAGGTACAGGAGCAACAGCAGCCCTTGGAGCCTTTAACTACTTGGTGGTAAACTAAAAACAAATATATCCTAAGCAAAAAACTACTAACTGGACTTGGTTAGTAGTTTTTTTATAAATTCTCTTAAATTTTACTAACTTGCATAACAAGTTAGTCTTATTCTCCAAGCTCTTTTTTGTAGGCTTTTATTAGGTCCTCTTCTCTTATGTCCCTTGCTCTTAATTCTAGGACAATTTTTCCCTTCTTTAACATAATAATCCTATCCGAATATCTTACAACATCTCTTAGGTTGTGGGAGATTAGTAGGGTTGTTATTTTTTCTTTGTCTATGAGATTTCTCGTCATATCCATTATATTTCTACTTGTTTTTGGGTCTAGGGCTGCTGTATGTTCATCTAATAATAGCAAGTCAGGTTTTTTGGCTGTTGCCATAATAAGTGCTAAGGATTGCCTTTGTCCACCTGATAAAAGTCCTGTTTTTGTGTGAAGTTTATTTTCAAGCCCTAGTTTTAGTTTTTTAACGCTTTCTATTACTTCTTTCTCATCAGTTGATTTTTTCAATGGTTTTAGTCCAAACTTTTCGCCCTTTTTTAGGGCAAGGGCCATATTTTCGTATATATCAAGGTTGGTCGCAACTCCGTCTTTGGGATCTTGATTTACCTTGCCCATATATTTCGATCTTTTTTCTTCGCTAAGTTTAGATATATCTGTACCATTTACGAGGATTTGACCTGAATCAAGAGGAAGGCTTCCGCTTATTAGATTCATCAAAGTTGACTTGCCACAACCATTTGGTCCTATAATTGTTGTTGCAGTGTTTTCTTCTACCTTTAGTGAGAAATTGTTAAAGATTGTGTTTTCCTCACTAGTTCCTATGTTAAATGTTTTGGATATATTTTTAATTTCCAACATTTTTTACCATCCTTTTATAATTTCTAGATCTCAAATAGTTGTTATAGGCAATAAATCCTATAACTATAAGTGCTGTTACAAGTTTTAGGTCATTTGGATTTAGCCCTAGATATATGGCTAAACCAGATATTAGTCTATAGACCAAGGCTCCGAGTATGGCTCTTGAAGTATCTTTTAGTTTGTCAGAAGATTTCATAATAGTATCTCCTATTATGATGGAAGCAAGTCCTGTAACTATCATTGCTGTTCCCATTTGAATGTCAGAAAATCCTTGGTAGTTTGCCATAAGTCCTCCACTTAAAGCTATAAGAGCGTTTGATAAAACCAGACCTGCCATAATGTATGTGTCAGGATTCTTGCCAAGTTGTTTTACAAGCTTCCTATTGTTTCCTGTTATTTTTAATAGGTAACCCACTTCACTTTTTAGATAATAGTCGATAGCAATTTTTACCAATAGAGCTATTATCAAGAGAAACGGCCACTTTGGTAGGCTTAAGAATATATCAGCTCTTCCTGCTAGAGGAATATTGCTTGCTCCTCCAATTTTTAAGTTGATTGAATAAAGCATAGTTAAGGTTAATATTCCTGAAAGGAGTGGATCTACTTTTATCTTTTTATAGAAAAAATATGTCAATAATCCTGCAAGTCCTCCACAAATAATAGCTCCCAAGATTCCAAGATAAGGATTAAGTCCTTGTTGGATGAGAACTGCCGCAAGAAACGCCCCGAGCGGATATGTTCCTTCTAGTGAAAGATCATAATATTTTAAGTATTTATAGGTAAGCATGTATCCCATAGCGAGTATTGAAAATATCAATCCAACTTCTATGGAAGAAAGCATACTTGATATTAAACCAGTCATTTTGTCTCCTTAATCAATCTTCTCTACGTTTTTTATAATTTCATTTTCTAAATCAAGTCCCAGGGTCTTTGCTGTATTTGTATTTACTAGAGTTGTAAGGCTATCCGCTTTTTCATATGGAAGATCTTTAATACTTTTATTATTTTTAAGTATTTCAACTGCCATAGCTCCTGCTTGATTTCCTAGTTTTTTGTAATTTACTCCCTCACTTATCAAGGCACCGTTTCTTACACTTCCCTCATCATAAGCGATTGACGGAATCTTATCTTTTGCCAAGGCTTCGCTAATAACTGGCATTGCATTTACAACTACATTATCGGTTACTGTAACCATAGCATCAATTTTGCTCTTTAGGCTAGTTATAGCTTGAGGAATATCATTTATAGATGAAACGCCTTGTTTTTCAAGCTTTAGTCCTCTCTCTGTTAGGGCTTTTTCCAAAGCTTCGACTTGGACATTTGAATTTTGTTCGTTTGTATTATACATTGTGCCAAAAGTTTTAGTTTCTGGATACAATTTCAAAAAATCATCTATAAGTTTTCCTGCCTCAACATAATCAGATACTCCAGTGATATTTTCACCTGTTAGTCCTGCTCCTTCTGGATCTGTTACAGCTGCATAAAGGATTGGTTTATCTTTTATTGTATTGGCTACCCCTTGGGCTGCTGGAGTTCCTATGGTATAGATTAAGTCTGCTTTTTTGTTTTTCATATCACTTGCAAACTGAGGGATAAGGGATAAATCTCCATTTGCCCTTTGATCTATTAACTTGTAGTTTATATTTTCACTATCAAGTTTTTCGATAAATCCTTCTCTTGCAGCATCCAAGGCTGGATGATCTGCGACCTGTACTATTCCAATCGTAAGTTCTCCTTCTATTTCATCATTAGAAGCCCCCTCGCAAGATGCTAATAATAGACAAGTAAGTCCTAGTCCTAACAATTTCTTTAAAGTTTTTTTCATAATTTTCTCCTTGTATGTATTAGATAGAAGTAATTTTTTGTTTTTGTGGTATAAAAAAACTCGCCCTACATAGGACGAGTGAAATTCGTGGTACCACCTAATTTTATAACCCAAAAAGATTACCTTAACAAGAGTCTATCAACTCCTTGCTTCAGATAACGGAAGCTTCCGTAATAGCTTACTAAGTTCGGCTATTCTGCCTACAGAGGGAATAAGTAAATAATCCTTATAAGACTTGCACCAACCGTCTATTCTCTACAATAAGTCATATAAACTGTCTTTCTGTAATCACATTTTCTCTTTAACTAGATAATACAACCTTTCAAAATATTTGTCAAATATTTTTGCTTTTTTATTTATTTTTATTAATGCTAATTATTTTATAACAACCTTAATCAGCCCTCAAGGTAGCATATAATATCGCCTTTACTGCAGGTATTCTATTTTCTGTTTGGTCGAATACCATGGATTTAGCTGATCTAAATACTTTATCAGTCACTTCCATTCCATCAAAATCCATATCATTTGGCAATTGGTCTAGTACTTTTTGAGCAAGCTTTGATTTTTTATCATGAAAAGCTGGTAAGCAATGCATAAATATAGAATTATCCTTAGTTTTCTCCATAACTTTGTCATCTACCCTATAAGGATAAAGCTTATAAATCCTATCGACAGGCACCTTATCAATCTCAGTTAAAGCTATCCACATGTCAGTATAGATTACATCCGCTCCTTTGATGGCTGAGTCTAAATCTTCTGTGTAGGTCACCGAAGACTTGTTATCTTTGGCAAAATCTTTGGATAAGTCTATGAAATCTTTTTTGGGAAAGTATTCCTTAGGTCCACAAGCAGTGAAGTTAATACCAAGCTTTGCACAAGTTATGGCTAGGGAGTTTGGCATGATATCTCCAGGATAACCCAAATAAACTAAATTGAGTCCACGAAGATAGCCAAATTTCTCCTTTATAGTTAGCATATCTGATATCATCTGACTTGGGTGGGTCTTTTCTGTCATAGCATTATAAATTGGAACTTCTGTCATGTTTACTAATTTTTCTAGCATATCTTGCTTGTTGCCACGATAGACTATTCCATCATAATAACGGTCGAATACATTTATGCTATCTTCTATAGATTCCTTAGCTCCAAGTTTGCTTGTCTCAGAATCTATCAAACTCACTCCCATACCCAAATCAAAGGCAGCTACTTCAAAGGAAGTCCTAGTTCTCGTGGAAGCTTCCTCAAATAGAAGGATTAGATTTTGTCCTTCCAAAAATTTGTGAGGCTTTTTTTCCTTTTTTAGTCTTTTAAAATCACTTGCCAAATCTATTAAATAAATAATTTCCTCTTCTGTAAAATCTTGCATAGCTAGTAGATTTCTATTTCTTAAATCAATTTCCATCTCTTTCTCCTTTGTACTAATATACCATATTTTATATATTATATTAAAGAAAAAGACCTCACCTAAGTGAGGTCACATACTGTTGACAAAGTAACAAAATCCAAAAGGAAGCGTTCCATTCGGAAGAAATTTTAAGAAATTCAAATCGAAATAATGCGTCCGTAAATCGCACTGTTTGAGCACTCGCGAGTTTGCGATTTACAGTATTATAAGATTTAGAATTTCTAAATTTCTGTAGTTGGGTAAGCGTTTTTGGATTTTGTGTACAATCTAAGACTTAAGCTAAGCGAGGTCTCAAATCTTTGTTCTTATTTTAGTATTTCTTCTACTATTGGAATTGGAGCTACCTTTTTATCTGTAAATGATAGGGTGTTGTAGAAATCTTCTATCCATTCGTCTGTAAGCTCTTCGTCGTGATATACTGTACAAAGTAAGTCGCCTTTTTTGACGTAATCACCTTTCTTAGCATTCATCTCAAGACCAACAGCGTAGTTTATTGGGTCAGTTTTCTTAGCTCTTCCAGCACCAAGTTTCATGGCTTGGATACCAAGACCCATAGAGTGAATATTTTCAATATATCCTTCTTCTCTAGCTAACATTTCTGTCTTATGTTTTGCTTGTGGCAATAGGTCTGTATTTCTGATTTGTTCTACATTTCCACCTTGATATTCAACCATTTTTTCAAGTTTTTCATAAGCTTTGCCAGATTTAACAGCTTCTTCTAACATAGCTCTAGCTTCTTCTTTAGTTTCTGCTTTGCCTGCTTGCATTAGCATGATTTCTCCTGCACACATACAAAGTTCAGTAAAGTCCTTTGGGCCTTCTCCTTTTACAGTTTCTATAGCTTCTCTTACTTCTAATGCGTTTCCTATAGTGTTTCCTAGAGGTTGATTCATGTCAGTAATCATTGCCATAGTATTTTTACCAAGTTTATTTCCTATTGAAATCATTGCTGTAGCAAGCTTTCTAGCATCTTCTACTGTATGCATAAAAGCACCTTCTCCATATTTTACATCAAGTAAGATTGTATCTGATCCTGATGCAAGTTTTTTGGACATGATTGATGATGCTATTAGTGGAATAGAATCTACTGTTGCTGTTACATCTCTTAGAGCATAAAGCTTTTTGTCAGCTGGTACCAAATCTCCTGTTTGACCGATTATAGCAAGACCTATTTCATTTACTTGTTTTTTGAATTCTTCTTCTGTAAGGGCAATATTAAATCCTTCTATAGATTCTAGTTTATCAAGAGTTCCACCAGTGTGTCCTAGTCCTCTACCACTCATTTTTGCAAGTTTTAATCCGCAAGCAGCAACCATAGCTCCTAGAGCCATTGATGTTTTATCACCAACTCCTCCTGTTGAGTGCTTGTCAGATTTGATTCCTTCTATATCTGATAGGTCAATCACATCTCCAGAATGCATCATAGCCTCAGCAAGTTTTGCTGTTTCATGCTCTGTCATTCCATTTAGTCTAATAGCCATAAGTAAAGATGCTATTTGATAATCTTCTATGGAATCATCTGTAACTCCATCTATAAAAAATTGAATTTCTTCATCTGTTAGTTCTTCTTTGTTTTTCTTTTTTTCAATAATATCTATAAATCTCATTTTCTTCTCCTTATTTTAGAATAACAACCAAATACCAACTATTAAGGCTGATAGTACGCTAACACAGAAACCTGCAAACATTGCTCTCATAGCTAGCTTTGCAAGGACTGGTCTTTTTTCTGGACACAATACTGATATTCCTGATATACAAATTCCTATAGAACTTACATTGGCAAATCCTGCAAGAGAAACTGCAAGCATCATACCTGTTCTTTCTGTCATTGATGCTAACATTGGTCCTAATTTTCCGAAAGCTACGAATTCATTTAGGATTAATTTTGATCCTAAAAGCTCTCCTGCTGTTAATACTTCTTTACCCTCAAGTCCCATTAGATAACCCATTGGGGCAAATACATATGATAAAATTGTTTCAAGAGATATGTTAAATATGCCAAGTATACCATTTATCAAAGCTACTATGGAAATGATAGCTATAAGACTGGCACCAATTGCCATAGCCATATTCATTCCGTCTAGGGCACCACTTGCTAAGGCATCTAGGACATTTTCGTTATCTCCTTTTCTATCCATCTTAACTTCTCCAAGTTCTTGAATTTTTTCAGTTTGTGGACAAACGATTTTCGATAACAGAATAGATCCTACTGGAACCATCGTTGATGCAATTAGTAAATATTCCATTGGAATTCCTAAGGCAACATATCCAGCTATAATAGATACTGACATAGATCCCATACCTGATACTAAAACTAGCATAACTTCACTTTCAGTCATGAAATTAAGATATTTTGCAACTAGTATTGGTGAGTCGGTTTGACCTAAGAACATATTAGCTACTGCTACAAATGATTCAACTTCTGAGGTCTTAAATAGCTTTCCTATAACCCAACCTATCTTTGATACTACAAATCCCAATATTCCTGTGTAGAATAATACTGCTACCAAGGATGAGATAAATACAATGTTTGTCAAAGTTTGAAAGGCAAATATAAAGCCTGTTGGAGCAGCAGGATCTCCCAAAGCTCCAAACACAAATTGGATACCTTCGCTACCATAAGATAGCACTTTTTCAACACCTGTACTTACTGCTGCTATAGCCTTCCTTCCTTGAGGTAACTTTACAAGAAGGCCCGCTATAATAAATTGAGCAAGCAAGGTTGTAAAGATTCTCTTTACATTTACAGCCTTCCTATTCATTGATAACGCAAACATGAAAGCGATAACAACAACTATCCCTAGAAGGTTTAACACTAACTTCATATACTACTCCTATTTACTAACTTCTTTATAAAAACTTGTTCCTGGGATTGAACTCTCTATGCCAAATATATCAGCAATAGTTTTACCAATATCCGCAAAAGTATTTCTTGTCTTTAGATCAACTCCTGATTTAATCTTATCTCCAAATATTATCATAGGAACATATTCTCTAGAGTGATCTGTAGATTCTGTTGATGGATCACAACCGTGGTCTGCAGTAATGATTACTATGTCATCTTCTCTAAGTTTATCCATCATTTGACCTAATTGTTTGTCAAACTCACTAGCTGCATTTGCATATCCATCTACATCATTTCTATGACCATAAATCATATCGAAGTCAACCAAGTTTACAAAGCACAAACCGTTGAAATCCTTATCACATAGGTCAAGAGTTATGTTCATTCCGTCGATATTATCTTCCATTTTGTAACTTTCTTCGACAGATTTTCCTGCAAATATATCGTAGATTTTGCCTACTCCAATTGAATCAAAACCATTTTTCACTAAATCATCCATTACAATTGGACCTGTTGGATCAAGAGCGTAATCATGTCTGTTTCTAGTTCTTTCAAAAGATCCTTCTTTTCCAACAAATGGTCTTGCTATTACTCTTCCAACACCTAGATCTCCTTGTAACATCTCTCTTGCAATCTCACAACAACGATACAATTCTTCAAGGCTTACTACATCTTCATGGCCTGCTACTTGGAAAACTGAGTCAGCTGATGTATATACTATCAAAGCTCCAGTTTCTAGATGTTCTTTTCCATAATCTTTTATTACTTCTGTTCCAGAATATGGTTTGTTACAAAGGATTTTTCTGCCTACTCTTTTTGAGTATTCTTCCAAGAAATCTTCTGGGAATCCATTTGGGAAAGTTGGGAATGGCTTTTCGGAGATTATCCCTGCCATTTCCCAATGACCTGTAGTTGTATCTTTTCCATTTGAACTTTCAGCAAGTCTTGCAAAAGAAGCTTGAGGATTTTCTACACCTTCCTTACAATCAACACCTTCTATATTGAAAAGACCAAGCTTTTCTAAGTTTGGAGTGTCATACTTTTTGCTTTTAACAATTGCAGCTAAAGTATCGCTTCCTTCATCTCCATACTTTTTAGCATCAGGCATCTCGCCTATTCCAAGACTATCTAAAACTATTAAAAATACTCTCTTCTTATTTTCCATGGCAAATCCTTAATAATCTGATTTATTTTCTTCGCCCTTTAGCATCTTGATTGCAGAGCTTGTTCCAATTCTATCGCAGCCTGCTTCGATGAAGGCTATCAAATCTTCTTTTGTTCTAACTCCACCAGCTGCTTTAATTTTAACATTTTCTCCTATATGTTCCTTAAATAGAAGTACATCTTCCATCCTAGCTCCGTCTGTACCAAAGCCTGTAGATGTTTTTATATAGTCAGCACCTGCATTAGTTACTGCCTTACACATGGCTATTTTCTCTTCTTCTGTTAGATAACAAGTTTCAACAATAACCTTTAAAATTCTTTCTCCAACAGCTTCTTTTATAGCTCTAATCTCTTCTTCAACTTTTTCATAATCGCCATTTTTAACATCAGAGATATTTACAACCATATCAATTTCGCTTACTCCATATTCTATGGCCTTTTTAGCTTCTACTATTTTTGATTCTGTTAGATTGTATCCTAGAGGAAATCCGATTACTGTACAAATCGTTAGCTTATCACCATATTTTTTGTTGATTCTTTCAATGTATGATTGAGGAACACAAACTGATGCAGTCTTGTATTCTACAGCCTCATCACATAGTTTTTCTATATCTTCCCATGCAGAAAAAGGTTTTAGTAATGTATGATCGATGTGAGCATAAATTTCTTTATTTTCCATAATAACTCCTTATAACCCTTTGTGAAAGGTTTTCCTTATTGTCTAGACATTTCGTTTCTTTTGTTATTTTTATTCTACAACAATCATGTTAATATGTCAACATAAAATGTTATAATTTTACCATTATTTTCTTAAAATAGCTTCTAGCCCTTAATTTATCAGATATTTATGGTACAATTAAGCTAAAGGTGGTTGGAGTATATGGCTAAAAAAGACGAAAGATTAAATAAAATAATAAGCATAGTCAAGAATAAAAACGGGTCTTCCATCAAGGAATTGGCAAGCGACCTGTCAGTCTCTGAGATGACTATAAGAAGGGATATAAAGATTCTTGAGGACAATAACATTATAGAGGTTTACCATGGGGCTGTTGTTTATAACCCTTCCTTGGATAACCCGACTCTCTCCCAAACTGAGTCGGACTATGACTTAGATCAGAATTTGAAATTAAACAATAGGCAAAAGGATTTGATTGGAAGAAGGGCTTCTAGTTTAATTAACGATGGAGATATTGTAATAATAGATACTGGAACTACTACTGATAAGCTTTCTAAGTATATTTCTAATGATATTTCTTCAACTTGTCTTGTTTTCTCATCAAATAACTTCCTGAATTTGATGTATAAGGATAATATCGACCTAATCCTTGCGGGAGGATTTTTCCACAGGAATACAGGGATGTTCGAATCACAAGCAAGCCTTAATGTTATAGAAAACACAAGAGCCAACAAAGTCTTCTTATCAGCAGCCGGAGTACATAAAAATTTGGGCATAACTTGTTCCAACTCCTACGAGTTAGCCACTAAGAAGCTAATTATTAAAAATTCTCTAGAGGTTATTTTGCTTGTAGATTCAAGCAAGTTCGATGCTGTAAAGGCTGTTCATTTTTGTGAGCTTGATGATATAGATATTGTTGTAACTGATAAAAATATAAGTAGAGATTGGCTTAGCTATTTAGAAGAAAAAAATATAAAAGTGATAATAGCTGATAAATAAAAGGCAGTGCTTAGGGTCTTTCTATAAACCTTAGGCACCGTCTTTTTTTGTTTATTAAATTTTATAATCTTTCATGTTCTTGCCAGCAATCATAACTGTCGATAGGTTGTGAAGGAGTGAAGAACTTGTATTTGACAAAATTCCTAGAACTCCTAAGATTATAAGGCTTGAGTTAATGGATACAATCTGCTTGTAGTCAGTTTTTATCCTTTTATCCATAGCCTTTGATAGTTTTACAACATCAACTAGGCCTTCTAGGCTGTCGCTTCCTATGGATATGTCAGAGATTTCTTTGGCTATATCAGCTCCCTGGTGCATTGATATGCCGACGTCTGAACTTGATAGGGCTACAGAATCATTTATTCCGTCTCCTATCATGACAACAGTCCTTCCCTTATCTTTCTCATCTATCACATATTTTTGTTTATCTTCCGGTAGAACTTGGGACTTGTAATAGTCAAGGCCTAGCTTTTCAGCTACACTCCTTGCTGCATTTTCTGCATCTCCTGTAAGCATGGCTATGTTATCGAAAGATAAGTCTCTAAGGTATTCCACCATATCCTTGGCTTCTTCCCTTAGGGGATCTTCAATACAGATTACTGCTATAAGTCTATCGGCAAAGGCCAGATAGAGAAGTGAATAATCTTCTTTGAGCCTATCAATTATATCCCTAGTCTCATCGTCTATTTCGACTCCCTCATCATCCAAAATAAAGTGTTCTGATCCAATCATAGCTAACTTGTCTACTATAGTAGTCTTTATACCATGAGCTACTATATATTCAGGCTTGGAGTGCATCTCTTCGTGTTTTAAATCCCTTGCCCTAGCAGCTTCTACTACAGCACTTGCTATAGAGTGTGGGAAGTGCTCTTCAAGACAAGCGGCGATTCTTAGACATTCATTTTCCTCGATATCATCAAGGGCAATAACTTTAGCAACCCTTGGTTCAGACTTAGTTAGGGTACCAGTCTTGTCGAAGACAATGGTGTTAGCCTTAGATAAGTTTTCTAAGTATTTTCCTCCCTTAACCAAGACTTTCTTTTCAGATGCTTGGCTAATCGCCTTCATTATAGCTATAGGAATAGTAAGTTTTAGGGCACATGAGAAATCTACCATCAAGAACGACTTGGCCTTTTCTAAGTTTCTTGTAAGAAGGTAGGTAAGTCCTGCTCCTACGAAAGAGTACTTAACTAGGCTATCAGCCATATTCTCTGCATTTTTCTGAGCCAAAGACTTGTTCTTTTCGCTATCTGAAATAAGCTCAATAATATGGCTTAACCTAGATTCATCGTACTTTTTCTTAGTTTCAACGATGATTGCTCCCTCTTCTAGGGCAGTTCCTGCAAAGACTATAGATCCCTCTGATTTCTTGACAGGATTAGACTCTCCTGTAAAAGAAGATTCGTTGACCATGGCAACACCCTTGATGACCTTGCCATCTACAGGAATTAAGTTACCCATCTCAACTTCTATTAAATCTCCTTCTTCAACTTCCTTGATATTTTTGATAATCTTCTCACCATTTTCGATTACAAACACATTGTCAACATTTAAGGCAAGGGAATTAGCTAGGTCTTCTTGGGATTTCTTCATGGTGTAATCTTCAAGTTTTTCACCAAGGCCCAATAGGAACATTATGTTTGCGGCATCGCCAAACTGTCTTGTTGCAAGAGAGATTGAAATTGCAGTCGCATCCAAGACTTCTACATTTACCTTTCTCTTAATCAAAGACTTAACTCCAGCTTTGATAAATGGATAGGCCCTAAAGAATAGACTTATGGTTCCTAAAGGCTGAGGTAGGATATATTTAAAAAATATCCTAGTATACATGGCATCTCTTAAAATATGGAAGATGTCATTTTCTGATTGAGCCTCAAAGTCTACTCTTTCTATAGAGGTTTCCTCAATAGTCTTTAGGTCTAGGTCAAGGATTGCCCTAGCTATTTGAGGAATAAATCTCTCCTCGTAATTTACCGTGATGGACTTTGTGAGTATCGACACCCTACAAGACTTGACGCCTTCGATTTCTTCGATGCGATATTTTAGCTTATTTAAATTTTCCTCTTTGATATAATCTTCATAGGTGAAACGGCTTCTGCCTTCGATTCTATGAGCAATAGAGGCTCTCATTACTTATTTTCTTCCTCAGAAGTTTCTTCTTCGCATCCACACTCGCATTCGCAAGCTACTTTGTTAATATCTTGTTCAGCTTCTTTTTTTGCTTCTTCAGCTTCTTCCTTAGCCTTTACTTCCTTAGCTTCTGCTAGGACATCTTCTGCTGAAACTCTGATAGATTCAATAGTTTTATCGATAGATTCCTTTACCTTTAGTCCTCCAACAACTGTGTTAACTGTTGCTTTTTTGGCAAGTTTTGAGTTGAGAACTTTTCCTCCAACTAATCCTACCAATAATCCTGCTCCAACGCTTAATGCTTTCTTTTCTAACATGAATTCCTCCTTAAATTTTTAGGCTTTAATATCTTAACGAAAGTTTTACCTTAGCTTTGACCTAAAGCCTTTACTATGATTCAATTATACTCTTATTATTTAATTTTGAATAGAGGGTTTTCTAATTTTAAAACAATTCTTACTTTCCATCGATTACAGTATCTGAAAATCCAATCATTAAATTCAAATCAGAATTTTCTATTTGTAGAATTCCGTATTCTACTAGGCTTACTTCCGGATTATCCTTATATCTTTTATCGGGGCTTCCATCTTTGTTGGCGTGTTTATAAGTTTTTTCTAAGATTGTTGCATCTTTGGCGATTTCCCCTTCTTCCTTAAAGTCTTCTGCCCTAAGATCTACTTTTAGATCCTTGTAGTCAATAGCCTTAAGGTCTTTGTTTTTCTGAAGTAGAAGGGCATCTGGCAAGAAGCTTATCATTATATCATCCGTCTTGAGGCTTATTATCTCTACATTTGTATCTATTCCATTAGGAAGTCCCTTCACTATTCTTAGGGGGCTCCTATCTAGGATTAGATCATTTTCTAGATCATTTATTAGAAAGACTTCATCACTTTCTAATATCCCTGCCAAAAGCTTATTGCTAAGGTCGTATTCTTCCTTGGATCCGTCTTCGAAGTCATATTCTAGGCTTACTGGTTCTGGATTTTTCTTATAGAAATAAAGAATAGCACCTATTATTGTAAGGCCTATGAGTAAGGGATTTATGAAAAATAAAAATATTCCTGCAACAGAAAGAATAAGGCCGACAAGCTTGTAGGGTCTTTCTTCCTTTCTACTTTCTAGGACATCTTCTAGGGCAGTTGACTTGATGTTTTTAAAGTCAATAGTTGATGTTTTATTTATTATTTTTCCTTCTTTGTTTTTGTTTTCTTCTGTATGATTTTTCCCTAAATCATTTAGGGGATTTTTGAATTCTTTCTGATAGGATAGGCCTGTTCCGGGGATATAGGCCGTTCCCCTGATATTTCCCTTGGCTGTTTTTGTTATCCTAAAGCCTTTTCCGCCCCAAGAAAACCCAGGACCAGTCTTAGACATATTTATCCTAAAACCCTTACCTAAATTTATACTTTTTCTAAATCTAACTCCCATAATATCATCCTTTCATAAGTATTATATCATAAGAAAAATATTTTTAGGCAAAGAAAAACTGCTAGGTTATACCCAGCAGTTTTAATTTTTCTATTATTTTAGTGTTGCATACATTATAGCTTTGATTGTATGCATTCTGTTTTCAGCTTCATCAAATACTTTAGATTTGTGTGATAAAAATACATCTTCTGTAACTTCCATACCGTTTAGTTCGTATTTGTCGCCGAATTTATCATAGATCTCTTTACCAACTGTTGTGTTTAAGTCGTGGAAAGATGGTAGGCAGTGCATGAAGATTGTATCTTCTTTAGCATTGTCCATTACCTTTTGGTTAACTTGGAATGGGTGAAGTTGTTCGATTCTATCAGCCCAAACTTCTTCTGGTTCTCCCATTGATACCCAAATATCTGTGTAAATTACATCAGCATCTTTTGTGCTTGCCATTACATCTTCGCTAAATTCAACTTTTGAACCGTGTTTTTTAGCAAATTCTCTAGCTAGTTCTTGAACATCTTCTTCTGGCCATAGGTCTTTTGGTCCACAACCGATGAAGTTGATACCAAGTTTTGCACATGTTACTGCTAGGGAGTTACCCATATTGTTTCTGCAATCGCCCATATATACAAAGTTTAGACCACGAAGGCGTCCAAAGTTTTCTTTGATTGTAAGCATATCAGCGATCATTTGAGTTGGATGCCATTTGTCTGTTAGACCATTCCATACTGGAACTCCTGCATTATCAGCTAACTCTTCTACTAAATCTTGTCTAAATCCTCTATATTCGATACCATCGTAGAATCTACCTAAAACTTTTGCAGTATCAGCTATTGATTCTTTCTTACCCATTTGGCTTGAACCTGGATCTAGATATGTTACTCCCATACCAAGGTCCATACCAGCAACTTCGAATGAGCATCTTGTTCTTGTTGATGTTTTTTCGAATAATAATACTATGTTTTTACCTTGTAGATAGTTGTGTGGTGTTCCTGTTAATTTTAAGTTTTTAAACTCTTCTGATAGTTTGATTAAGTATAAAACTTCATCTTCTGTAAAATCTTTAATAGCTAATAAATTGCGTCCTCTTAAGTTAACTCCCATTTTAATCTCCTTATTTTTTTATTTTACATAATGCTAAAGGAAAATTCGTCATCCTCTAACATAATTGTAAGCACATTTGTACTATCCAAGTCATCTTGTAAGATTTTTCTAGAAACCATGGTTACAATCTTATCATCAACCACTCTTCTAATCTCTCTAGCCCCAAATTCTTCATAATCTGAGAGGTCTACTATTTTTTCGATGACTTCATTTGTGTAGGCAAAGTTTACTCCGATTTCCTCAAAATCATTTTTAACTTCTTCTAGGTAAATCTTTGTGATTTCCATAAGATCTTCATAAGATAAGGTATTAAACTTAACTATTGCATCAAGCCTATTTATAAATTCAGGCTTAAAGTATTGGTAAAGTTCATGCTTATATAGATCGCTGTCATCTTCCCCCGCCAATATATTAGATGTCAAAATTATAATAGTATTGGTAAAGTCTATGGTTATACCTCTATTATCAGTTAGTCTCCCCTCATCGAGTATTTGAAGTAGGATGTCAAAGATTTGTTTGTTAGCCTTTTCTATCTCATCAAATAGAATTACTGAATAAGGATTGATCCTCACTTTTTCAGTAAGCTGGCCACCTTCTTCATAACCGACAAATCCTGGAGGAGCTCCAATAAACTTAGTTGTGGAATTTGAATCCATATACTCACTCATGTCAAATCTTATTAGGCTTTCTTCCCCTTCGTAGAGGGTATCAGCCAGAACCTTTGCCAAATAGGTCTTACCAAGTCCTGTATTTCCTGTAAAAAGAAATGTCCCTATTGGCTTGTGCCTATTTTTCATGCCAACAGCTGTTCTTATTATTGCATTTGATATCTTCTCTACAGCTTCTCGTTGGCCTATTACTTTTTTACCCAGAGCCTTGTCTATATTTAAGATTTTTTCCTTCCTATCTTGATTCAAATCCTCTACTGGTATCTTAGTTATCCTAGATATCAGAGTTTTGATATGATTTTCTTCAAGTTTTTCTATTTTGACAAATTCATATTTTTTGTTCAGGTAGGATTTCTCTTCTTTTCTAAGCTCCGGAAGTTTTACCTTAGTAATTTTAGTATATTCCTCGAATTTATCCTCATTTAGTAATCTTTTTTTGATAAATTCAAGCTCTCTTATATCGCTTCTTATCCTTCTTAGATCTCTTAAATCTTCTGTTTCTTCTTGTTTTATTTCAAGATTATTCTCGTAAAGCTTCTTTAGCTCATCTAACTTGCTTTTATTCTTATCGTTATCTTTAAGCTGTAGGCTTTCTTCCAATTCTAGAATATCTTCTCTTAATTCATCAAGACTATCCGGTGTATTTTCAAGCTTATTTTTAAGCATTGATGCCGCCTCATCCATAAGATCTATCGCCTTATCAGGTAGCTTCCTATCAGTTATATATCTATCAGATAGGTCTACACAAGCCTTTATCGCCTCATCTGTTATTATCAGATTGTGAAAGTTCTCGTAGTTAGTTTTTATACCACGAAGAATCTCATAAGACTCTTCTAAGCTTGGCTCTTTTATCAAAATCTTCTGGAAACGGCGTTCGAGCGCTCCATCTTTTTCTATATGAGACCTGTATTCAGCAACAGTTGTCGCTCCTATTATAGTTATTTCTCCTCTGGATAGTTTAGGTTTTATGATATTTGAAATATCAATCCCACCTGAGGAGCTTCCTGCTCCAACAATTGTGTGGATCTCGTCTATGAATAGGATGATTTTTCCTTCAAACGAGGTTACTATATCTATCAAATCTTTAACTCTTGATTCAAATTCACCTCTTAAACCAGTACCTGCCAATACACTTGATATATTTAGAGAAAATATTATCTTATCTTTTAAAAAATCTACCACATCTCCTTGGGCAATCTTTAGGGCTAATCCCTCTACAACTGCAGATTTACCAACTCCAGGCTCGCCTATTAGGATAGGGTTATTTTTTATCCTTCTTGTTAGGATTTCAGATAATCTATCTACTTCCTCATCCATACCTATAACTGGATCAATTTTACCTTCTTTAGCTCTTTTGGTAAGATCTATCCCATATTTGTCGATGAGATCTCCTATTTTTTCGCTAAATCGTTCGCTAGTTTCTACTTCCTTTTCTTTGTTTACAAGATATTGTTCACATTTTTCTTGCCTTAGGCCAACTTTTTCTAGGATATGTTTGCTAGTAGTCTTGCCTAAATCAAAGAAAGCTAGAAATAGATGGCTTGTAGTTATTTTCTCAGCGTATCTTTTCTTGGCATTTTCCTTAGCAAGTAGCAAGGCACGTTGGTAATCTCTTGAAAAATAAAGCTTGCTAAGTCCATCATTTGACCTTAATTTTCCTATAGCTTTTGTTATTTCATCAGCTAAGTTATCTTTATCTACAGAAAATTCTTCAAGCATTGTATCTAGGACATGATTTTCTTGATCTGTTACAGACTTTAGTAGATGAAGGTCTGTTACTTCTTGATTTTTATTGAGGAGGGCGAGGTTTCTGGCTTCCTTAATCGCCATTGATGCCTTTAGTGAATATATATCTTTCATTGACCCTCCTTATACTTTTACTTAACTATTTTTGTTCCTACTTTTCCTTCTAATCCATCCAAGGCTTTATCTAGTGAAGTTATTATTGCTTCACCTTCTGGGTTTTCTTCTAAGAATTTAAGACAAGCTTCTATTTTTGGTAACATAGATCCCTTAGCAAATTGACCTTCTTCTATATATTTCTTGGCTTCATCTACGCTAATTTCTCTAAGTTCCTCTTGGTTTTCCTTGCCAAAATTGATATATACACTATCAACTGCAGTTAGGATTAAAAGTTTATCTGCATTTATATCTGCTGATATTTTACTTGCAACGAAATCTTTATCAATTACAGCATCAACTCCAACAATGGTACCATCTTCATCAAAGACTGGAATTCCACCGCCGCCACCTGTAACTACAGCTGTATTATTTTCTAGCAAAGTTTTTAGGGTTTCTATTTCCTTTAATCTAACTGGTTTTGGGCTTGCAACTACTCTTCTATAGCCTCTGCCTGCATCTTCTTTGAAAGTATAACCGTCTTCTTTTTCGATTCTTTCTGCTTCTTCTTTGCTATAGAATGTTCCTATTGGCTTAGTTGGATCTTTGAAGGCAGGATCGTTTTTGTCAACTTCTACTTGGCTAACTATTGTTACAACCTTCTTGTCGATTTTTCTTTTCTCAACTTCATTTTCAATTGCTTGTTGAAGGTGATATCCTATATAACCTTGGCTTAGGGCAACACATTCTACCAAAGGAAATTCTGGTATGCTTTCATCTATTTCACTTGCCTTAGATAATCCTAAGTTTATTACACCAACTTGTGGTCCATTTCCGTGAACTATGGCTACATTTTCATAATTTTCTATAATATCTGCCAAGGCCTTAGAAGATCCCTTCACTGCCTCTAATTGTTCTTTCGGACTATTTCCTAGGGCGTTTCCACCCAATGCTACTACTATTGTCTTCATCTATGCTCCTTTCTCAAAAATGATGGTTTGTGTAAATTTTCTTTATTTCTTATTTTTTTGATCTAGCTTATAATAATTCTCTCCATTAAAGAATTCTTTCTTAATATCTTTTATCTCTCCGCTCATAGCTATAAGTCCTATCATATTAGGTATTACTACAAGTCCTAATGTAAAGTCTAAGAATACTCCAGCCTTATCGAAAGATACAAATATTCCAAGAAGAATCATAAGTGATGCTACAACTCTCATTATCTTACCAACCTTAGTACCAAATAGATATTCAGCTTGTTTTTCACAGTAAAATACTATTACTATAATTGTTGATAATACAAATAAGAATAAGCTTATTGATATTATGATTGATCCCGCTTGACCGAATATAGTGTTAAACGCTCTTTCAACTGCTACTGGTGCTAGTTGGTCGCTTTCTGCTTGGCTTAGACCTGGTTGCCATACTCCTGATAAAAGAACTGTTAGGGCTGATATTGTACAAACTATAATTGTATCCGCAAATACTTCAAATACTCCCCACAAACCTTGTCTAGCTGGGTGATCTGTGGTAGCTGCAGCATGACCATATCCTGCAGAACCCATACCAGCTTCGTTAGAATAAACACCACGAGCAACACCCATAGATATTACCTTAGATAAAGCAGCTCCACCAACTCCTCCAGCAACTGCTTTTGGATTGAAGGCACCTTTGAAAATATATCCAAGGACTCTTGGCACATCACCTATGTGCATAATAATTATGATTATACCAAAAAGTATATATAAAGCTGCCATTATTGGAACTAGTTTTTCTGTAACTCTACCAATTTGTTTTACTCCACCAAACACTACAATTGAAACAATTATAAAAATAACTATAATAGCAATTGTTTTGATAGTGTTTTCGTTTAGACTAGTTGCCGCAAATACATTTTTAACAGGATTTGCTGCTGATAGAGTTTGAAGAGTAATTGATGGAAGGATTTCAATCATAAAGAAGAAAGCTGCCAAAGCTCCCATTGCCTTACCAAGACCACCCTTTAGTCCGTTCTTTAACATATAAGAACATCCACCAACGAAGTCTCCATCTTCATTCTTCTCCCTATATTTGATAGATAGGGCAACTTCTGCAAACTTTGTTCCTTGACCAATAATTGCAGCTATCCACATCCAGAATATGGCTCCAGGACCTGCTGCAAATATTATGGTTGGAGCAACAACTATATTTGCTGCTCCAATAGATGAAGCAAGGGCTGTGGTCATGGCTTGGAAGGCAGAAACTGTACCAGATCCTTCTGCATTTTTAGAAAACATCTTTCCAAAAGTTTGTCTCATGATATATGGGAAATATCTTAATTGAATAAATCCAGTTTTAATATTGATAATTAGCCCACCACCCATAACTAGGGCAAGCAGTGGCCATCCCCATAGCCATTCCGTAAACGATTTTATAATTTCTAGCATAATTTACTCCTTGTTGAAAATCACAACAAACCACCATCTTTTTTAATTTTATTATCTAAAGTAGATGTAAACTTCAAATAATATAGTCAATCTAGGAATTATTTCTATCCTAGATTTAGACAAGAAATCTTTTATATATCATGAAAGATAGCTCATCTTATAAACCTATCTATATCATTTACTCATAATAGAGAGGTTTAATACTGTGACCTTGTAATCATTATACAAAAGAAATCGTTTTTAAATAAGACAAATACATATTTTATTTTTGTAAATAGAAATATATTTTGATTTTAAGTCTTTATGATATAATTGTTATATAAACTAGACGGTTAAAGAAAAAGAGGAGATGATTCATATAACTAAAAAAACAAATATACAAGATGAGTCTACTTATTTTGAGACAAATAAAAATAAACTTCCCCTAATAAATTTGGGAGATGAAATTTTCACCGAAAAGACAGAACCACTCCTTCATACAAATGCAAGGTTTTGGATCATAAAAAAGGGAGCTGCCCTTGTTAACATCCAAGGAGAAGATGTAGAAATAAAAAAAGGATATATGGTAGGGATCCTCCCTTGGTACTACACTCAAATAAAGGAAGTAACCGAAGATCTTCTTATGGATGTAGTTGTTTATGATTTAGACTTTGTAAATATCCTCTTTAAAAGAACTAATGATTTATTTATGAAAGACTATTCCCTAAGCAAGTTAGTTTCTGACAATATATATGTCACACTTTCTAGCGAAGAAGAAAAGGAAGTAGCTTTTATCCTTGATAAGCTTAAAAATGAACTTGCCAAATACAAACAAGGCGATAAGTTTTCTAACCATATGATTTTTGTAAAACTTATGGAAATAGTCGTGATTTTTGAGAAAAATATAGATTTTTCTAGTAAAAAAAAACTAAAAAATAAGCATGATATCCAAATATTTCACTATATTTACTCCAATTTAAATGAAAATATCAACCTTAAAAATATATCTGAGAATTTTTATCTAAGCCAATCTCAAACCAGCAAATATATAAAGGAAACTACAGGTCTAAGCTTTAGCTCGCTTGCATCTATGATGAAGCTAATAAAGCTAATGGGTTATCTAAACTTTTCGCAAATGAACTTAGAAGAACTCTCTGTTATATTAGGATTCAAGGATCCATCACATCTTTCCAAGTTTTTTAAAGCAAAGCTTGGGATAAATACTAGTGAATTTAAAAATAAAACTAACAACAATACAAAAAAAGTCATAGACTTAGCTAAAATGGAGGAGATAACTTCATATCTATACAAATACTATTATATGGACTTAAACCTTGAAGATTTATCCATAAAATTTAGACTAAACCCTACAGAGATAAACAATTCCTTCGATTTTTACCTAGATAAATCCTTCGATTCCTACCTAACTTATATAAGGATTATAAATGCAGCCAAAATACTTCTGATAAAAGATGACACAGTAACTGATATAGCCTATACTGTTGGTTTTAACACAACTAAGACCTTTAATAGGAATTTTAAGAAAATCTATGGAATAAATCCCAGCGATTTTAGGAAAAAATTAATCTACCAAACCGAAATTATGTAAAGTATTTAAAATAAATAAAATCATAAATTTTATGTATACAAAAAATCCACCCCTGAAAGGTGGATTTTTCTTATATTCTATGCTTTTTATTTTTGATTTAAGTTTCTATCGATATTTTTAACGAAGTCTTGAGAGTTTGTAACCATTGTTTTTGCAGTTAATGTTCCTCTGTCTGATAGTTTGTTAACAGCAAATTCTTGGATATCAACTGTATACATGAATACTGGTCTTATTTCTCCATTGATTTCATTGTATGATGGAGTCATATTACCTGTAGCAATTGTAAATAGGATTGCTGATGACATGATTACTGTTGATGATTGTTTGATGTTTCTTCTCATCTCATCTTGAGCTTCGTATACATTGTTATAAGTGTCATTAAAGGTATATCTATCTCTGATTGTTCCAGCTATTACTAGGTTTACATTATTTCTAATTGCAGCTGCAACAAATCCTGTTTCTATGCCTTCTTTTTCTACATATTCTTTGATAGAACCGTATTCGTTTACTCTGTTAATTACTTCATAGAAGTTTTCTCTTGTATTTTGGCTATTTAGATATTCTTCTTGACCTTCAACTGTTTTAAACTTAGCTCTTTCAAGGTCATAAGCAACAGCTGCTGTACCACAGAATATCGCATTTGCATATCCATTTTCTACAAGTCTAGCTAGGGCATCGTCACTTTCTTCATCGAGAGATGTTGCTGTACCAAGTACCCAAGTTACATAGCCATTATTTTCTTTTTCATATTTTAGGATTTCATAAAGTTCGTCGTAGTCTTTAGAAAAGGCAGTTTCTCTTGATCTTCCTTCTCTAAATCCAAATGTCGCTTCTTCTTTGCTAGATTTATCTACGAAACCTTCTGTATAAACATAGATTCCTTCAGATCCGTCTTCTTTACGTCCAACAACGACTTTGTCACCTTTTTTAAGGTTTCTAAATTCTACAACATCAACTCTTTCATTTCCTGGTTCATCTATTGCTACTGCAACAGTATCCATTCTAGATTGTAGGGCTAGAACCCATTTATCATTTATCTTGAAATATTCTGGGAAAACTGATAGAGCGTGATAGCCTTCTGGGCTTATTCCGTCTTCTTCTACTTCTACAAGTTTAGCATTTGGAAATTTATCAAATTTCTCATCAAATTCTTTAGGGAAGTATTTTGGCATTTCAAATTTATAGTCCATCATCTACTCCTCTCTTCCTTGGCTCATTGCCTTTTTATCTTCAATAGAAGCTTCACTACTTGCTTCTTCTACTTCGTAAACATGTTCTTCGTCATAAGATAGGTATTCTTCTGGAACAAGTTCTTTTTCTAAGTTCACTACAAAGTCTTGAACATTTGTTACAAGAGTTCTTACAGCGATTCCTTCTCTAGCAGCAGATACTTTTCTAACTGCGTTTTCTGTAACATCCACTGTAAAGATAAATACTGGAACTATATTGCCATTTTCATCTACTCTATAGCTTGTAGCTGTCTCTGCAGTTGAAGCTGAGTGGAGGGTTGTAGCAAGACAAATAATAAGATTTGACTTATCTGTAGCAACTCTTACATTGTCCAAAGAGTCATACACATTGCCTGTAACTTCCGGAAGTGGTCCATCATCTCTAATAGATCCAGCTAGAGTAATTGGAACTCCAAGTCTATTTAGAGTTTTAATAAATCCATCACGAACATTTCCTTCGTTTATGAATTCATCTATAGAACCAACCTTTCTTATAGCATTTAGTGTATCCAAGTGATTGTAGTGGCCTAGTGGATCAGATTCTTGAGTGTAGATATCTTGACCAAGAGCGGTGTTTAAATAGCCACCTTCAAGGTCGTGAGTAGCCATAGCATTTCCACCAAGAAGAGCTTGAACGTATCCGTTTTCTGCAAGTCTTGATAGACCATTTCTTGTATCATAGTCAAATACAACAGCAGGTCCTAGAACCCAAGTAATATTTCCTTCTGATTCTTTTTCAGCTCTAAGTAATTCGTAAAGAAGTTTGTAGTTTGATGTATTTGATGCCTCAACAAAATCTCCTCCACGAGAAAAAACTTCCTCTGAGAAACCTTGTGCATATTTTAAAACACCTTCACTACCATCAGTTTCACTAGCGATAACTACCTTATCACCTTTTTTAAGATTTCTAAACTCTCTTACAAAAACCTTTCCATCTTCAACAACTGCAACACAGTCTTGAGAACTTCTTTCTGGAATTTGCCAAGATCCATCAACCTTGTAATAAGTTGGCATGTGGCTTGTTAAATAAAAACCCTTTGGGCTTACACCATCTTTTGTAACTTCTGCTGTAGTTACATCTTTAGCAGAAGCGTATTTTTCTTCCGAAAAATTAGGTGGTGTAAATAATAAGTCTTCTCTCATTTTTTCCTCCTATTTCTTTAAACGATCTCTCATAATATCATATTAGTTTAAACTTAGGAAATCAATAACTATTCCCGAGGCAAACGGACATATGAACTATTATTTCTGGTATATTAAACATTTACCCAATTTGTTTGTTTTTTTAACAAAAAACTTCATCATTTATTTTGTAAATAATATTAAAGTTAATATTAATTTTTATTATTTGACAAAGGAAAATATCGAGTATAATTAAACTAGACGTTAGATATATTAAACCTCGAGGAGGACTTATGAATAAACTTATGAAAATAAAAAACTTCATACCTATGTATTTTAAGGCTATGAAAAATAAAAATACACCAAAAGCTGCCAAGTTTTTAGGCATCCTTGCAATCGCATATGCGATTTTGCCAGCAGATATGATCCCAGATGCTATCCCAATACTTGGAGTACTAGATGATGCAACCATTCTTCCTCTACTAATCTATCTTACAACAAAGATGATTCCGGAAGATATTTATGAAGAAGAAAAAGTAGAAATTATTGAAGGATAAAAGCAAAAATCCCGCCAAAAAGGCGGGATTTTTTTATTCTACTGTTACAGATTTAGCTAAATTTCTTGGTTTGTCTACGTCTATTCCTTTGGCTATTGATGTGTAATATGCCATAAGCTGAGTAGGGATTACAGAAAAGATTGGATACAAGATATCCATTGTTTCTGGAAGGATAAGTGTTTTTTCACTAACTTTTCTTATCCTAGAATCATCTTTACTTGTTATAGAGAATACTTTTGCTCCACGACTTTTAACTTCTTCTACATTGGATAGAGTTTTATCCAAGAGATTACCTTGAGTCATTATTGCTATTACTGGAGTACCTTCTTCGATCAAGGATATGGTTCCGTGTTTAAGTTCTCCGGCAGCAAAGGCTTCTGTATGGATATATGATACTTCCTTTAGTTTCAAAGCAGCCTCGATGCTTGTTGCATAATCCAAGGATCTTCCTATATAAAACAAACTCTTGCTATCCTTTATCTCGTGAGCAAATTCTCTGATTGATTCATCATTCTTTACAAGTTCTTCTACTTTCTTAGGAATAGATTTAAGTTCCTTCAAGATATTTTCATAAGATGAAAGCTCAATTCTACCTAGTTTTAGAGAAAAATCTAGGGCTAGTAAATACAAGTTTACAACTTGAGTGATGTAGGCCTTGGTACTTGCAACTGCGATTTCTGGACCTGCATAGCAATAGATAGATTTAAGAGCTTCTCTATCCATTGATGAGGCAAGAGTGTTTGTTATAAGTAAAGTCTTAGCATTTTTTTCTTTACTAAGTCTAAGAGCCTTCAAACTATCAGCAGTTTCTCCTGATTGAGATATCAATATTACTAGAGTATTCTCATCTATAAATGGATCGTTGTATCTAAACTCTGAGGCTATATCGCAAATTACTGGAATTTTCGCTATTTTTTCAAAAGCATATTTTCCTACAAGCCCTGCATGGTAGGCTGTTCCACAAGCTACTATATAAATCTTGTTTATATTAGCTATTTCATCTTTAGTAAACGAATTTTCTTCGAAATTAACTCTATTATCTTTTACATTTACCCTCAAAAGTTCACCAACAGCAGAGCCTTCTTCATTAATTTCCTTAATCATAAAATGATCGAAGCCATCCTTACTTGCAGCATCTACTGACCATTCTATGACCTTGATTTCTCTAGAAACTTCACTATTATTTTTATCATAAATTGTGTAGCTATCACCATTTATGTCGACTAAGTCTCCATTTTCAAGATAAATAACATCTCTAGTATATTTTAAAAGAGATGGAATATCACTTGCCATTAGAAAACCATCTTCCATCACTCCAAAGACGAGGGGAGATTCTACTCTCATTCCTATTAGTCTATCTGGTTCATCTGCTGTGATTATGCCACAAGCAAAAGATCCTACAAGTTTTTCTTCGACTATTTCACAAGCTTTGAGGATATCACCTTGGTAATATTTTTCGATTAATACAGCTATGACTTCAGTATCTGTCGATGATTTGAAAGTATAGCCTTCCTTCTCTAGCTCATTTTTAAGCTGTCTATAATTTTCAATAATCCCATTGTGAACTACAGCAATCTTACCATTTTTTGATAGATGTGGGTGGCTATTGGTATCTGTGGCTGCTCCATGAGTTGCCCATCTGATATGACCTATACCAATGTGGCCTTCTATAGGATTATCCTCCAAAGCTTTCTCTAGGTTGATAAGTTTTCCTGCTCTCTTCTCAAAATCAATGCCCTTATCATTTGCTACAGCTATCCCTGCTGAGTCGTAACCACGATATTCCAGTTTTTCTAGTCCATCAATGATTACCTCTCTTGCATCTAGCTTTCCCTTATACGCTACTATTCCGCACATAGTAACCTCCTATTAAATTGTAAATTTTATGAGGCCACTGTATCTTCTCTGTCCATTTGATTGCTCAAATGTTTTGTCTAATACTAGGGCTGTGAACCCAGACAGCTCCCGCCGAACTTTCGATAACTGTCTTCCTCGTCATCCCCCTAGGGATCTGGCGCTTCTTTGTTTTTACCTCATCTTGTTATTATATTCTATTTTTAAATTTTACGCAAAACAAAACCCCCAAAAACTAAGCTTTGGGGATTTATATTAAATTATTAAAGCAAATATTATAAAAGGTGAAAGTATCAGCAGTACCCATGGCAAGAATACTTTCATTGCCGCCATAAACATGGCCATTTGGTCGTGCTTATCTAGGTTATCCTTGTCTAATAGACTTTCTTTTTCATAGATTTCTTCAGGACTTTTTCCTTTGAATCTATCTATGGGAGCTTTCATATTGCACTCATTTCTTCCAATTCTTCTTCTTTTTTAGCTTTTTCTAACTTGTTTTTCTCGAAGGCCTTTTGTTTTTCTTCTTCAGATACATCTAACAAGTGACAAGCTACAAAGTGACCATCTTCTCTTTCTTTAAATTCTGGCTCGAAGTTTGCACATATATCCATTGCATATTCACATCTTGTGTGGAACCTACATCCTTTTGGAGGTTTAACTGCTGAAGGGATGTCTCCTTCTATAACTTGAAGCTCTTGACCTTGGTCCACGTCAGTTCTAGGGATCGCTCTTAGTAGAGCCTTTGTGTAAGGGTGAAGTGGATTTGCAAATATCTTTTCAGAATCAGCAAGTTCTACTAATACTCCCAAATACATTACCCCTATCCTGTCTGATATATATTTTACAACTGATAGGTCGTGGGTTATGAATAGATATGTTAGATTGTTCTCATCTTTTAAGTCTTGGAGAAGGTTTATGATTTGTGATTGGATTGATACGTCAAGGGCACTTACTGCCTCGTCACAAACTATAAAACTTGGTTTTAGGGCAAGAGCTCTAGCTATACCTATTCTTTGTCTTTGTCCACCTGAGAATTGGTGAGGATATCTGTGAAGGAAGTATGAGGCAAGACCGCACTTGTCCATAGTTTCCTTGATATACTCGTTGTATCCTTCTTCTTTTCTACTCTTGAACAAATCGTGTCCTAGAACACCTTCGCCTATTATATTTCCTACAGTCATCTTGGTATCAAGAGATCCATATGGGTCTTGGAAGATCATTTGTAGGTCTTTACGTAAGCCTCTCATCTCCTCATCATTAAGCTCTGATAAATCTATTCCGTCATCTCTAAGCTCTTCTAGTTCTCTAAACTTATCATTTCCTTCAAGAGTTTTTCTATAGGCTTCAATCTTAGAATTTTTCTCTTCAATTTCTTTAGTCTTGGCGTCTCTTTGATTTGTTAAATCCTTGTATTTTGGATCTTTAGCCAAGCTATCATGGTATTCATCCCATGATCTAGATCTCATTTGAGTTTTTTGCTCTTTTTCTTCGATGCTTGTTAGAATAGCTGCTCTTTGTTTTAGGATATCGTATTTTTCTTTTAACAAGCCAGATACCTTGTTCAAGTCATCACTAGAAAGAAGTCCACCTGCGATTCTTACCATGTTTAAATAGTTTTCTTCGATTTCACGACGTTTAAACATAGCCTTCTCGTTTAGTTCAGCTCTCTTCTCATCAGTATCAGCCTCATCTAGATTTTTGTAAATATCATTTAGTTCATCAAGCTCTGTGTGATACTTTGGAAACTGACTTGGGATTTTCTTTATCATATCGAGCATGTAGGCTGGAGCCATCTCCTCGATTGTCTTTCCATAATAAAGAGTTGTTCCTTCTGTTTGATCGTATATTTGTAGGAGAGTTCTACCAAAGGTTGATTTACCACAACCAGACTCTCCTACAAGTCCTAGAGTTTCACCTTGGTATATATCCAAAGTTATAGATTCGTTAGCGTGAACATATTCTCCTGAACCCTTGTCAAAGAAGGATTTTTTCTTAAGAGGGAAATATTTTTTTAGGTTTCTCATTTTAAATAAGACTTTTTTCTCATCGTTAGTTTGCATTTTCTTCCCTCTCCTTTCTATTTGGATAATGGCATCTGATCTTTTGGTTCTCGTTTACAGAAACAAGATCAGGCATTTCTTCTATACATTTTTTGGTAGCAAACTTACACCTATCAGCAAACTTACATCCTTTTGGCAAGTTTAGAGGGTGTGGTACGCTTCCTGGTATTATATCTAATCTCTCGTTCCTATCTGATGTTATAGATGGGATTGAATTTAGTAGTGCCACAGTATATGGGTGGTTATAATCTGTTATATCATGTTTAAAGATAAACTCTACTGGAGATTGCTCTACGATTTGCCCACAATACATTACAGCTACTTCATCTGCCATTTGATTTATAACTCCTAAATCGTGAGTTATAAATAAAATTGAAGTTCCAGCTTTTTCCTTTAGATCATTCATTAATCTTAGTATTTGAGCTTGGATTGTAACATCTAGGGCGGTTGTTGGCTCGTCAGCTATAAGAAGTTTTGGTTCACAAGCAAGCGCCATGGCAATCATAACCCTTTGGTTCATACCACCAGATAACTCAAATGGATATTGTTTAGCCACAACATGTGGGTTTGGGATTTTAACTGAAGCAAGAAGTTCCTCACATCTTTGGGCAGCTTCTTTTTTGTTCATTCCCCTATGAAGCATCAAAACTTCTGATATTTGCTTTTCTACTGTAAATACAGGGTTTAGAGAGCTCATTGGCTCTTGGAATATCATAGAAATAGCATTTCCTCTGATATGTTCCATTTGACTAGTTTTATATTCTGATATTTTTTCTCCATCAAATATAATCTCACCGTCATAGATTTTTTGGTTAGATTCAAATAGTTGAAGGATACTCATAGCAGTTTGACTCTTTCCAGATCCACTTTCTCCAACAAGACCCAAGGTCTTTCCAGCATCGACTGTAAATGATACGTCATTTACAGCCTTTATAAGACCACGTCTTGTTTCAAAGTAGGTGTGGAGATTTTTTATTTCTAATAAGCTCATAATTTCACCTATCTCTCATTTGCTCTTGGGTCGATGGCATCTCTTAGGGCGTCACCGATTAGGTTTACAGAAAATGATGTTAAGAATACTGCAAGTGCTGGGAATACCCATCTCCACCAGTAAGTATTTAATACGTCTGATGACTGAGCTGCAGTTAACATATTACCCCAAGAAGGAGTTGGTTCTTGGACACCAAAACCTAGGAAGGATAAACCTGATTCTGTTAGTAGGTTTCCTGCGTAGCCTATAGTTGCATTTACTATTACTATTGAAAGGATATTTGGGAAAATATGTTTGATCATTATAGACCAATCCTTAACTCCCAAAGCTCTAGCTGCTGTTATATAATCACGTTCTCTTTCTGCTAGGATTTGTCCACGAACAAGACGGGCAAGACCAGTCCATCCGAGTAGTCCTAGAAGGATCATAACCATTGTTATTCTTTGCTCTTGGCTTGCTCCCGGTGGGAGTAGAGCTGATAGAGAAATTAGCATTGGATAGAATGGGAATGATGCCACTATCTCTGAAAATCTCATAAGTACATTGTCTAATTTTCCACCGACAAAACCTGATACCATACCTATAACAACACCCAAAACTATTTGGATAATAGTTGAAATTAGGGATATAACCATAGTCATCTTTCCACCATGGATAAGTCTTGTAAATATATCACGTCCTTGGTCATCTGAACCAAACCTAAATCCATTTAGTCCCCAAGTGTGAACCTTACCTTCTTTGTCAACTGCATAGTTGTTAAAGTAAGAAGAATAAATTTGATCAAATTCTCCTTCTGGAGTTTCTAGCTCACCGTAGTTGTCAACACCCCATTGGTACATCTTTCCTTTTTCATCTAAAGCTGTAAGGACTGATCCACTAGCTTTTATATCTACCAAAGGACTTTCAAACTTAGGAATGTTATCTCCAGTTAGTTTATCTCTAGCTGGACCCCAAACATAAAGTTTTCCATCTTCAGCTATAGCTGCTGCTGTAGAATCCGTTAGAGCAACCTTCTTAGCCTTCACTTTTCCTGTTTTAAGTTCTTCTGGCATTTGAGTATCTAACTCTGATCCCATAACTCCTAGAAGTCTAACAGATCCATTATCCATTATGGCTAAGATGTTAATTGGGTTTGTAGCAAAATCTACAACCTTGCCTTGGATATCTGATGGAAGAAGGTTAAGCCTACTTGCTAGAGTTGAACCCCAAACAATTAGGTTGTGTTTTTTTGTAAGGACTGCAGAATATTGAACACCTGCACCTAGCTTTTCTATTCCTTCTTCTTTTATTTTTGATTCATCCATTGGTGGGGCTTGGTTTTGTTGAAATGATTTATTACCCCAACCGTATATTTCATTATCTTCAGTTGCAAAAATTATATGTCTATCACCTGCTGCTATATCGGTTACTTTTTTATTTTCAAGAGCTTCCTTAGCTTTTTCAGGTATTTCTAGAACCTTATCTTCGTTATCTGATCCCCAAACATAAACATTTCCTTCTTTGGTTAGTCCTGCTGAGAAAGTATTTCCTATAACAATTTTCTCAACTCCTTCTTTTTCAAGACTAGAAGGATAGTTCATATAAGCTCCACCTGGAGCAACGTTAGTTAAGTTTCCTTGGGAATAGTATTGGTTAAAAGGAAGAAGCTTACTTCCTACAAACACTACAAGAACAATAGCTACAAAAAGCACAAGACCTATGACTCCTAGTGGGTTTCTAAAGTAGTTTCTAACAGCTACCTTTCCTGGAGACATAATCGCTTCTTCTTTTAGCTTGTCATTCTCATCTTCTTTTCTAGGTCCATTGTCTACATTTTTATTTTCAGAGTGGATTAGCTCATCCTCTCCCTTGTTATCATAAGGTGTATTAGGTTTTTCACTAAAATCTTCACCCTTAGAAAAGGTAAAGGCTCTTAGAAATAAGTCTTTCAAAAAGCTTCCATATGATTTAAAAGATTTCTTAAAAGTTCTATTCATCTTAGGCCTCCAATTGAACTCTTGGATCTACAAGAGCATAGCCTACGTCCATTATCAAGTTTCCAAGAAGAGTAAGCACTGCATAAAACATTGATAAAGCAAGAATTACGTTGTAATCTTGGGCCATAACAGCCATTATCAATTCGTTACCAATTCCTCTAAATGAGAAAATCCTCTCTGTGATAGCTGATCCTGAAAACATTCCAAGTACAGCCCAAGTTAGGGCAGTAACTACTGGAATAAGAGCATTTCTAAAGGCATGAGAATAAACTATTGTCTTCTCCTTTAGTCCCTTACTTCTTGCAGTTCTAATATAATCTTGGTCTAAGGCATCTAGCATTGCGTTTCTAACATATCTTGACAAGGATGCTAATGATCCTATTGTTAGAGTTGCCGTTGGAAGAACTAAGTATTTCACCCATTCTCCAAAGGTGTTTTCTCTTGGCATACCATTTGCTGGAAGCCATTTTAATCTAAATGCAAATATAAATATTAATATAAGGCCTATGAAAAATACTGGAATAGATAGACCAACTAGGGTGAGAGTCTGACTTATCTTATCAAACGCTCCTCCCTTGTGCGTGGCACTCCTTATTCCAATTAAGACCGAAAGCACAAATGATAAAATTATAGAACCTATATTTAAAAATATAGTGTTTTTTAACGGTTCAGCCAAATACTCAGAAACAGGTCTTCTAACTCTGATAGATTCACCCAAATCTCCCTTCAAGGTTCTACCTAGCCATCTGACATATTGTTCTGGAAGTGACTTATCGAGTCCATATCTTTGTTGAAGAGTCTTGTATAGATCTTCTTGCTCTTGCTTAGTCATACGAGTGTTTTGTGGCATCATAGCCTTAATTGGATCACCAGGCATCGCTTTTGAAAAAGCAAAAAGCATAATAGATATAATCAGAGCAACGGGTATTAAATTTATAATTCTCTTAACTATATAACGAAACATATCTTCCCTTCCTATTTTTCTATATCGTTGAGATTGATTATCTAACTAAAGTTTTTTGATAAATATGTATTCATAAAGTATAGACTAAAAATCCCAACATATAATTTTTATTAGTTACATATTATAATATTAATGGCTTTTTGTCAACCATTATCCTCATACAAATACTAAAATTTAGGTTATGTAAAGGTTATTTTTTATTCGGAATTTCCAGAATATTTATACATCAATATTCAAAAAATACTCATTTTTTTATCTATGTTTTAACTAAAATTTCAATATTTTTATATCAAGAAAAAAGGCTCACTCTCGTGAGCCAATTTTTAACTTACTTATTTTTCTAAAGTAATTGCGTTAATTTGGTATTCTGATGGCCATACTGGTGTATTTATATCAAAACCTTTAACTCTCTTTGTATAACCTGTGTGATATTGGTTAGCATATAGTGGAATTTCTGGTAGATAATCATTGTACCAAAGTTCGAATTCTTCCCAATTATCTAGGTATTCTTCTTTCTTGTCTGGAGCTGTTCTACGTAGCTTAACTGTGATTTCATCTGCCTTAGGATCATTTGTCCTTGTCTTGTTGTCAGATCCTTCAGAGTGATATTGATACCATGGATCAAATGGTGTACCAAAGCCTGTTCCCATGTTGAAGGCTGTATATTCTGGATCTTCTTCTGGGAATGTGTAGTAGTTTAGAAGTGTTGAGAATGAACCTGCTGTTACGTTATATTCCATACCAACTTGTTTAGCGTTGTTTGGAACTTGGTTAGAAATTAGAGTTGTAATTGGAGATTCATCAGAACCGTATTGGTTTACTACAAGTTTCTTGCCATTTTCATCGTATCTATAGTAGTCAAATCCATCTGGGTTAGATGAGAACATTTCATCAGCTTTAGCCTTATCCCATGGAGTTGTTCCGTCAGATTCAAATTTGAATGGAGTTTTATCTAATAGTTCGTTAGCTTGCTCAAGGTTCATTTGATAGTTAACTAGCTTACCTTCTAGGTCTGCTCCTCTTTCTTTGTACATCCATTGGCTTGTACCATACATACCGTTTGTTACAACACCGTAACCACCAGCATATGATTGAACGAAGCTGTTTCTGTCCATCAAGTGAGCTATAGCTTGTCTAACTTCTTTATATTTTGTTGTTCCTCTATCTGTTAAGAAGGTCACGTTACCATAACCATTTCTTTCATAAGTGTTAAATCCACCTATTGTTCCCTTATCAGCAGCTTCTCTTATTCTATCTATTGCACCACCGTCAGCTTCTTCTTCCCAAATGTCGATATCGCCGTTTTCTAGTAAGTCTACTGCGATCTTTTGGTTTACTACTTGAAGGATAACATGTGGAATTGTAGCTTTTTCACCTTTGAAGTTTCCAGCATAGTTTTCATTTAAGCTTAATTTAACCATGTTATTTGAATAAGAATCAAACTTATAAGGACCTGATACTACTGATGGGTTAACTCTGTATTCGTTAACTTCTTTAAGCATAGCTTCGTCGATTAATTGTTGAGTTGGATCTACATCTCCTTCTTTACGAGCTTCAAGATCTGCAATTGCTGCTTCATTTTCTTTTTTAGCTTCTTCGTATTCAGCCTTATCTTCTTCTGTTGCATCAGCTTCTGGAGCTGGATAGTTTTCTTCAAAATCTGCTTTTTGTTTTTCAATTTGTTTATCAAGACCTTCAGTATAAGCTTTTTTATCTTCTTCTGTTGGAGTGTATCCGTCTTTTGCAACTAGCTTGTTACCTTCTTTTGATACAGCCAAGTTTTCACTTAGGGCATGCATTGGAAGTGGAGCTTGGGCAAGAAGCGATGCTTCTTCATAATATGGAAGGAATGATGCATCTATTGTTACTTTAAATGTTAGATCATCAACTTTTTCAAGTCCTTCAAATACATCAGAATCACCTTTTTTGTAAGCCTCATATCCCTTAGCAGAATCGTGACCTATATTTGTTGATCCTGTTAGTTTTGCGTACTCTGGGTGAGTGTGTAGAAGTGATGCGAATAGGTAGTCATCTGCTGTTACAGGTTCACCATCAGACCATTTTAGACCTTCTTTTAGTTTGAAAGTAACTGTTTTTGATCCATCTTCATTATCTTCAGATTTTGGATCTTCAGCAAGTACTGCTTTGTTATTTACCCACTCGCCACCTTCATCTTGAACTACAGTTTGGTAACCGTTGTTTCCTTCGATACCCATGTATCTTCTTACCTTAACGTCTCCTGCGTTGTTGGTCCATCCACCTAGGAAATCACCATTTAGCTCGCCAAGACCTACTACTAGAGTATCATCTGATGTTTGTGATTCGAAATCTTCTGCAGATTGGTCTTCACCTTCTGTGCCTTCTGCTGCTTCACCTTCTGTTTTATCTTCAGTTTTTGTATCAGCGTCTTTGTTATCTGTTTTGTCGTCTTTATTTTCTCCACCACCACAAGCAACTAGTGTACTTGCAAGGCCTAGAGCCATTAATGAAGAAAAAACTCTTTTCATTTTCATTGGTTTTCCCCCTAAAAAATTAAGTAACTTTTATTTTTATATATTTTAACTCAATAAATTAGTTTTGTCAAGACGCATAAGTTATTTTATACACCGTCAAGAATTTTTATTCTTTTAATTGTCTTGTTATAGCTGTTGAACTTGACCTCTTGAAATAAGATACAGGTAATTTAATCGTGATAAAGCAGTAATAAGCTAAAAAGACAATTTAAGGAAACCTTTGCATATTTAGTCATTTTATTCGTTTTTTAACCCATATTTTTTATGTAATATAATATAAAAAAAGAACTTAGCTAAGGCTAAGTTCCTTTGATTACTTATTTTCTATTTTCATATAAATAGCTGTTGCTTGCACCAACTAATCTATAGTATCTAACTGGAAGTCCTCTTCCATCTCCCATTCTTCCTTTTCTAGGTGTGATAGATACTCCATCAGCACTGTAATTCATGTGAATTATGGTGTCATTTTTTCTATTTAAGATAAAACCTGTATGACCATCTGCTCCTAGAGATCCTCCTGGATGTCCTGCAACAAAGATATCTCCATACCTAATCTCAGATTCATCTATTTCATACATTACCTTACCCTTTGCACCCATTTGAAATAGGGTTTCAGTGCTTCCTGGCCATGTTCCCTTCTCTAAGAAGCCACCATACATCAAAGCTCTAAATACAGCAGAAGAACAATCTGCATATTCATCAGATACTCTCTCTTTCCAATGCATGCTATAGTTTAATCCTGCTCTTCTTGCAGCAAACATCCATTCTATAGTTTTGTCTATACTCTTATCTCCTTTGATGTTGTTGTCAACTGGAGTTGCAACTCCTCTATGATCTACTCTATACTCAACTCCACCTTGAGTTACAGTTGTATTTCTTTTTATTCCATTTGAATCAAAGTAATAGTTTGTTCCGTTTATATTCCATACACCTTCTTGAATATATCCATTTTCGTTGGTGTGGTAGCTCCTGTTGTTGTAAGTTACCCATTCGTTTTTAGGGTTAGTTGCTACTCCTCTGTAGTCGCTTTTTAAAAATTTTCCTCTATATTTGATGATATTGTTAGTTGTAAGTTTTCCATTATCTGCAAATATGTAGGTATAATTGTCTATATTTCTAACACCTGTTACAAGTTTTCCATCATTTCCTGTTCTATAAGTTGTTCCATCTATAGCAAACCAGAAATTGGATGGATTTGTAATTCTTCCCTTGCTATCTGTTAGATAGAATTTATTTTCCTTGATTTCTTTCTTGTTAGTTTGAAGGATTCCTCTGTCGTCAAATCTATAGTAAGATCCGTCTATTTGTCTTAGTCCCTTGTAGAAATTACCATTTGCATCAGTTCTATATCTATTGTTTTGGATATTTACCCAAGTGTTTGCCTTTTTATTTAATACACCCTTGCTATCACTTTCATAATAAGTGTTATCTATAAGGATTTTCTTGTTCTTTTGGAGGACTCCTTGGTTATCAAAATAATAGTTCTTGCCCTCGATTGTGCTAAATCCTTTTGTGTAGTATCCATTATTGTTTTTGTAGTAGGTGTTTGATCCAGAAGTTTGCCAAGTAAGCTTGTTGTTATTTTCATTAGCTTTCTTTTCATCTTCTCTATTCTTTTTATCTTTTCTGTATTCTCTTACTATAGCATCTAGATCAGAGTTGTCGTAGTTAACTACAGGTTTGTTAGAAGTAGCTCTTTTTGCTCTTCTTGGGGCAGAATAAAGATTTACAGTTCTTTCTTCTTCTATTTCTTTTACAGGTACTTCAGTTTTAACTTCCTCTTCTGCCGCTGAATTTTCTTCTGTATTTTCTATATTTTCTGTATCGCCTGTATTATCTACAGAATTTTCTTCTTCTGGAAGATTTTCATCTTCACTACCGCTCTCAATTTCTAAAGATGTAGATTCCTCTTCAGCTTGTGTTTCACTTACATTAGATGTATCTATTGAAGAATCTTCTAAACTTTCTATACCTTTAGAATCACTTGCTTGTTCATTTTTTAAATCAACATTATTCTCTTCGTCTGCATAGGCGTTAGTATTTCCTATAAGTGTTGAAGCTACAAACAAGGTTGATGCGAGCAAGATAGTTTTGTTTACCTTTTTCATCCTTACCTCTTTCAAAAATTAGTTATTTTTAATTACAATTTAATTACAATTTGTCCTGTTTTCAAGTATATCACAAATATTATAGACCATTTACCACAAAATTGCAACAAAAAGGTTACAAATTTCAACCATTTTATGATTTTTATGAAAACTTTGCTATTTATTTAACTATCTCTGTGGATTTTTCGTATAAAAAATAAATAAATCGGGTATTATATTATTAAAAATAGGAGGATTTATGAAAAACAAGAAAATACTTTTATCCCTTATCTTTGTTCTTGCCCTAAGCTCTTGTGCTAATACTAGCCAAGGTGAAAAAGCGAGTGTATCTGACTCAACTATAGAAGATGCCCTAAATTCAGAAGAAAAAGCTGATAAGGAAAAAAATAAAGAAGAAGATACAAAAGATTCTAAAAATAAGGATAAAAAAGAAGATACAGACAAAAAAGAAGAAGAAAAAATCGACTACGACAAGTGGAGAGAATACATCACTGGCGTTGGCGAATTTGATGAAGAAGTCCTTGATGAAATAAGTGACGAAGACATCAAAGATTACTATCTTCGTGCCAAGGCAACTTGCGAAAAAACCGGTTATTGGGATGTAAAAGATATAGTATTCCAACAAATAGCCAAGGATTATCCTGATTATTCAAACAAATTCCCATATGACTTCATAGACGATATCTACAACTGGAAAGAAAGTACAGATGAAGTAACTGACAAGTTTAGAGATGAAAGAGTAAATCTAGTTAACCAAGGCTATGGCGAAGATGAAGTTTATGAAATATCTGATAAGGACTTAGAAAAATCATTCAAAAAAGCCTACAAAGAAAATGAAGAAGGTCTATATTTAGATTATATAAGAGCTGTTGGAAAAGATTTATTCGGCGAAGTTCAAGTCCAAGAAGAAACTTACGAAAATAACAACGAAGACAATCTCCTAGCTCTAGGAGAAAGCCAAGCTGATTATGACGAATTTAGAGCCGCTTTAGTAAATGCCTATGGATTTAGTCAAGAGTCAGTGGATCAAATGTCAAATTACGACCTAGATTTAGCTTACACTAGAGCCCAACAAAGACTAGAAGAAACTGGCTTTGGTGATATAGGACTAATCATAAATGAGATAGCTAAAATGTATCCTGGTTCATCAGATATGTATCCTGGCTACTAAAATGGAAAACACTTGATTTAAAATATGACAGAACCCCTCTATCCAGAATCTGGACGGAGGGGTTTTTCATTCCAAAGTATACAATAAAATTTAAAGTATCAGAATCTTTTTACTTATTTTTTATAAAAACACAAAACCATACAGCCTTATCCTGATCAACTACCTTGTGGGATTGACCGTAAGGAATATAGATACAATCTGAGGGTTTCATTTTAATTATCCTATCATTTGTTTGTATAGATCCTTCGCCTGCCACTAAAATTACCAGTTCATCTTCATCTTGAGTCATACAATCAGTTTCTTGATCTAAAGACATAGTTCTAAGAACTCTCATTTTTTCATCTTCATAGATTATTTCTTCTACTTCCTCATCACTTGAAAACTCTAGGTTTTCCAATAAGTTAAATACTTCCATTTCCCCTCCTGTGATATTTTCTTGATATTTTAATATAACTTATATTATATAAGGCTATTGATAAAGTGACAAAATCCAAAAGGAAGCGTTCCATTCGGAAGAAATTTTAAGAAATTCAAATCGAAATAATGCGTCCGTAAATCGCACTGTTTGAGCATTGGCGAGTTTGCGATTTACAGTATTATGAGATTTAGAATTTCTAAATTTCTGTAGTTGGATATGCGTTTTTGGATATTGTCTAAGTTCAGATATAATTTATATTATATGATTTTTTATTAATAAAAACAGAACTTCTAGGTTAATATGGCTATTTTACATAAAAATCACCTCGAAGACTAGAATTTTATTCTGTATACAAATCTAGCAAGGTGATCTTCCATTTATTAATTTTTTATACAACATTACAATAAATTAAGTTCTATTTACTAAGGTGATCCTTATAAAAGCTTAGGTCTTGGACTGTTTCTAGGACTCCCTTGTAGTTTCCTTCTTTATCTCTTACAGCATAGTAGGATATGGCAAAGTCCTTATCTCCTAGCTTTTTAACAAGCTTAAAGGAATCTCTCTTATTATTTTTAAAATCTTTTACAAGTCCTCTGACAATTGGCTCTACATGTGGTGGATGGCATGTGTAAACTTCCCTTCCTAGGGAGCTTTCTGGTCTTTTGAAGATCTTTGCTCCTTGATTGTCATTATAGTAGGAGTTGATATCATTTTCATCTACAAAAGTTATTTCCATTTCTATAGTATCTAACAAAGCTTCAAGCTGGTCTAGTCTAAGTTTTCCTTTTTTGAAGTAAACATAGTTCTCCTCTTTTCCCTTAGTATCTTTTATAGATTCTTTTTCCTCAATAACTAAGTTTTCATCATAGTCTTGTAGGTCTTGATACAAGAGGTCTAAGTCCTCCTTGCTTAGATTATCATATACCAAAGGATATAAGATGCTATCTTCCTTGTAGGTCATCTCCTCTGCTCTTTTTAATGTTTCTACTAGAAGAGTTTTACTTTTTTCCTTTATGGATTTTTTTAGAGCTTTTCCTATTTCAACATCTACTGCCCACATTACATCTGATGGGCCTGGTTTATTGTATTTTACCTTAAGAATTGGATAGATTAAGTCACCCTTTTTCTTATAATGTGGTCCTATTTTTCCTAGATCTTCGCTAAACTCCTCTTCTCTTAGAGCTTTCTTTATTATTTCTTTTATCTTGATATTTTCATCTTCCATGTATCTTAGAAAGGGATGATCATAGGTTAAGTCATTTTTTTCTTTTTCAGTCATATCATGAAATAAGGCTGAGTGAACGTCGCATAGTTTTCTCACTTCTTTTTTGTCTATACCACTTGATAGAAGTTCTTCTTCTGCATCCATTATTTCTGCAGATGACACATTTTCAAAGTTTTTTACAAAATCAGCTCTAACAGACTCTAGACTTTCTCCATCTGTTAGTCTCTTAATATATTCTTTTATCAACTTTTTCCTGTGGATTACATCTTTATCTGTTGATGAATCTATCACTTCATATCCGTTATCTTCTAGTTTTTTACCTACATCTTCTATCCCTAGCATTTTAGCTCCACGTTTTATAGACATTTTCTTAGCCATTGTATTAAACATCAATGGATTTTCTAGGGCATCAAATCCTATATTTATCAAAGTTTGTTTTAAGTCTTTATTTTCTGTAACTAGATCATACACATTTTTATTTATATCAATTTTCATAACTACCTCCGCTATTATCTTTATTATATGACTTTTGATATTAATAATCAGTAACATTTGTTACAGAGTAAAAAAATAGACCTCATAGTGAGATCTATTTCATCTTTTCAAGTTCTAGGGTGAACTTTTGAATTATTTTCTTTTCAATTCTTGATACTGTCATTTGGCTTATATCCAAGGTATTGGCTATATCTACTTGGGTTCTACCTTCGTAGTACCTTAATTCTAGAATTTCTTTTTCAAGGTCGTTTAGTCTCTCTTTTGACTTATCTATCAAGTCTTTTAACTCAATAGAATCGAAATTCTTATCCTCTTCACCTATCATTTCAGAAAGGTCTATTGCGTTTTCTCCCTTTTGGACTTGATATTTCATATCAAGAGATTGAGGTGCGTATACCTTGCTTGCTTCCATTGTTTCAAGGATTGTTTCCTCATCTTCTCCCAGATAATCAGCAATATCTGCAACTGTCGGTGTTCTCTGCAGCTCCTGAGGAAGGATTTTCTTGGCTGTATTTATTTTTTTGTACAAGTTTTGAATTCTTCTTGGTACTCTTATAACCCAGCCCTTATCCCTAAAATATCTTTTGAGTTCCCCCATGATTGTTGGGGTTGCAAAAGAGGAGAAAGCGTATCCTTTGGTTGGATCAAATCTATCTATAGCATAGATAAGTCCAAGACTTGCTACTTGGTAGAGGTCATCTTTTTCGATGCCCTTGCCTACGTATTTGTTTGAGAGAATATCAACTATATACATATGCTCTTCTATGAGCTCATCTCTTAGTTTTTTATCTCGAGTCTTATAATACTCTTCAAATTTTTCTTGGATTGCCTCTTTTTGCTCTTGTTTGCTTTCCTTAGACATTACTTTGCCCTTATAGTTAAAACTATTTTGTCATCTAAAATAGTTACTTCATCACACAATTCTTCAAGGATTAGATTTCTCATCGCCAAGGCCTTCTTGTCGAGCTTTCTGTCCTTGCCTATGACTTCTACCTGTAAATATTTTTCTTCGGAAGAAAAGTTTACAGTGATTTCTCCATCGCTTAATTTGTAGTTTATCGCTTCAGATACAACTACTCTTATATCTTCTACTTCTTCGATATTAAAGCCTAAATCTGATGCAAGGCTTGCTGCAAAAAGCCTTATTGATTTGATATACAGGCTTTTTGCAGGGATTTTTATGCTAATATTTTCCATCTTACACCATCTCAAATATATCTGTTAGGTCAGTTATCTTAAAGAGTTTCAAGATATTTTCCTTAGGATTAATTATCTTTACCTTTTGACCATTTTCTTCATACATCTTGTATATTTTCATAAACATACCAAGACCAGTTGAATCAAGATAGTCAAGATCTTTTATGTCTATTACAAGGTCTAAATTCTTATCTTTAAGTTCATCTTCTATAAAATCTCTAAATTCTTCTTCTGAATATACATCTAGATCGCCAGCAAGATTTAGTATTAGGTAATCATCTTTTTTGTCAATATTTGCCTTAAACATCTTCTTCCTCTTCTTCTAATGCGCTATATTTTGTTACTGAAACAATCCTATCGCCATCTTCTGTTAGATTTTTAAGCTTGACACCTACTGTGTTTCTGCCCATTATAGAAATATCTCTTACACTTAGCCTAATCATATCTCCTGATAGAGATACCATCATTATATCATTGTCAAGGTCAACTGGAAGTGTATCTACTAGCTTACCAGTTTTATCTGTTACCTTGTGACATTTTACTCCCTTGCCCCCTCTATTTTGGTTTTTGAAGTTGTTGAAGGAAGTTTTCTTACCAAAGCCATTTTCCGTAACAACTAATAGATAGGTTTCATCTCCCTTGATATTCATTGACACTACTTCATCGCCCTCGGCAAGTTTTATAGCTCTAACTCCTTGAGCAATCCTACCCATAGAACGAAGGTCTTGTGAGTTAAACTGAATGGTCATACCTTTTTTAGTTGATATAATTAGTTCTTCTTCCTTGTCGATTTGTCTTACAGAAATTAGTTTATCACCATCTTTTAGGGAAATAGCTATGATTCCGTTTTTCCTGATATTGGTGAAGTTTTCTGCTTCAGTTTTTTTGATTGTTCCGTCTTTGGTTTGAAGAACTATCTGACTATCCTCGTTTAACTCTGATAGTGTCATCATCTCTGTGATTCTCTCACCAGATTCTAGGTTTAGGATATTTATTATAGCAGTTCCCCTTGATTGACGGCTACCTTCTGGTACTTCGTAGGTTTTTAGTGAATATACCTTACCCAAGGATGTAAAGAACAAGAGGTCTTCGTGGGTGTTAGTTGTCTTTATCTTTTTGATAAAGTCTCCTTCTTTGGTATTGCCAGCGGCTATTCCCTTGCCACCTCTGTTTTGTACCTTGTAGGTATCTATTGGAAGTCTTTTGATATATCCATCATTTGTTAGGGTTAGGAGAACATCTTCTTTTTCGATTAGTTCTTCGATGTCTATTTCTCCCTCATCTGGGATAATTTTACTTCTCCTATCATCAGAGAATTTATCCTTGATTTCTTCCATTTCACTTATAATTAATTTTATCAAATTTTCTTCAGAGTTCAAAATTGAAAGAAGATAAGAAATTGTCTCTTCCAATTCTTTGTTTTCTGCATTTAGCTTGTCAATTTCAAGACCTGATAGTCTCTTTAGTTGCATATCTAAGATAGCTTGAGATTGTTTGTCAGTTAAATTAAACTTCTCAAAGAAAATCTTCTTGATCTCGTCATTATTATAAGATGACCTAATTATTCTTATAATCTCATCTATATTATCTATTGCAATTATAAGACCTTCAACTATATGTTTTCTAGCCTTAGCCTTTGATAAATCAAAGCTTGTTCTTCTAGTTACAACTTCCTTTTGGTGGTCTGTATAATATTCTATTAGCTCTTTTAGATTTAATACTTGTGGTATTCCATCTACTAAGGCTAGGTTTATAATACCGAAGGTTGTTTCTAGTTGGGTATATTTGTAGAGGTTATTTAGGACTATATTTGCATTAGAGTCCCTCTTAATCTCTATTACAATTCTCATTCCCTTTCTGTCAGATTCATCTCTTATGTCAGATATTCCATCTATTTTCTTATCTTTTACAAGGTCTGCTATCTTCTCTATTAGTCTTGATTTGTTGACTTGGTAAGGGATTTCTGAGACTATTATTCTCTCTCTATTTTTCTTAAATGGTTCTATTTTAGCGACTGCACGTAGCTTTACCTTGCCACGACCAGTTTGGTAAGCATCTTTTATGCCTGATTTTCCTAAAATATAAGCACCTGTTGGGAAATCTGGACCAGGAAGAATTTTGTTTAATTCTTCTATAGATATTTCTGGATTTTTCATATAGGCTACACAAGCATCTATGGATTCTCCTAAGTTGTGAGGAGCCATATTAGTTGCCATACCTACAGCTATACCGTTAGATCCGTTTACCAAGAGGTTAGGAAATCTTGAAGGAAGAACGATTGGTTCCATTTCTTCTTCATCGAAGTTTGGCATGAAGTCAACTGTATCCTTGTTGATATCTCTTAGCATCTCCTTGGCAATCTTGCTCATCTTAACTTCTGTATAACGCATAGCCGCTGCGTCATCCCCATCTATAGATCCAAAGTTACCTTGACCTTGGGCCAAAGGATATCTGGTTGAGAAGTCTTGGGCAAGTCTAACTAGGGCGTAATATATTGCGCTATCACCATGAGGGTGATATTTACCCATTACATCTCCGACAACTCTGGCTGATTTTCTAGTTGGTTTATTAGGATCAAGACCCAGTCCTTCCATTCCGTAAAGGATTCTCCTGTGAACTGGCTTTAGTCCATCTCTTACATCTGGAAGGGCTCTTGATACTATAACACTCATGGAGTACTCAAGGTAGGAGTCCTTCATTTTTTCTTCGAGGTCTACATTTATAATATTGTTATCTTCTGTCATTTTGCCTCCTATACGTCAATATTTGAAACGTACTTGGCGTTTTCTTGGATAAAGTTACGTCTTGGTTCTACCTTTTCACCCATAAGAAGTGAGAAGGTGTCATCTGTGCTTGTTGATTCAAAGTCTTCGTTTACTCTAAGTAAAACCCTGTGATCAGGATCCATAGTTGTATCCCATAGTTGGTCAGCATTCATCTCACCAAGACCCTTATACCTGTTAATTTTATAGTTTTCTACATCTAGTTCTTTTAAGACCTTATCTCTTTCAGCATCTGTATATACATAGCGTTCATTTCTACCATGACTTATCTTATAAAGTGGTGGTTGAGCTACGTAGACATGTCCTTCGTCTATTAAAGGTTTCATGTATCTGTAGAAGAAAGTCAAAAGCAAGGTTCTAATATGAGCTCCATCGACGTCGGCATCTGTCATTATGATGATTTTGCCGTAACGAAGTTTGGATATATCAAATTCCTTACCTATTCCTGTACCAAAGGCTGTAATCATAGCTTTTATTTCTTCTGAGTTTAGGATTCTATCTAGGTTTGCCTTTTCTACGTTCATTATCTTTCCTCTAAGAGGTAGAATAGCTTGAATTCTATTATCTCTTCCTCCCTTGGCAGATCCTCCCGCAGAATTACCCTCGACTATGAATATTTCGTTTTCCGCAAGATCTGTTGATTGACAATCTGCAAGTTTTCCTGGAAGAGTAGTTGAATCTAGGATAGATCTTTTTCTAGTTAAGTCTCTCGCTTTTCTAGCAGCTTCTCTTGCTCTTCTTGAGGCTAGAGCTTTTTCTATGATAGATTTGGCAGGTTTTGGATTTTCTTCTAAGAAAGCTTGAAGCCTTTGGCTAACAAAGGTATCTACAGCTCCTCTTACTTCAGAGTTTCCAAGTTTTGCCTTGGTTTGACCTTCAAATTGAGGTTCAGATATTTTAACTGAAATTATAGCTGTAATTCCTTCTCTGATATCCTCACCTTGGAGGTTGTCTTCATTTTCTTTTATGAATTTAAAGTTTCTTGCGTAGTCATTTACAGTTCTGGTTAGAGCTGACCTAAAACCTGACAAGTGGGTTCCACCTTCTGGTGTATGGATGTTGTTAGCATAAGTTAAGATATTTTCGCTGTAGCCATCTGTATATTGAAAGCTAACTTCTACTTCTATATCTTCTTGCATGCCATCAAAATGAGGAGTTACGTCCATTATAGGTGTTTTATTTCTATTAAGATATTTTACAAATTCGCTAATTCCACCGTCGAATTTGAAACTTTCTGAGAAATCTTCCCTTTGATCCTCAAAGATTATCTCTACGCCCTTGTTTAGAAAGGCCATTTCTCTAAATCTATTTTCTAAAGTCTTCCTATCGAAAATAGTTGTATCAAATATTTCTTCATCTGGCTTAAAGGTAATCTTGGTTCCAGTTTCCTTTGTATCACCTACTACTTCAAGATCGCTTGTGACTTCTCCTCTGGAAAAAGACATCTTGTATATATGGCCATCTCTTTTAACTTCAGCTATTAGGTATTCACTTAGCGCATTAACTACAGAAACACCAACTCCGTGTAGTCCTCCAGAAAATTGGTAGGCCTTATCATCAAACTTACCACCTGCGTGAAGAACTGTAAGAACAGTCTCTAGGGTTGACTTGTGGGTTGTTGGGTGTTCCTTTACTGGAATACCTGATCCATCATCTTCTACTGTTATTATATTATCTTTTGATACTATAACTTTTATGTAATCACAACGACCAGCTAGAGCTTCATCTACGGAGTTGTCTACTACTTCGTATACTAGGTGGTGAAGCCCTCTCTCACTGGTTGATCCTATATACATACCAGGTCTTAGTCTAACTGGCTCAAGCCCCTCTAAGACCCTGATATTGCCAGCATCATAATTATTTTCTTGCATACTATTCCTTTCTAATATTTCCATCCACTATATAAGATATCTTATCTTTATCTATATATTCCAAACTCTTTGTATTAGTTGCAGTGATTATTGTTTGATAACCTCTTAGGTTTTCTAGTAAAAATAAGGATCTTTTCTCATCAAGCTCTGAAAATACATCATCAAACAAAATAACAGCCTCATCGCCTGTTACTTCCTTAGTTAGTTTAACCTCTGCAAGCCTTATATTTAGAATTGCAGATCTCTGTTGCCCTTGGGAGGCAAAGTTTTTAGTATTTTTACCATTTATAGAAATTTCTATATCGTCTCTATGGATTCCCCTTTGGGTAGTTAAATATTTAAGATCATCTGACCTACCTTTTTTAAATTTTTCTACATAAGAAGAAAAATCATCTGCAGAAATATCGGGTAGATACTTCATTTCTAGAAGTTCGCTACCATCTGTCAAGGATAAGTGAAATTCTCTTGCAAACTTTTCTAGGATATTTACAAATTTCTTCCTTGTCTTATATATACTAAATCCTAGCTTCATCAAATTCTCGTCGAAGGCGTTTAATTGCTCATTAAAATAAGAAGAAGACTTATTTTTTAAAAGTCTATTCCTCTGGTATAAAATCTTGTCATAATCTCTCTTTTTAGATTTGTAGGAGAAATCAATCCCCTCTATGATTCCATCTATAAGATCACGCCTTAGATTGGGTCCTTCTTTGATTATTGCAAGGTCTTCTGGAGTAAAGAGGACTATTTTAAAAAGAGACCTTAAATCTTTTCTCCTATCATACTTTACTCCATTTACAAAAATACTCTTATCCTTATCCTTAACTTCTATAGAAACTTCCTTGAAAGACCTACCCTTTCTAATGGTTCCTTTTAGCCTCATCTGACTTTGGGAAAATCTTATAATATCCTTATCCCTAATCTTTTTGAAGCTAGTTCCATTTGCCAAGTAATAGACACTTTCCAAAAGGTTTGTCTTGCCTTGAGCATTATCTCCTATAAAAATATTGTAATCTTCGTTAAATTCTACACTTTGATAAAAATAATTCCTAAAATTATTAAGTTTTAAATCTTTTATCCACATTATATGATTGTAACTAAAATATCATCGAATTCTAAAGTATCATTTTTGTATAATTTTTTGCCTGGAAGATAAGAAATCTCACCGTTTATTAGGACTCCTTCTTCTTTTATTAAATGTTTAGCAATCCCTCCACTTGGCACTATATTTATAGCTTTTAGGAGGTCTTTGGCTGCTATTACATCTGCTTCAAATTCTATTTTTTCCATATTTTCCTCAATTTGCAAGTCTTACTGGTAGAACTAGATAAGTAAAATCTTCATTTTCGTAGCTTGAATTTTCTGGATAAATCAAACATGGGTTTAGAGAAGATTTGAAATTTAATTTAATCTTTGTAGAATCACATGCCTTTACACCTTCTTGCATATATCTTGCGTTAAAGGCTATATTTAGGTTTTCTCCTTTTTGTTCTACATCTATAACCTCTTTTACGTCACCAATCTCAGAGTTTGATTTGATAACCATGGAGGAATCCGCTACTTCTATTTTTATTAGATTAGCTCTGCCTGGATCTGCCAATACTTGGGCACGATCTAGGGAATTTATAAGCTCTCTTTTGTCTAAGATTATAGTCGTTTCTGAAATATCGTTTATTATATTCCTATAATCTATGAAGTTTTTATCTATTACCTTGCATTGCATTGTAGTGTTTTCACTTACAAAAATTAAATCATTATCATTTTTGTAAAGTTTAGTCTTAGTATCTTCCGTAATTATCCTTGACCATTCTATGAGTGATCTTTTAGGAATGATATATTCGCTATCCTCATAATCTGTCGGATAATCTAATTTTACCTTCTTTAGAGCTACCCTATAACCATCAAGGGCTACCATATTTAAAGATCCTTCTTTTAGCTCAAATAGAATCCCTGTTAGGGCAAGCTTAGTTTCATCTAAAGTTGTTGCAAACTCAGTTTGACTTATTGATCTTTTTAGGACGTCATTAGCTATTTCTATAGGTGTAGTTTCCGGAATTTCTATATCATTTTTTTCGAAGTAGTCAAAGGCTATAAGGTTAAAGTTAGATGATGAACATCTAATGCTTATTTTCCCTTCTTTGTTAGATATAGTGACTAAATCATTAGGCAGTTTTCTAACGATATTAGAAATAAGACTAGCTTTAACTGCCATTTCTCCTTCTTCATCTACTATAGCATCTACAGAAGTTTTGATAGAAATCTCTCCATCAAATGCCATTAGGTACAAAGAGTTTTCTTTACACTCAAAGTATATTAATTCATGAATCTGTATATTGGTACTTTTTGAGACAGCCTTGCTAGCGATATTAATAGCATCTATTAATTCTTGCTGATTAATTCTAAATTTCATATTTACTCCTTAACTTATTATATATACTTAGTAGTATTATTAGTAGGGGGTGTATATATGTGGATAAGTTCCTTAAACATTTTGATTTAGCCAATAACCCTTGGTGATAAGATGTGGGTAGAAAAAGGACAAAGTCGCTAGTTTTCCACATTATCCACAGATTACAAGCTTAAAGATCATCAAACAAACTTATCAACATACTTATCCACAGACTTATAAACAATATTACTCTGTTAGCTCTTTATATAGACTTTCTATTTCTTTTTTGAAGTCTTCATCATCTTCTATCTGCTTTTGAATTTTTTCTATACCATGAATTATTGTCGTGTGATCTCTATCGAAAGAATTGGCAATTGTTACTAAAGAATCATTTAGGATCTCTCTGGATAAATACATGGCAATTTGCCTTGGATTTACAATCTCTTTCTTTCTGGATTTTCCCTTAAGATCTGTTAGCTTTACTCCGTATTTGTCAGCTACTTGTTTTTGAATATCTTCGATATTGACGTGTTTTTTCTTATTTTGAACTCTAGTTCCAACGCCGATTATGGCATCTTCCATGGTAACTACTTCTCTATTGTCTGATTTAGCATAGGCTATAGCTGTAGATAAAGCTCCCTCGAGGTCTCTTATGTTTGTGTCGATATTTTCAGCTATATAAAATAATATTTCATTATCTATATAAGCACCTAGCTGATCGAGCTTTTTTTGGAGTATTGCAACTCTAGTTTCAAAGTCTGGCTTTCCAATATCTACTATAATTCCCCAAGAAAACCTTGAAACGAGCCTATCTTCTAAACGCTTTATCTCTTTTGGTGGTCTATCTGATGATATTACGATTTGCTTGCCTGTATTATAAAGGTCGTTAAAGGTATGGAAGAACTCTTCTTGTGTTCCTTCCTTTCCAGCTATAAACTGGATATCATCTATAAGAAGGATATCCACTGACCTATATTTTTCTCTAAATTTCTCATTTTTGGTAGACCTTAGGGCTGCAATCATTTCATTGGTAAATTTCTCACTAGATAAATACATAACATAGGCATCATCTCTGTTATCTAAGATTTCATGAGCTATAGCTTGCATTAAGTGAGTTTTCCCTAAACCGCTTTCTCCATATATAAAGAGAGGATTGTATAATCTCGCCTGTGATTTGTTGGAAATATTTTGGGCTACTGCCTGACTCACTCCTAGAGCATATTGGTTGGATTTACCTTCTACAAAGTTTTCGAAGATATTTTCATCTTCAAGTTGAGGCCTAGGAAAAGATGTCACTTGATTTATTCTCATTTGCCCATTTGAATCGTAATCCTTGCCTAAGGTTAGGACTTTGTTGTAGTTTTCAGCATCTTTGGCAACTACTGATACCTTTAGGTCCTTACCAGTCTTATCCTTTATGTTATCTAAAGCAATTTGCAATTGAGGTGTCCATATTTTTTCATAGATAAAAAGTGTATCTTTTTTTGGAACCTCAAGATATAAAACACCATTGTACATGTTTAGTGGCTTTAAAATACTAATCCATGTATTAAATTGCTGGGTATCCGTTACATGCACTTTCATTTCGTTTTTTAATTCATCTGTAATGTATTCTAGATTCGTCATCCATCCTACCTTCCTTCAAAAGTTATACACATAATATAAATGTCTAATTACTAAAGTTAACTTAGAAAAAATAGACTTATCCCCAGATTTAGGATAACTTGTGGATAACTTTTATGTTGATAATTGTATTAGCTTAAAAATAAGGATTATGTAAGATAATTATAGGGAAAAATAAAAACTCTATAAATTTATCCACAGGAAAGACTTAAATTTAGCTTCAAAATACACTTATACATATACTTTTACACAAGAAATTATACTATAAACAAGCTGTTTAATCAACTTATCCACATTTTTATTTTAAAATTTGGGAAAAGTCAAAACAGGCTTTTGAAAAATAAGTGGATATGTGGATAAGTCTGTGTATTTATTTAGGTTTTTTCATAGTTTTTATAAAAAAGCTTAAAATTAGACAAGATAAAATAAAGTATTAGTTAATTTTACAAAAATATTCACTGAAAAATTCTGTCAAAAACTTGTGCACAAAAAACTTCTACACAAAGTTATCAACAATGAATTTATATTCGATAAAACCTAGTAAAAATGATATAATATACAATATTTAAATGGATATTATGCAATAATTAAATCTTCCAAAAGACTATAATAAGTAGATTATTTTTTATTAAATATCTTGACAGATTAGCTTTATTTCAATATAATAGTAGGAGTCAAAAAAAGAGTAGGAGGTGTAAGCATGAAGAGAACTTATCAACCAAACAGAAGAAAAAGATCTAAAGACCACGGCTTCAGAAAAAGAATGTCAAGCCCAGGTGGAAGAAGAGTGCTTAAAGCTAGAAGAAGAAAAAACAGAAAAAAATTATCTGCTTAAGTTAGACAATTATATACAGGTTAAATAGAGGGCCTTTTTAAGGCTCTTGTTTATATAATTTTAACTTCCGCAGAATAGTTAAGAAGTGTTTAATGGAAAAAAGAATTAGTTTAAGAAAAGACACAGACTTTCAAAGAGTTTACAAAAAAAACCAGGCTTTTTACAACAGGGATTTTACTGTTCTTATAAAGAAAAATAACCTAGACCATCCACGCTTTGGATTTACTATAAGCAAAAAGGTAGGAAAGGCTAATGTTAGAAATTCCCTTAAGAGAAAGCTAAGAGACATAGTTAGGTTAAATTATTCTAATATAAACAATGTTGATATTGTAATTATACCTAAAAAGCATACGACAGATTTTACTTACGATAAATTAAAAAAATCTTTGGGTCACGTTTTAAGTAAAGCTTTTAAAAAGAAGATGATTTTTTATGTTAAATAAAATTTTCATTAAGATGATAAGGTTTTATCAAAGATTTATTTCTCCACAATTAGGATATTCAAAGTGCAAGTACTATCCAACTTGTTCCCAATACGCCCTTGAGGCCTTTAACAAGTATGGATTTTTCAAGGCATTTTCTATGTCTTTGTGGAGAATTTTACGATGTAATCCATTTTCCAAGGGTGGATATGACCCAGTAGATTAGTACTATAGATTAATAACAGATGGAGTTTATATGTTCAATTTTATAGCCAGTATTTTAGGTAAACTGATGAGATGGACTTATGATAGCCTATCAGCAAATTTTGCAGAACCTACAAATATTAGTTTTTATGCCATAGCAATAATACTAATGACCTTGCTTGTAAGTCTTATGATTATTCCAATGACCATAAGTCAACAAAAACAAGCAGAAAGAACTAAGGTTTTTAAACCAAAAATGGAAGAAATCCAAAAGAAATATGGCTACGACCAACAGATAATGCAACAAAAAATGCAACAACTTTACAAGGAAGAGGGGGTAACTCCTGGTATTTCTGGTTGTTTAGTAATGATAATTCAAATTTTAGTCCTATTTGGCTTGTTTAGAATGATGAGTGATACCACAAAATATGTATTCCCAGAAGGATTAGATAATGTAAAGACAAACTTCTATTGGATACCAACCCTTCTTGACAAAGACCCTTACTGGTTTGGTCTTCCACTACTAACAAGTTTATCCCAATTTGCAGTTCAGCTTTTCTCAATGAAAACTAACCCACAAATGCAACAAGGTGGAGCTATGGGAGGAATGAATAACATGTTCCTTCTTATGCCTTTGATGTATTTCTTTGTATTTAGAGGACTACCAGCAGGTTTGCCACTATATTACACCCTAAGTTCTTTATTTAGACTTGTAATAATGGTAATAATGCATTTTGCTATGAGAAATAAAAAAGAGGATCTAGTAGATGAAAAAGTCAATAATTAAAAGTGCAAAAACAAAAGATGCAGCTATTGAGCTTGCCCTAGATGAAATTGGTAAAAGTAAAGACGAAGTTGAAATAGAAATACTAGAAGAAGAATCTAGTGGATTTTTAGGATTAATTGGAAACAAAGATGCCGTAGTTAGAGTAAGCTACGAAGAGGATATAAAAGAAGCTCTATCTAATTTAGAAAGAGAAATTGAATCTACAAAGTCTTTTGGAACAGAGAATACAGAAACTGAAGATTTTGAAACAAATAATGATAAAGAAGTCATAGAAGAAACTGTAGAAATCAAAGAAGACGAAAAAGAGACTCTAGAGACTGATATAGAAGAAAAAGATCAAGAAATAGAAGTTATAGAAGATAAAAAAGAAGTGGTAGATTACGGTAGAGCTAAACAACAATCAGATATAGACAAGTTCTATGAGTCAAAAGAGCTTCTTGAGAATATACTAAAGGCTATGCATTTCGAAAATGTTAGCGTAATAGGAAATCTCGAAGACAACATTATAAAACTTGAAGCAAAAGTGGACGAAAAAGATACAGGCATTTCTATAGGTAAGGGCGGAGTTACCCTAGATGCAATTGAGCTTATAGTAAGAAAAGCAGTTGATTCAAGAAGAAATAATGTAAGACTTAATATAGATATTAACAACTACAAGAAACGCAGAGATGAGAAAATAATTGATCTTGCAGCAGATACTGCAAGAAAAGTTGCTAAGAGTAAGAAAAGTTGGAATCTAAGATATATGAATTCATATGAGAGAAGACTTGCTCATGAAGAGATATCAAAACACAAAAACGTATCTAGCCACTCAGAAGGAGTAGAGCCAAGAAGATATGTAGTTGTAGATTATATTGAAGAATAAGAATTAAAGAATAAATAAAAGCTTGTGCTATAATGCACAAGCTTTTTTAGTGGTTACATATTTTGTTTCACGTGAAACTATAAATCTAGATGTTTTTCCAATCTATTATATGCTTCCATCATTTCATCATCGTCATCTTCAAACTTGCTGTGGCTAATAGTATGAACCTTGACTGGTTCCATAGTAAGTCTTGCAATATTGTATGCATGGTCACCGATTCTTTCCATAGTGGATAATATATCGTTAAATACATAAGAAGCGATAGAAGTCATATCCTCACCATTGGCAAGTCTCTTGTAGTGAGCTTTCCTAAGAGTTGTTTCCATCATATCTAGTGCTGCCTCATCTTCACTAAGTCTAGAAAATAGAGCCTGATCTTTAGTTTCAAATACTTCGATCGATCCTACAAAGTTATTTATAACAAGATCATAGATATCTTCAAGATCGCTTAGGGCTTCTTTGTTATAACTTGCACCAGATTCGTATATTTCTTCGTAATATTCGCCTAAGTTTTGAGCAAGATCTGATATTCTTTCTACATTTATTTGAATTTGTAGATAATTTTGAACTTCAGCTTCTAGGTCAGATGATCCTGAACTTTGAGCAATGGCTAATAAATAGGCTTGGATTTTTGTATCCATGTCATTTACTATTGATTCTGCTTGGTTAGCAGTTTCTAAATATTTTTTGTCATTTTCAAGTAAATATTGCTTGGTTTGCTTTAAGTTCTCAAGAGCAACTTTTGATTCCTTTTGTACAGCAGATCTTATTTGATCAAGAGCAGCTGCAGGGAAAGTATCAATTAGTCTTTCGTCTAACTCGATATTTCCAAGTTCTGAGAATATTGAATCCTTACCAGGAATAAGTTTTCTAAGGATTTTTCCAACGTATTTAATAGTAGGTAAGAAAATAACCATACCAATAAAGTTAAATATGAAATGTCCTACGGCTATGGTCATAAGTTTGTTTGCACCAATGGCTGATGCAACTGTTTTAACTAAATTTTCATATGGACCAATGAATACTAAAAACACTACTGAAATTAAAACGTTAAATAGAACGTGGAACGCAGAAGTTCTTCTTGCAGAAAGTGATCCACCTATTGATGCTAAAATAGCTGTTATACATGTACCAATATTTGCACCAAACATCAATCCCAAAGCAACATTTAAGCTGATAGCTCCTGAAGCGTAAAGCGACTGAGCTATACCTATAAAGGCTGATGAAGATTGGATAAGAGCGGTCATGCCCGCACCAACTATTACTGCTATAATTGGATTTTGTGCCATATTAGCCACTATCTTATCAAATCCATCTAGATTCTTAAGGTCAGATAGAGATCCTCCCATCATTTCAAGTCCTATAAATAGGAGTCCGAATCCTACCAAAATCTCGCCGATGTATTTATTTTTTCTCTTGGATGCGAACATATAGAAAGCTACACCTATCAAGGCGACAAAATATGATAGATATCCAAGGTCAAAACCTATTAATATAGAAGTAACGGTTGTACCAATATTAGCTCCCATAATTACAGCAATAGCTTGCTCGAGACTCATTACACCTGCTCTAACAAAACTTATTGCGATAACTGTAGTTGCTGAAGAAGATTGGATTAAACCTGTTATAACTATACCAACCAACACTCCCATTATAGGATTGGAAGTGTATTTCTCCACATAACCGCGAAGCTTAGGTCCTGCAAAGTTTGTTAGGGCATCTCCCATAAGTGAAATACCAAACAAGAATATTGCAAGTCCACCAGCTATTAGGTTCCATTGTAGAGATCCTAATGATTGTAGTTGCATAATCCCTCCAAATATATTTTTAATAATAACTACTTCTAATATATCATAATAATTCAAATACACCAATTTTTTCTCAAATATTTTAAGACTGTATACAGCCATCTTTGCCTGATAAATGTTGACAAATTGGTATTTTCCGCTATAATTCTTATGTTACAAACCACTAGTCAAAGTAGTGGATATTATCATACCAAGGAGTAAAAATGGAAGAAAGAACAATTGCTGCGATATCTACTCCATCCGGAACTGGTGGAATATCCATTGTTAGGATGAGTGGAAATAAGTCATATGAAATCATAAGTGAAATCTTTAGACCTATAGCTGGAAAAGAAATTGATAGGGATAAAGATAATAGAAAAATGAGATATGGAAATATAGTTGATCTTGATGGTGAGATTATAGATGAAGTGATGGTTTGTTTTATGAAAGGACCACACACTTACACCAGAGAGGATATATGCGAGATTAACTGTCACGGATCTTTTGTATCAGTCAAAAAAATATTAAACCTTCTATTAGATAAGGGATGTGACCTAGCCGAAGGTGGAGAGTTTACTAAAAGGGCCTTTCTAAATGGAAGGATTGACCTTTCTCAAGCAGAGGCTGTTTTAGATATAATAAATTCCACAAATGATTTAAGCCAAAAAGAAGGTGTAAATCAATTAAATGGAGCACTCAGAGAAAAGATTAATGATATTAGAAAGTCTCTTTTAGAGGCCTTATCTAGGTTAGAATATTCTATTAACTTTACAGAAGATGGAGAAGATCTATCCCCAGACGAAATTATAAAGTATATGGACGATGCTAAATTAATGATAGATAAACTCTTAAGCACTTCTAACAAAGGAAAAATCTTAAGAGATGGAATAAATACTACAATTATAGGAAAACCTAATGTAGGGAAATCTTCATTATTAAATAACCTTTTAAATGAAAACCGAGCTATAGTAACAGATATACCAGGCACAACTAGAGACTTGATTACAGAATATATTTCCTTTGGAGATTTCACCTTGAAGGTAAATGATACGGCTGGAATTAGAGATACAGAAGACTTGGTAGAAAAAATAGGGGTAGATAAATCTATAGAACTTGTAGATAAATCTGATTTGATTATAGCGATTTTTGATACATCTAGAGATTTTGACGAAGAAGATGAAAAGATTTTATCACTAATAAATGGTAAAAATGCTATAATAATTTTAAACAAGGTTGATCTAAGCCCTAAGTTCGACGAAAGCAAATTCGGATCAGATCATGAGATTGTAAAAACTTCTATGACTAATGAAGAAGGCATTGATTTGCTTGAAGCTGCTATAACAGAAATGTTTAATACCAAAGATTTGAAGAGAGAATCTGTACTTATAACAAACACTCGCCATGAGAGATTACTAAAAGAAGCAAGCTTGAAACTAAACGAATCCTTAACTGATATAAAAAGAGGTATTCCACTAGATGCTTGCGAGGTTGACCTAAGAGGCGCTTATGATGATTTAGGTTTAATAATTGGTGAATCCGTGTCTGATGAAATAATGGATAAAGTATTTAAGGAGTTTTGTGTTGGAAAATAAATATAAAGCAGGATCTTACGATGTAGTTGTCGTAGGAGCAGGTCATGCAGGTTGCGAAGCGGCCCTTGCAACGGCAAGGCTTGGACTAAAAACATTAATATTGACCACAAGTTTAGAATCTATTGCGGATATGCCTTGCAATCCAAACATCGGTGGAACTGGTAAGGGACATATTGTTAGAGAAATTGATGCTTTGGGTGGACAAATGGCTATTAACATCGACAAGACATTTATCCAATCTAGGATGTTAAACACAAGCAAGGGACCAGCAGTTCATTCTTTGCGTGTACAGGCAGATAAAAAACTCTACCACGATGAAATGAAAAAAACTTTAGAAAACGAAGACAACCTAGATATATTCGAGCAAGAAGTAGATAAAATAAATTACGAAAATGGAAAGATTGTTTCATGTGAAACAGTCCAAGGTGCAATATACGATACAAAGGCTCTTATAATTTGTACAGGAACTTATTTAAATGGAAAAATTCTCATAGGAGATTATGAGAAAGTATCAGGCCCACACGGTTTATCTGCTGCAACATTTTTGTCTGACTCTTTGGAGGAGATGGGTTTTAAACTTAGAAGATTTAAAACAGGAACTCCAGCTAGAGTTGACAGAAAATCACTCCATTTGGAAAAAACAGAGATCCAAAAGGGAGATAGCGAAGTAATTCCTTTTTCTTTTGTAAATGAAGGCGAGGACTTTTCAGATAGACACCAAGAGGATTGCTATCTGACATATACAAGTCCAGAAACAAAAGAAATAATAATGGAAAATCTTTACAGATCTCCAATATATGGAGGCCATGTCAAAGGAATTGGCCCTAGATATTGTCCATCCATAGAAGATAAGATGGTAAGATTTCCTGATAGAGATGTACACCAAGTATTTATCGAGCCAGAAAGCTTAAGCACAGATGAAATGTATGTTCAAGGTGTTTCTTCTTCGCTACCTCAAGAGGTTCAATTTGATTTTTACAAGACAATCATAGGCCTTGAAGATGTAAAAATTATGAGACCTGCCTATGCTATTGAATACGATATGATTGATACTAGAAACCTATATAGAACCTTAGAATCAAAAGATTATGAGGGCTTGTATTTTGCGGGTCAAATCAATGGATCAAGTGGATATGAAGAGGCAGCAGGTCAAGGTATAGTTGCAGGAATAAATGCTGCTTTAAAAATAAAAGGTAAAGAACCATTAATCCTAGATAGGTCTGATGCCTACATCGGAGTATTAATTGATGATTTGGTAACAGAAGGAACTAACGAACCTTATAGGATGATGACATCAAGATGCGAATACAGACTAACCATGCGCCAAGACAATGCAGACCAAAGATTAACACAAAGAGGCTACGAAATAGGGCTTGTAAGTGAAGATAGATACCAAAAGATGAAAGAAAAAAGAAGAGCTATTGACGAAGAAATAGCAAGGCTTAAAAATGTCATCCTCACACCAAAAGAAGAGGTCAATGAAAAACTAGTAAATTTAGGCTCAACACCTCTTAAAAATGCTCTAAGTCTATATGATCTTATAAAAAGACCGGAGCTAGACTATGAAAAGCTAAAAGATTTTGATATTGAAAGACCAAACCTACCCAAATTCCAACAAATTCAAGCTCAAACAGAGATAAAATATGAAGGCTACATCAAAAAGCAAATGGCAGATATCGATAAGTTCAAAAAACTTGAAGCCAAGGAACTTGATAAAAATATAGACTATACAAAAATAGCTGGTCTTAAAAAAGAATCAGCAGAAAAACTTAATGAGATACAACCAGAATCCCTAGGACAAGCTTCTAGGATTTCAGGGGTATCACCTGCAGATATAAACGTGCTTTTGATTAGACTTAAGACAGGAGAGTTAAATGGAGAAAAGTAAAGCCTACAAGATTTATATGGACTATTTATTAGAAGTAAACAGTCATACAAACTTAACAGCAATAACAGATCCAAGCGAAATTGAAATCAAACACTTCAAAGATTCGTTAACTGTCTTAGATTATATAAAAAAAGGCGATAAAGTTCTAGATATAGGAGCAGGCGCTGGGTTTCCAGGAATTCCTTTAAGAATTGAAAAGGAAATTGACCTAACATTAATAGATTCTGTTAATAAAAAGGTCAAATTTATGAATGAAGTTATAGAAAAATTAAATCTAGAAAATGCCAGAGCAATTCACGTTAGAGCAGAAGATTTTGCCAAAGATCAAAGAGAAAAATATGATGTAGTAGTTTCAAGAGCCGTCGCTAATATGAGAACTTTGTCAGAATATTGTCTGCCTTTCTTAAAAGTGGGCGGATTATTCATAGCTCTAAAAGGACCTAAGGCTATGGAAGAGTTAGCAGATGCTAAAAACGCGATTGATATTTTAGGTGGAAAAGTTATAAAAACTGAGGCTATAAATCTAAGTGGTAATGACAGAGTTAATATTTTTGTCCAAAAGATAAAAAAGACTAAAAATAAATACCCTAGAGGAAAAAACTTACCTAAAAAAAGTCCTCTATAAGTTTCACGTGAAACAAGAAAGGATAACCATGAGAAAAACGTTAAGAGTCTTAGGAGTTGTTTTTACTTTTCTACTAGTAAACATAACATTTGACCTTTTGATTGGAAGTGGATTAGGCTTATTACTAAATTCATATAACATAGAAAATCTAACACTTTACATTTTGATTTTAAGTCAAATTCTTAAATTAATATTAGTACTTGTCTTTTTAAAACTTAGATCTAAGAAATTTCATCATCAATATGGTTTAACATATATTAAAAATAAAAACCTTGATAGTGACTTCTATAAGATAATAACTATTGCCTTTGGAGTTGCTGGTTTTGGTAATATTTTATTATCGGTATTTTTAAAGATTTTTGAAAATAATGATTATATAAATACTACATTAGAGACTTTAGAAACTATGCTTAACTACAACAGTACTTTTGAGTACCTAGTACTGTTTGCAAGTGTAGTTATAATTGCTCCTATACTGGAAGAATTATTATTTAGAGGGATTCTATTTTCTGAAACCAAAAAATATTTGAATGTAACAGCTTCAATGGTAATAAATGGCTTATGTTTTGCAATTTATCATATGAATATAATTCAGGGAATTAATACATTTTTCATGGGTATGGTTTTATCCTACGTATATTATTATAGAAGGAACATAAAAGAAGCAATAGCAATTCACATGGTAAACAATTTTATTGCTATGGTAATGGATGTAAATTATTATTTAACAATAATAATGGGGACTATAGCTTTTATATCAATTATTTTTGCAATAAAGTATTTAAGAGAGTTCAAACAAGGGTTGTAGGGATCTACAACCTTTTTTATATGTTTGTTTCATATGAAACAAAATTGTGTTATACTAGGTGGAGGAGATTTATATGCAAGCTTTAATTTTATCAATTGGCACAGAAATTTTATTAGGAAATATAACAGATACTAATTCAAAGTACTTAGCAAATCACTTAAAAGATTTAGGTATTGATGTCTATAAAATGATCACTGTTGGCGATAATAAGAAAAGATTAAAAAATGTATTAGAAGAGGCTGATGGAAATTATGATTATGTATTTATGACAGGAGGCCTAGGACCTACTGAAGATGACATAACAAAGGAAGTAGCTGTCAAAGTGTGTGGCTTGGAAAATGAGCTTGAGGTTGATGAAAGCTCCTTAGAAATGTTAGAAGATTATTTTAACAAAAAAAATAAAGCCGTAGCTATAAATAAGAAACAAGCTATATTTCCAAAGTCAGCCACCATACTTAAAAATCCAAAAGGAACAGCACCTGGCTGTATATTAAAATCAAAAAATAATACTAAGTTTATCCTTTTACCAGGACCACCACATGAGATGACTTATATGTTTGATAATGAGGTTAAAAAATATTTGAAAAGTTCCTATATAATAAAATCTGTAACTGCGAAAACTGCCTTCTTAGGAGAATGGGATATGGCAAGTAGGGTTGATTTAACAGGAGATAATCCAACAATAAGTCCCTATGCTACAGATAATGGTTGTATATTAAGAATTACTGCTAAGGCTAAGGATGAAAAAGAAGCAGACGAAATGCTAGATAGAAGTATAGAAAAGGTTAAAAAATCACTAGGAAAATATGTAATAACCTTTGATGATAAGAGAAAAGAAGAAGTATTGATAGACTTATTAAGATCTAGAAATGAATTTGTTTCTACTGCAGAATCTATTACAGGAGGCATGATAGCAAGCTCCATTGTGGATATTTCTGGTTCTAGTGATGTATTAAAAGAGTCCTATATTACTTATGCTAATGAAAGCAAAGAACAAATACTAGGTGTTTCACATGAAACAATTGAAAAACATGACGTGGTGAGCAGAGAGGTTTTAGAAGAAATGCTAACAGGATTAAGAAAAGTAACAGGCTCTAATCTTTGTATAGCAACAACAGGATATGCCCATATAGGACATGTTTTTGTGGGTGTACTGTATAAAGGAAAGTATTTACTTAAAGAATTCCAATTTAATGGTGATAGAAATAGGGTAAGACTTAGAGCAAAGAATAGGGCTATAGATCTAGCGATTACTATGATGAGAGGTGACTATGAAAAAGATTTCGATATTTAATCAAAAAGGTGGAGTAGGAAAGACTACAAGCGTTGTAAACATCGCTGTAGCCTTGGCGAAACTCGAGAAAAAAGTGTTGGTTATTGACATGGATCCACAGGCTAATACTACAACAGGTTTGGGTATAGACAAATATACTGATGATGATTCTATTTATGATTTGTTTTATGAATTAGATGATAATATAGAAAATGAAGATGACAAATCTATTGAAATAGAAAATGAAGACGAAGAAAATATAGAGAGAACAAGCAAATCTTTAAACAAAGAAGCAGATGAAAAAAAAGCAAATGAAGAAAAAGAAATAGACTTTTCAAAATATATAAAAGAAACGGAATCAGGAGTTTTCCTTATCAAATCAGAATCTTCTTTGTCAGGTCTTGAGGTAGAACTAGTTAGCCTAGATCCAGTAAAGAGAACCCAAGTCCTTAAAAATATAGTTGATAAAATAGATGACTCATATGATTACATTATAATTGATTGTCCACCTAGTTTGGGACTTTTATCTATAAATGCTCTTGTTGCGAGTGATTCAATTATTATTCCAATACAGACAGAATATTATGCCCTAGAAGGTGTTAGCGAGCTAATGAATACATATAAGCTTGTCAAAGATTCCTTGAATGAAAACTTGGATATAGAAGGTGTATTACTTACAATGTTTGATAAGAGAGAAAATTTATCTTATGAAGTGGTAGAAGAAGTTAAATCTTATTTTAAAGGAAAAGTATTTAGAACAATGATTCCTAGAAATGTAAGATTAGCAGAGGCTCCTTCATATGGTAAATCGGTTATCGAATATGAAGAAAGATCGAAAGGTGCGATAGCTTACAAAATGCTCGCCCAAGAAATTATAGATAGGTAGGTAGAAATGACAGGAAGAAAAACCCTTGGCAGAGGGCTATCTGCCTTAATCCCTGAGTCTAACGAGAAACTTGTAGAAAGTGAAAAAGTAACAAGTCTTGATATAAATCTAATAGATCCTAGAAGTGACCAACCTAGAAAAAACTTTGACCAAGAATCAATAGAGGGCTTGGCAGAATCTATAAAGGAATATGGACTTCTAAATCCAATTGTGGTAACAAAAAATGGAACTAGATACGAAATCTTAGCAGGTGAGAGAAGATTTAGGGCATGCAAGCACTTGGGGTTAGAAAAAATAGACGCTATAATAAGAGATTATTCTAAAAAAGATATAGATATATTATCCCTAGTGGAAAACATTCAAAGAGAAGATTTAAGTCCTGTTGAGGAAGCCAAAGCCTACAAAAAATTAGTAGATGATTTCTCAATGACTCAAGAAGAAATCGCAAAGATTATGGCAAAATCTAGATCTTATATAGCAAATACTATTAGGTTATTAAACCTAAATGATGAAGAATTAGATGCATTAACAAACAAACAAATATCTTCATCTCAAGCAAGGACACTTTTATCTATAAAAGATGATGATAAAAGAAAAGAAGCGCTAGATGGATTTGTAAGTAATAAACTTAATATAAGACAAGCAGAAAATCTTAGCGAGAAAAACAAAACTAAAAAAGCAAAAAAAACTAAGAAAAAAGATGGCCTAAGCGATATAGACAAGATTCTCTTAGAAGATTACGAAGAGAAATTTATGGATAAGGTTGGATCAAAAGTAAAGATAGATAAAACTGGACAGATTTACAAATTAATAATTGATTGTTTTACAGTTGAAGATATTGAAAATATATATTGGAGACTAAAAGATGAAAATAATTGACATGGACCTAGGAAAGCTCCTAGATCAAGCTAAAAAGCCAACTGCAAATCCCGGTGGCGGAGCCTTAGTTATAACTATAGCTGCTATGGCAGTTAATATAGTTAGGATGATGGATAGGAGAAATGTTTCACATGAAACACTCGATAATATAACAGATAGACTAGTAGACCTTATCCAAGAAGACGTTGACTATGCCAATGCCTTAGTTAAAGAATATAAAAAAGGGAAGAAAGTAGATGAAAATTATTTCTTAATGGCAGCTAGTCCACAAATTGAATTAGTAGAATTAAGTATCAAAGCCCTAGATTATATAAAACCAATTCTAGAAGATGGTAAACTAGATGCAATATCTGATGGTATAATTGCAAATAACTTATTATTTGAAGTAGTAAGAGACGCCATGCCAACTATAAGGGTAAATCTCGATCCAATATCAAAGTCATATGATTATGACGAAAAAATAGATTATGCAAAAAAACTTCATAAAAGAAATCAACAAATAATAGAAAGAAGGTTAAAATGACAGGAATATATATAATTCTTGCTATCATGGCTATTTTAATAATAGTAGAATACGCACTAATTAAGTCAACGAACAACAAACTTAGACGCCAAAAGCAAAGATATGATCACTTGCTTAGGGGTAACAATCAAGAATTAAACTTAGAAGAAGTCTTAGTTTCAATAAATGATCAATTAGAAAAATCGAACAAAGAGATAAGGACAATCGATCAAAGAGCTATAGATGCAAAAGATAAAACCATGGGAGCTGTTAGTAATATGGCAGTAGTTAACTATGATGCATTTGATGGACAAACTAGCGAGTTATCTTTTAGCCTTTGTCTGTTGGATAATTTCCACAACGGAATAATCTTGACCAATTTGTACTCTAATGATGGATCAACAATCTATGTTAAAGAAATAATAAACGGTTCTTCTGAAAAGGATTTATCTCAAAACGAGTTAGAGGCCCTAAATAAAGCAAAAAGTTAATAAAATAACTATGCTTAACTTTGAAAATTTAAGGGTATAATAAAACTGACAAACGATATTATCCACAAGGAGGAATAGATGCCAACACAAGGTATATTAGAAAATGCGAGAAAAAATATAGAAGGTAAAAATCTAAAAATTGTACTTCCAGAAGGAAGCGATGCAAGAGTACTCGCTGCAGCACTTAAACACAAAGAAGAAGGACTTTTGACACCAATAGTTTTAGGTGATCAAGGGGAAATCCAAAAAACAGCAAATAAAGAAGGTCTCAAACTAGGAGATTTACAAATAATAAACCCACAATATTCTGAGCATTTCGACGAATTAGTAGAAAAATTTGTTGAAGCTAGACGTGGAAAAACAAGCAAAGAAGAGGCAGAGTTCTTACTAAAAACTAATGTAAACTACTTTGGTGTAATGCTTGTGAAAGCTGGTTATGCTGACGGAATGGTATCTGGTGCAGTGCACACAACAGGAGATACTATCAGACCAGCCCTACAAATTATAAGAACAAAACCAGGTGTGAATAGAGTATCTGGAGTTATGGTAATGATAGGACCAGATGGAAACCAATTAGTATTTGCAGACACAGCTGTAAATATTACTCTAGAATCAGACGAACTTGCAGAAGTTGCTGTAGAAACAGCTAAGAGTGCTAAATCATTTGGTATGGATCCATATGTTGCCCTACTTTCATTCTCAACACACGGTTCTGCTCACCACGATCTTGCAACAAAAGTTGCTAAGGCAAAAACTAGAGCACTAGAACTTGACCCAGACTTAAAAGTAGAAGGTGAGATTCAATTTGACGCAGCAATCGACCCAACAACTGCAGCTCAAAAAGCTCCAGGATCTGATGTAGCTGGTAAAGCAAATGTATTTATCTTCCCAGACCTACAAGCAGGTAATATTGGTTACAAAATCGCTCAAAGACTTGGCGGTTACAAAGCACTAGGACCAATCCTTCAAGGACTTAATGCACCAGTTAATGACCTTTCAAGAGGATGTACAACTGAAGATGTTTATGAAATTGCTATAATAACAGCTTCACAAGCGGTTAATTAGTAAGCATAATAAAATTTGAATTTAAAAAGAGACAGTCTTTTGATTGCCTCTTTTTCTATAAGAAAATTGAGGTGGTTTTATTTTTATAGAAGAAATAAAAAATAATGCGAAAGCAGTCATCCCAATAGCATCCTAGTAGTAATATTGAATTTCTTTCTGGGATGTATTGGAGTAATATTTGGACTTGCTGTATTTTTGACAGGTGTTGAAATATCTATTTCAAGCATTAGTAGTATGATGGGAGAGTTTTTGGGTAGGTTCAAATCAATAATTGCTGTTATAATTTTTGGTATCTTTATTGGATTTATAATATCAGTGGCAGAACCTGATCTCTTGACTTTGGCAAACGAAATAACTAATACTGTTGGATTATCCCCACAAATAATTGTGATGATAATATCTCTTGGAGTTGGGATATTAATTTCTTTAGGACTTTTCAGGATATTCAAAGAAATAAAAATTTCAAATTTGATGCTTATAATCTACTCTGTGATTTTTATACTGATGATTTTTGCAGAAGATATAGGACATGCTATCGCCTTTGATGCGTCAGGAGCAACTACTGGCGCTATGACAACTCCATTTATAATCTCCCTTGGACTTGGAGTTGCATCTTTAAAAGGGGATTTATCAGAAGATGATTCCTTTGGTCTTGTTGGAATAGCATCTACAGGTCCTGTTCTCGCTGGACTTTTGATGAGTATATTTATAGGTCAAAGTGGAGTAGAAGTTATAGAGACATCTCATAGATCTGCTCTTTTTACGGGAGTTATAAATGCTACTTTTGCTATTGTTCCAATTACTCTGATATTTTTTTTAATGAATTTCCTAATTTTTAAAATAGATAAGGATAGTTTGAAAGAAATAACTATTGGATTAGTTTATACCTATCTGGGACTAATTATATTTTTAACATCTGTAGAAGGTGGATTTATGGAACTTGCAAGAGTAATGGGAGAAGGATTAAGAAATTCTAAACTATTACCTTTGATAGGATTTATTTTGGGACTATTGGTAGTATTAGCAGAGCCTGCGGTTGCAGTTTTAGCCGAACAGGTAGAAGATGTAACAGGAGGTTCTATACCAAGAAAGCTAATCCTAAGATCCTTATCTCTAGGAGTTGCCTTTGCGGTTATGCTTGCCATATTAAGGATAAAGATAGAAGGTTTTGCCCTCTGGATGGTCATAGTGCCAGGATTTTTGATATCTTTAATTCTAGCAAGGAGAGTGCCACAAATATTTGTATGAATCGCCTTTGATTCAGGAGGAGTTGCATCAGGACCGATGACTGCCACTTTTATCCTAGCTTTTTGCCAAGGAGTAGCGGGCAATATCGCAGATGGTTTTGGAGTTTCGTGTTTTTATGGAGAAGGATCTGCTCCAAACTAAATATTAAATAAATTTCATGTAGATAAACAAAAAAAAGAAATTGTAACAGCTCTTTTTGATAAAGAAAATACAATCATATTATTTGACAAAATCAAGGAAAAATTAAAAGGTGTAAATACAGGCATAGCCTTTGCTACATCGCTTGATAGAAAGGATTATACGATGGATTATGTATGTCTATATGTAATTTGCGATAGACACCAAGGTCAAAAGGCCATTCATATAGCCCAAGAAAACGGAGCTCGTGGAGCAACTCTGGTTCATGGAAGAGGATCAGCAGAAAATGTCAAATCACCAATATTTTTAAATATGGCGATTGAACCTGAAAAAGATATAGTGATTATGCTAATAAAAAAAGAATTAGAAGATACAATTAAGGGTAAAATATATGAAGAGATGGAACTTGGTAAAGAAGGCAAGGGTATAATATATTCCCTACCAGTTAGCGAAGTTTCAGGACTAGTAGAGCAAAATAAATAGGAGATATTATGAAAAAATTAAACTCAAATGAATTTAGACAAGAAGTAGAAAATGGAAAAGGTCTAACCCTAGTAGACTTCTCAGCGACATGGTGTGGACCATGCAAGATGCAAGGACCTATCCTTGAAGAGCTTGCTTCTGAGGTAGACTATCAAATATATAATATTGACGTAGATGAATCAGACGATATAGCTGGTCAATACAATGTAAATGCAGTACCTTCCCTAATGATTTTTAAGGATGGTGTACTAAAAGATACTCTAGTAGGCTTTCACTCAAGAGAAGCTATAGAAGAAAAAATGGCTAAATTTCAATAATGAGATATGATATAGCAATAATCGGCGCAGGTCCTGCGGGACTTAGCGCCGCTTTAAATGCAAAAATAAGAAATAAGTCAGTTATCATCTTCGGTGAAGATTCTAAGGCGCTAGTTAAAAGTAAATCTATAAAAAACTACTTAGGATTTCCTGACATAAGCGGAAGTGAATTAAATGATAAATTTAAGGAAAGCTTAACAAGCTATGATGTAGAATATTCTAAGGAGAGGATTCAAACTGTCTATGCTATGGGAGATTACTTCGCCCTAAGCCTAAAAGATAACACAATGATAGAAGCAAGTTCTGTGATAGTTGCAACTGGAATAGATCTTAAAAAAGATTTGAAAAATGAAGAAGAATTCTTCGCTAAAGGTGTAAATTATTGCGCAACTTGTGATGCTGCCTTGTACAAGGGAAAAGAAGTTGTAGTCATAGGTTATAACGAAGAAAGTGTGGAAGAAGCAAACTTCACAGCAGAAATCGTAGGCAAGGTAAGTTATGTAAATATGTACAAAAAAGGTGTGAAATTAAATTCTGGTATAGATGTGATTGAAGGAGAAATCCCTCTTGGCTTCATAGGAGAAGACAGGGCAAGTAAATTAGAATTTAAGTCTGGTAAGAAACTTTCTGCCGATGGATTTTTCATAATAAAAGACTCATCCAAGCCTCAAAGGTTGATTCCATCTGTAAAACTAGACGGAAATCATATTTTGGTAGATAATAAAATGGCTACTAATATTAGAGGCTTATACGCGGCAGGAGATATAACAGGTGAGCCTTATCAAATAATGAAAGCAGTGGGTCAAGGTCAAACAGCAAGTCTAAACGCAGTAAAATATTTAAGTAAACTTAAAAAGAAAGATTAAAGATAAAAGCCACATAGTAAATTCTTTGTGGCAATTTTACATAAGTAACAATATTAAAAAAAGAAAAATAGCAAAATATTATAAAGAATATTTAAGCTATTGACCGACTATAATTATAAAAGTACCATAATTAAGTCTTACTTTCACAGGATCTTAAATTATGTGGAAAATATATGTAAAATATAAATAAGTTTTATTGAAAAAATTTAACTTATATGTAAGATAATATTATAGTATAATTATTTCTAGGAGGAAATATGACCAAAAAGCATATTGATTTTTTTGAATTCAATAATTCCATATTCTCAATGATTAGAGAAATTTCACATAAAATCGATCTTTTGTTGCAAGATACAGCAAGCGAACTAGAAATTACACCTTTGCAATTAAAAATGATAATAACTCTATACGCAAACAGGGAAAAACCTGTTTCCATAGGTAGCCTTGGAAAAGCTATAGGAATTACAGGTGGAAATATATCAAATATATGTAAGAGACTTGAAAAACAAGGCTTTGTGGATAGAGTAAGAAGCGAAGAAGACGAACGTGTAGTAAATGTTATGTTGACAGATAAGGGAAATGACGCAGCTTGTATGGTGGATGACTATTTCCAAAAAATCAGAAAAGATATACCTGAAGATGGGATAGATTTAAACCTACAAACAATTATCGATGAGCTAGAAGCCCTAGAAATGCTTCTAGATAAATATATAGCTAGGAGTGGTTTATAATGACAAATAAAAATAAAGGCAAAAAACCTCTATTATATTATTGGTTAGTTGCCATTGTAATATTTTTAGTAGTCCACTTTGCCCTAAATCCTATAGCTACGGATGAAAGTGTCAAAGAGGTTAGCTACTCACAATTTGTAGATATGATCGATAACGATCAAGTAACTGAAGTATCAAAAGATGACCAAAAATATACCTTCAAAGCTAAGGTAGACAACGATGAGAAAATCTATGAAACTGGTCTATGGCAAGATACTGATTTAACAGAAAGACTGTTAGAAGCTAAGAAGAGAAACGACAAACTAGTATTTAAACAAGAAATAGAAACAAGGATGAATCCTTATTTATCCCTATTTTTAACAAGTATACTACCATTATTATTTATATGGATAATATTTATGTTTGCGTCAAGATCACTAACAAAAACTATGGGTGGCCGTGGCGGTGCGGACTTTATGAACTTCGGTAAGTCTAACGCCAAAATTTATGTTGAAAATAAAACAGGAAAAACCTTCAAGGACGTTGCAGGTCAGGAAGAGGCCAAAGATTCTCTAAGTGAGATAGTTGATTTCCTTCATAATCCTGGAAAATATAAGGAAATTGGAGCTAAAGTTCCTAAGGGAGTTTTATTAGTAGGACCTCCAGGAACAGGTAAGACCTTGATGGCGCAAGCTGTTGCAGGTGAGGCAAACGTACCATTTTTCTCAATATCAGGTTCTGAATTTGTTGAGATGTTCGTAGGTATGGGTGCAAGTAAGGTTCGTGATTTATTTAAACAAGCCAAAGAAAAAGCACCATGTATAGTATTTATAGACGAGATTGATGCTATAGGTAAAAAACGTGATGTATCTGGATATTCTGGAAACGATGAACGTGAACAAACCCTAAACCAACTTTTAAATGAGATGGATGGTTTTGATGCAACAGAGGGAGTTGTCCTTCTTGCAGCTACTAACAGACCAGAAATCTTAGATCCTGCCTTGACAAGACCAGGACGTTTTGACAGACAAGTTCAAGTTGAACTACCAGACCTAAAGGGACGTGAAGATATCCTAAAGGTTCACGCTAAAAATATCAAAAGAGAAGATGATATTGACTACGAAGAAATTGCAAAAAGAACTGCAGGAACTTCTGGTGCTGACCTTGCCAATATCATAAACGAAGGTGCTCTAAGAGCTGTAAGGGAAGGTAGAAGAAAGCTAACCCAAGAGGACTTGGAAGAATCAATCGAAACAGTAATAGCGGGTCAACAAAAGAAAAATGCAGTAATAAGCGACGATCAAAAGAAAATCATTGCCTACCACGAAGTTGGCCATGCCCTTGTAGCTGCAATACAAACTCAAAAAACTCCAGTAACAAAGATTACAATTATACCAAGAACTGGTGGAGCTTTGGGTTATACAATGACTGTAGATAAGGATGAAAAATATATAATGACAAAGCAAGAGCTATTTGATGAAATAGTTACTTTTGCTGGTGGTAGATCTGCAGAAGAGTTAATCTTCAATACAAAAACTACAGGTGCGTCAAATGATATCGAAAGAGCCACAGCTATAGCTAGAAATATGGTTACTATTTACGGTATGGATGAGGACTTTGACTTCATGCAACTAGAACAAATCCAAGGAAAATACCTAGGTGGTCAAAGATCTATGATAGTTTCTGATGGTACTGGAGATAAGGTAGACGAAAAAGTTGCTAAAATCATCGCCGCAGCTCACATGAGAGCTATAGAAATCTTAAAAGATAACCTAGATAAACTTCACGAAATATCCGACTTCTTGCTAAAAGAAGAGACAATCACTGGAGAAGAGTTTATGGCTATCTTAAATAAGAATGAAGTAATAATCGATGAAGAAGAAAACGATGAAGATGAAGAAAAAATAATAACAGAAGATTTATCTGATAAGGGCTCTGACTCTATTGAAGATGAAGATTCAAATATAGATATATAAGATAATTAAGTTCCAAGCCAAGGCTTGGGACTTTTTTTGTGGAAAAAATTATATTTCTACCACAAATTTACCTCTATATTGACTTGAAATTATGAAAACGATATGATTTATCTAAGAAGATATATAGACTCTACGTATTAGTTTTAACTATAGAAAAGCTGATATATAAATAGTGAAAACGTATACAAAGATGAAGTCTATACTAATTTTTATATAATCATTTATCATTAGGAGATATTATGAAAGGTAGTTACAAAAAGAACATAACGATAGAAAATTTCTTATTTATTTTAGTGTTTTTTGGGATGTTTGGCTGGATAGGAAAAATCATGGGGCCAACCAATATGCTATCCACAGTTATGAATACAGCCTACAGGCTTTTGATGGATACATGTTTTTACATAATGGGTATATCGGTAGTTGCAGGAGCCTTGTCGAGCTTATTTTCAGAGTTTGGTTTTATTGCTTTAGTTGATGTTTTATTATCTAAGATTATGAAGCCAATTTATAATCTTCCAGGTGCCTCATCTTTAGGTATATTAAACTGCTACCTATCAGATAACCCTGCTATTCTAACCCTAGCTGATGAAGATAACTTCAAAAAATATTTTAGAAAATTTCAAATGCCAGCCTTATGCAACATAGGAACATCCTTTGGTATGGGGCTAATAGTAACAACAACTATGTTTGCCCTACCAGTAGAAGGATCTGTAAAAGCATCTCTAGTTGGAAATCTAGGTGCCTTTGTAGGCTCTATAGTATCAGTTAGGATAATGCTAAGATTTACTAAAAAATACTACGGAACAGAAGATATGGTCGAAGTAAGAAGCGTAATAGATGTGCCAGAAGGTTACAGGATTATTAGAGGCGGATCATTTGGATCAAGAGCAATTGAAGCAATCTTACACGGTGGCAAGAGTGGAGTAGATATGGGGATGGCAATTATTCCTGGAGTAATAACTATTTGTACAGTGGTAATGCTTCTTACTAATAATATGCCAGCTGGTGGCTATACAGGTCAAATTGGCGAAGGAGTTGCCTTTCTTCCTTGGCTAGGGCAAAAATTATCCTTTATCTTAAACCCTATATTTGGCTTTACTAGTGAAAGTTTCATTGCAGTACCAATAACAGCCCTAGGGTCTGCAGGTGCAGCTCTTGGAGTAGTAAAAGAATTTGCAGGCGGTGGATTAGTCACAGGAAATGACATAGCAGTATTTACAGCTATGTGTATGTGTTGGTCAGGATATTTGTCTACTCACATTGCTATGATGGATGCTTTAGGTACAAAAGAGATGACAAGCTCAGCTATTCTTGCCCACACTATAGGTGGTCTATGTGCAGGATTTGCTGCTCATATTTTTTCCTTGCTTTTATTGTAATATTTCTATATAAATTAAAATTGATTTTAGCCCTTCGGGGCTTTTTCTATTTTTATATTTATTAAAGTTTGACCCAAGGGTAAGGATATTTTATTATAAATTTGTAAAAAAATAGGATTTAGTACATTATTATTCTAAAATTAAGCTAATATATAGGATAAAATTTTAATTATTTAATTTGACATTAACCTTAGGTAAATCCATATAATATAAGACAAAGAAATCATTTTCCTAAAATAAGGAGGAATTTATGACAGGAATATTGGCCCACAGAGGATTTTCAGGTAAGTATCCTGAAAACACTATGCTTGCTTTTAAGAAAGCAGCTGAACTTGATATTGCAGGTTTTGAGACAGATGTACAAATGACCAAGGACGGAGTCTTGGTTATAACTCATGACGAAGAGATTTCAAGAGTATCGAATGGCAAGGGATATATAAAAGATATGACCCTAAAAGATCTAAAAGAGCTTGATTTTAGAAATGGTATGGAGGAATTTGCCCTAGATGATGACACAAGGATACCAACCTTGGAGGAATTTTTTGATTGGTTCAAAGACACTAATTTCCTAATTAATATAGAACTAAAATCATCTATGATTAGATACGAAGGAATGGTTCATAAGACTATGGAAATGATTAAAGATTATAATTTAGTTGATAGAGTAATAATTTCATCTTTTAACCATAGGGATGTAGTATTGGCAAAAGAACTTGTTCCAGAAATTAAGTGTGGATTTTTGACTTGGTAGTTATTCTTAAATCCCGGCAAATATACCAAATCTTATGGGATAGACTATTACCACCCAGATTTTAATGCTATGGATGATGAAGATTTCGAAGATTGTACGGAAAATGGAATAGGTATATTGCCATACACAGTAGATGAAAATAGATTCAGACCTAAGCTTTCACTTAGAGTCTAACTTTTGTGCATGTCTATATCACTATGGGTCTCACGATAGCTTATATTTATCTTATAAGAAACTCACAGATTGGCAGATAGAGAGCTCATATAAGTTCATCGGGCCTGTAATAGAAAGATTTGTCTTTGATTACTGGACGAGTTTTGATGAAGAAAAGTTTATAACAGAATTGATTGTTCCTATAGAAAAGTTAGGATAAAAAAAACCAGAGGTTTTGTAGCTTCTGGTTTTTCATTTAAAATATATATACCTATTTCCACCAAAATCTCTTATTTCTGTTTCCATATCAAATATTTCTCTAAACATTTTTTCATCCATAACCTCTTTAGAAGAACCTTCTTTGTAAATCTTTTTATCATTTATTAAAATTATATGATCGGAAAATTTCTCTATGAGAGCTATTTGGTGGAGGCTTATTAGGGTTGTCAGCTTTAGCTTGTAGGTTAAATTTTTTATTATTCTCATTATCTCGTATTGGTTTTTAAGGTCAAGAGCACTTACTGGCTCATCTAATAGGAGAACTTTAGGATTTGATACTAGAGCTTGACCTATAAAGACTTTTTGTACTTCTCCTCCGGATAACTCATTTATAAATCTATTCCTATAGCTAGTTAAATTTAATAAATCTAATATTTTTTCTACGTCTTTTTTATCCTCGTCACTGATCTTAAGAGAAAGATTAGCTACCTTGCCTAACAATATAGTATCAAAAACTGTAAATCTTATTTTGGAATTTATATTTTGATTTAGGTAGGAGACTTTTCCCGAAGTTTCGATATCTCCATTGTATGATTTGATACCACTAATGGCGTTTAGAATAGTGGACTTGCCTGATCCGTTTCTTCCCATTAGGATATTGACCTTGCCTTCCTCTAACTTAAACGAAATGTCATCTATTACCTCTTTGTCATAGGATATGGATAAATTTCTAGCTTCAATCATGTTTACCTCCAAAGAAGAATATAAATATTAAAGGAAGTCCTACCAAACTTGCTATGATTCCAATAGGTAGGATAGCGCCGGGTTTAACTAGCTTTGATAATCCTGAGGAGATTACAAGCAGTATCGCTCCAACAAGGCTTGATGATATAAGATAATACCTTTGGTCTTCTCCTACGATTTTTCTTGATATATGAGGAGCTATGACTCCAATAAAGCCAATTACACCCGCAAAGCTAACTCCAATTGAGCAAAGGATTGAAACTATTATAAATGTTTTAATCTTCAGAGTTTTTACATTTACTCCAAGGCTTCTTGCTCTGTCTTCACCAAATCTTAGGGCAGTTAGTTTGTGGCTATCCTTTATTATGATTATAAAAGATACTAAAAAGGATAGGAGAAGGATTATAATCTCTTTTGGCTTGGTGTTTGATACTGATCCAAAAAGCCAGAAGACAATTGATGAGAGGGTCTCATCTGTAGATATGTACTGCATAAGACTTGTAAGTGAGTCAAAGAAAAACTTCACTGCAATTCCTGCTAGAATCATTGAGCTTGTATTGGCGAAATTTCTCCTAGATATCAAATACACAAAGATTATCGCTATAAGTGCAAAACCAATTGCACCTACAGGAATAAAATTTATAGAAAATCCTAGGAGAAGAAAGAAAGACGCTCCAAAACCTGCAGCAGAAGATACACCGAGGGTAAATGGAGATGCTAGTGGGTTATCGAGGATTGTCTGCATACAAGCACCAGCAAGCCCTAAAATAAGTCCTAAGATTAGGGCTGTAGTCATCTCTGGCATTCTTATTTTAAAAAGAATAGTTCTTTGAAGATCGCCTAGACTAAAAATGTCTACTGGTCTAAGATCTCCTACACCTATGAACAAATCTAAGATAGAAACAAAGATGCTTACTAGAATAAGGATAGAAATCTTCTTATTCTTACTCATATTTAGTAAACCAACAGCCTTCATATTCTATAGGCATGAATTTTTCGTAGAAGTCTTTCATATCTGCCTCTGGATCTACATCATCAAACAAATCTGGATGGAAGGTCTTGGCAAGAGATTCGTAAGCATAGAAGTCACTCATATCACGGGCGAGATTTTGACCGATTACATAGACATTTTTATCCTTCATAGCCTTTAAACTTTCCCAACCGTTTCTACTCTTATACTTTTCAATTTTTTTGTTTACATCTTCTGGACTAATACCAAAGCCCATTTTCATAGATTCTGGCTTTTCTACCCATTCGGCACCTGTTAGAAAAATCATGTCAGGATCGTTTGATAGGACAAATTCCTCTGATACAGGAGTAGCTTCCTTCTCACCTAAAACATCGCCTGTTAGATTGTGACCGCCACAGTCATTTATGATTTTGCCCCACATCATATTATTGCCATAGGAGTTGCCATAAGCATGTTCTCCTTCGTATCCGTGTTCTAGGTAGACCTTAGGTTTATCTTTCACATCTTTTAGTTTTTCTTTCATGGCATCAATTTTTTCTTTGTAAAATCCATTTAATTTATCGAGATTTTTATCAAGACCTGTCGCCTTGGCTATTATTTCAGTTGATTTTATATGATCATCAAAGTCTTGGTTGTGATAGTCTACATAAAGGACAGGGATATCTAGCTTATCTTCTATGGCATCAATTTGAGCTTTGTAAGATACAGGAGCAATAATACCATCGGCATCTATAGACAACAATTCTTCTACAGAAAAGTCATTGTCGGCAAAGTTTGAAACTCTTTTTATATTATCGAGCTCTGGAATTTTTTCTACTAATCTTTTGTAAAGGTCATTTCTGTCTTTTCTGATACCATCATCCATACCCGCTATTTTCTTGTAGAAGTTATCCTTATCCAGATACATCATAGTCATAAAAGGACCACCTGAACCTGATCCTTGGATTATTACCTTATCTAGTGGCTTATCTAATTGGACTTTTCTACCTAATACATCTTCTATTTCTATTTTTCCTTTGGCTTCTTCTTTTGATTTAGCATCTTCGTTTTTTGCTCCACAAGCTGTGATTATTAACAAAAAAATTGCTAGTAGGCTAATATTTCTTATCTTATTTTTCATAATTTTCTCCATAAATTTGATTTAGTTTATTGAAGGATTCTTTTATAGAAATTCCTTCTTTTCTACAAAGATCTATTGCTGACTGATATTCTGGGTAAACATAGGTACTTTCCTTGTGACTTACTTTCTTATATTTTAAGCTAAGATTATCGTAAGATATATTTATCATTTCCCTGTCAAGGATTGTTCTTTCAACAGGGATTTTTCTTATGCCGATAGATGTTGTATTAGAAAAAATAATATCTTCAACTTCTTCTATTTTGTCTGAGTCAGCCAAGACAGAAAGTTTGTAGGCTGGACGATTTTTCTTCATATATATAGGCGTATAGAAACAATCTCTTGCTACATTCATTAATTCATCCATTACAAAACCTAGGATTTCACCAGTTGAATCGTCTATGTTTGTTTCAGCTAAAATTAATCTTTTTTTTTAGAATCTGATATTTCCATTACTCGTAAAACATTAGTAGATTTTTCGAAATCTTTGTTTCCTGCACCGAGTCCCACTTTTTTGATATTAAACTCATCTAGGGTTTCATTTTTGTTAAAGTATTTTACAATAGCTGCTCCAGTTGGAGTGATGTGTTCGCCATCTTCATTGATTATATTTAGGCTAATGTCGGATCCTTCTAGGATATTGATAACTGCAGGTACTGGAATTGGCATAAAGCCGTGGGCACATTTTTGTCTTCCAATTCCTTCGTATAATTTTGAAAAGTAAATATTTTCTACGCCAAGATCTTCTAGTAGGACACAAACACCGACAATATCAATGATTGAATCTATTGCGCCTACTTCGTGGAAATGAACTTCACCTTTGTCTATGCCGTGAGCTTTAGCCTCAGCATCTGCGATGATATCAAATATACCTAGGGCATTTTTTTTAACCTTTTCGCTAAGGACATTAGATTTTGAGATTATTTTTTCTATATCAGAGATATTTCTGTGCACATGGCTATGAGTGTGATTTTCTTTTTCATCATGGTGGTGATGGTGGTGGCTGTCCCCGTGGTGATGATGATTATCATCGTGGTGGTGGTCATGGTGGTGATCTTTCAATAAAACATCAAAATTATAAGCATCTATGCCACTTTTTTTAACTCTATCGAAGACAAGCTCATAACCATCGATACCTAGAGACTTAATTGCATCAATTAGTTTTTCCTTGCTAGCACCAAGATCTAAAAGAGCACCAATAGTCATATCTCCTGCGATTCCTGAATACATTTCAAAATATAAATCCATTTATTTCTCCTCTATAAGTTTATTTATTTGACAGGCTGCATAAGCTGCGCCGTAGCCATTGTCTATGTTTACAACCGAGATTCCTTCAGCACAAGTTGAAAGCATAGTTAAAAGGGCAGATATACCATTAAAACTTGCTCCGTAGCCAATAGAAGTAGGCACAGCTATGATTGGCTTATCTACAAGGCCAGCCATAACTGTAGCAAGAGCTCCTTCCATGCCGGCTATTGCTATTATTACATTCGCCTGTTTTATTTGATCTATTTTATTAAGCATTCTGTGAAGTCCAGAAACACCGACATCATAAAACCTATTTACCTTAGCTCCAAAAAACTCAGCTGTAAGGGCAGCTTCTTCTGCCACAAATAAATCAGCAGTTCCTCCTGTACAAATAGCAATATTACCAATTTGTGGCATTTCTTCGTATTTTAAGGAAATTATCCTCGCTGTCTTATCATAACTTGCATTTGGGATTGCCTTACTTACAAGCTCGTACTGGTGATAGCTTGCTCTTGTTCCTATAACTGATTGTTTTCTTTGGTCAAAGGCCTTAAAGATTTCCACAAGGGCAAAGTCCTCCTTGCCCTGACAGAAAATTGTTTCAGGAAATCCTCTCCTGTTTTTTCTCTGGAAATCTAATTTAGCTATGTCAATATCCTTGAAGTTAAAATCTTTTAAGTAATCTAGACCATCTTCTATTGACATCTGACCGTTTTTTATATTTTCTAAAAATTCTCTATCTTTCATTTTCTAACCATGGGTTAAGCTTTAGCTTATCTTCCTTACTTACTACTTCATCCATTGAACCTGACCTATATCCAGCCAAATCTAGGTTTACATATTTAAAACCGAGATTTTTAAGTTTTTCATTTATTTCATCTACTTTTTCAAAAACTATGCCAAAATCTTCTCTATCTACCTCTATTCTAGTATTATCTCCATAAACTCTCACACGAACATTTCTAAGTCCTAAGTCCTTTAGATAAACTTCTGCCTTGTTTATAGCTTCAAACTTACTTGTATCTATAAGTTGATTGTAAGGAAATCTTGTCGCAAGGCATGGGGCAGATGGTCTCTTATAAACTGAAACACCTAGCTCTTTGGCGTAGGCTCTTACCATTTCTTTGGTAAAACCACATTCCTTTAGAGGACTTACAACTCCCTTATCATTTAGAGCCTTTACACCTGGTCTAAATACCTTGTTATCATCTAGATTTGATCCATCAACTACATATTTGTAGCCTAATTTATCCTTTAGTTTGAAAGCTTGGTCGAAAAGAAAGCTCTTGCAGTGATAGCATCTGTCTATGGTGTTGTTTTTGATGTGCTCATTATCAAAGACGTCAATATTTACAACTTCAAGTTTAACTTCCATCTCATTGGCTAAGTTTTGGGCATTGTCCAAGTCGCCATCTGGTGTAGTATTTGTGTTATACATAATAGCTACTACGTCGTTTTCTTCCTCTCTTAAATCGCTTGCAAGCTTTAATATTAAGGATGAGTCAACTCCTCCAGAAAAGGCGAGGACAAACTTATCTTCTAAAAGTTCTTCTATTCTTTTATTCAGTTTTTCTTTATTTTCATTGAAATTTTCCACATATACTCCTAACTTAAAGATTCTAATTATAAAAAAGGGTATAGGAAAACCCTACACCCTCATGGTTACAAATTTAGCTTATACTAATAAAGCTAGCTTCATACTAGCAATTTTATAATAACATATTAAAAAAGTGAGGTCAACTAAGGTCTAATATGATAGAATGATTATAAAGGAGAGGACTTATGAAAATTGTTATTATAGATGGACAAGGAGGCTCAATAGGAGCAAGTCTTGTTAGTAAGATTAAGAATAAAAATATAGCTTGTACAATTTATGGAATAGGAACAAATTATTTTGCAAGTAAGGCCATGAAAAAATCTGGAGCTGATATAATTGCTACAGGAGAAAATGCGTCAATAGTTAATTCAAAAGATGCAGACTACATATTGGGAACAACAGGAATAGTCATAGCCGATTCTCTCCATGGAGAAATTAGCGAAAAGATGGCAGTTGCTATAGGTAGATCAAGTGCTTATAGGATTCTTGTCCCTTTTGATTGTTGCAAGACTCACATAGTAGCCACAGAAAAATCCACCATAGAAGAGCTTTTAGATGTAGCTGTCGATAACTTGATAGAAAATATTTCACAAAAAAAGGGACTATAAGTCCCGTTGTATGTAAATAGCTCCAGTTGGAGCTATACATAAACAATGTATCTTAGTGTTAACGATAATTGTAATGCACTAATATTGTACTTATTACAAATAAAAAAAGCAATCTAATCTTAACTTAACATAAGGCTTTGATCTATGTTATACTTTTACTATAAGATAAAAAGGAGAGTATATGAAAAACAACGCAAAAAGATGGATAGCTCTTGGTATAACCTTGCTAGTTTTGGTAATATCTGTATTTGCTAAGGATAAGCAAGATCAGATGGAAGAGGGTATCAGAGATAAGTATATGAAGGATATAACTAGCTTTTCTAACTACACTGAGGAAGTTTATAAGGGAACTAACTCAAAAGAAAAAATTAAAATCGTAGATGTAGATGGTGTAATTCAATCAAACGATGCAAATGACTTTGCCGTAGAAGAATTGAAGAAAGCCAAGGAAGATCCTCTAGTAAAAGGAGTAATCCTAAGAGTAAATTCACCAGGTGGATCAGTTTATGCATCAGAGAAAATTGCCAATCAAATAAAGGCCTTAAAAGAAGCGGAAAAGCCAGTCTATACAGTTATGGAAGAGATGGCAGCAAGCGGTGGATATTATATATCTGCACCTACAGACAGGATTTATGCATCAAATGAGACATGGACAGGTTCAATCGGAGTAATCATCCAATCCAAATCCCTCCAAGGTTTGTTTGAAAAATATGGAATAAAAGAGCAAAATATTACGACAGGAAAGATGAAAGATGCAGGAAGTGTGGGCCGTGACATGAATGATGAAGAAAAAGCCTACTTCCAAGGATTAGTTGATTCTGCCTTTGATAGATTTGTACAAATTGTTGCTGAAGGAAGAGGACTTTCTGAAAGAGAAGTTAGAAAGATCGCTGATGGTAGGGTGTACGATGGTAGCCAAGCCTTAAATATTGGTTTAGTGGATAAGATAGGAGACCTTGACCAAGCTATTTCAGAGATGACAAGCGAAAATGGACTACAAGATCCAATGGTTATAGAAAATAATGACGTGATGAGCTCATTTAACTCACTATTTTCAAAAGCGATGGACCTTAAGAAAGAATCATCAGACCTTGCGATTTTGGATAAAATGATCAAAGAAAATGATATGAAGCCAATGTATTTATATGGAGCATACAATGACTGAAGTAAACCTAGATTTTAAAGAAAGAGATTATACTTTTGCATATGCTGGGTTTTTTATAAGGCTTGTTGCCTTTATCATAGATATGTTAGTGGTAGGAGCAATTTTTACAATAGTTAAGACCTTCCTTCCAACAGATGTAGAGATTTTATCATTTAAGCTAGGAGATGTTTTAGAAACATTAATAACTCTTGCCTATTTTTGCCTAATGACGTTTTTTACAAATGGAAGGACTTTGGGAAAGATGATTCTAGGACTTAGAACTATATCACTAACCTCAGATAAACTTAGCATATCTCAAGTGCTTTTAAGAGAAATTGCTGGAAGGTATGTAACAAACAAATTTAAAATATTATATCTAATAGTTGGTTTTAGTCCTAAAAAACAAGGACTATTTGATGTTCTCCTAGATACAACTGTAGTTAAGGAAGATATTTTTAACCACCTATATAAAAATTAAATTTAAAAATACTTTTAAAAACTGTTTAAATAGCACAAGATTAGTGAAAAAGCTAATTTGTGCTATTTTCTATTACTTTTAAAAACCACAATATATGGTATGATAATAAGCGGCAAATGAAATAATAGCACTACATATAGTGTTTATAATATATAGTTAATTTAATTAAGGAGAGCCCATGCAGATTATAAAAAGAGACGGAAATAAGGTGGACTTTGAGAAAATCAAGATAGAAAGAGCCATTTCCAAGGCGTTTTTTTCTGTTGATAGTAGTATTACAGAGAAAGATTTAAAAAAAATGTCAGAAAAAATTGAACAGACAATTAAGCAAAAGTATCCCAAAGACCATATTCCAACAGTAGAAGAGGTCCAAGACCTAGTGGAACTTACCTTAATTGATGAAAATTATTATAGAGAAGTAAAGTCCTTTATTCTATACAGGGCTAAACACAATATGGATAGAAAGGTTTTGGCTGATTTTTCAAGATATATAGAGGATAAGAAGGTCCTTAATATAATAACCGAAGTCCAAGAAGAGTTTGACAACCAAAGATATCCAATAGAGTCTTTATTATTTAAGTTTGAATCTTTCCTTAAGCCAAATATGACAGAAGAAGATATGCTAAAGGCTCTAACTAGAGCTGCAAGCGAGCTTACCAGCAAGGAATCTCCAGATTGGGAGATTATAGCGGCAAGATTTTTGATGTATCAAATAGATCTTGAAATAGAAAAGAGTGAAGAAAGATACGAACTTTTTGATTTTAAGTCAAAAATAGAGTTTCTAACAGAAAAGGGCTTGTATGGAGCCTATATTTTAGAAAATTATTCATCAGAAGAAATAGATGAGTTAGAAAAATACATGGACTATTCCAGAAATAATATATTCACTTATTCTGGACTTGATCTTCTTAGAAAAAGATACCTAATTACTAATCACAAGGGTGATTTGATAGAAAGAGTTCAAGAAATGTTTATGGGAATAGCTATGCATCTTGCTATACCAGAAGCTGATAAGGTAGCCTTTGCCAAAAGACTTTATGATATCTTGTCAAACTTAAAGGCAACTATGGCAACCCCAACTATGACCAATGCTAGAAAGCCATTTAACCAACTTTCTTCTTGCTTTATAGATACAGTTCCAGATACTTTGAAAGGGATTTATCGTTCAGTAACAAACTTTGCTGAAGTCTCAAAACACGGTGGAGGAATGGGTCTATACTTTGGAAAAGTAAGAGCAAATGGATCAGATATTCGTGGTTTTGAAGGAGTTGCAGGAGGAGTTATCCGTTGGATAAGACTTGCCAACGACACAGCAGTTGCAGTAGACCAACTTGGTGTAAGACAAGGAGCTGTGGCAGTATATCTTGATATTTGGCACAAGGATATACCAGAATTCTTAGGACTAAGAACTAACAACGGTGATGACAGAATGAAGGCTCACGATGTCTTCCCTGGAGTATGTGTGCCAGATTTATTCTGGAAATTAACTAGAGATGATATAAATGCTGATTGGCATATGTTCGACCCTCATGAAGTAGAGAAAAAATATGGAAAAGCTTTAGAGGATACCTATGGTGAAGAGTTTGAAGATTTTTACCACAAGCTTGTAGCGGACAAGGATATTTCAAGAAGAACTATGTCTGTCAAAGATATGGTGAGACTTCTAATAAAATCATGGACCGAAACAGGTACTCCATTTATATTTAATAGAGATACTGTAAATAAAGCAAATCCTAATAAACACAAGGGAATGATTTATTCATCAAACCTATGTACAGAGATCGCCCAAAATATGAGTCCATCAGAATCAATTTCTACAGAAATAGTAAATAAAAATGGCGATACAATTATTGTAAACAAAACAAAGCCAGGAGATTTTGTTGAATGTAACCTAGCGAGTCTAACTTTAGGTAAGGTAGATGTCAATGATCCTACAGATTTGGAAGAAACTGTAAGAACAATCGTTAGAGCTTTGGACAATGTAATAGATTTAAACTATTATCCAACTCCATATGCCAAGGTAACTAACAAAAAATATAGGGCTATTGGACTTGGAACAAGTGGTTATCACCACATGTTAGTTAAAAATGATATCAGATGGCAAGATGAGAAGGCTCATGAAGAATTTGTCGATAGAGTATATGAAGATATAAACTACTACGCTATCAAAGAATCCATGGAGATTGCCAAGGAAAAAGGATCTTATTCTTGTTTTGAAGGAAGCGACTGGCAAACAGGAGCTTATTTCGATCAAAGAGATTACAAATCAGAAAGATGGGAAAAATTAAAAGAAGAAATAAAAGACAGTGGACTTAGAAATGGATATCTAATGGCAGTAGCTCCAACAGGCTCAACATCAATCATATCCGGAACATCAGCAGGAGTAGACCCAATTATGAGTCGTTACTTCTTAGAAGAGAAAAAAGGTGCAATTGTACCAAGAGTTGCACCAGGACTTACAACTAAGACTTTCTGGCTTTATGAAAACGCCCACGATATTGACCAAAATATCTCTATGAGAATGGCAGGTGTTAGACAAAGACACATCGACCAAGCTCAATCAGTAAATATATATATAACAACAGAATACACTATGAGACAGATCCTAAATGTATATATAACAGCTTGGGAATCTGGAGTTAAATCAATCTATTATGTAAGAGGAAAATCCTTAGAAGTAGAAGAATGTGACTCATGTGCAAGCTAAAATAAGTAAATAAATTAAAAAGACCCATAATGTGATAAAGTCAAAATCTATAATTAAAAAATGGCTTAACCCACATATTGGGTCTTTTTTATTTTTCTTTGAGGGAAGTTATACCATCAATGATAAAGTTTAAGACTATGTAAGATAAGGCTAAATAAATAATATGAAATCTTTGATTATCATTTAAGAAAGTAAAAGAATCAATATTTAGCTTATCTTGGATAATTGATAGAAGAATTGTGGCAAAAATTAATATAGATAATGCTAATATCTTATTTCTTCTAGTCTTCTTGCCACTATAGATTAAATTTTTCTCTCTAAGGGCTGAAATAAAAAATAAAAACATAAGAAATATAAGTATGTAAGTAGGAATTTTCATAAAAAAACCCAAGATAAGAGCAAGTAGATACAAAATTCCGCTAATAAAAATCATAAGACTCCTCCTTTTTAAATATTGTACTTTAGAGGAAAAAGTTTTCTATCTTGCTCTTATTTTTTAATCTAATATAATAATACAAACAAGAAAAAGGAGTTATTATGATATTATTTATAACAAACACCATAGCTCTTTGGCTTATGAGTTATTTCATCACTCATATTTCATTTGATAAACCAATGGCTTTGGTCTTAACAGCAGTTGTGCTTACAATTTTAGAGAAATTTGTAAAACCTATTCTAAGTTTCTTGTCATTTCCAGTGACAGTTTTAACCTTGGGTTTATTTAACTTGGTTATCAACGCCTTTGTCTTATATTTAGCCTTCAAATTTGTCGATGGAGCACATATAGACAGCAATCTATTTAGCATGATTTTCGCAAGTATTATACTTGCAATCCTTGCATCTATTATTCAATCAATTTTATAGGAGGTAGAGATGGAAGAAAGTAAAAGAAAAGAAGTTGAAAAGCGTGGTATTTTCAATGAAGATGGTGATATTGATCTAGCAAAAAGAAAGATTATTCAAGGAAATACAACCAACCTAAATGATTTTAACAACCTAAAATACACATGGACTAGTGATTGGTATAGACAAGCTATGAACAACTTCTGGATTCCAGAAGAAATCAACCTAAACCAAGATATAAAAGACTATAGAAACCTAGATGAGCATGAAAAAAGAGCCTTTGATAGGATTCTTTCTTTCCTAACTTATCTTGATTCAATACAAACAGCTAACCTACCTAACCTACAAACATACATTACAGCAAACGAAATAAACCTATGCTTATCAATTCAAACATATCAAGAATCAATCCATTCTCAATCTTACTCTTATATTCTTGATACAATTTGTTCTCCAGAAGAAAGAACAAGAATTCTTTACCTATGGAAAGAAGACGAACATCTTCTAAAAAGAAATGAATTCATTGGAGAACAATACAATGAGTTTTTGAAAAATGATGACGAATTTAGATTTATGAAGGCGCTTGTAGCAAACTACATCCTAGAAGGAATTTACTTTTACTCAGGTTTCTCTTTCTTCTATAACCTTGGAAGAAATGGCAAAATGCCAGGAACAGTTCAAGAGATTAGATACATCAATAGAGATGAAAACACCCACTTATGGTTATTTAGATCTCTTATAAATGATTTGAGAAAAGAAAGAGAAGATCTATTTACTAAAGAACATCAAGAATACTATAGGGATATGTTAAAAGAAGGTGTAGAACAAGAAATAGCTTGGGGCAAATATGCTATAGGAGATAATATAGCAGGTCTAAGCGAGAAAATGATAGAAGATTATATCAAGTATCTAGGAAACCTAAGAGCCAAAGGCCTTGGACTAGAAGCTTTATATGAAGGATACACAGAAATACCAGATTCTATGAAATGGGTAGATGAATACTCAGATCCAAATGCGGTTAAGACAGACTTCTTCGAAGCAAAAGTAACAGCATACTCTAAATCATCAATCATAGAAGATGACCTATAAAACAAGGATGCTGTTGCAAAATTATGAATAATCATCGTACCATCGTTAGAAGGTTCTCTTAGGAAATTTTCAGTGGAGCCTGCCGGCTAATGGAGGCAAAATTTCCGTGAAGGTTCTTCTAACGATAATGGTACGATTTATTCATTCTGCAACAGTCCCTTTATGTTTCACATGAAACATTATTTTATGGAGTTTATTATAGATGTGGTCATTATTTTTGTTTGAGCAGTATTTGTTATAGGACCTAGGATAAAGATGCTTATGAATTTATCTTTTCCTTCTATGACTATTTTATCCCCTTTTAGACTATAGGCTGGCATGTAGAGGTTTGCACCAGATTTTAGGTATGGGAAATTTTTGACAGTTCCAGTTTCTACTAGACCCTTATTTACGATATTTGCAGGATATATTATAGATCCTGAATTCTCATCAAAAACATTATTTAGCTTCTTATTATCTTTATCTTGGACTTTCACTATAATTTCTGAAACAATTGTTCCATTTTTCTTTGAAACGTATGCTTTCATATCATTTTCATCTTGAGTCAAAGTGAAATTATCTGGAATATTTAGTGAAAAACTATCTAATTCTACTTTATTTCCTGCGTATATATCAACCGCATCAGTATAATCTGTAAAGTCTTTTCCTACCTCGAGAGGATCATCGTTTGTTGTATAGATTCCTGTTAGGATATCTGCCATAAGGTCGTCTGCTATTTTACTTAAATTTCTATCTTCTTTTATAGTAAAATGTATTTTGGAAGTGGGTGTTTCTACTAAAAAATGAACTAGATAGAAGTCGTTTTGTTTACTAACGAAGTAAGCGGATTTTATATTTGACATGGGGTTACTAGTTACTTTGCTGATAACTTGCTCTTTTGACCCGAGAGTTGCAGTTAACATTTCACAAGACTTTATCAAATCATCTTCTTTAAGAATTTCGTCATTTTCTATCTTTCTAAAGCTAATATCTAGGTTGTATTTGTCAGACTTTGGCAATTCTATCTTGTAAGTTTTATCGTTTTTATTAACTTTAGCTCTAGAAGGTATTCTAATATTATACATTTTCAAAGAAAAATTCTTTGCTATAATCTAAATTTTCAAGCTCTTTTAATGAGTAAGGCTCGTTTTCTTTAGTTTGAATATTTGATGGAAGACTCAGAGAGCTTGATCTAGTTTCGATTTTCCTTTGATTTTTATTGCTTGTTTCCTTTTGGTAGGCAATTTCTTCTTTTTGCCCGATGTTTTCTTCAGTTTTTGGGGTATTATTCTTACAGCCTATAAGTAAGATAGACATAATCAGTATTGTTAATTTTTTCATATTAATATTCCTTATATTTATGTTTAAAAAGCTTAATTATCGGTTAATTATATCATATATAGGTATTTTATGATATAATTTTAATAAGGCAAATAGGGGGTGAAAGATGGCTGACGATATCTTATTGAAAGTCAAGGAAGCTGAAGATAAGGCGACTGAGACTATCGATAATGCAAAAATTAAAGCTCGTGAAATAGTCGACCAAGCGAAAGTGAAGGCTGACGAAGAATACAAAGATATTATTGCGAGTGCCAAAAGTAAAGCTACTAAGATTCTTAAGGATGCAGAAGAAGCTGCAAATAAAGACAAAGAGCCTACTATCGAAGAAGCGAAAGCTTATAGCGATAATATTAAGGATCAAAGTAAGGTAAAAATTGATAGTATAGTTAACTCATTAAGCGAAAGGATTATAGAAAATGGCAATAGTTAAAATGAATAAGTTTAACTTGCTAGCTTTTAAATCCGACAGGGATGAACTACTAAATTCCCTCCAAGCTTTTAACTACGTTCACTTTAATGATCTTGAAAGAAATGAAGATCAAGCTTACCTAGAAGAGGTTAGAAATACAGAAAGACTAAACGCTTTAGATTCAGATATGACAAAGGTTGATTATGTGATATCTATTATTGAGTCATATATGAAAGATAGAGGATTAGATCTTGATAATGACTTTAGTGAACTTTCCCTAGAAGGCGTAAAGCAAAGGGGAGAAAATTTTGACTTTGGCTTAATTTATGGAAAAATTAAAGACTTAGTTGAAAAAAGAGAAAATGCCTTAGCTAAAAGAAGTGACTACCAAAACAAGCTAAGCGCTCTAAAACCTTGGAAGGATATTGATGTAGATATCGACAAACTCTATGATTCTAAGAGAGTTTTTGTTGAAACTGGAACTGTTTCAAGTCAGTTTTATGAACAAATACAAAAAGCTCTAGTAGAAAGAAATCTAGAAAAATCTTTAGTTTACAAGGTCTCAGAAGCTGACAAGACCAATTATATTGTCGCAGTTTCAAGCCTTGATGAAAAAGACGATTTAATAGATTTAATCAGAGAGTTCGGTTTTAGCAGAGTTAAAATTAATTCTAACAAGAGGATAGTAGATGAAATTGACGATCTATCCTACAATTTAAAAGAAAATCAAGAATCTATAGATGGTATTGAAAAAGAAATCGTAGATTTTAAAAAATACTTAAAAGATTTATACATCTACAAAGCTTATATCTTAAATAAGAGAAGAAAGGAAGAATCAAGCGAATTTTTCCTTGAGACAAATCTTATGAATGTAATCGAAGGTTATGTTCCAGTTGATAAAACTGAAAGATTTAAGAAAGATGTGAAGGACGTTTTAGGAGAAAACTACATTCTTGATATCAAAGAAGCTGACAAAGATGATAGTAAAGTTCCTATAATACTTAAAAACAACAAATTGGTTGATCCATATGAGGAAGTTGTAAAGACTTACTCTTTGCCAAAATATAACGAGATTGACCCAAGTGGACTTGTAGCTATATTTTATACAATATTTACAGGTTTCATGATAGGAGACTTAGGTTATGGAGCGCTTGCAGTTATTGCAATACTTCTAGCTCTTAAATTTAAAAAGTTTCCAGAATCTACTGAGAAGACGCTGAGGTTATTTTTGAGAATATCTATATCAGCCTGCGTTTTTGGATTCATATTTGGATCTGTCTTTGGCGGAATAATAGATGTTCCATTTGGCTGGATTGATACAGCAAAAGACATCAACGAGCTAATCGTTATGAGCTTGGTAATTGGTGGTATTTCTTTATTTACAGCTCTTGGAGTCAAGGGATATATGTACCTAAGGGATGGAAAACCAATGGATGCCTTCTACGATGTAGGATTTATGTATATGGCAGTAGGTGGAGCTATCGCTCTAGCACTTACCAAATCACCAATAGCCAAATGGGTTATGATAATTGGTATAGTTGGAATCTTGTTATTTGCAGGAAGAGATGCTGCCTCAATAGGTGGTAGACTTGGTTCAGGTGCATATGATGTATATGGACTAACTGGTTGGATAGGAGATTTTGTATCATTCCTAAGACTTATGGCTTTAGTTCTATCAGGAGGTTTTGTTGCTTATTCTGTAAACATAATCGTAAAGATGGTAGCAGGAGCTGGAATTGGAGGAATAATAGCTGGAGCTATAATATTTATAGTATTCCAATTATTTAACATGTTCCTTTCTTATCTTTCAGCATATGTTCATGGCCTAAGGCTAATATATGTAGAGATGTTTAATAAATTTTATGAAGGTGGCGGGGTTAAGTTCCGCGAAATGATCGAAGATACTAAATTTGTCAAAATATTAAGAGGAGGAGACAATGAGTAATTTTTTTATTGAAAATGGTGGAATAGTACTAGCAGTACTAGCAGCAGCAGTAGCAACATTTTTAGCAGGTATGGGTTCTGCTAAAGGAACAGGTATGGCAGGTGAGGCAACAGCATCACTTACAGTAGAAGAACCAGAAAAGTTTGGTAAGGCACTTATCCTTCAACTTCTTCCAGGTACTCAAGGTCTTTATGGATTCGTAATTGGATTCTTTATTTACCAACAAGTAATAGGTGGGGATATAGATTTTGCTAAAGGACTTTACCTATTAATGGCAGCACTACCAGTAGCAATAGTAGGATATTTCTCTGCAATAAGACAAGCAAGAGTTGCTATAGCTGGTGTAAATATTCTAGCTAAAAATGAAGATGAGTTCATCAAGGGTGTAATTTATTCTGTAATGGTTGAGTTATACGCTATCCTTGGATTCGTTATTTCCCTACTACTTGTACTAAATGCTTAGTATTAGGATAAGATTATGAATAATCTTGATTTAATATTACAAAGCATAAGGGATAAAGCAAGCACAGAAGAAAATCAAATAATAAACGCTGCCAAAGACCAAGCTTCAAGCATTTTAGAAGAATCTAGTGCAAAAGCAAAGGCAGAAGCAGAAGAAATCACTGAAAAAGCCAACAAAGAAGCAAAACTTATCTTAGAAAACGAAAAAGTTTCAGCTAAAAGAGAGGCTAGAGATTTAGTTATTTCCGGCAAAAACCAAGTCATTGATGAAGTTTTGGAAAAACTAATTTCAAATCTTAAAAATATGGACAAGGATTCTTACAAGAAGTTTGTCCTAAATACTATCCAAAACTCTAATATAGAAAAGGGAGAAATTCTCCTTCAAAAAAACCTAAAAGACGCTCTAACAGAAACTGACCTTAAGGGACTTACAATTTCTGATGAGAGCGTGGATGAAGGTTTTATAATTAGAGATGGCAAGATAGAATATGATAATAGATTTTCTTCACTAGTAAAATATAAGATGGACGATATTAAAAAGCAAATATCAGACAGTTTATTTAAGTGAGGTGATTAGATGAAAAAAGATGACTATATAGGCGCATCTATTTCTACAAGAATGTATGAAAAAAACCTCCTTACCAGAGCAGATCTTGAGAGACTAAACGATTATGATTCTCTAAGAGATGTTCTAAATCAGCTAAATGATACAATCTATAGAGAATCTATAAATAACTTAGCTAGGCCAGAAGAATATGAAAATATACTAAAATCTGAGCTTAGAAGGTCTTATGAGGTAATTAGAGATATCGCTCCAGATAAGGATATCCTAAATTACATGCAAGAAAAATATAACTTCCATAATTTAAAAGTTCTTATAAAAGAAATCGTCCAAGACAAAGATTACTCAAATCTTTACTTGGATATGGGAGATATAGATTTTTCTTATATTAAGAAAAACCTCATCAAAGAAGAAGATAAGTCCAATATTTTTGATAATATTGAGGGACTAAAATCTAAAAAAGAAGTAGAAATTTCTAAAAATGTAAATGATACTTACTTAGCTTTTGCTAAAAAAGCTTTGGATAAATTCAAAGAGACTAACAACCCTCAAGATATAGATATATCCTTAGACAAGAGCTATTATGAAAGACTCTTAGAAGATGCTAATAACCTTGGATTAGAAAGTTTGATAGACTTTACCAAAGAGAGAATAGACCTTATGAATTTAAAGAGTCTATTGAGAATAAAAAGCCAAGAAGAAAGCATAGAAAAACTTGATGAAGCACTAATAGATGGTGGTTTTATCGAAAAAGATAAATTTAAAGAATATTTTGATTTTGATATAAATACCCTTCAAGCGGGTCTTTCTAGCCAGAAAGTAGGCAAATACGTCAAAGACGTACTAACAGATAAGGATAAACTCGATAATAATATTCTAAATCTTGAAAAGGCGATAGATGCTCACATGGCAGATTTCACAAGGGATTCTAAGATGGTTACATTTGGGCCAGAAGTTTTGATGAATTATATAATTTCCAAAGAAGCTGAAGTTAAAAATTTGAGGATTCTTCTTGTATCTAAGCAAAACAAACTGCCAAAAGAGTTTACTTTAGAAAAGTTGAGGAAATCTTATGTATAAAGTAGCAGTAATAGGAGATAAGGACTCAATCCTTGCATTCAAGGCATTGGGCGTTGAAGTATATACAGCAATAGATGGAGAAGATGCAAAAAAAACTATCAAGAAATTAGCAAAAGGCGAGTACGGAATAATATTTATAACAGAAGCCTTGGCTAAAGAAATTCCATCTACTATTGACAAATATAGAGAAGAAATGACTCCAGCCATTATCCTAATTCCATCCAACAAGGGATCTATGGGAATTGGTCTTGCTGATATCAACAAATCTGTTGAAAAGGCAGTTGGAGCAAACATTCTAGATTAAAGGAGCTTAATTTGAATAAAGGTAAAATTACAAAAGTATCTGGACCATTGATAGAGGCAGAGGGCTTATCCGATGCTAATATCTATGACGTGGTCGAGGTATCAAAAGATAAGCTCATCGGCGAAATAATTGAGATGAGAGGGGATGTTGCCAGCATCCAAGTTTACGAGGAGACAACTGGAATTGGACCTGGCGATGAAGTAGTATCTACAGGTCATCCCCTATCAGTAGAACTTGGACCAGGTATGCTTGAGAGAATGTACGATGGTATCCAAAGACCACTTGAAAAACTTGAAGATCTTGCTGGAGAATTCCTAACAAGAGGTGTAACAAGCCCAGCCCTAGATAGGGATAGAGTTTGGGAATTTAATCCAACAGCAAGTGTTTCTGATAAGGTAGAAGCAGGTGATATCATTGGAGAAGTAGAAGAAACAAGTGTTATTACTCATAAGATTATGATTCCACTTGGAATATCTGGAACAATCAAAGATATCAAAGCTGGTGAGTTTAAAGTTGATGAAACAGTTGCAATTATAGAAACTGAAGATGGGGACAAAGAAGTAACTATGCTTCAAAAATGGCCAGTAAGAACTGCCCGTCCATCTAAAAGAAAACTTGATCCTAATGAGCCACTAATTACAGGTCAAAGGGTAATAGATACATTCTTCCCAGTGGCTAAGGGTGGTACTGCAGCAATCCCAGGACCTTTTGGTTCAGGAAAGACTGTTGTACAACACCAAATCGCAAAATATGCTGATGCCGACATAGTTATCTATGTAGGTTGTGGTGAACGTGGAAACGAGATGACTGACGTACTTAATGAATTCCCAGAGCTAATTGATCCAAAAACTGGCGAATCAATCATGAAACGTACAGTTCTTATTGCAAACACATCAAACATGCCAGTAGCTGCTCGTGAGGCAAGTATTTATACAGGAATCACTCTTGCTGAATACTTTAGAGATATGGGCTACAACGTTGCAATGATGGCAGATTCTACATCTAGATGGGCAGAAGCCCTTCGTGAGATGAGTGGTCGTCTCGAGGAGATGCCAGGAGATGAAGGTTTCCCAGCTTATCTTGCAAGTAGAATCGCAGACTTTTACGAAAGAGCTGGTAAGGTAGAAGTTTTAGGAGCTAGAGATGATATAGGTTCATTATCAGTTATTGGAGCTGTAAGCCCTCCAGGAGGAGACTTGTCAGAACCAGTAACCCAAGCTACCCTTCGTATAGTAAAAGTATTCTGGGGACTTGATTATGACCTATCTTATCAAAGACACTTCCCAGCTATAAACTGGCTATCATCTTATTCTTTATATCAAGACAAGATGGATAAATATATCGACGGCGAAGTAGATGAAGACTTCTCTAAAAATAGAAAAAGATCAATGAGTCTATTACAACAAGAATCAGGACTTCAAGAAGTAGTAAGGCTTGTAGGACGTGATGCTTTATCTGATGACGACAAACTAAAACTAGATGTTACAAAGTCAATCAGAGAAGATTACCTCCAACAAAACGCCTTCCACGATGTAGATACTTATTGTTCACTTAAAAAACAAGATAAGATGCTTGATGCAATACTTTATAACTACGACAAGTCATTAGAGGCATTGTCAAATGGAGTAGAGCTAGAAGATATCGAAAAACTTCCAGTTCGTGAGAGAATAACAAGACTAAAACTAATCTCAGAAGATGATCTAGATCAAATCAATGAAATTAGAAGTGAAATAGATAAGCAAATTGATGAGCTTATAAGGGAGGCATAATGTTAAAAGAATATAAAACAGTTTCTGAAGTAGTTGGCCCTCTTATGCTCGTTGAGGGAGTAGAAGGTGTCAACTTTGATGAGCTTGTAGATATCGAAATGCAATCAGGTGAACGCCGCCGTGGACGTGTTATAGAAATTAACAAAGATCGTGCCATGGTCCAACTTTTCGAAGGATCTACAGGAATTAACCTTAAATCTACTTCAGTTAGATTTTTAGGAAGACCACTTGAGCTTGGTGTATCTGAAGATATGATAGGACGTGCTTTTAATGGTTTAGGTGAGCCAATCGACGATGGTCCTTCTATAATTCCAGAAGAAAAAAGAGATGTAAATGGTACAGCAATAAATCCAGTATCAAGAGATTATCCATCAGAATTTATCCAAACAGGAATTTCTACTATAGATGGACTTAACACTCTAGTTCGTGGACAAAAACTTCCTATCTTTTCAGGAAACGGACTTCCACACAACCAAGTAGCAGCACAGATTGCTAGACAAGCTAGAGTATTATCTGATGATGAAGGATTTGCGGTAGTATTTGCAGCCATAGGTATAACTTTCGAAGAAGCACAATTCTTCATGGATGACTTTAGAAAAACAGGTGCCTTGGATAGATCTGTTCTATTTATGAACCTTGCTGATGACCCAGCAATAGAACGTCTATCAACACCAAAGATGGCATTAACTGCTGCAGAATATCTTGCTTTTGAAAAGGATATGCAAGTTCTTGTAATCATGACAGATATGACAAACTATGCAGAAGCCCTTCGTGAGGTATCAGCTGCTCGTAAGGAAGTTCCAGGTCGTCGTGGATACCCAGGATATTTATATACAGACCTTTCAACTCTCTATGAAAGAGCAGGAAAACTTCGTGGCAAACCAGGAACAATCACACAAATTCCTATATTATCCATGCCAGAAGATGATATTACTCACCCAATCCCAGACTTAACAGGATATATCACAGAAGGACAAATAATCCTTGATAGAGGTCTTTACAATCAAGGAGTAGAGCCACCTGTATCTATCCTTCCATCCCTATCAAGACTTAAAGATAAGGGTATAGGAAAAGGAAAAACTAGAGAAGACCATGCAGATACTATGAACCAAATCTATGCAGCCTACGCATCAGGTGTTGATGCTCGTGAGCTACAAAAGATCTTGGGTGATTCTGCTCTATCAGAAGCTGACCTTGCCTTTGCAAAATTTGCCAAGGAATTTGAAGAAAGATATATAAACCAAGGTTATTACACAAATAGGACTATAGAAGATACCTTAAACCTAGGTTGGGAACTACTAAAAATAATACCAAAATCAGAGCTTAAGAGAATTGACGATAAGTTAATTGAAAAATATTTAGATTAGGAGATAGCTATGGCAAGATTAAAAGTAACGCCAACAAGGATGAATCTAAATACATTAAAAGAAAGACTTGCAACTAGTAAACGTGGCTACAAGCTACTAAAAGATAAGCAAGATGAGTTAATGAGACAGTTCTTAGAGCTAATTAGAAAAAATAAAAAATTAAGGGAAGAGGTAGAAAAAGAACTAGAGGATTCTTTTTCTGACTTCCTAATCGCAAGTGCTTTTATGAGCCCAGAGTTTCTAGAAGAAGCAGTGAGCTTTCCTACACAAAAACTTGGTGTTGATATAAGTATAAAAAATGTCATGAGTGTAAGAATTCCTAAGATGGAATTTAAGGTAGAAGAAAATGAAAATGCCAGCATGTTTCCTTACGGATATGCAGAAACCTCTGCAGGTCTAGATAAGGCAATAAAGGGATTAAATGAAGTAATGAATAGATTATTAGAACTTGCAGAGCTAGAAAAAACTACCCAACTAATGGCAGATGAAATTGAAAGCACTAGAAGAAGAGTAAACGCCCTAGAATATAGGACTATTCCAGATCTTGAAGAAACTATTAAATATATAAGGGCAAAACTAGAAGAAAACGAGAGAGCAACAATATCAAGACTAATGAAGGTAAAAGATATTATCTCAGAGCAATAAAAGTAAGAAGGCCAATTAGGTCTTCTTTTTTTGTATAGTTTTAACAAGTAAAAGCCCTTTAATATATATAAAAAATAAGTATAGTATAAGACGCACGGCAATTTATTTGAGTTTATTATAAGAATTTAAAATGCTAAGGATAAGACATGTGTTCTTTGGTATTTTGTTAGTAGAGCCTGCCTTATAAATATTTAAAACTCATAGAGAGGTCTTTATGGATAGTAAAAAATTAAAACCAGCCCTAGGGATTGCTATTTTATCTCTAGGACTTGCTATATATATTTCAAATACAGGAGTTGTTACTGAGGCTAGTATTTGGTCGCTTTTTCCACCATTGGTAGCTATTTTTGTAGCTTTGTTTACTAAAGAAGTTTTTTCTTCTTTATTTTTAGGAATAGTAACTGGAGCAATCCTTGCATCAGGTGGATCAGTCGCAGCTTTTCTAAATAATGTAGTATATGAAGGGTTTATTACTTCTATTTCACAAACGTCAGGAATATTTATATTCTTAGTTGTACTTGGAATTATGGTAGTTTTAATCAATTTTTCTGGAGGATCCAAAGCCTTTGGAAATTGGGCTAACGCTAGGATTAAAACAAGGAAACAATCGCAGATAGCTACCTTTTTCCTATGTATAATGCTATTTATTGACGATTATTTCAATTGCTTGACAAGTGGGTCTGTTATGAAGTCTATAACTGATTCTCATAAGGTGTCAAGGGCAAAGCTTGCCTACATAATAGATGCAACCGCAGCACCAGTTTGTATGATAGCACCTATATCTTCATGGGCAGCTGCCGTTTCTGGTTATGCCGAAAATAGCCACATGTCAGGTATAGAGCTTTTTGTAAAATCAATCCCCTTTAACTTCTATTCGCTTTTAACCTTGGTTTTTGTAGTATGTATTATTGTTTTTGACAATGATTTTGGTCCAATGAAGACCTTTGAAGAAAAAGCTATGAATGAAGGAGAATTAGGAATAAGTAAGGACGTTACCATAGATGCATCTCATGGACATGAAAATGGATCTGTAATAGATTTAGTTTTTCCAATTATTACATTAATTGTATCTTGTGTTATGAGTTTAATTAATGTCGGAGGATTTTTCGATGTTAAAAGTCCTTACTATCACGATTTTGTAAATGCTTTTGCCAATACTGATTCATCAGTAGCTCTAGCTATGGGATCTCTTGTTGCACTTGTAATTACGATTGGTTTTTTTGTAGGGAAGAAAGCTTTGACTTTTGAAAAATCAATGGATGCTATTTCTGAAGGTTTTTCTTCAATGGTATCTGCCATTTTGATTTTGACAATGGCAACAAGCCTTAAAAACATATCTAACGACCTATTAGGGTCCACTGAATATGTGGGTGGTCTTATGGAAAATGCAGCAGGAAGTCTCAATTCATTTTTACCTGTTGTAATATTTGTGGTAGCTATATTTCTTGCCTTTGCAACAGGAACTAGTTGGGGAACTTTTGGGATTTTGATACCAATTGTAGTTTCTATGTTTGAGCCTACAAATCCTATATTTTTCATAGGTATATCTGCGACCCTATCAGGTGCCGTTTGTGGAGACCACCTATCACCAATATCAGATACAACCATTATGTCATCGACAGGAGCAGGTTGTATTCATATAGACCATGTCAAAACACAACTGCCATATGGTATGACTGTTGCAGCTATTGCCTCTGTGGCTTATATTATAGCAGGATTTACTCATTCAGCAGCCATACCACTAGCCTTTGGTATAATTGCAATTTTAACTTTGATGTATATATTAAAAACAAGAAATAAGAAGGAGCTTAGCCTATAAAAGGCTGGCTTTTTTTGTATAGAAATGTTTTGACAATAGTAATTTTATTGTATATAGTTATTCTTAGATATAGAAAAAAGAACGGAGAGATATTATAAATGGACCAAGGACCCTACCATAGTTTAGTTACAAGTCTTATTACAATTTTATTTTTAGTAATTAACGGAGCTTTTACAGCTATACATACGGGATTAATCACATTAAATCCAAGCAAATTGGAAGAAGAAAAAGAAAATGACTCACGAGCAAACACTATTTTAAAAGTTATATCTAATCAGGACAGACTAAATCAATCTTTTGATATAATAAACATCATCTTTTCACTTTTAACAATTGCTTATTTTGCCAAAAGATTAAGTGAAGTTAGCTCTGATGGATTTTTCTTTGGTGGTTTCTTATCTTTAAGGTGGATGACCTTTATTGCAATAGTTATATACGCAATCCTTAAAGTTATATTTGTAGATAAAATACCCCAAAGAATTGGAGTAAGATTTCCTATGGAAATAACTAGATCTACTGTAGGCATTACTAAATTTGTAATGTTTTTGACCAAACCCTTGGTTACTATAACGACTTCTGTTACCAATCTTTTGATGAATATATTTGGAATAGAAGCTAAGAATATCCAAAAACAAGTTACCAATGAACAGATTAAGTCTATAGTTCAAATAGGTGAAGACCAAGGTATTCTAAGACCAATGGAGTCAAAAATGATTCACTCTATAATGGCCTTTGATGACCTATTAGCAGAAGAGATAATGACAGCGAGAACTGACGTATTTATGATTGATATAGCTGATAGGGATAGGGAATATCTAGATGAATTTGTAAAGATTAAACACGCAAGAATTCCTGTATATGAAGATGAACTTGATAATATATTAGGGATCGTATATACAAAAGATTATCTACTAGAGGCTACCAAGGTTGGACTTAGAAATGTAGATATAAAAGAAATACTAAGACCTGCCTACTTCGCACCAGATAAGATTGAAACAGACAAGCTATTTTCTGATATGCAAAAAAAACACATCCATATGGCTATTTTGATAGATGAATATGGTGGATTTTCTGGAGTTGTGACTATGGAAGATCTTATCGAGGAGATAGTCGGAGATATTGATGATAGTTTTGACAATGATACTCCAGAGATAAAAGAAAATGGAAAAAATGTATTTGTTGTAAAAGGGTCTATAGGAATTAAAGATTTAAATGAAAAGGTAGATATAGACATAGACGAAGATAACGAAAACTACGATTCTCTCGGAGGTTTTATAATAGATAGATTGGGTTATATACCAGATGAAACCTCCAATGTAACCTTAAATTATAATGGTTATGAGATAAAAATCTTATACATTGAAGAAAATAGGATCAAGGCAGTTAGACTTAGAAAATTAAAAAAACAAAGCCTTAAAGAAGACTAAAGTATCCCTATTTAAGATGATTTAGAAGTTATCTTGATAGATCTTTTGTAGACTTACTAAAAAACATTAATAATAGAATTAACCCTGAAGGATGAGAACAATTCTCAAATCCATCAGGGCTTTTATTTTAATAAAAATGATATTATTTTTTATAATAATAAGAAAATAAAAGAAGTATCGGAGCTTTTATTCTGACATTTCTAATACTTATATATTTTTATTAATCATATTTGTTTTAGCCATTTTGTCGTATTTTTCGAAAAAGACAAAGGATCCATCTAGAATATAAATATTATCAAAGCCGTAATTAGCTAACAATTTCGCAGTATTTGATGATTTTCCTCCATTTGTATCATATAAAACAATTTTCTTATCCCTAGGAAGAAAAGAGTGGTCATCTCTAAAGTTTATTCCATCAAGGGATTTGGCAGTCTTTATATGAGCTTTTTCATAAGAATTTTTATCTCTTAAATCATAGATTTCATAGGCTTTATAATTTTCTATTAAGTCCTTTATTTTAATAGCTTTAAGTTTACCTTCAAAAATATTTATTGCCTGATTGGCTAGGATATTTGTAGCATCTTCTACAGTTGAATATAAGGGTTGGTAGGCAAGTTCTAAGTCATAGAGATCATATATTGTGGCTTTTCTTTTAATCATTGAAGCAATAACATCAATTCTCTTATCAACTACACCATAGCCTAGACCCTGAGCTCCATAAATTGTCCCGTCATTCTTATCAAAAAGGATTTTTAGGTATATTGGTTTAGAATCTGGCATAATAGCGACAGAGTCTCTATGGGAGATAAGAGTACTTTCATAAGAAGATCCTGCTTCTTCTAAACTTTTTTCGTTAAGGCCAGTCATAGCAATATTTAAATCGAAACTTCTTAGAGCAAATGTTCCAATAAATTCAGGAGGATTTGCTTTTTTGCCTAAAAGATATCTTGCGAGAAATTTCGCTTGCCTATGGGCAGGCCAAGCGAGATTAAGCTTAGTTTTTTCCTTTGTTAAAAAGTTTATAGGATTTATAACATCACCTATGGCAAAGATAGCTTCATCACTTGTCCTAAAATTATCATCTACACTTATGGACCCATCTTCTTCGAGATTAAGTCCCGCATTTTTTGCAAGGTCGCTTGCAGGTCTTGCTCCTAGGGCTAAGATTACTAGATCAGCCTTTTCTTTTGATCCATCATCGAATTTAACAAAATTCTTATCTATTTCTACAAGAGATTTCCCCTCGATAATATTTACACCATTTTCTTTGATGTTTTCTTTAATAAAGCCCTTAAGATCCATATCTATAATTGATAATAGAGAAGTATTTTTTCTTATAAGCATAGAAATATTGATATTTTTAAGCTTATGGATTGACTCGGCAGTCTCTATTGCAACAAAACCGCCACCAGCTATAAATACGTCTTTTACCTCATTTTCTTCAATATAAGATCTAATATTTTCAACATCAACTACATTTTTAACAGAAAAAACGTGAGGGTTGTCATAACCGCTAATAGAAGATGGACGATTTTCCTTACTTCCTGGAGCAAGGATTAGATAATCATAAGTTTCATTGAAGATAGTATTATTTTCTTTATCTAAAACTTCTACATATTTTTCTTTTCTATTTATTGAAACAACTTCGTGGTATCTCTTAGCTTTTATATTGTATCCCTTCAAAAAAGATTCGGGAGTCCTATTTATAAGCGAGGAGGATGATTCTATTTCATAAGAAAGGTAGTAGGGAATCTCACAATTACCGAAAGATAAGTCCCTATCTTTTTCAAACATAACTATTTCACAGGTTTCATCTAACCTTCTAAGATTTGCTGCAAAGGTCGCTCCGCCAGCAACAGCTCCAACTATAACAACTTTCATATAAACCTCATCTTTCTTCATTTGTTAAAGTTTTACCCCAAAGAAGAAAATTTATTCTATTTTTAAGTCCTTAGTCTCTTATTTTTCTAAACTAGATATTTATAAGAAAAACTCAGGTCTTAAAAATAAGCAAAAAAATGTCAGAAGTATTTTGTTACTCCTGACAAATTTATTTATTTCTAGAATAAAGTATTTTCATCTATCGCTTTATCTGCGTGTAAAGTTCTTACATCTATATTAATATTTTTATCGTGAATTTTCTTAAGAAATTCTTTATCTTCTTTTCCAAGATAAACATTGTCGGTTATCTTCTCTTTATTAGGTAGACTTCTCATGTTTCCAACATTTACGCTTGTAATATCAAGATCTGCTTCTACTAATTTGTAAGCATCTTCTGGACTTTCAACAAGTATCATAGCTTTTTTATCTTCGAAACATTCTTCTATTTCTGAGATAGTTCTATCTATTGTCCAAAAAACTGTTTCTGCGAAGATTGGAGTTGCTATATTCATTAACTTTTGTTGGTCCCTATCTCCTGCTATCCTATCGTTGGCAACTACTATAAGATCGGCCCCTTCTTCCTTGACCCAATCTCTACCAACTTGTCCGTGAAGCAACCTATCATCTATTCTTGTAAATACTATTTCTGCCATAATTTTCTCCTCATAATTCCTATTTTCAAGTCAATCTATAATTTATATGCTATATTATAAGGTGAAAAAAACTTTTGTCAAATGTTTAAATTTAGATATTTAGAGGAAAATTTTTGTAAATAAATAGGAAAATATTTCCAATAAAAAATATTAGATGAAAAGTTTATTTTAATCCTCGTAGCCGTTTGGGTTTTGTGATTGCCACCTCCATGAGTCAGCACACATTTCTTCTATTCCGTTTTCTGCCTTCCAAGCTAAGAGTTTGTAGGCCTTCTCGGCATTTGCGTAGGAAGTTGCTATATCACCATCTCTTCTTTCTACTACCTTGTAAGGGATATTTTTACCTGACGCTTTTTCAAAAGCCTTTATAACATCTAAGACAGAATATCCATTTCCAGTAGCTAGATTGATTATTTCTAATTTACCTAGATTATCGAAATTTTCTACAGCTGCAAGGTGACCCTTAGCTAAATCTACTACATGGATATAGTCCCTAACACCTGTACCATCAGGAGTGTCGTAATCGTCTCCGAATACCTTTAGGTAAGGAAGTTTTCCTGATGCTACTTGGGCAACGTAAGGAAGGAGATTATTAGGTATCCCCTTTGGATCTTCACCTATTTTACCAGATTTGTGAGCACCTATTGGGTTAAAGTATCTTAAAAGGACTATCTTCCATTCTGGATCAGAGGTGTGTAGGTCAGTCATTATTTGCTCCATCATAGACTTTGACCAACCATAGGGATTTGTACAATCTCTTTTTGGAAAATCTTCTGTAATTGGGAATTTGTCAGGATTTCCATAAACTGTGGCAGAAGATGAAAATATTATATTTTTACAAGAAACTTCATCCATGGCCTCAAGAAGGCAAAGAGTACCTGTTAGGTTGTTTTGGTAGTAGGCTAGTGGTTTTTTAACCGATTCGCTTACTGATTTGAGGGCAGCGCAGTGGATTACTAGGTCAATTTTTTCATTTATAAGAACATCTTTAAGTCTATCTTTATCTAATATATCAGCCTTATAAAACTTTAACTTCTTATCAGTGATCTCTTCTACCCTATCAAGGGATACTTTTGATGAGTTTGATAAATTGTCATATATTACGACTTGGTAGCTGTTATTTAATAGTTCTACGGCTATATGGCTTCCTATATAGCCAGCTCCTCCTGTAATTAGTATATTTTTCATATAATCTCCTATAGTTCGTCTGTAGATAAAATTTATTTGTATTCTGTGATGGATCTCTTGCTTGTCCTTAGAATTTCTTCTACAAGGCCATCTTTATCTTTAATATCTAAGGTAAGTGCTTGGTAGAGCATTTCAAAATTTAGCCCACAGATAAAACTTACATTTTTCTTCTTAGAAAGTGTTAGGACAGCTCTATTAAAAGGAGTTCCGCCTGCCATATCACAAAGTACTAAGATGTTATCGCAAGAATGTAGGTCTTCGTAGGCTGTAAGTAAATTTTTATCTAAATTTTCGAAGTTTTCTCCCTTGTGAAGTTCACATATTTTAACGTTTGGAAAATCTCCAGCTATCATTCTAACGCTAGAATAAACGCCTGAGGCAAGATTTCCGTGACTAGTTAGTATAATTCCGTTTGACATTTAATTTCCTTGTTATTTGTTATATGTCTATTATAATTGATAGCAAACTAGGGGTCAATTTGCATTAAATTTAATAAAAATTTGAAAATGTCAATTTTAACGGTAATATAAGTTTATAATTAATATTTGACTAAGATAGGGACCTTTAATTATAGATGTATTTACAGAAAGAAATGGTAGTTGAGAAGTTTCAGTACAAAAATTAAAGTACCACCCTAGAGTTTTTCATGTAATGTGAAACGTTTGGGCGCGATAAGCCTTCTAATGAGTTAAAAATTAGGTGGAACCACGAACGAAAGACGTATCGTCCTATAGCCCTTGAGGCTGGGAGATACGTCTATTTTTATTTTAAAGGAGAGTTTATGATTAATATTAAGTTACCTGATGGATCAAACAAAGAATATGAAAGTGGAGTTCTTGTTGGTGATGTAACAAAAGATATTTCTATGGGTCTTTTTAGAGCGGCAGTTGGTGCTGTTGTCAATGGAAGAGTTATGGGATTTGCTGAACCAATTGAAGAAGATTGTGATTTTAAAGTAGTGAAATTTGATGATAAGGAAGGAAAAGAAATCTTCTGGCATACATCATCACACGTTATGGCAGCTGCTATAAAAGAACTTTATCCAGATACAAAATTTGCAATTGGACCTGCTATTGATGACGGTTTCTATTATGATATGGAACTTGAGCATAGATTTGTACCAGAAGATTTGGAAAAAATTGAAAAGAAAATGCTTGAGATTGCAAAGCGTGATCTAAAGCTTGAAAGAATTGAGATTTCTAGAGAAGAAGCTTTGGAAATGTTTAAAAAAGAAGGTCAAGACTATAAGGTTGAGCTTATAAATGATCTTGCTGAAGATGAGAAGATTACTCTTTATAAAATGGGAGATGCTTTCACAGACCTTTGTAGAGGACCACATCTTCTATCAACAAAACAAATAAAGGCTGTTAAGCTTAAAACAATAGCTGGTGCTTATTGGAGAGGCGATTCTGATAGACAAATGCTTCAAAGAATCTACGGTATTACTTTTGAAAAAGCTAAACAACTAGAAGAGTATGAAGAACTTCAAAAAGAAATTGAAAAAAGAGATCACAGAAAGATAGGCCGTGAGATGAACCTATTTGACTTCCACGAAGAAGGACCAGGATTTCCATTCTTCCATCCAAATGGAATGATACTAATGAATGAACTTCTTGGATGGTGGACAGATGTTCTTAATGAAAATGGATACGGAGAAATCAAAACTCCTCTTATCCTAAATGAAGCATTGTGGCATAGATCTGGTCACTGGGATCACTACAAAGAAAATATGTACTTTACAGAAATAGATGGTGAAGCATACGCTGTAAAACCAATGAACTGCCCAGGATCTGTTCTAACATATGCTGCTAACCAACACTCTTATAGGGACCTTCCTATTAGACTTGCTGAGTATGGACAAGTTCATAGACATGAACTATCAGGTACTTTACACGGACTTTTCAGAGTTAGAACATTTACCCAAGATGATGCCCACGTTTATTGTACGCCTAACCAAATCAAGGAAGAAGTTTATAGAATGATCGACCTTGCTGACCTTCTCTACTCAACATTTGGATTCAAATATACAATCGAGCTATCAACAAGACCAGATGACTTCATGGGAGATATCAAGGATTGGGACTTTGCAGAAGAGCAACTTAAAAAAGCCTTAGAAGAACGTGGAATTGAGTATGAAATAAACCCAGGCGATGGTGCTTTCTATGGTCCAAAGATAGACTTCCATTTACTAGACGCAGCTAAGAGAGAATGGCAATGTGGAACTATCCAACTAGACTTCCAACTACCACAAAACTTTGATTTAACATATATAGATGAAAATGGTGAAAAACAAAGACCAGTAATGCTTCACAGAGCACTTCTAGGTTCTATCGAAAGATTTATCGGAGTTCTAACAGAACACTTTGCAGGAAGATTCCCACTATGGTTAAACCCACAACAAGTAGAAATTATTCCAGTATCAGATAAATTCATAGACTATGCCGAAGAATTAAAACAAAAAATCAAAGAAGCTGGTTTTAGAGTAAATATAGACTACAGAAATGAAGGTGTAGGATATAAGATAAGACAAGCTCAACTTATGAGAACAAACTACATGCTAGTAGTTGGTGAAAAGGAAGAAACTTCTGGAAAACTAACTGTAAGAAACAGAGACGGAGAAGAAACACCAGATGTATTCTTAGATGAGTTTATAGAAAAAATTTCAGAAGAAAAAGCTTCTAAGTCAAAAGAATCTATATTTTAGGTAGCTTGATGAAAGACGTAAGACCATTAATATTAGGAACAGATGATAACTCTTATTCTGTAGCGAGGAGCTATTATGAAGCTTTTGGTAAAAAATCCATATCAGTAGGTTCAGGACTTTTGTATGCTTATAAGCATACAAAAATTACTGATCTTACCTATAAGTCTGGATTTTCAAGCCATGATGATCAATTTGTTTCTATGCTAAACGAAGAAGCTAAGAAGTATCCTGACACTAAGTTTATAATATTTGCTCCAAATGAAGTTTATCTGGATGTCCTATATAAAAATTTGGATAGACTAGATTTTGACTTTGAGACTGCTTATCCTTTTGGAGATATTTATAGAAATATTTACCACAAGTCTCAGTTTTATAGTTATTTAGATACAATTGGAGTTAGGTATCCAAAGACAGAGCTTATAAATAAAGATAATATAGACTCTTTAAGTCTTGATGGAGACTTATTTATTAAGCCTGACAACTTTCCAGAGCTTTATAATTTAGACTTTGAAAAAAGGCAAAAAGGTTATAAGGTTGGATCAAGAAGTGAAGCTATAGAAATCCTTAAACAAATATATGATGCAGGCTATAAGAGTGATATGATTGTGCAAGAATACGTTAATGGAGGAGATGGCTACGAATATTCTTTAAATGGATACAGGTCTACTAAAAAAGATACCTCTATGGTCCTTGCAAGAAATATCATTTCTGACATGAGAGCTTTATCAGTAGGTAACCATTTAGTTCAGATTGATACCCAAAACGAAAAAATGTATGAGATAGCAAAACACATAGTAGATGAGCTTGACTATGTTGGTCTTTTTAACTTTGATTTTAAATTAGATTCCAAAACCGGAGAAGTTTTTGTATTTGAAATGAACCAAAGACAAGGAAGAACTTTCTATTATTCAACTTTAGCTGGAGTGAATCTTATAGAACTTGCAATAAATGATAAAGGATACGGCGAAAGCAAAGTTTGTAAACCAACTAAGAAATTTAGGCTAATTAAACTAAGTGAATCCACTCTTGAAAAACATATCAAACCAGAATTAATAGGTGAGTTCAAGGATAAAGAAAGAGTGGCAAATACCGCCAATCCAAATATTATGGAAGAAGACGATTCTTTTTTAAGAAAGATTGTTCTAAAGGAAAAAATAAAAAAATTAGAAAAAGATATATTTAACGATTAAAGATTTGACAATCAGGTTTAGTATTAAAACTAAATTTGGTTGTCTTTTTTTATTAATCTTTAAAAGGCAATTTATCATAAGTTTATAAACTATGTTATAATAAGGTCAGAAGAAAGAAATAGGAAAGGCGATTATGATAGTAAAAGAGATTTCAAGAAGTGAATATGACAAATTTTTAGATAAAGTAAATGGATACTCTTTCTTGCAAACAAGCCAAATGAATGAAGTTTTAAAAAGTAATAATAGAGAAACAAAGCTTTTGGGACTATGCGATGGAGAGAAGATTTTAGCTGTTGGCCTTGCCTTTATTAGAAAGATATTCGGGGGCAAGAGAATAGATTTAATGGTTGGTGCAAGTTCCATTGATCCAAGGTATGAGTATGTATTTTATGATAAGTTGAAGGATTATGTTAGAGAAGAGGGCTTCCTAAAACTTGTAATAAAGCTCGACAAAGATTTTAGGAAATATGATCAAGAAGGAAACTTACTTGAAGAAAAAGATACATCCTATATAGAAGAGATGAAAAAAGTAGGCTATATGGAAAATGATGGTTCAGTTTCAAGTGATGATGGATCACCAGACTTTCAATTTTTAAAAGACATGAAGGATTTTATTCCTGATGGGGACAAAGATTTATTAAAGTCATTCAATAAAAATGCTCAAAGAAAAATCAAAAAAGCTAAGGAACTTGATATAAAAGTTAGGCCAATTGATAGAGATGAATTAGAAGATTTCAAAGTTTTAACAGAAGAAACTGCTGATAGGCAAGGATTTGGTGATAAGTCTATAAACTATTATCAAACATTTTTTGATGAATTTGCAGACCGCACAGAGTTTCTTACATCAGAAATAAATTTAGATCATTCCATCAAAATGATAGAAGATATTATAGAGAATATGAATCAAAAGACTAAAAACAATAAGCAAAGAATAGCTTCTCTAAAAAAAGATATTGTAATGTTAGAAGATTTCAAAAAAGAAGCCAATAGAGATGTTATTCCGTTGGCAAATATGATTTTGGTTTACTTAGAAAATGAAGTTATTTATTTCTTGGGTGGATCTTTGACAAAATATCAAAAGTTGCCTGGAGCGTTTATTCTCCAATATGAAGCTATGAGAAGAATTTGTCAAAGACAAATACCCGTGTATAACTTTTTTGGAATAGATGAGGGATTTGATGAAAACGATGGAGTTCTAAGATTTAAACAAAACTTTAACGGTTATGTTATACAAAAGGCTGGCGCTTTTATCTATTACCCAGATCCAGAAAAATACGCTGAACTCGAAAAAATGAAAAAAAAAAGATGAGATTTAAAAATTTTATTAAAACGATTATTGGTAGATAAAACCTAAAGAAAATCTTAAATCTTGTAGCATCTAGTAAAAAATAGAGTTTAATAGAAAGAGTCGAAAAACTTAGTGGGAATTTGTTTAACTAAATAAAATGTAAGGAGATATCGGCAGGTCCGGTATCTCTTATATTGCACAATTTGAAGGAGGTTTTATGGAAAATATTGAAAGTAATAAAGAAAATATAATGGGTACCATGCCCGTTGGACAACTTCTTGTTAAGATGAGTATTCCAATGGTAATTTCAATGCTTGTCCAATCAATCTACAATGTTGTAGATTCGATTTTTGTGGCAAGAGTTTCTGAAGAAGCTCTTACGGCAGTATCTCTTGCATTTCCTGTTCAAAACATTATGCTTGCCTTTGCTATAGGTATTTCAGTTGGAGCCAGTGCTCTTTTAAGTAGGTATCTCGGTATGGGAGATAAGAGAAGAGTTGGGTCTGTTGCCATGCACGGAGTTGCCTTATCCTTGATTGCGTATGTGGTCTTTGCTCTATTAGGATTTTTCTTTACAGACTTTTTTGCAAATAGTCAGGCAGCAAGTAGCCAAATTGTAGCATATACCAAAGATTATTTGTGGTTAATAACTGTATTTGGGATAGGAGTATTTTTCCAAGTACTAGCTGAGAAACTACTTCAAGCGACATCGCTTACTTTTTATACTATGATTGTTCAAATATCAGGGGCCTTGATTAATCTTATCTTAGATCCTATTTTTATATTTGGCCTTTTTGGTTTTCCAAGAATGGAAGTAAGAGGAGCTGCCCTTGCGACTGTTATAGGACAAGTTGGTGGAGCTATTATTGGTCTTATTTTAAATAAAACTAAAAATACTGACATAGTTGTTGATTTTAAACATTTTAGGTTTCATGGAGATATTTTAAAGCAAATATTCTGGATTGGTATCCCATCAATAGTTATGAATGCTATATCATCTGTAATTATTTTTATCCTAAACTCCATGCTTAGAGTATTTGGTCAATCAGCCATAGCAGCCTATGGAGTAATGTTTAAACTTCAATCATTTGCATTCTTGCCAATTATAGGAATATCAAATGCTATGGTATCAATCATATCCTTTAACTACGGAGCAAGACATGTTTCAAGGATCAAAAGATCAATCAAACTTGCCCTAATATCTGGATTTGCCCTAGTAGGAATTGCTACAATAGCCTTGTGGATTTTACCAAATCAAATCTTTGATTTATTTAATGCAACTGAAAATATGAGGAAAATAGGTGTACCTATGATTAGGATAGTATCATTATCATATATCGTAGCCTCAGTTTCTATAATATCTGTCGGTGTTTTCCAAGCTTTGGGTAATTGGAAGTCAGCTATTTTACAATCATTTCTAAGACAGTTTTTTATCCTTTTGCCAACATTTTACTTATTATCACTAACAGGTAATATTAATTTGGTTTGGTGGTCATTTTTAATATCTGAGGGTCTAAATACAATAATGTGTATGTTCTTCCTCAAAAGAGATATAACAAATAAAATAGAAGTTCTAGAAGAAAGATAAGAAAATCCAACTAAGCTTAGGCCTAGTTGGATTTTTTAGTTGATTCCTACAAAAATATAGTTAATAAATTTAATTTTAAAATAAAATAAGATTTGTCCTATAAAAAATGTTATGAGAGAAGCTAGTACAAGGATAATAGAAGTATCTGTAATAACAAAACTATTTAGAGCAAGATATACTGATGGGAAGATGTATATATAGACAAAAATCATAAACTTCTCAAAAGTTAACTCTTGAGGATTTCTAATTTGTTTTAATACTAAATAAATTATAGCCAAAAAAGAAACCAAGTATCCATAGTTTAGAGAAAATCTCTTGTTTATATAAATTTCTCCGATTAATAATACTATAGCTAAAATATAAAGAAGAGGATTTATCTTGTTAGCTGCCCTAACTCTAAGCGCCATAACATATACCGAAAAGTAAAGAAACATATCCTTAAAGTTTACAATACTATTTAAAAGTTTGCTATAATCGAAATAGAAGAAAATACCTAGACACAAGATTCCTAGTATGCTCGTAAAGGTATTGCCAAAGATTCTATTTGATAGAAATTCGATTAGGAAAAATACACCCACAAGCCCTATCAAATCATAGAAGTTTCTTATATTTAGGTATATATCTGTAACTAAGTCCTTATTTATCTTTGGAGTAAGGCCGTTTACAATAAATAAGTTAATTATAGTAAAGGTTAATAGCGGCAGAAATAAAAGGAGAACTTTTTTAGTATCCATAAAAGAAATCATATAGGCAAAATAAGCTATTAGATAAGAATTAATTAGCCTAAAGATGGTATCTGTATTTAATTTTATTAAAGGAGCAAGGATTGGGGTAAAAAAACTAGTAATTAGAAGTATCAGCCCCAAAAAACTTGCTAGGTGGATATTAATCTTTTTCATATAACAATAATATCATAAATCGCAAAAAAGTTTAATTAAATGATATAATACTTATAAGAGAGGTAAGTATGAGTAAACAAGACAGATCAAACTATGATTTTAGATACGATATTGATAGAGATAAACAAAGAGAAATAAAAAGAAAAGAGAGAAGAAGAAAAAAACGTAGGAGAGAGGCAATAATTCGTCTACTTGCTAGTTTAGCCTTGATTTTGGTAATTATTTTTGCTGTAAGTAAGCTATTTAATTCAAATAAAAAAACTGTAGCAAAGATTGAAACTGCCATAAAGACAAATGATAGGGATTATATAGATAAAAATATGGATAGGCTAGGCCTTATCATGGATGCCCTCAGGACTTCTTATTCAGAAGATGAAAATGAAGGAAAAGAATTCTTAAATAATTGTTTCAAAAACCTTAAATTAACTTATATTGAGGAAAAAAAGGTAACTGGTGGCAAGGAGATCACCTTAGAGATAGAAAATGTAAACTATGTCGACGTCTATAACAGTCTAGGCGAAGATAAGAGCCACAAAACTTATATGAATCTTTTAGCAGATGAGAAAAGTCCAAAGAAAAAAGCTAGAGTCACAATTTTTGTCAGAAATAAAGTTTTCAAGAAAAAAATATATGAGTCCAGACCTTTTGTAAATGCTATCTTGGGAGGAGCATTAGACTATGCAAACTAAGGTAGAGTTTATTGAAAATGAATCAATTAAAGAAACTTATAGGGTGATGAAGAACAGAAATCCTGTAATCTTCACCCTTATTCTTTTTCTTATAATGCAAGTTATTTCGGCTCTTGGGGTTTCTCTTTTAAGCTTAGTGGGTAAAAATATTTTAAATATAGACTTAAAAGGCGATAGCTTAAATATAGCTATTCTAATATCAACTCTTATGGTTAGCCTAGCTACTTATTTTTTTGTAAAAGTCTATCAAAAAAGAACAACCAAGTCCTTGGGCCTAGTATCTAATAATAAAATAAAGTCCTATTTTTTAGGACTAGGGATAAGTTTTATTATGCTTAGCCTAGCATTTTCCTTGGCAGTTTTTTCTGATGGTTATGACATAAAGGTAAATACTGAAAATGTAAACCCTCTTGTGTTTGTATTTTTTATATTTGGATGGATGTGTCAGGGTTTTGAGGAAGAATTTATAGTAAGATCTGCTATAATGAATTATTTTGCTAGTAGAAGTGGCGTATTTGTTGGAATTGTTTCAAATAGCCTTATTTTTGCAATCCTACATTTAGGCAATTCATCTTTTAATCTTTTAGCTTTTATCAATTTATTTATAATAGGCTTAGTGTTTTCTATGCTTTTTTATCTCACTGATAATATATACACATCCGCAGGAGCCCACAGCATGTGGAACTTCATGCAGGCAAATATAGTTGGGATAAATGTTAGTGGAATTATAAGTTCTAAAAATTCGATATTTAAGTCAAATCCGACTGGATACGCATTAATCAGCGGGGGAGCATTTGGGATAGAAGCAAGTATTTTAGTAACTTTTATTGGACTCATAAGTCTTGTGATTTTATATAAAATAGCTATAAATAAAAATCTTATAAAAAAATCAAAGTAAAAAGACCCTGTGAAGGGCCTTTTGTTTTGCTCTTAATAACCAGGTTTTCCTAGAAGTTTAAACATTTGTGCCTTGTATTCTTCAACTCCTGGTTGGTTAAATGGATTTACTCCAAGCATATATCCAGAAACTCCAACTCCTATTTCGAAGAAATAGAATAGTTTTGCGATTTCTTTTTCATCAACCTTATCCATTATGATTCTGATATTTGGAACATTTCCCTTGACGTGGGCTATAGTTGTTCCTTCCATGGCTTGTTTGTTTACAAAGCTAATAGTCTTACCTGCAAGATAGTTTAGTCCGTCTAGGTTGTCCCTATCTTCTTTGATAGTCAAATCTGACTTTTGATTTTCAACTTCGATTACAGTTTCAAAGAGATTTCTCTTTCCTTCTTGGATCATTTGTCCTACTGAGTGAAGGTCTGTTGTGTTATTTACAGATACAGGGAAGATTCCTTTGCCATCCTTACCTTCACTTTCAGCGTAAAGTTGTTTCCACCATTCTGCTATATATTTTAGTTTAGCTTCGTAATTTACTAAAACTTCTATATCTTTTCCATCTTCTGCTAGCATGTTTCTAATGGCTGCGTATTTTATAGCTGGATTGTCGAAAGATTTTTGAGTATATTCATCCATTCCTTCTTTGAATCCTTCCATAAATTTATCTATATCAAGACCTGCTGCTGCAAGTGGCAAAAGACCAACTGCAGATATTACTGAAAATCTACCACCGATATCATCTGGAACTACAAAAGTTTCGTAACCTTCTGCATCAGCAAGCTCCTTTAAAGCTCCCTTTTGTCTATCAGTTGTAGCGAAAATTCTTTCTTTAGCTTCCTCTTTGCCGTATTTTTCTTCAAGAGCTTCTTTTAAAAACCTAAAAGCAATAGCAGGCTCAGTTGTTGTACCAGATTTAGAAATAACATTTAAACTGTAGTCCTTATCTTTTAGATATTCTAGAAGTTCACTTAGGTATTGACCAGAAATTTGGTTTCCAGCATAGATTAACTTAACTTTTCTCTTGGAATTAAAATAAGAATCACAAGCTACGTCTACTGCCTTGATACCTAGGTAGGATCCGCCGATTCCAATTGAAACGAGAACGTCAGAGTTTTCGTTAATCTTTTTGGCTGCTTTTTTGATTCTGTCAAACTCGTCTTTGTCATAATCAACTGGTCTTTCAATCCAGCCTAGAAAATCATTTCCCTCTCCGCTTTTATTCATGAGGGTATCAAAAGCATCTAGGGCTTTATTTTCATAGCTATCAATTTTGTCTAAGTTTACATTAGTAAAATCTAATTTCATATTCTCCTCCTATTTTCTATATAGACATTATACCCGTAAAAGCTATTTTACATTAGCAAAATAAAAGGCGAATAGTATGGAAATGTAATAAAAATGGAATATTCGTAATTATAAATTGTTATAATATTCCAACAAAAATTATATAAAAGAAATTAAATAAATGAAATTATGAACAAGCAAGTGAGAATGATTATACTTATCATATTTAGAATGATAAAAACTTTAGAATGATTCTTGACAAATGAAAAAATAAATACTATAATATGAATATCAGATGAAAAGTGAATGAAAAGGAGATTACATATGACATTAAAAGGAACAAAAACAGCACAAAACCTTATCACTTCATTTGCAGGTGAAAGCCAAGCAACAATGAGATATAGATATGCAGCTAAAGTAGCTGACAAAGAAGGATATAAACAAATATCTGCTATATTTGAAGAAACAGCTAGAAACGAAATTGAACACGCAGCAAGATTCTACAAATTCTTAAAAGAAGAATTCAAACTTGATGCTATTGAACTAAACCCAGAATACACAGCATTCCCAGTAGTATTCCACGATACACTAACAAACCTACAAGGTGCAATCGACGGAGAAAACGAAGAATGTGAAGAAATGTATCCATCATTTGCAGACGTTGCAGAAGAAGAAGGATTTGATGAAATCGCTAGAGCATTTAGAAACATCGCTAAGGTTGAAGGTGCTCACAGAGATAGATACCAAAAACTACACGACAATGTAGAAAATGGAAAAGTATTCGAAAAAGACGAAAAAGTTATTTGGAAATGCGGAAACTGTGGATTCCTTTACGAAGGAAAAGTAGCTCCAAAGATTTGTCCAGCATGTGCTCACAAACAAGAATGGTTTGAAGTAGCTGCATTTAACTATTAATATCGATATATTTAAGACTCAGGTTTATCCTGGGTCTTATTTTTATGAAAGTACTTGCTAAACTAATGCGTAACTTTGAAAGTATAGCACTTTGGCTTTGAACCTGTATAATCTTAATAAGTAAAAGAATTATATAAGGAGCTAAAATGAAAGTTATAGTATGCAAAGACTACGATGATATGAGCAAAAAAGCAGCTGATCTTGTGATTTCAAATATAAAAGAAAAACCACAAATTAAACTAGGACTTGCAACAGGATCATCTCCAATCGGACTTTATAAAAACCTAATAAGCGCAAATGAAGATGGAGAAATATCTTTCAAATTTGCAAAATCTGTAAACCTAGACGAATATATTGGTATTGATCCAGCAAATGACCAATCTTACCAATATTTTATGAATGAAAATTTATTTAACCACGTTTCCTTTGCTGATACAAAACTACCTTATGCACCAGAAAATGACGAAAAGTATGCAGAAGAATACAACAAGTATCTAGATGATTTTGGGCAAAGGGATATTCAAATCTTAGGAATTGGAGAAAATGGTCACATAGCCTTTAATGAACCAGGGGAAGTTTTAAATAGAAGAACATCTATAGTAAAGCTATCTCAAAGCACAATAGAAGCCAATTCTAGATTTTTTGAAAGCGAAGATGAAGTTCCAAAATACGCAATATCTATGGGAATGAGCGATATTTTCAATGCAAAAACTATAATATTGCTTGCCAATGGAAAGAAAAAACACGATGCTGTAAAAAAACTAATCGAGGGAGATACAATAGATCCTAAACTTCCAGCAAGTTTCCTTTCACTACATCCAAATGTATACATCTACGTTGATGAAGAAGCTTATAGAGGATAAATAAAGAATAACTGCCAGAGCTATTGCTCTGGTATTTTTTTGTTTACATTTGACAAATATACTTGTCAAAGATATAATAATGACAACAATAGTTGTCAAAAGAAAGGAGGATTTATTGAGATTAGTTAACAACCTTTCTAGTTTGAGGAAGGAGAAAGGAATGAATCAGACAGAACTTGGAGATAAAGTAGGAGTTTCTAGACAAACCATCTCTCTAATAGAAAGGGGAGACTACAACCCATCTATTTTGGTTGCCCTAAGTCTTGCTAGGGTGTTTGAAGTAAAAGTCGAGGATATTTTTAGTTTGGAGGAGATTAATGAATAAGAAAAAATTTGTAATGTTAATTATAGGGGGGCTTCTAGTTGGAGCTTTTTCTGGATGGATATTTGAAAATATTGCACTAAACGATTTGGGAGAGGCTATTAAGTTTTTCCTAATGAAAAATGTATTTGCTATAGCTCTTACAGTAATTGTAACAAGTGTTTTAATAGCCTTTGCCTTTTATAAGAAATCTAAGAGAGAAATCGAAAAGGGCCTTCAAGGCGAAGATCCGATTCCTGTAAAATACACTAACTATAGCCTCATGGTTAGGGATATAAGTATTTTTCTAATCTTTGCACTTGCTTCCGTATTGGCTATGTCCATGGAAAAGTCTTGGATTAATCTAAGAGAGTCTGCGATTATTGCAGGGGCTTTAATAGCATATATAATTCTTACTTCTGTGATTTTTCAAAAAAACTACGAGCTAATCAAGAAAGTGGAACCAAATAGAAAAGCGGACACCCTTGATTTTAAGTTTAATAAGAAGTTTATAGAAGAATCTGACGAGATGAGCAAGGCCCGTTATTACAAAAAAGGCTATAGAGGCTATAGGGCAATAGTTTTTACAAATTTAATAATGCTAGTAGTCCTAGCAGGTCTAGCCCATCATTTAGATGTAGGAATAATCGCACCTATATTTATAGCAATATCTTCAGTTATTGGAATTATAGCTTATAATAAATGAAAAATAAAGAAGGCTTCTGTCGAATCGAGACGAGAAGCCTTTTAACTTATATTAGGACTTAAGATATAATAATATTATATTTATTAGAATTTTAATTCTATAAATCTAGAAATTATTATCCAAGATATCCTCGAGTTCTTCTGAAATATTTTCCTTATCTTCATCTGTTACGGTAGATTTTAGGAAGGAAGAAATATCCTTATAAGTAAGCTCGTAAATTCCCACATAGGCTTGTTCGAAATAAAGTTTTTTATCTTCTTCATAGATGGTATTTCTTATGTAGCCGCCTTCTGACATTTTGATACTTACTAGGATAAACTCGTCTTTATTAGGAAAATCTGATACGCTTTGTTTCTTTGTCTTTTTAGAATTTCCTAGTATTTTTAGAAATTTTTCTATATCATTATTCTCCTTAATTGTCCGTTTTTCAACTCCTCTATCATTTGCAATTTTGATAAGGCTAAGGCTTTTTACATCATCTGTCTTGGGAAGGCTAACTCCTTCATTATTAGGTCTTATCTTTAATAAAATCCCTACGATTATTAGGCCTATTAGTACAAGCCGGTATTTTTTCTTCATTATTTATCCTTTCATCTTCTAATAATAATACTTTTGTCTTTTTATATTGTATATAGAAAGACCTATAAGTCTTACAAAGTAAATAAGCTTACTAATCTTAGATTAAAAATTTCAAATCTGAAGATCGAGTATATACCCCTTATTTAAGTCGTAATTTATAATAAATAGGCTCTTATGACCTTCTTTGTCGACATCTTCTTGGTATACATAGATAGTATTAGGGTCTTTCTCCAGAAGCTCTATTGAATGAAGAATATCGTCATAGTTATCTATTTCTTCCCTACTAGCTTTCATAATTTGCTTAAATCCTTTTGATTTTTTGTAATAATCATCATCTATGATTTTTCCTTCAATTATATTCTTGTCATCAATTATAATTTCATAGATATCAAAATAATCATCACCAAAGGCCCTCTGGGATTTGTATATTCCTTTTACCTTATAAGATTTATTTTTCTGTGAATTTATCTTGAATATGGAAAATACAGCTACAAAGCCTAGGATTATGAATGTCAGTATTTTAAATTTCTTTTTTTTCATGAGCAACCTTTCTTTTATGTAAAATTTTAATTTAAATTATCTGGGATAAATTGTAAACTTTATCTATTAAAGGAGCTTATTATTTTCTTAAGCTTAACTAAGGATAAAATACTTCATTCTAGGTTTAAAACAAGCTCGGTTTCCCGAGCTAGTCTTTATTTGGATAGTTTCTTATTTACCTCATCAATAGTTTTTTTGTCTTTGTAATAGAATACTAATCCTATCAAAAGATAAACAATAATGAAACTCGCAGCTGAATAGAAGAGGTTTGTCGAAAGGTCGAACCATCCTAGGTAAAGGCCCACAAATATAAAATATATTCCTAGTATTCCAAAATGGATGGCTTGTTTTGGCCTCGTATCATCACTTTCCATTTTTAGGAGATGACTTATAGTGTCCGAGATAAGGCCAAATCCTCCATATAAAATTGTTTGAATAATTCTTGCATGTCCTGGGCTAACACTTTCTATAAATTTTGGCATTCCTATTATATCTCTTCCAAGAAATAAGGAGATAAAAGCTTCAATTAGAGCTCCAAATCCAACTGATAAGATAAATGCCTTTAGTAAATTTTTAATATTTTTCATCATTTTCTCCTTATAGACCTAATATTTTCTTAAAATTCTTTAATCTTCTTCTTGAAACATAAGATACTTCGCCATTAGTAAACTCTACTGCGATTGTTCCAATAAATGACAGATCTAATCTCTTGATGTAATCAATGTTTACAATTTCAGACCTAGAAATTCTTATGAATTTTTTCTTATCAAGTCTTTTTTCAAGTTCAGTTAGAGTTAGTCTTACCTTGTAGGATTTATTATTAGTTTTTACAAAAACTTCCTTATCTTGGGCGTAGATTCTTATAATTTCATCAAAGGATAGGATAAAAATTTCCTTATCGTAAAAGGCTACTATTTTGTCTAATAATCTATCGGTTAGCATATCTCTTAAATTTTCGATATCTTTAGAATATTTTTTGGCATAAATTGTGACCTTATTTTCATCTAAAGATTCATCAATGATGACTTCAACTTTCATACCTACCTCCTACTTATATTATAGACACTTCTTTGTAGGAAAGCATCAGTTTTTGGATAAGTGGTGGTAATAGAGATATGAGTGGTAATTTTAGGCACAAAAAAATCCTACAAGTTAGCTTGTAGGATTAGTCTTTAGATGGCCCAGTTGCCGTCTTCAAATATTTTAACTTCTTCGTCGTTTTTGTAAGCTGTGATCTCTAGATCATTTGTTCCAACCATGAAGTCTACGTGGATTAGGGAATCATTTAGGCCTGCATTTTTAACTTCGCTATCATCTAGGTCGCTTGCTCCCTTAACTGTGGTTGGATATGCCTTACCTAAGGCAAAGTGGCAAGATGCATTTTCGTCAAAGAGAGTGTTATAGAAAAGAATGTTAGAGTTTGATATTGGTGAATCATAAGGAACTAGGGCGATTTCTCCTAGGTACTTGCTTCCTTCATCACTTTCTAACATTTTTCTAAGGGTATCTTCTCCTTCTTTGGCAGAAAAGTCTACTACCTTTCCGTCTTTGAAGGTAAATTCAAATTCATTGATTACAACACCATTGTAAACTAGAGGTTTGCTTGCTACAAGTCTTCCGTCTACTCCGTCATATTGTGGAGAAGTGAAAACCTCTTCTGTTGGCATATTTGGAATAAATTCATCGCCTTTGGCATTTTTAGATCCAGCTGACATCCAAATGTGATCTTTTGGAAGTTTAACCCAAAGGTCTGTTCCGTTTGATGATGTGTAGTGAACCTTGTCAAATTGATGGCTATTTAAGAATTTTGATTTTTCATTTAGAGTCTTGATGTGATCTTTCCAGTTTTCCTTAGTTTCTTCCCAAGATTCTGATACTCTTGATACATCAAGGATTGTTTCCCAAAGTTTGTCATAGGCATCATCCTCTTCTAGGTGTGGGAAGACTTTCATTGCCCATTTTCTAGTAGGTACAGATATAACAAGCCAAGATAGGACGTCATTCATTGTATATTTGACGAACTCTTTTGTTTTCTTGCTATTTTCTTTGATAGCTTCGGACACTTTTTCACTATCAAGCCCATTTAATAGATCAGGATCTTCTGCATAGATAGAAATTCTGTTGGATTTTTTGTCGGCGATTTGATATTGCATTTTAGCTATCTTCCAATCAGGAACTTCGTTTAATGTTTCTTGGTCTTGGTATTCATAAGTTAACCTTGTGATGTCATCATCTTTCCAGTCGATTGCAACATTTCTAGCACCCTTTTCATAGGCTGCTTTTGTCATTAGTCTTGCAAGTTCTGGATTTTCTATAGGGGATGTGATTAATACATCTTCGCCTTTTTGTACATTTACACCAATTTCTACAGCAAGTTTTGCGAAATTTTCTATTCTTTTATCCATATATACTCCTTTTTATTTTCTCCTATTATATTCCTACCCCAAATTCCAAATTATGAACTAAGATGCTAAGTTTTTTTAATTGGGTAAAATTAATAGTGAATATTATTAATATATGCTTATTTTTAAGAGGAGAAATTATGAAAAAAAGAAGTGAAGTTGACCTAAAAGAAACTTGGAAAATAGAGGATATGTATGCAAATGATGAAGTCTTTTATAAAGAAATAGAAAATGTTAAGAAAAAAGCATTAGATTTTTCTAATAATTATAAAAAGATTGATTCTAAAGAAAAACTCTATGAATCTCTCAAGGAATACTCTGATATTATTGGACTTATGGATGATTTATATACCTTCGCTGGCATATCAATGGAAGTTGATACAACTGATGAGTCTATGGCGAAGAGATATGCCAAACTTTCTGATGAAGGGTCAGATATTTATGGTATTATTTCTTTCTATGAACCTTACCTATCTAGACTTAGCGAGAAATTATTAGAAGAAACTAAAAATGAGCATCCAGAATTTGCTTATTTTATTGAAAATATAGAAAAGAAGAAAGCTCACCTTCTCGGTGATGAAACAGAAGCTGTGCTTGCAAAGCTTGTCCCAACACTTGATGCTCCATACAAAAACTACAATGATATGCGTTATGGAGATATGGAGTTTGATAACTTCACTTATAATGGGGAAGAGATTGTCCTAAACCACAATACCTTTGAGGAATATTTGGAAACAGATCCAAGGACTGACCTTAGAAGAGAAGCTTTCAAAAGATATCATGATGTTTTAAGAAAATATGAAAATGCAGATGCTTCTGTCTATAATACTCAAATTACTAATGAAAAAAGAGAAGCAGATATTCGCGGTTATGAGTCAGTTTTTCAGTTTCTTCTAGCAAGACAAGATGTTGATTTTGATATTTATGAAAATCAGCTAGATACAATTATGGAAAAACTTGCTCCACATATGAGAAAGTACGCCAATATTATCAAAAAACACTACGGTCTTAGCGAAATGACTTATGCTGATTTAAAACTTGGTATAGACCCTAGCTATGAGATTGAAGTAGATATAGACAAGGCTCGTGACTATATTTTAGATGGACTTTCTCCTTTGGGCGAAGAATATGGATCTTATCTAAAAAAAGCCTTTAGCGATAGGTGGATTGATTATTCTCAAAATATCGGGAAAAGGACAGGAGCTTTTTGTGCAAGTCCTTACAATTCTCACCCTTATATAATGACAACCTACAATAACTCTATGAGCCAAGTTATGACACTTGCCCATGAATTGGGGCACGCTTGCCAAGGAATTTATACAAACGACAACCAAGAGGCACTTGTAGCTGATATGAGTATGTACTTTGTAGAATCACCTTCAACAGCTAATGAAATAACTATGGAAAGGTATTTGTTAAATAGAGCAAAGGATAAGAGAGAAAGACTCTGGGTTTTATCAACTATGATTGGAAAAACCTACTACCACAATTTTGTAACTCATTTTCTTGAGGCAAGCTTCCAAAGAGATGTCTACAGAGCCATAGAAAAGGGAGAAAGCCTTGGAGCTAATGATTTTAATAGGATTTTTAGAGAAAATTTGGAGAAGTTCTGGGCAGATTCTGTAAAACTAAACGATGGAAGTGAACTAACTTGGATGAGACAACCTCATTATTATATGGGACTTTATCCATATACTTATTCCGCAGGGCTTACAATTGGCACTGTTATTTCAGATAAGATTGTAAATGGGAGTGACAGCGATAGAGAAAAATGGATTGAAGTATTAAAGATGGGCGGATCAAAAGGACCTATAGATCTTGCCAAAGAAGCAGGAGTTGATATGACAAATACCAAGGCTATCGAAGAAACTATAGACTTTATCGGTTCGATCATAGATGAGATTGATAGCCTGTTAGATGAACTTGGTATGTACAAATAGAAAGAGAGATGAATGAAGTATAAAGATTTTATCTATGGAATAATGGCGGGAGTTGTAGTTGGCTTTGGTGGAATCATAAAGCTAAGTGTAGCCAACGAAACTCTCGGTGCCTTCCTTTTTGCTGGTGCACTTTTTATAATACTAAGCTTAGAATATAACCTCTTTACAGGAATGGTGGGCTATTATTTCTATAACGAAAGAATACCTTATATAAAAAGGCTAGCTGTAATTCTTCTGGGAAATCTCATCGGAACTTTCCTTATAGCTAAGCTAATCTTACTTACAAGATATGGTGAAGGACTTAGATTGCTTGCAGAAAAATCTGTTGCAGTCAAACTTTCTGATAATCTTTTGAGTATGTTTATTTTGGCGATTTTTTGTAATATGTTTGTTGTAAATGCTACTCATCAGTTTAAGTACAATTCCTTCCAAGTAGGAAAATATCTTGCGATTTTCATATCTATCATGACTTTCGTCTTGTCCGGATTTGAACATTCGATCGCTGATAGTTTCTACTTCTTCTTGGCAGGGAATATAAGTCCTAGAATTATTACTATCTTTTTGGTAGTTCTTTTTGGAAATATTATAGGAGGCGTTATAATACCAACAGTTGCACTTATATATGATGACAGCTTTTATTTGAAAGGTTAGGATTACTTAATATATTTTGCTAGTCTATAATCTTGACAATATTGATTTTTGGAGTATATAGTGGTATAATCAAATAAGTTAGGAATAAGGGGGAGTGTTTACTCTCCCTTTGTTTATCTATTTACTTATATTTTACTTAAAAAAATTTAAGATTTAATATATAATAGTAAGAGAATATATTATTTATAGGAATAAATTTATAGTAATAGATTAGAAATAATAAATAAGGAGAAAAAATATGGGAAATGTAAGAGTAAGATTTGCACCATCACCAACAGGTTACTTGCACATTGGAGGACTAAGAACAGCTTTGTTTAACTACCTCTATGCAAGACATACTGGTGGAGATATGCTTTTAAGAATCGAAGATACAGATAGAACAAGGTTTGTAGAAGGAGCTTTGGAAAATCTTCTAAAGGCTTTGAAATGGTCAGGTATCGAGATTGACGAAGGTGTTATGCTTGATGAAAATGGAGAAGTAACTCAAAAAGGAGATTGCGGTCCATACATCCAATCAGAAAGAGTGGAAAAGGGCATATATGATAAATATATAAACCAACTTATTGAAGAAGGAAAGGCATATTATTGCTTCTGCTCTCAAGAAAGAATAGATAAGGTTCGTGACCAACAAAGAGCAGATGGTCTTACTCCAAAATATGATGGACTTTGCCGTTCAATCCCACTTGAAGAAGCTAAAAAGAGAGTTGCAGCTGGTGAACCTCACACAGTTAGACTAAAACTACCTGTAGATCGTGACATAACCTTTAACGATAGAATCAAAGGAAAAATCACCTTTAATACTGATGACCAAGATGATCAAGTATTAATAAAAAGAGATGGATTCCCAACATATCACTTTGCTGTAGTAGTAGATGATCACCTAATGGGAATTACTCATGTAGTTCGTGGAGATGAATGGGTTTCATCAACACCAAAACACGTTTACCTTTATGAGGCATTTGGCTGGGAGGCACCAGAATACATCCACCTACCAACTGTACTAAATAAAGATCACAAGAAATATTCAAAGAGAAATGGTGATGGAATGGTAGAAGATTTCATCGAAGAAGGCTATATGTCAGAAGGACTTATAAACTTCCTAGCTCTTCTAGGATGGTCACCAGATAGTGAAGAAGAAATATTTACCATGAAACAATTGTCTGAACAATTTGATTTCGATAGAGTAAATAAAACAGGAGCTGTTTTTGATAAGAGAAAACTAGACTGGGTAAACGGTCACTATGTAAGAGATTTATCTGTAGAAGAATTAGCAGAAAAAATCAAACCTTACCTAATAAAGTCAGGTTTAATAGATGAATCCTACCCAGAAGATAAACTAAACCTACTTGCAGCAACATGGCAATCAGCTATAGATAAATTCTCAGATGCACCAGAGCTTGCTAAAAACTATTTCATAAAAGATGAAGATATGGTCTGGGATGAAGAAGCTATTGAAGCAATAAAGACAGAAGATGCTAAGAAACTAATAGATTCTTTCCTAAATCACTTAGAAGAAGTTGATGAAATAGACAGCGAATTTGCATCAACAATCATGAAGAAAATCCAAAAAGAAACTGGCATCAAAGGCAAGAACCTATGGTTCCCAGTTAGAGCTGCAGTTACAGGATCAGTTCATGGACCAGAACTATCAAATGCTTTTGTAATTATGGGCAAGGAAAAGATTAAAGAAAGACTAAACTACGTAAAGGAAAATTATTAATGAAAATTCATAACACGCTTACTAGACAAAAAGAAGAATTTATTCCTATAAATGAAAATGAAATAAAAATGTATGTCTGTGGGCCTACTGTTTATGATTATATGCACATTGGAAATGCTAGACCATTAGTTGTATTTGATACCTTTAGACGTTATATGACCTTCAAAGGCTATGATGTAAAATACGTAGTAAACTTTACAGATGTTGATGATAAGATAATTAACAAATCCATAGCAGAAGGAATAACAACCAAGGAAGTTACTGATAAATATATAAAAGCCTACATGGAAGATGCCAAAGACCTTAATATAGACGAAGAAAATACCATCCACCCAAGGGCAACCGAGGTTATGGATGATATAATTGCCTTTGTAAAGGGCTTGGTAGATAAAAATATGGCCTATGAATCAGAAGGAGATGTTTATTTTGATGTCTCAAAGGCAGACGATTATGGCAAACTTTCAGGTAAAAATATAGAAGACTTGGTTCATGGAGCAAGCAATAGACTAGATACTGCCGATGGATCTAAGAAGAAATCTCCAGTAGATTTTGCCCTTTGGAAAAAGACCAAAAAAGAAGGCGAAATCAGCTGGTCTTCTCCTTGGGGAGAGGGTAGACCTGGTTGGCACATAGAATGCTCAACTATGAGTAAGAAAATCCTAGGAGAAACTATAGATATTCACGCAGGTGGAGAGGACTTAGAGTTTCCTCACCATGAAAACGAGATTGCCCAATCAGAAGGATTAAATGAAAAGACCTTCGCCAATTACTGGATGCATAACGGCATGATCCAAGTAGATGGAACTAAGATGAGTAAATCCTTGGGCAACTTCTTTACCTTACATGATATAAAGAAAGAATATGACCTAGGTGTAATCAGATTTTGGCTACTTACAACTAATTACAGACAACCAATTAACTTTACAAGAGAGATTATAGAGCAAGCCAAAGCATCTCTAAATAGATTAACTAATGCATATTTTAGGTTAGAAGATTTAATAGCTAAGGCAGAGGAGAAAGCCATTAGTGAAGAAGAAAAAAATCTTTTAGATAACCTAGCTAAGTTTAAGGAAAACTTCATCGAAGTTATGGATGATGATTTAAATACAGCAGATGCTATAACTGTCTTATTTGATATGGCTAAGTTTATAAATACAAAGCTTTCTGAGACTACTTCCAAAGAAATTTTAGAAAAAACTTTTGACCTATACAAAGATCTATTTGCTAGTTTGGGACTTGTTGCCAAGAAAAAAGAGGCTGATGTAGATGTTGAAAGAATAGAAGAGCTTATAGAAAAAAGATCTCTAGCCAAAAAGAATAAGGACTTTGCCACAGCTGATGCTATTAGAGATGAGCTAAAAGCTATGGGTATTACAATAAAAGACACAAGAGAAGGTGTCAAGTGGGAGATTAGCTAATGGATAAGATATATGGTAGAAAACCTGTTTTAGATACACTTGATACTGATATTAAAATCTATAAGGCCTATATTTTAAAACAAAACTCCAAGCTAGTAAACAAAATTATAAACAAGCTCGAAGAAAAAAATATTGAAATATCTTTTGTAGATAAGAGATTTTTTGATAAGATAGATATAAACCACCAAGGTGTGATGATAGAAGTTGAATCTTTTAAGTATGAAAGCCTCGACGACCTAAATGATGAAAAAAGACTTATAATCCTAGATCAAATAGAAGATCCTCACAACCTAGGTGCTATAATAAGAAGTGCAGAAAGCTTCGGTTTTGATGGAGTAGTTATCCCTGAAAGAAGATCTGCATCTGTAACAAGCACAGTTTATAAAACAAGTGCAGGTGCCATAAACAATATCAAAGTCTATAGGGTAAAAAACCTAACTAGATCTATAAAAGACTTGAAAGATAAGGGCTTTTGGATTTATGGTCTGGCAGGAGAGGCGGACTCCTCTATAGATAAGGCAGACTTGACAGGTAAAGTTGGACTTGTTGTTGGCAATGAAGGATCTGGTATATCTAGACTTGTAAGGGACAATTGTGATATGCTTGTAAATATTCCAATGTTAGGAAGGGTTAATAGCTTGAATGCATCAGTAGCAGCGGGAATTTCCATGTATGAGCTATTAAGGCAAAATGGCTTTAACTAAAAGAAACATAACCTTTGTAGATGGATATAATGTAATAAACAAATGGCCCAACTTAAAGGACTTATCCAAAGAAAATCTAGCTGATGCAAGAGATTTACTTATAGAAGAGCTTGCAGAATATAAATCTCTATCGGGAGAAGAGCTTGTAATAGTATTTGACGCTTACAATCTCGATAGGATAAAAGAAACTATAATCGAAAAATATGGAATGAAAATTGTCTTTACTAAAAGATTTCAAACGGCTGATACCTATATAGAAAGACAACTAGCAAAGACAGATAGACATCACAACATCAAGGTAGTAACTGACGATGGTGCTGTTCAAACCCAAGCCTCAGGTAAAGGGGCAAGCAGGGTTACCGCTCTTGAGCTTAGGAGCGACTTAAATACTATGAGATCGAAGATTAAAAGACAAAGGAAAGAAGACTTCAACCAAAACTTCAAAACTTTCCCTATATCTGAGAAGGTAAGTGATATCATAGACAAAATAAAGGAAGATTTGGAAAATTAGGTAAATAAATTCAAATGGGTGGTAAAATGGATAAAATAAATTTAAAAGATAAACAAACCCTAGAGAAGTTAAAAGAATATCTAAACTCAGAGGACTTGAGTGAAGAGGAAATCTATACAATTCTTGAGGGACTATCGCAAGAAGAAAAAGATGAAATAATTGATATCATAACTGACGATGAGGAAGATGAAGAAGACGATGACGAATTTATTGGTAGAAATAAAAGTGGAGTCAACACATCTATAACCCCAATTAAACGCAAGGATATGATGAAATTATCAGATCTAACCAATGAACAAATAGTAGAACAATTTCAAATAGGCAATCAAAACGCCCTTGCAGCTCTTGTAGAAAAAAACCAAGGGCTAGTTAGGTCTAGAGCCTCATATTTCTTTAGATCTCATGGTAATGACCTTGATCTTGAAGATTTGGTTCAATCTGGCATGCTTGGAATGATTCGTGCAGCTGAAAAGTTCGACCTATCCTTAGGATATAAATTTACAACCTATGCCTACAAGTGGATAGATAAGGCCATAAGAAAGGCAATAAATAAGGAAGGTCATACTATAAGAATACCTGCGGGAAAATATTTGAAATTAAATAAATTAAAACAAATTCTAAAGGCTAATCCTGAAGCAAGTGATGAAGAACTTTATAGGATTTTGGAAAATGAAGGAATCGATAAAAAACAAGCTGACGATCTTTTCCTAATTAATAGAAACCAAGTAAACTCAACATCCTTAAACATCAACCTAGACAGTGAGGATTCGACAGGTGATGAGCTAATGGATATGGTAGGAGATGAATCAACTCCAGTTGATATGCTTATTCTTGAAAAAGATATGGAAAACTTCCTATTAAAAGCCTTAGACCAACTAACCGATAGAGAAAAGCAAATAATAATATACAGGTATGGTTTGGATAACGAAAAACCAAAAACCTTGGAAGAAATCGGCAAAATTTATGATTTATCTAGAGAGAGAATTAGGCAAATAGAAAATCAAGCCCTAGGCAAACTAAAAGAATTCTCAGAAAGAGAAGAGTAATAAAAGTGGTAGATACTTATCTGCCGCTTTTTTATTTGGGAAAACCTAAGGAAAGCTTGAATCGCTCTAAGGTTGTTGGATTTTAAATAATTAATAAAAATACCAAAAACGTTTGCATTTTTTAATAAAAACTAGTAATATAATAATAGATTATAGAAAAGGAGGTACCTATGTACGAACAAAAAGTAACACTTTCTAATGAAATAGGTTTACATGCTAGACCAGCATCTATCTTTATCAGACAAGCCGTTAAGTTCCCATGTGATATTACAGTTGTTAAAGCTGGTAGAAGCTATAATGCTAAATCTATCATGTCAGTTCTTAGCATGAGTGCTTCTAAAGGCGATGAGATAGTGATAAAAGCTGATGGCGATGGCGAAGAAGATGCAGTCAATTCACTCATTGATTTAGTTGAGAACAAATTAGGAGATTATTAAATAATTGAATAATTTTTACATAAAACGATCTAAAAATTTAGCTCGTTTTTTTGTGGTCAATTTTAGACTTGAAGATGTTTAAAACTCTCATAAAATAGGGTAAATTGATAGGAGGGAAGTTTGATAATCCCTAGCAAAAGAGTATACTTTAAATAGATTTTTAAAATAATTTACGAAAAAGAGGTAGCTATGACTAATTTATTAAAGATAGAAGATCTTCACGTTTCCGTTGGAGATAAGAAGATTTTAGATGGTATAGATTTAGAAGTAAATAAGGGTGAAGTTCACGTAGTTATGGGATCAAATGGATCTGGTAAGTCCACCCTAATGAATACTATTATGGCAAATCCTGTCTATGAAGTTACAGATGGAAAGATTTTCTTTGAAGGAGAAGATGTTACAGATGAATCAGTAGACAAGAGAGCTAGACGTGGTATATTTATGAGCTTCCAACATCCAGACGAAATCCCTGGAGTTAAGCTAAATGATTTTCTAAGAATATCTAAAGAGCAAAAAGATGGCAAGAAACCATCTATCCTTGCTTTTAACAAAGAGCTTGGCAAAGAAATGGCTGATCTTAAGCTTTCAGAAGACTATGCAAATAGATATGTCAATGTTGGTTTTTCTGGTGGTGAGAGAAAGAAATCAGAAATCCTTCAAATGAAGATGCTAAATCCAAAACTTGCCCTCCTAGATGAGACAGACTCAGGTCTTGACGTAGATGCGGTAAGGATTGTAAGCAAGGGAATAAAGGACTTCTTAACAGAGGATAATGCAGTAATTATCATTACTCACCATAGAGAACTTTTGGCAAATATTAAGGCAGATTATGTTCACATCCTAAAAGATGGAAAAATCCAAGAAACTGGTGATGATAGCCTAATGGATAAGATCGAAGAAGAAGGATACGAGTGGGTGTAATATGAAAGAAATTAATATTGAAGATCAACTAAAGGAGCTAGATCGAGGATACTACGACTTCTTTAATGAATTTGAATATGCAGATATAACCGATAAGGGTATAAATGCAGATATTGTTAATGAGATTTCTGATAAGAAAAATGAGCCTGATTGGATGAGAAGAAGGAGACTAAAATCTCTTGCTTTGTATGAAAAGATAGACAATCCTTCATGGGGACCAGATTTATCTGAGCTTGATATGAATGATATTACAACTTATGTTAAGCCAAAATCAGACAAGAAATCTAACTGGGAAGCTCTACCAGAAGATATAAGAGATACCTTTGATAGACTTGGAATCCCTCAAGCAGAACAAGAATCTCTTGCAGGTGTAGGTGCTCAATACGATAGTGAGGAAGTTTATCATTCTATACAAAAACACCTATCTGATCAAGGGGTTATCTTTATGGATTTCTCTACTGCTGTTAGAGAGCATGAAGATATAGTAAAGGCATATTTCCAAAAGGCAATCCCTCCAACACTTCACAAGTATGCAGCCCTTCACGGAGCAGTTTGGTCAGGCGGATCTTTAATCTATGTTCCAGAAGGAGTTGAGGTTGATATTCCGCTTCAATCATATTATAGGCTAAATGCTCCAGGAGCGGGTCAGTTTGAACACACTATGATTATTGCAGAAGATAATGCCAAGGTTCACTTTATAGAAGGTTGCTCTGCACCAAGATATAACGTAGTTAACCTTCACGCAGGTTCTGTAGAGATTTTCGTAGGGAAAAATGCTGAGGTAAGATTTTCTACAATAGAAAACTGGTCAAGAAATATGTACAACCTAAACACCAAAAGAGCCATCGTTCAAGAAGGTGGAAAGGTAATTTGGGTATCAGGTTCTTTCGGATCTAAGGTGTCTATGCTTTACCCAACAAGTGTTCTTGTAGGAGAAGGTGCTAGTGCAGAATACACTGGTATAACATTTGCATCAAACGGTCAATATATAGACAATGGTTGTTCTATGATTCACCTTGCCCCAAATACTTACTCAACAGCCTTGACAAAATCAATCACAGCTGGATCTGGTAAGAGCATGACAAGATCTCTTGTTCAAATGAAGAAAAAATCAGCTGGATCAAGATCAACAGTAGATTGCGAAAACCTAATGATTTCAGAAGAATCTCAATCAGATACAATCCCTGTTCTAGATATTAGAAATGATGATGTAGACTGCGGTCACGAGGCAAAAATCGGTTCAATCGACCAAGGTCAAATCTTCTATCTAATGAGTAGGGGTATTCCTGAAGAAGAAGCAAAATCTATGATTGTAAGAGGATTTGCTGAGCCTATATCTAGAGAACTTCCACTAGAATATGCTGTAGAGATGAATCACCTAATCGATATGGAACTAGAAGGAGCAAACGGCTGATGGCAAGAATTAACGAAATGAGAATGCCTACTTGGGCTACTCTTGGTTTAAATTACCTAAAAGAGGAAAAAGTTGGCATAGAAAATATAGAAAAGAAACCTTATTTCAAAGAAAAGGCTGCGACAGGTATAAAAGAAGTAGAAGAAACTTTCAAAGGATACAAGATCGGAGTTTCAGATATTTCAAATAAGGAAAATAAAGATTACCTTAACTTTGGTCTAGACTTTGAAATCGACGGCAAGAAAGAAACTGAGTTTATTAACTTAGAACTAAATAAAGAAAATAATACCCTAGTATCAAATATAGATATCAATAGCAAGAAATCTAGCGAGTCTTCTTTCCTTGTAAGTATCTTTGATGACGGATCAGATAACATCTACCTAAACTCAAGGATTAATGCAAGACTTGAAGAAGACAGCTTTGTAAAACTTGTTGTAGTAACAAACTTAAATGAAAAAGCAATTAATATCAACTCAATAGCAACCTATCTTAACGATAGGGCAATCCTTGATGTAACTTACATCGAAGTAGGTGCTGGAAAATCTCTAGTAAATATTACCAATATACTAAAGGGAGAAGAATCTCAAGTAATAGAAAATGGTGTTTACTTTAAATCTGGTGATGATTTCCTTGACCTATTAGCTACAAACGAACACTTTGGCAACGACACAGATTCATCTTGTATGTTTAACGGTGCCCTAAAAGATAGGGCAGAAAAGAACTTCAAGGGAATAGTTGACCTAAGAAGAGGATGCAGCAAGGCTGATGGCAAGATTGGAGATTACTCAATGATGCTATCAGATGAAGTGATCAACAAATCTGCTCCAGTTCTTCTTAATGAGGAAAAAGAAGTATCAGGTAATCACGCAGCAAGTGTTGGAAGACTTAACAAAGAAATGCTATTTTATATAATGAGTAGAGGTTTTAGCAAAAAACAAGCTGAGGCAATGATGCTTGAGGCAAACTTCGCACCTGCTCTTGATAAAATAGAAGATGAAAACCTAAGAGCTTCTATCAAAGAAAAAGTTCACCACATGAACACAAGGATAGATTTATGAATGTAGAAGAAATAAGAGCTGATTTTCCTTACCTAAATAGCGAAAAGGTAGGCAAGGAAGTCATCTATTTAGATACAGGCGCTACAAGTCAAAAGCCAGAATATGTTATAGATAAAGTAGCAGATTATTATAGGTATTCAAACGCCAATCCTCATAGAGGAGCCCACTTTCTAAGTTGGAAGGCAACAGAAGCCTACGAACAAACGAGAGAAGTTGTAAGAAAGTTTATAAATGCTAATAAAGCTAATGAGATTGTATTTACAAGATCAACAACAGAGGCAATAAACCTTCTAGCTTACTCATATGGATTAAACAATCTAAATGAAGGCGACGAAATTTTAATTAGTATCCTTGACCACCATGCTAACCTCGTTCCATGGCAAATGGTAGCCAAAAAAACTGGAGCAAAATTAGTATATGCTTACCTAAATGATGATTATAGCTTAGACTATGATGACTTAAAAAGTAAGATTAACGAAAATACTAAGATAGTATCAATCACAGGCGCAAGCAATGTAACAGGTGAGCTAATAGATTCAAAACTAATCACCAAGTGGGCCCATGAAGTTGGAGCAATATCTATAGTCGATGGAGCTCAGCTTATCCCACATGTAAAAACTGATGTTTCTGATATAGATTGTGATTTCTTAGCTTTTTCAGGTCATAAGATGTTCTCACCTATGGGGATAGGAGTTTTGTATGGTAAATACGAGCTTTTAAAAGACCTTGAACCTTTTAACCTTGGTGGAGATATGATAGAATATGTTTATGAGCAAGAATCAACCTACCAAGAACCAGCCCTAAGATTTGAAGCTGGAACTCCAAATGTCGGAGGAGTGATAGGATTAAAGGCTGCTATAGAATATATAGAAAAAATAGGCATGGATGAAATATTTACCTATGAACATGAACTAACTAAATACGCTTATGATTTGATAAAAGATATACCAAATATCAAAATCTTTTATCCAGAAAATGGAAGAGCAGGATCTGTAATATCTTTTACCTTTACAGATATCCATCCTCACGATATAGCGACGATATTAGATAGCAAGGGAATCGCTGTAAGAAGTGGTCACCACTGTGCTATGCCACTTCACCAATACCTAGGTGTATCAGCAACAGCTAGAGCATCATTTTCTATCTACAATACAAAAAAAGAGGCTGAGATTTTTGCCGAAGAATTGAAAAATGTGAGAAAGGTGATGGGCTTATAATGAATATGGAAGAAATATACAGTCAAATAATATTAGATCATTCAAGAAATCAAGCCAACAAACACGACCTAGCTGATGCAGACATCAAAGAGCCAGGCCACAATCCATCTTGCGGAGATGAAATAGTTCTTCAACTAAAGATGGATGGAGATATAATAAAAGAGGCAGCTTTTACAGGAGATGGCTGTGCCATAAGCCAAGCTGCAACTAGCGTTATGTGTGATATCATAGTTGGAAAAACTAAAGAAGAAGCGAAAAAACTTGCTGATATCTATGTTAGAATGATCAAAAGAGAAGAAGTAACAGATGAGGAGTTGGAATTATTGGAAGATGCAGTAGCCTTCAAGAATATCCAAAACATGCCTCAAAGGGTAAAATGTGCACTTCTATCTTGGAAAACACTAGATCAAACTATTTAATATGGACAAGAAAAATTTCGATAGGCTAGAATTTATAACAAGCTTAGTAACTGCAATCTTGCTTTTTGTTTTAACTTTCCTTCAGTTTAAAAAACAGAGAACTTTTGCTTGGCTTATCCTACTAGCAGCTATAATGATGGCTGCAAATGCCTATACAAAATATAAAAAATATAAATACCAATGATTTAAACCCTAGTTTCTAGGGATTAGAGCGTAGACAAAATCCAAAAACGCATATCCAACTACAGAAATTTAGAAATTCTAAATCTCATAATGCTGTAAATTGCAAACTCGCTAATGCTCAAACAGTGCAATTTACGGGCGCATTATTTCGATTTGAGTTTCTTAAAATTTCTTCCGAATGGAACGCTTCCTTTTGGATTTTGTCACCTTGTCAACATCCTGCCCCCCTAGTATCTAGGGGGTTATTTGTTTAGACAGATTGATACCTAAGTATAATTGAAAAATATCATGAATTGTTTTATAATATAAGTAGCTAGGGGTGCAATTTAGCTGAGAGATGGAATTTCCATTAACCCTTTAAACTTGTTAGGTTAAAACCTGCGTAAGAAAGCTATGATTAAGTGAAAGTTTAAAGACCCCTAGATGGGGTCTTATTTTTATGCTTGAAAGGCAATAGATAAACCCTATAATTTAATAAACTTGTGATGATATTGGCACTAAAGGGGCATACCACCTCGGGTATGGTTGTCCTTTTTGTGCCTTTTTTTGAGGGGGTGAATAAATGCTTACTATAAATGATAAGAAGGTAGAGTTTATAGAAAATGAAACTTTGAGAGATTTTCTTATAAGAAATAATTTTGACCCAGATTTTTTAGCTTGTGAAGTTGACGAAAAACTTGTAAAGAAAATAGACTTTGAAAAGTTTATTGTAGAAGATGGATCAAAAGTTGAAGTGTTTTCCTTTGTAGGAGGGGGTTGATTTGAGAGATAAAATTCTTAAAAGACAAGATTCATATGTAAATGAAATCTTAAAGGACGCCTCTGTATCCATCCTAGGTTGCGGAGGTCTTGGATCAAATATCGCCATGAGTCTTGCAAGGTGCGGAGTTGGAACTATCTATCTGTATGATTTTGACAAGGTAGAATACTCCAATCTAAATAGGCAAAATTACGATCAGGATGATTTGGGAAAGAGCAAAGTCCTTCAAACTAAAAAGAAAATTCATGAAACTATTCCTTACACCAAGATTTACGCTAATGAAGTTTATGTTTCTTTGGATAACCTAGATGAAATAAGTGAAAAGACAGATATTTTTATAGAAGCTTTTGACAAAAAAGAAATGAAAAGCCTTGTTTTTGACTATTTTTTAGGTAAAAAAGACAAGAAATTAATTATAGGCTCAGGTCTTTCTGGTCTTGGAGATTTGGAAGATATAAAGATTAAAAGAATAGATAACGTGACTATGATTGGAGATTTTACATCGAGCCCAGAATCTGGTCTGTACCTGCCTTATGTAGGTGTTATTGCAAGCCTTGAGGCACTTTATGCTGTAAAAATAATAAAAGGAGAATATGATGGAAAATAAAGATTACTTGATACTCGGAGATAAGAAATTTGAATCAAGATTCATACTTGGTTCAGGCAAATACTCACCAGAACTAATTGATGCTGCCGTAAAATCAGCAGGTTCTCAAATGATTACAGTTGCTCTAAGAAGGGCAAACACCAAGGATGTGGCAAACATTTTAAACTATATACCAGAAGATGTAACTATTATCCCAAACACATCTGGAGCAAGAAATGCTGATGAAGCCATAAGGATAGCAAGACTAGCTAGAGAAATGGGCTGTGGCAATTTTGTTAAAATTGAGATCATGAGAGATAGCAAATATCTTCTCCCAGATAATCACGAAACCTTAAAGGCAACTGAAGTTTTAGCGAAAGAAGGCTTTGTAGTCCTACCTTATATGTATCCTGATTTAAACTACGCAAGAGATTTAAGAGACGCGGGAGCTGCTGCGATTATGCCTCTAGCAAGTCCTATCGGATCTAACAAAGGTCTAGCTACCAAAGACTTCATCAAAATTATAATTAATGAAATAAATCTTCCTGTGATAGTTGATGCAGGAATTGGAGTTCCAAGTCAAGCTGCTGAGGCGATGGAAATGGGAGCAGCTGCTATTATGGCAAATACAGGAATAGCAAGTGCTAGCGATATAAATATAATGGCAAGAGCCTTTAAGCTAGGAATAGAAGGAGGAAGATTAGCCTACCTTGCAAAACCTGGTAGAGTTTTAGAATCAGGAGCAGATCCATCTTCTCCACTAAGGGACTTCTTTGACTGATATGAATATTAAAAGTGTAAATGATTATTTTCCAGAAATGGATATAATCGACTCAGATATAAAAGATAAGGTTAAAAATTCTTTCGAAGAAGTTAAGGAAATTGAGGTAAGCAGAGTAGATGTTATCAGTAGTCTAAAGGCATCTGACCTAAATGAAAGAGATCTCTACAATCTTTTAAGTGATGCTGGCTTAGAATATTTAGAAGACATGGCAAGAGTCGCAAAAGATAAGAGGATAAGATATTTTGGTAATAATGTGTGTCTGTTTTCTCCAATTTATATAGCGAATTACTGTGAAAACTCCTGCAGGTATTGTGGTTTCAGAGCTAAAAGTGATATAAAAAGAGCAAAATTAACATACGATGAAATCGAAGAAGAAATGAAGGCTCTTGCTAAAACAGGCATAGAAGATGTTTTGATCCTAACAGGTGAATCTAAAAAATTTTCTTCTGTTGAGTATATTGCAGAGGCTTGTAGGATTGCCAAGAAATATTTTAAGGTGATAGGCATAGAAGTTTACCCTGCAAATGTTTCTGATTATGAGATTTTAAGAGAAGCTGGGGCTGATTTTGTGACAGTTTTCCAAGAATCTTACAATCCAGAAGTTTACGATTATTACCACCCTTATGGGCACAAGAGAAGTTTTCCTTACAGGTTTGATACTCAGGAAAGAGCATTAAAGGCAGGCTTTAGGGGAGTTGGATTTGGAACTCTTTTTGGACTTGGAGATCCAATCGAAGAAGCCTTTAAACTTGCTATGCACGCAAAAGAAATTCAGAAAAAATATCCCCACGCAGAAATTGCCATATCCCTACCAAGGATTAGACCAACTCACGGGGCAGATGATAGTCTAAACTTTAACCTAGTGGATGATAAGAAATTCTTCCAGATAATGCTTGCCATAAGGATATTTTTGCCATTTGCATCTATTACTCTTTCTACTAGAGAATCTAAGGACTTTAGAAATCTAGCTGTCCAATATGCAGCAACTAAGATATCTGCATCAGTTGATACTTCCATAGGACACAGGTCTAAGAAAAGTACAGATGAGGGCGACGAGCAATTTGAGATTGATGATTCACGTTCTACTAACGAAACTTGTAATGATTTAAAAGAAGTTGGAATGACTCCTGTATTTACGGATTATATAGATTTGTAGGAGAGAATATGGAAAATAAGAAAAAAATATTGATACTTGTTACATTGTCGATGTTTGTGGCAATTGGTGTTATAATTTCACCTATCCTAAGGTTTGAAGGATTCGCTCCGACAGCTCACTTTGTAAATGTAGTTTGCTCTGTGTTTCTAGGTCCTTGGTATAGTTTAGCCAATGCAATTATTACAGCTGCAATAAGAATGACTCTTATGGGCATACCTCCACTTGCTATAACGGGCCAAGTTTTTGGAGCTTTTCTCTCAGGGTTTATGTATAGAAAAAGCAAGGGCTCAATACTCGCATGTGTAATAGGAGAGGTAGTAGGTACTGGTATCATAGGATCTATAGCATCTTATCCTGTAATGGCACTTTTGTGGGGCAAGGGAGATATCACTTGGTATTTTTACTTGCCAAGCTTTCTAATAGCGACTCTAATAGGTGGAACTGTTGCCTTTATCTTTCTAAAGATCTTGCAAAAATCAAAAGTTTTATATAAAATTCAAAAAAACTTGGGAGTAAATGTCTATGAAAAATCTAAAGCAAATCCTAAAAGCTAGAGATAAACTAAGAGAAGAAAGTCCACTTATCCATGCCATAACAAACCCTATAGCCATAAATATGCTTGCAAATTCTATTCTTTTTTTGGGAGCAAAGGCGATATGTGCAGCTCACCCAGAAGAAGTAAGTGAGATAACAAATATATCATCATCTCTTAGTGTAAACCTAGGAAATATAACTAGTGAGAGAATGAAAGCCATAGAACTTGCCGCATCTACTGCCAACAAGAAAGATATTCCCCTTGCCATAGATATGGTTGGGGTAGGGTCTTCTACTCTGCGTTACAATTTTGCAAAGAAACTCTTGGATGCCAATAGCTTTGATTTGATTAAAGGAAACTCCTCAGAGATAAGAGCCTTTGCTTTAGGAAAATCCCAGGCAAAGGGTATAGATGTAGGAGAAGCCGACAAAATAAAAAAAGAAAATATAGGAAAAATTGCCGAAGAAGCGAGAGCTTTAGCTAAAAAATATAAGTCTACAATCCTAATTACTGGAAAAACTGACCTAATTGTAAGCTCTGACTCATATATAAGAGTAGATAATGGAGTAGAAAACCTAAGCAAGATTACTGGAACAGGATGTATGCTAACAGGTATTATATCAAGCTTTATGGCAGTTGAAGATCCTGTATCAGCAAGTGTTTTAGGACTTCTCATATTAGAAATTGCCGCAGAGATTTCTGATACAGATAGGCTATATACTTTTTTTGTAAATCTAATGGATGAGATTGGCAATATTAAAGATGACGATCTTATAAAAGCGGCAAAAGTAAAGGAGATTAAATTTTGAAAAAACTTTACCTAGTGACAAACTCTGATAAATATAGCGAAGAAGAATTCCTCCAAAGGGTAGAAAGTGCTCTAAAAGGAGGAGTCGATATACTACAATTAAGAGAAAAAGAAAAAACAGATATTGAAATACTAGAGCTTGGAAAAAAAGTAAAAAGACTTTGTGATTCATATAATGTTCCTATGTTAATAGATGACAAGGCTCACCTAGCGTGGGCACTTGGAGTTGGACTTCATCTGGGAGCGGACGATATGCCAGTAGCATTAGCTAGAAAACTTCTAGGTGATAAGGCTATAATTGGAGCAACCGCCAAATCTGTAGACGCAGCAATCCTTGCTCAAAATGAAGGAGCAAATTACTTGGGAGTAGGTGCGATATTTGAAACTAAAACCCACGTCAAAACCAAAATAACTAGCGTAGAAACCCTAAAGGAAATAAAGAAAAGTGTAGATATAGATGTATACGCTATTGGTGGATTAAATATAGACAATGTCGATGTACTTGAAAATTCTCATGTCGATGGAGTCTGCGTTGTTAGGGCTATAATGGATAGTGATGATGTAGAAAATGACACGAGAAGGTTAAAAGAAAAAATAAATAAAATTTTATAAAAAACGAAAACTAAGGATTTTGAAAGTTTTATGAGAAATTATATCTAGATCTAAGTTTGGAATTTGAATATTTTTCTGAACTTAGATGATATGGCTGATAAATTTTAAAACCCTTATTTGTTTAGGAAAACATTATTATATACAAATATACAAGCCACAAAACTTTTGACAGAAATGTTTGTTTTTGTAAGAAAAAGTTGACAAAATTTCTTTTATAGGTTATATTTGGAGTAGAATAGCAGGGGAATATATATCTACCCTTGCCTAGAACGATTTTCACAATAATTACAAATACAAGGAAATCGTTTGTTATAATATTCAAGGGAGGAAGTTATGAATATTAAAAAAATTACAGGACTTGCACTAGTTATGGCGCTTTCTTTAGGCCTTACATCTTGTGGTGGAAACAACAATGCTGATAACGGCAAAGAAGAAACAAAAACAGAAGATCAAGCTAATGCAACAGAAGGAAAAGAAGAAGCTAAAGATGAGAAAAAATCTGACGGCAAAGCAAAGAAAATAGCAGTTCTTCTTTACAATGGATCTGATACTTACATAGCATCAGTGCGTCAACAACTAGAAAAAATTGACGAAGAAGATGATTCTATCGAACTTGTTTTCCAAGATGGTCAAAACAACCAAGGAACTCAAACAGACCAACTAAACAATATCATAGCTCAAGGCGTAGATGGTATATTTATGAATATAGTTGATATATCTGCAGCTCCAACTGCTATGTCTACTATAAAAGCTAGTGGTATTCCAACAACTTTCTTCAACAGAGATATGACAGAATCTATGACAGAAGAAGATTTGAAAGATTTCTTGTTTATAGGAACAGACGCTCCAGAAGCAGGAAAGATGCAAGGTGAAATCCTAAAAGACCTTTGGGAAAAAGGTGACATGGATAGAAATGGCAACGGAGTTTTGGATTATGTAATGCTTAATGGTGGACTTGATAACCCAGAAGCTCAAGCTAGAACAGAATTTTCTGTTAAAACTCTAGAAGAAAATGGAGTCAAAGTAAATGAAGTTGCTTTCCAAGATGCAAAATGGGATACAGACAAGGCAAAAACAGCTATGGATACTTGGTTACAAACAAACCAAGATGATATAGATGCAGTTATAGCTAACAACGACGGAATGGCTATAGGTGCTATTTCAGCTCTTCAAGCTGTAGGTATGAATACAGGTTCATCAAAAGATAACATGATTGTAGTTGGTGTTGATGCGACAGATCTTGCGGTTGCAGAAATTGACAAAGGAACTATGGCAGGAACAGTTAAACAAGATGCTGAAGGTATGGCTAAAGCTCTAGTAGATACAATGAAAAACAGACTAGAAAAAGAAGATTTCATTGAAGGAACTGAATACAAACTAGGTGAAGATAAAAAATCAATCAGAATTGATTATCAAATTTATACAGGTAAATAATAAAAAAACCAGCCTATATAAGTTACTTATATAGGCTGTAATACTATAAAGAGGAAGTTATGAGCAATTTATTAGAAATGAGAGGGATTACCAAAACTTTTCCTGGAGTTAAGGCTTTAGATAAGGTCGATTTTACCCTAAAAAAAGGAACGGTTCACGCTTTGATGGGCGAAAATGGTGCAGGCAAGTCTACTCTTATGAAGTGCTTGTTTGGAATTTATACTCCTGATAGTGGTGATATTTACATAGATGGGGAAAAAGTTTCTTATAAGGGAACAAAAGATGCCTTAGATAGTGGAGTGGCAATGGTTCACCAAGAGCTTAACCAAGTATCAATGAGATCAGTTGCAGAAAATATCATGCTTGGTAGGTTTCCTGTTAAACATGGGCTAGTTGACTCAAGGAAAATGTATAAAGAAACTAAGGATCTGTTTAATAGACTAGGACTTGATTTTGATCCCAAGAAAATAATCGGCAAGTACTCAGTTGCAGAAAGACAGCTTATAGAAATTGCCAAGGCTGTATCATATGATGCCAAAATCTTAGTTTTAGATGAGCCTACAAGCTCACTTACTGAAAACGAAGTAGATAAATTATTTGAGATTATTAACAAACTAAGAGATGAAGGCGTTGGTATTATCTACATATCTCACAAGATGGAAGAGATTTTATCTATATCTGATTATGTTACTGTAATGCGTGATGGCCAGTTTATAGCAGAAAATAAAGCGAGTGATTTGACCAAAGATGAGATTATAAGACTAATGGTTGGTAGAAAGCTTGATGCAACGACTTTTAATGCGGACAAATACGTAAGAGATGAGATTTTACTTGAAGTTAAAAACTTGACTGGAAAGTATAAACCATCGGCAAACGACGTAAGCTTTTCCCTAAGAAAAGGAGAAGTCCTTGGCCTTGCTGGTCTTGTTGGTTCAAGAAGAACAGAACTTGTCGAAACTATTTTTGGTATTAGACAAAAACAAAGTGGACAAATAATCCTTCATGGAAAGGAAATCGAGAATAAAAGTCCAAAAGATGCCATAAGAAATGGATTTGCTCTAGTAACTGAGGAAAGAAGAGCAACAGGAATTTATCCTTATGCAGACATTAGATTTAACTCAACTATAGCAAATATCAAAGCCTACGCCAAAAATGGTGTAGTAAACGACAAAGCTCTTAGAGAAAATACAGATAGAGTTATAGAATCAATGAAGGTTAAAACTCCTAGTCAACACACTAAAATCATGAACCTATCAGGCGGTAACCAACAAAAGGTCATTATTGGTAGATGGCTTTTGACAGACCCTGAGGTCTTGCTCTTAGATGAACCTACTAGAGGAATAGACGTAGGTGCAAAATACGAAATTTACAAACTAATAGAAGAGCTAGCAAGTGCAGGAAAATCTGTAATATTCATATCGTCCGAAATGGCAGAACTACAAATGATCTGCAATAGAATTATGGTAATGAGTAATGGCAAGCTTGCTGGAATAGAAGATAACGACGAAAACTTGACTCAAGAAAAAATCATGGCCTTACAGGCTAAATATGTATAGGTGAATTATGGAAAACACAAATAAGAAGCAATTCAATTTTAAGGAATTCATATTAAACAATGCTCTGATAATTATAATTGCAGCCCTTATTGTGGGAATAATTATAGTTGATCCGACTTTTATAACAAATCCAAGAAATATAATTAACATTTTGTCTCAAACAGCTACGAGACTTTTCATAGCCCTAGGAACTGGAGGATTATTAATCCTTGCTGGAACTGACCTTTCAGCAGGTAGGATTGTTGGTTTTACTGCAGCAATAGCAGGTGCTCTTCTTCAATCACCAGACTTTGCTCAAAAATTCTTCCCTAACATTCAAAAGCCATCAATACTCGCAGGTCTATTTGCGGCTGTTGCAATAGGAGCGGCATGTGGAGCTTTCAATGGTTTTGGAGTAGCTTACCTAAAGCTTCACGCTTTTATTGCATCACTTGGTGTACAACTTGCTATATTTGGTATCCTCCAATTATTCATAGCAGCTAACCCTTATGGTCCACAACCAATTGGTGGTTTCGATGAGAAATATGCCAACATAGTAAGAGGTGGGTTTACTATTCCAGGAACTGAACTTCAATTTCCTTATCTCATAATTTATGCTGCGATAGCATCTGTCGTGATGTGGTTTATTTGGAATAAAACAGTTTTAGGAAAGAACATGTTTGCTGTTGGTGGAAACCCAGAAGCAGCAGAAGTATCAGGTATAAATGTAACTAGAACAATAATGATAGTTTTTATCATTTCTGGTATCATGTACGGTCTATCAGGTTTCTTGGAAGGACCTAGACTTGGTTCTGTAACTACAACTACAGGAGAAGCCTATGACCTTGACGCTATCGAAGCCTGTCTAATAGGAGGAGTATCATTTTCTGGTGGTATAGGAACAATACCTGGTATAGTTTTAGGATCAATTATCCTACAAGTAATAAACTACGGACTCTTATACATAGGACTTAACTCTTATGTACAAATAATAATAAAAGGACTTCTAATAATCTTGACAGTTGCCCTAGATACAAGAAAGAGAATAGTTAAAAAATAATTAAAAGCTAGGTTAGATTAAGGAGAAAATGATGAGAGATATTTACCTTGGAGTAGATGGAGGCGGAACAAAAACTGCCTTTCTCTTAGACGTAGAAGGAGAAAGGTATGAATCCAAACAAATAACCATCCACCCTAAACAAATAAGCAAGCAACAGTTTTTTGAAATAATGAAACTAGGTGTAGGAGAAGTATGTGAGGAAGCTTCTATAAAACCAGAAGAGATTGCCTATACTTTTGTAGCAGCACCAGGCTACGGCCAATATCCAGATACAGAGGCCTATATTGACCAAGGAATAAGAGAAGCAATTGGATCAGACAGATTTACTGTAGCTAATGATTGTGTAAATGGTTGGGCAGGAAGTCTAAATGCCAAACCTGGTATAAACCTTGTATTAGGAACAGGACAAATCGGATATGGAGTTGATGAAAAAGGAAATTCAATGAGATCTGGAGGCTGGGGCCCACTCTTAGGAGATGAAGCAAGCGGATATTATATAGGACTTAAAATCTTAAATCACTTTACAAAAATGAGTGACGGAAGAGCTAATAAAACTGTTCTGTATGACCTTATCAAGGAAAGATTAAACCTTGATAATGATATGGCAATCATAGACCTTGCCGAAAATATGAAAAGAGATGAAATAGCAGACCTATCAAAAGTATTTACCAAAGGACTTGAAGAAAAAGATAGCTATTGTGAAAGTCTCCTAGAAGAAATTGCCTATGAGTCAGCTCTAGTAATTGATTCTATCATAAAAGGTTTAGATTTTGATAATGAAGTAAAAGTATCATACTCAGGTGGAGTATTTAACCTAGGTGATAAGTTGATAAGTAAAATAGAAGAAAAATCGCAAAATCAAATAAAAATACTAGAGCCTTACACAAATCCTTCAGAAGGTGCTCTAATACTTGCTAAAATGAACAAGGACCTCCAATAATCGGAGGTTCCTTTTTATGCTTGGAATTAAATTATAAAAACTCTACTTCACTCTCATTTATAACCTTAGAAGGTACACCGACCCTACCAGCCTCGCGAGCCTTTTCGTAACCTTCTAGCCTATCTCTAAAATACAAAAATCTCTTTAGATTTGCCATATTTTCTGTAATATTGTAAAAAGAAATTCCCTCATATTTCTCAGGATTTTTAACCCTATCTGCCATGATTAGTGTACAATCTGGGCACTTATCACTTACAAAAATTTCGATTTTTTCACTCATTTAACCCTCCTATATGTCACATATTCAAAAGATACCCCATCTTCAGTGAAAATATCAGATTTCTCATAGACTTTCCAATCAGGATCATCATCAAAATTATGAAGGAAGGTATCAGCCTCTTTTTCACCATCAATTTTGGTTATTATAGCCTCATCACAATAGGGAAGAAACATCTCTACAATTTTTTCTCCTCCAATAACAAAAGCTTCTTTGTCACTATCTTTAACATAAGAAAGCACATCTTCTGGATTAGAAAAAACCAAACCATCATCAATCTTAAAATCCTTATTTCTAGATAAAATCAAGTTTTTCCTAGAAGAAAGACCTCCACCCATTGACTCGTAAGTTTTTCTACCCATTATGCAAATGTTATTTATAGTAGTATCTTTAAAATGCTTGAGGTCGGATTTAATATGATAAAGCATCTTCCCATCCTTACCAATCCCCCAATTTTTATCAACAGCTAGAATAATTTTCATACCTTCTCCTTATATTTGACTTATTTTTATAATTCTGAATAATCTTTTTTATACTTGTTGGGGGTTTTATTAGACCATATTTTAAATTGTTTACTAAAATTTGAAATATCACTAAAACCCAACATTTGACTTATATCCTCTATAGAGAGATGACTATGAGAGAGCATACTTTTGGCATCATTATAACGTAAGAAACTTATATAGTCCTTTGGTGACAATCCATAGCTCTTCTTAAATGCCTTAAATATTGTACTTTCACTAAGTCCTAAATCAGAAGCCAAGAATTGTATTGTAAGTAGATATTTATTCTCTCTTTGTGGATTAGATTTAAAATTTTCATAATTTTCATGAATTTTGTCGGCTATTTGTTTGGATAAGTCTGAATTATCATTAGACTTCAATATATCTTGATCCTCCAACTCTTTTGCATATTTTAATAAAGATATTATGAATTCAATTATTAATTTGTGAAATTGGAGTTTATCTATGTTATTGTAGTCTTCCTTTGACAATAGTTTTATAAAATTTTTAACGTGAGTTTCTATCTCCAAATATAAAGAGTTATCTTTTTTTTACAAGACCCGCGCAGTAACTGCGTAAATTATTTTGAATATCGGGATTATCAATATCAAAATGCATACAAAAATAATCTAGACCCCATTTAGATATGGCTTGATTTTCGTGAATCAATCCAGGTGGGATGATAATTATATCGCCCATTTCATATATAACATTTGTATTCAAATATTTAGTTCTCTGTAATCCACTGATTATATACATAATCTCAAAGGAATTATGGACCTCGCTAGGTGCTTTCCATAAATATTCCACCTTTTGCCTATGTCCTCCGTGAACTCTAAAGTTTATATCAAATTCTGGCAGCATATTTAAACTTTTTAACCAATCAGGATTATTTTTAATAATTTTCATAATGTATCTCCATATTATACCGAAAATGACAAAATTCATCTTCATTTTGATATTCAAATAGCTATTTTTATTATATACAATATTAATGAAAACGTAAACAGTGCGATAAAATAAAGAAAGAGGTAATCATATGGAAAATAACAAAAGTACTGTAAGTAGATTGAGTTTAAAAGAAAGAATAGGTTATGGGTTAGGAGATTTTTCTTGCAATATAATCTATACAGCAATGACAGCATATCTTTTATTTTATTATACAGATTATGCCAAGGTAAGTGCTGGTGCTGTAGGAATTATAATGTTAATAAGTAGGATTTTTGATGGTGTATCAGATATATTCATGGGTAATATCGTAGATAACACCCATACGGAAAAAGGAAAAGCTAGGCCATGGATTTTAAGGATGGCATTTCCTTTTGCTATAAGTGGGATTCTTCTTTTTTCAGTCCCACAATCATGGTCAACCGCTATGAAATATGTTTATATTTTTATTACATACAATTTGACATCAACGGTTGTTTATACCGCAATAAATGTGCCTTATTCATCACTCAATGCTTTGATGACCCAAGATCCTTATGAGAGAAGCGTTCTTGCAATATTTAGAAATTTGTTGGCAACTCTAGGAACATTTGTAATCAACTCGTTTACACTATCTTTAGTTGAATTTTTTGGAAATGAAGCAAGTTCTTGGACCAAGACTTTTATATTATTTGGATGTATTGCAGCTCTTGGATTCATTTTAACCTACAAGTGGACAGAAGAAAGAGTGAAACCTGTAAATAAGAATAAATCAGAAAATATTAAACTTTCAGTAGGTTTAAAGGCTCTAACAAAAAACAAGTATTGGATTATGATGACGGGTATTCTATGTCTTTTATTTATTAATATGGCCTTACAGTTCGGATCAAGCGTTTATTTTGCACAAAGTGTGCTTGGTGATAAAAACATTGCTCAGACAATGAATGGTGTAATGAATATTTCACAAATAGTATTTATGTTTGTTGTTGCAAATTTTGTCAAGAGAATTGGTAAGAAAAATTCAATGTTTATAGGTTTGATTTTACAAACTATAGGAGTATTAATTTTGGTATTTGTTAAAAATACAAATATTGTAACATATATATCAAGTATCGTAAGAGGTATTGGAGGAAGTTTCTCTGGTGCTGTTATGTGGGCAATGGTTTCTGATACAGTTGATTATGGTGAATGGAAGACTGGTCTTAGGATGGAAGGACTTACAAATAGTGCTTCAAGCTTTGGATATAAGGTAGGAAATGGAGTTGGAACAGCCTTATTGGGAGCAATTCTTAATATAGGGGGATATGTTGGCGGACAAGCCATCCAAAGTGCTGCTGCAGTTAGAAGCATCCATACAGCCTTTTGGGTTTTGCCAACAATCATAACTATTGCTATTCTTATCATACTTGTATTTTACAATCTAGATAAAGAATTTAGTGGGATAATAAATGATTTAAATAAAAGAAGAGAGGAAGCTAGATAATGAATAAAATTAATGGAGTAAACCTTGGAGGATGGCTAGTACTTGAAAAATGGATGACTACAGAGTTATTTAGAAAAACTAAAGCCGATGATGAGTATTATCTTGCGCATGACTTAGATCCTATGATTTACGAAGATAGGATTAATATGCATAGAAAATATTTTATAAATGAAAGTGACATCGCAAGAATGAAATCCCAAGGAATAACTCATATTAGAGTACCTGTTCCATATTTTATATTTGGAGATAGAAAACCTTTCATACCATGCGTAGAAAATTTAGATGAATTATTTAACTGGGCAGATTTCTATGGTTTAAAAGTTCTCTTAGATATGCATTCAGTTGCCTATAGTCAGAATGCCTTTGATAATGGTGGACTTTCAGGAGTTTGTAAATGGGCTAGTATAGAAGAAGAAGTAAATTTTGTAGAAGATGTACTTGTTAAACTTGGAAAAAGATATAGAGATAGGAAAAGTTTTTGGGGGATTGAAGTTTTAAATGAACCAGCTACACCAGCTATTTGGGATACAATGAATCCTATAAAAAGATTTCCTCCAAGAGATAAAGAAATGAGCAAAGGCAGCGCTCCAATATCATTTGATTTTTTATATGACTTTTATAAAAGAACATACAATAAACTGAGGGGTGTAATCAAAGAAGAAACCTATATAGTTTTCCATGACGGTTTTAGTCTAGATAAATGGGAAAGTTTTTTTAAAGAAAACGAATTTAAAAATGTAATTTTAGATACTCATCAATATATAATGACTGCAGAGCTTGAAGGAGTAGATTTAAATTTAGAAGCTTATAGTAACTATTTGTATAATCTGAAAGATAAGTTAGAAAAAGTCAGTGGATATGTGAAATTGATAGTTGGAGAGTGGTCTCTATTTAACTCTTATGCTATTGGGATAGATACAAAGGGAGGTCTTAATCCTAACCAAGTAAACTATGATGATATTAATAAGTTAGATAAAAATAAAGTGAAAACCATATATCAAGCCTTATGGAACAAATCAAAGGAAGCTTGGAGTGTCACAGAGGGTGACTTTTATTGGACCTACAAGCTCAATATAGATACAATTAACAATCCTAGCTGGTATGGATGGGATAGTTGGGATTTTGATAGATGTGTATCCAAGGGATGGATAGATTTGGAGGGGACTAATGAAAATTAAAAATCCAGTAATTCCAGGAATGTGTCCTGATCCGTCTGTAATATATGATGGAAAATCTTACTATCTAGCGAGTTCTACATTCCACTGGACTCCAGGAATTGTAATATACAAGTCTGATGACCTAGTTAACTGGAAATTATATAACTATATATTAAAAGACAATATCTTATCTTTAAGAGCGAGCAATACCCCAACAGGAATTTGGGCTCCTCATCTATCATACGATGAAAAAAGCAAAAAATATTGGATTGTATTTTCTCATATGGTAAATATGGGAGGAAGAGAATTTAATGCTAATAATTATTGTGCTTATGCTGATAGTTTGGAAGGCCCTTGGTCTGACTTAATATATTTAACATCTATGGGGTTTGACCCATCTTTATATCATGAGAATGGAAAGCACTATCTATCAATATTAGAGTGGGAAACAAGACCTTACTATCAAAGTCCTGGATCTATAGCAATATGTGAAATTGACCCAACTAACGGGAAAATGTTAAGTGATTGGAATAGGGTTACAAAAGGCTTTACAACAAGAGGAAACATCGAAGCTCCTCAGCTGTATAAACGTAAAGATTTTTACTATTTATTGTTAGCTTCGGGTGGAACTGGATATGGACATGGAATAGAAATAGGTAGAAGTAAAAACATATTCGGTCCCTATGAAAAAAATCCAACTGGAGAACCTATACTTACATCAAATCCAAGACATATGTTTACCTTGGGAGACCCTTATGCTGGGCATTTTGAAATGATAAATAAGAACTCTAACATCCAGAAGTCAGGACATGGATCTTTAGTAAAGGATAAAAAAGGAAATTATTATATACTTCATTTGATGTCTAGGCCTTTAGAAGATAAAATTCTCAATCCTCTTGGACGAGAGACATCAATTCAAAAAGTAAAATGGGATGAAAATGATTGGCTTGTATTAGAAGATGGAACAAATCTAGCAAAAGAATATGTTGAGATTGACATAGATAAAGAAACGTGTGTAAATAAGTTTGATTATGAATTTGATTTTACAGATATAGATCAAATAGATAACTTCATGACTCCATATCACTATAGAAATAAGTCATGGACAGGAATAAATGATGATGGTAAATACCTTTATCTCAGAGGAAGAGACTCATTGTTTTCACAAGTAGAGCCCTCTATAATGGCGACGCGAGCTACCTCATTCTCGTATGAATTTGAGACTCAATTTTCATTTAATCCGTGCCATTACTCTCAAACAGCAGGTTTTGGTTTATATTATGATAATAACAATTGGATATATTGCTCGGTAATATATATAGAGGAGACAAAATCAAAGGCTCTAGCTATATACCAAGCCAAATTAGGCGAAAGAATCCTTTATTATGATGATTTAATTAAAGTTGAAAATGAAAGATATGATTTAAAACTTAGATATGATAATGGATATGTAAGTTTCTTCTACAGGGATAGTGGGGAATATAAAGCAATTATTAAGAATATAGATGTAGACTATATATCTGATGAAGGAGTAAATGGTGAGCCAGGAGAGATAGGGGGATTCACGGGAATGTTTAATTTTGTTGGATCAGTTGATTCATATCAACATGAATCTGAAGCTAGATTTTATAAGTATAGGGTTATAAATAATATGTAGATTTTGGGGTTGTTGCAAAACTATGAATAATAATCGTACCATCGTTAGAAGGTTCTCCTAGGAAATTTTCAGTGAAGCCTGCCGGCTCATGGAGGAGGTTAGCCCGTCGGCTTAGTGAGACTTTCCGTGAAGGTTCTTCTAAAGATAACGGTACGATTTATTCATTCTGCAACAGCCCCATCTTATTTTATATTGCATTATTAAGAAATATATTGTACAATTAAGTTAGTTTATAAATTAATTTACTAACGTGAATCTAGATTAGAGTAAGTATATAGAAAGGAGGATTCATGTTTGAAAACTTAGTCGACAGGAGAAATACTAGCTCTGCTAAATGGGATGAAACTATTATGAATGTTGGAATAGAGGATGTTGTACCTCTGACAGTAGCAGATATGGATTTTAAAGCTTCGCCAGAGATTGTTTCTAGTATGGTTGAAGCAGCTAATCATGGAATTTATGGATACACAATTGTTGATGAATCTTATATCGATTCAATTTTGCATTGGGTTAGAAATAATCACAACTGGTATCCGGAAAAAGACTGGTACGTATATTGCCCTAGAATTATACAAGCGATCGCAATGATTATACAAAATTTTAGTGAAGAGAATGATAAAATAATGATACAAACTCCACTTTATGATCCTATTCAGGAATCCATAGGAATAAATGGAAGAAAATTGATTTCAAGTGATCTTATTTTAAAAGATGAACATTACGAAATCGATTTTATAGATTTTGAATCTAAGCTAAAGGATGGGGTTAAAGTCTTTATATGCGTATCTCCTCACAATCCAACAGGCAGAGTTTGGAAGAAATGGGAATTAGAAAAAATAGTAAATTTGTGTAAGAAATATGGAGTTCTCATTATTTCTGATGAGGTTCATGCTGACTTTATTTGGAAGGGAAGTTTTGTAAGTTTTGGGGAGTTTTTAGATACTTATGACAGGATAGTTATATGTAATTCTCCTTCTAAGACATTCAATATACCTGGTCTTGAAGCAAGCTCTATTTTCATTAAAAATAAAGACATAAGAGAAAGATTTGAGGAGATAATTAATAAGACAGGCATACATAATCCAAATTACTTTTCAGTATTTGCTGTAAAAGCTGCTTATAACGATAGTTATGAATGGTATAGACTTTTAAAAGAAACTATTAAGAATAATATATCTTATGTAAAAGATTTTTTTGATAGTTTAGATGGATTTGAGGTAACTAAGTCCGAAGGAACTTTTCTATTGTGGATTGACTATAGGAAGTCAGGACTGAGTGAGGATGATATGGAAGAGATATTTAAAAAATCTAAAGTTTTATTTAGTCTAGGAAGCGGATATGGAGATACTGGCAGAGGGTTTATTAGAATAAATGTTGCATCTCCACGCACACTATTAGAAGAAGCTTTAGAAAGTTTTAAAGAACAAGTGTTATTGGAGGGATTTTATGCAAAAGAAGAGAGTTAAAAATTTAAGTTTTATGCAAGCTATATTTCCTATATTGGTTATGCTTGTAGTATTAGGAATAGGTGTTGGTGGCTTAGGTCTTCCAGCAGAACCTCTTATAGTGTTAGCTACTATAATAGCTGGTGTTCAGGCTATATTACTGGGATATTCTTATGATAGTATTATTGAAGAAATTTCTCTAAAAATTTCAAAAATATGGGGAGCGTTATTGATTCTTGTAATTGTAGGATTTATGATTGGGTCATGGATGATAGGCGGAACTATTCCGATGCTAATATATTATGGACTTAAGCTTATTAATCCTAAATATCTAGCTCTTACAGCTTTTTTATTAACAGCAATAGTTTCTATACTAACTGGTACATCATGGGGGTCCGCAGGAACAATTGGTGTTGCCTTTATGGGGGTTGCTGTTGGACTTGATGTTAATCTTGCTGTAATAGCTGGTGCTGTAGTGTCTGGAGCTTACTTTGGTGACAAGCTCTCTCCTTTATCAGATACAACCAATCTTGCATCGGCAGTTTGTGAAGTAAATATTTATGAACACATAGCAAATCAAATGTGGACAACTGGCGGCTCAGCTATAATAGCAGCTATATTTTACTTTATATATGGACAGTTCTACATTACTGGTAGTGGTCAAACTCCAGAAACAGTCTTAGCACTTATGAAAACCCTAAACGAAATGTTTAATTGGAATATAATTTTAATAATTCCACTATTAGTAGTTTTAATAGGGTCTATAACAAAAAAACCAACTATACCTGTTATGCTTTTAGCATCATTTATTGCCCTATTTAATGCTTTTATTTTTCAAGGAGCAAGTATTGATAATATAATTAATGCAACTCTAAATGGATTTAATGTTGGTATGTTGGGGTATGACGAAACCGCAGTGATACCTGACCTTGTAAAACTTCTTCACAGGGGAGGAATGATGGCTATGATGAATACTCTTCTTATAGCTATATGTGCAATATCATTTGCTGGAACGATGTCTGTTACTGGTGGACTAGATACTCTTATATCAAAACTTACAGAAAAAATTTCATCAACCTTCCAACTCGTGGCATCAACAATTGTTATCTGCTTAATTACAACAGGAGTTACAAGTAATGGTCAAGTTTCTATTTTAATGCCAGGAGAAGCTTTAAAAGATGTTTACAAGAAAAAAGGCCTCCATCCAAAAGTTTTATCTAGAACATTAGAGGATTCGGTATCTTGTACAGAGTGCTTGATACCTTGGACAGCAGCCGGTGCTTATATGGCAGCAACTCTTGGAGTGCCTACCCTAAGCTACTTACCTTTTGCAGTTCTAAACTATTCAGGAATGATTCTTGCTTTGATTTGGGCAGCTACAGGCATTGGTATTACAAAACTTAAGAGCAAATAGATAAGAAAACCCGCAAGCTTCAAGCTTACGGGTTTTTTCTACAAAACAAATTTCTCTAAATAATAGGCTATACCGTCTTCTTCGTTGGTTAGTGTTATAAAATCTGATATTTCTTTAATTCCCTCTACTGCATTTCCCATGGCAACCCCAACTCCTGCCATTTCTATCATTGATTTATCGTTCATTTCATCTCCGAAGGCTATAATATTTTCATAGGAGATGCCATAGAGGTCTGCTATTTCATATAAGCTTTTACCTTTGCTTACGCCCTTTGGCATTATTTCATAATACCAAGTGGTTGACCTTACTTGATGGGTTATGTCTTTGTATTTTTCGTAGATTATTCTTGATGGTTCTTCTATTCTATTAGGGTTTTGTGATAGCAATATATTGTTGGGTTCAAAGTCTATATCATCAATTAGATTTTCTCTTAGGACTATTTCTTGATTGGTTTGATCTGCAGTCTCTTTTAGCCAATAGGTGTCCATACTGTTTGTATATATTTTTCCATCGTAGTAAATCATTATATCTATGTCAAGATCTCTTATAAAATGTAGAAATTCTCTCACGAAGTCAAGGCTTAGAGTATGATTTGCTATAACTTTTTCTGATTTAAAGTCAGTTATCCTACCTCCATTAAAGTTTGATAGGAAACCTCCATATTTTTGAAAATCTAATTCTTCTGCTAGAAATGTAGTTCCGCTATAGTCTCTGCCGCTAGCAATTACAAGTTTATGACCAGCTTCTCTTATTTTAATTAAAACTTCTTTATTTTTATCGCTTATTTTTTTATCATCTGTTAAAAGTGTACCATCTATGTCAACGGCTATTAGTTTTTCCATAATATTCCTTTCTATTGTAAGTCGTCTTTATTTTATTATAAGATAAATATATATAAACTCCACACAAAGATTTCCTTGTATTAATTTTACTTCTTTACTAGAAGGCATATAAAGCTTTAAATTATAGCGAAAACTCCTAACAAAGTAAATTCAATCAAAAGGGAAAATGTTTGTGTTGAGGTTTTTTGTGGATTTTATATAATTTAATTGAAAGGTGGAAAGATGATAGAAACTAGAACAAAAGAGATTTTTGATTTTCTGACAAGTGACTATAAGTTCCATAGTTCAGAGGAAATCGGGAATCGTCTTGAATTAAGTTCTAAAACTGTTCAAAAAGAAATACTTATACTTAATTCCTATATTAGGGGGAAGGGGGCGATTGTAGAATCTGAGTCTGGAAAAGGATATCAGTTCGTAATCAATGATAAGAAAAAATTTAAAAATTTCTTAAAGCATGATTGGTTTAGATATGCTTATTTCCATCAAGAAAATCCAAGTAAAGATTTTAGGATAGAAAACATATTAAAATTGCTTTTATTTTCTAATTCATATATCAAACAACAAGAGCTTGCAGATATGTTTTATGTTTCCTTGTCTTTGATAAATAAGGATATAAAGAAAGTAAGAAAGCTATTAAAAGATTATAATATCGAGCTTATAAGTAAACCCTATTACGGGATGAAAATAAAAGGGAATGAGAAGGATATAAGGCTTGCTATTAGAAATGAAATCGGAGAGGATCCTTCGATATTTGGAGGAGATAACAAAGAATATTTATTTAAACAAATCCAAGCTATAATTAATGATATTGACTTCCCGGATTCATTTTACATGCCTTATGCAAATTTCAAGAATTTGGTCATCCATATTTATATATCTATACTAAGAATAAAAGAAGGAAAATATATAAATCTACCTGAAGATCTTTCTAAGAGAGCCATATCCAGAGATGAGTTTGATATTGCAAACAAAGTTGTTGACGAACTTAGTAAAAAGCTTGATATAGAATTTCCCAAGGATGAGATTTTGTATTTAACAATGCATCTTATAAGCAAAAACGCAGTTACTAATTATGAAAAGGTATCTCAAGAAATATCCGAGCTTGCCCAGTTAATGATTGATGAGATATACAAAGTAACTAAGTATGATTTTAGATCTAATATAGACTTATTCTTTGCCCTTTCCTTACACATTGGTCCTCTTATAGAAAGACTACGATATGGTCTAACTATGAAAAATCCGATACTTGAGGATATCAAGAAAAATCAAATAGCCTTTATGCTAGCAACCATTGCTACAAATCCAATAAGTAAGATTTATAAAAAGAAGGTGTCAGATGATGAGATAGGATATATTGCCCTACACGTAGCAAGTGCTATGGAAAGAAACTTTTTAGAAAAAAGGGATATCTTGGTAGTTTGCGGATCAGGTAATGCATCAGCTCAAATAATGAAAACACAAATAGAAAGAAGATATAAGGAAGAGATCAATAGCATAACTCTAACAGATGTTAGCAAACTAGACCTATATAATCTGGATAAATTTGATTTTATAGTATCTTCCATAGAAATAAAGGGAAAAACTCGAACACCTATTGTCTATGTAGATGTTATATTTAAACAAAAAGATTTTGACTTGATTGAAGATGCTATAAATATTGACGGTATGGCTGAAATCAATAATATATTCATCAACTCTATATTTGTTAGAGATATTGATATAAAAGATAGAAGCGAAGCTTTAGACAAATTGTCGGAAATTGCATCTGAAAAAATAAATCTTTCAAAAGATGAGATAAGAAATCAATACGAAAAAAGAGAGAAGATGGCATTTACCGCTTACGGAAAAGTTGCAATCCCTCATATTCTCGAACAAGTGGAAACAGAAAGTTTTGCAATTATTCTAATACCCAAAAAAGGTATCAAATGGAGTGATGAAGATGTAAATATTATATATTCACTATTTGTAAAAAAAGATATAGGAGATATGAATGCCTACTATGAAAAGCTTGGAGATTATCTAAATAATGATGAACTCATTGATGAGTCATTAAAGTCCAATAACAAAATCGAATTTATGAATATATTTTTAGGAGGAAAGAATAATGAATGATGAAAAATTGTATGAGTTAGCCTTTCAAATCATAGTTCACGCTGGCGAATCGAGAAGCTTATCTAGTGAAGCTATGGATGCCGCAGAAAACTTTGACTTTGACAAGGCAGAAGAGCTGTTAAAAAAGGCAAATGACGAGTTTCTAGAATGTCACCAAGTTCAAACAGATCTTTTGACCAAAGAAGCTAACGGTGAAAAAGCAGATATAAATATAATCTTAGTCCACTCACAAGACCACCTTACAATGGCAACAATGGCAATGGACAATGCCAAAAGATGGATCACATTAAACAAAAAATTACAAAAAATGGAGGAGAAATAATATGAAAAATGTAATGTTGATATGTAACGCAGGAATGAGTTCTTCAGTAATGGCAAAAAAGACTACCAAGTTTTTACAAGAAAAGGGTGAAGATATACAAGTAGACGCAACAACAGTGGCATCTGCTGACAAAGTATTTACATCAGATAAATATGATTTGATACTAGTTAGTCCACAAATAAGAATGAAATTTGATGAATTTAGCAAAAAAGCAGAAAAAAATAACAAGAAACTAGCTCAAGTTCCATTCAACGCCTACGCACCAATACCATCAGGTGTAGAAGCTATGGCAAAAATTGTTTTAGAAAACATCTAATGGCTAAAATAAACGATAAGATAGAGAAAAGTTTTAAGATACGAAGGTACACCCTTCTTAGATATCTAAACGCCTTACTTTTCTTTATGTGTTTACATTGGAGTATAGGATTATTTGTCTATGAAAAATATCTACACTTACTTATCCCAGTAATTATTATGGTTTTAATCCTTGTTACAGTAAAGGACCAATATGCGTCATTTACTGATAAGAAAGTAGATATTAGTAGATCTAAAAAAATATACTTTATTATCCTAATCGGACTTTTACTAGTGGCATTTGTATCTATTAGTAACTATAAAATATTTTTCCCATATCTTGGGCAAAGAATGTATTTTTATATCATTTACTTTCTAATGATTGTTATAGCGGTTAGTTTATATATAAAATCCAAGAAGATATATGAAAATACTGATTCGACATATAAAAAGTATATAGAAGTATTAGATAAAGATTATAGTAAAATCAAAAATTTAAAAAGAAAGTGAAGGAAATTATGTTTGAATTTTTAGAGAAATATTTGATGGGGCCTTTGACTAAACTGTCTCAATATAAATTAGTTAGAGCTATCCAATCTGCAGGTATGGCATCCATATCTTTTGTGACAATTGGTTCCCTATTTTTAGTATTAAACGTTTTGCCTATGGTTATTCCGGGGTTAGAAGGCTTTTATGCAAGCACTTTTGATAAAGTTACTCCTTTATACATGTTAGCAAATGTTGCTACTATGGGAGTAATCGCCCTATACTTCTTGTTGGTTATAGGTTTTGAATATACTAGATTTATAGCAGAGGAAGAAGATTTAGATTTAAGTCCTATCACAGGAATGCTTTTATCATTATTTGGATTCTTTATGCTAGTTCCTCAATTAGTAAAAGGACCTGAAGGTATATCTAAAGTAAATGATGCAGAAGCAGGAATAATAAATGGTTGGGCTATAGGAGATGCTCCAGCTAGATTTGGAGCTACAGGAATATTTACAGCTATTATTGTTTGTTTTGTAACTATAAATATTTATAAGTTCTTTATAAAAAGAGATATCAGAATAAAAATGCCAGATTCTGTTCCAGAAGGTGTTGCCAACTCATTTTCAGCCTTGATACCAGTAATAGTAATTGCAATATTATTTATAGTTGTAAATGGAATACTCGTATCACTTGGAACTGATATATTTGGATTGATTGCGATCCCATTTGGTTTTGTCGCTAACCTAACAGGATCATGGATAGGAATGATTATAATTATACTTTTTATCCAAGCTTTATGGCTTGTTGGTATTCACGGTGCAACTATAATAGGCTCAATACTTACCCCTATTTATTTATATAATATGGAGTTAAATGGCTCAGGATCTCATATACCTCTAGCTGGAGAGTTCATGAATGCCTTTTCATATAATGGTGGATCCGGTGCTACACTTGGTTTAGTTATAATGATGGCTTTTCTTGCTAAATCTCAACAATTAAAGTTATTAGGTAGAGCTTCAATAGTACCTGGAATCTTCCAAATAAATGAACCAATCATATTTGGCTTACCTATGGTTTACAACCCAAACTTTGCAGTTCCATTTTTAGTATCACCAATGGTATCAGGAAGTATTGCTTATTTTGCTATCTCATCAGGTTTAGTAAGACCTGTAATTGCTCAACAACCTTGGCCAACACCTGTAGGAATAAATGGATTTATAGCAACAGGTGGAGATTGGAAAGGTTTAGTTCTATCACTAGTATGTGCTATTGTTAATGCTTTGATTTATTATCCTTTCTTTAAAAAACGTGATAACGAACTTTATAAAGAAGAATTAGAATCTGAACAATAAATTAATAGGAGGAGAAATGACATTTAGAGAAAATTTCTTATGGGGAGGAGCGACTGCTGCAAACCAATGCGAAGGAGCTTATGATGTAGATGGAAGAGGTCTTGCAAATGTAGATTTGTGTCCAGTAGGAGCTGATAGAGAGGCTATTATAACTGGTCAAAAGAAGATGTTTGACTTTGATGAAGACCACTTTTATCCAGCAAAACATTCTATAGATATGTATCATTCTTACAAAGAAGATATAGCTTTGTTTGCTGAAATGGGCTTTAAGGTTTACAGATTTTCTATAGCTTGGACTAGAATTTTCCCAAATGGAGATGACGAAAAGCCAAATGAAAAGGGACTTGAGTTTTACGATAACCTTATAGATGAGTGTCTAAAACATGACATAGAACCTCTTATTACTATAACTCACTTTGATTTTCCAATGCATCTTGTAAAAGAATATGGCGGTTGGAGAAATAGAAAAGTAGTTGATTTTTATAAAAACCTAGTTACTGCTATATTTACTAGATTTAAAGGTAAAGTTAAATATTATCTAACTTTTAATGAAATCAATGTTATCTTGGCAGCTTCATTTATGGGCGCAGGTTTATATTTCGAAGAGGGTGAAGATATAGAAAAAACAAGAGCTCAAGCTATACACCATGAACTAGTTGCAAGTGCTTATGCAACAAAAATAGCCCATGAAATTGATCCAGAAGTAAAAATAGGCTGTATGCTTGCAGCAGGAACTTATTATCCAGCAACTTGCAAACCAGAAGATGTATTTGCTGCTCAACAAGCTAATAGAGAAAATTATTTCTTCGTAGATGTTCAATCAAGAGGCTACTACCCACAATATAAATTAAACGAGTACGAAAGAAAAGGCATAATGCCAGAAATGTGTGAAGAAGATGAAAAAATCCTTAGAGAAAATACAGTAGATTTCATTTCATTCTCATATTATACAACTAGAACTATATCCCATGATGCGAGCAAATATGATTCTGCAAACTTGATGAAAACTGTAGATAATGAATATCTTGATAAAACAGAATGGGGTTGGCAAATCGATCCGCTTGGTTTTAGAACAACTATAAACGAAATTTATGATAGATATCAAAAACCATTATTTGTAGTTGAAAATGGTCTAGGAGCCAAAGATAATCCAGATGAAAATGGTTATGTAGAAGACGATTACAGAATCGATTATCTAAGAGATCATATAAAGGCTATGAAAGATGCCGTAGAAATAGATGGAGCAGATATCTTAGGATACACAACTTGGGGTCCAATAGATCTAGTTTCAGCTGGTACAGGCGAGATGAGTAAACGTTACGGATTTATATATGTAGATCGTGACGATTACGGAAATGGTAGTCTAAAGAGAAGCAAGAAGAAATCATTTGATTGGTATAAGAAAGTTATAGCTTCAAATGGAGAAGATTTAGACTAGTTAAATATTAAAGGAGATTAAATGAAACATACTTTAGGTATTTCAGTATATCCAGATATTAGTTCATTAGAAGATATAAAAAAATATATAGAACTTTCATCTAAGTACGGATTCAAAAAGATTTTCTCATCTATGTTTTCTGTAGAAGGCAGTAAGGAAGAAGTACTAGATTATTTTGAAGAATTGATAGATTTCTCCCATAAACACGGAATGATCGTGGATTTGGATGTAAATCCAGACCTTTTTAAAAGGCTAGATGCGAGCATAGATGATCTATCAGTTTTTTCTGAAATTGGTGTCGACATACTTAGAATGGACCAAAGTTTTGGTAAAGACAAAGACTTTGAGCTTATGAACAATAAATATGGAATAGATATTGAATTTAATTCTAATATCAAGGTTGTCGATGGACTAGTTAAAGCTGGCGCAAACCCAGAAGAGATCCTTGTTTGTTACAACTTCTATCCTCAAAGATATACAGGCTTTGGTTGGGATGTATTTAGGGAAATGTCAGCCGAGTTAAAAAGCTATGGTGATGTCAATATCGGAGCTTTCGTTAGCTCAAATAACGAAAACACTCATGGTGTTTGGGACTCAAAAGATGGGCTACCAACAGTAGAAAGGCTTAGGTATTTGCCTATAGATACTCAAGCGAGAATTTTACTTGCCACAGGTCTAATCAATGACATTATCATTGGTAATGCCTATGCTAGTGAAGATGAGCTAAAAAGCTTAAAAGAAGTTTACGATAATCATTCATTTGATATTTGTAATGAGGGATTAAAAGAAAGTATCGAAAGTGGAACTTTTACTGTGAATTCATCACAAATAATCCAGCTAAAACCTGAGCTTTACGAGAAGGTAAGTGATGTAGAAAAGGATATACTCTATAACTTCGCACCTCACATTTCGGTTGAGAGAAATAATGAATTTATCTGGAGATCGAGGATGTCTAGGATAAAAGATGACAGGTCTATTGAACCTAGAACTTCAGATAAAAAATACTTTGATCGAGGAGATGTTCTGATAGTTAATGACAACTATAAACACTATGCTGGCGAAGTTGAAATAGCCTTAGGAAAAGTTGAAAATGATGGGGAAAGAAACTTAGTAGCTAGAATAAAGGAAGATGAGCTAATGATGCTCGATCTGATTGATTCTGGTATTTTAGTTAAGTTTATTAAATAAGTAATCTGCCTGCGGGATATAAATATGTATACCGCAGGCTTTTTTAGGAGATGCTATGAGAAAATTATACTTAGTTCGTCACGGACAAACTTTATTTAACCTAAGAGGAAAGACTCAGGGTTGGTGCGATTCTCCTCTTACAGAACTGGGCATCAAACAAGCGGAGATTACAAGATCATTTTTCACGGATAATAATATCAAGATAGATGAACTTTACTCTTCAACATCTGAAAGGGCGATAGATACCGCAAATATTATATCAAATCTAGAAGTTAAACCTAGAAAAGGACTTAAGGAATGGAATTTTGGAAAGATGGAAGGGACCTTCAAAATGTGCCAAGACATGAGGGTCAAATAACCCATGAAGATTTTTTTGTTCCTTTCGGTGGAGAATCAGATAGACAAGCAGGCGATAGATTTGCATCTGAGATAGACAATATTTTACAAAATACAGACGCTAAGAATATTTTATGTGTGGCACACGGTGGAGTTTTGTGGCTATATTATCTTAGAAAAGTTAAAAATAGAAATCCAGAAGATAGCAAGTATTTTGGCAATTGTTGTGTTTTAGAGTTCGACATTGATGATAACAACAAAGTTATCTTTGCTAATATTTATAATCCAACAGTAGATTAAAAATATTTTGTTAAAAATAAAAATCGGCCCCGAATAATTAGATGATCTCATAAGAAGATTTTCTAATTGTAGGACGATTTTTATTTGTTATTTTCTAATATTGTTTACAAAACAAATTTTTCTAGATAACAGGCTATGCCGTCTTCATCGTTTGAGAGGGTGATGTAGTCGGATATTTCTTTGATTTTTGGGACAGCATTTCCCATAGCGACACCAACGCCTGCCATTTCTAGCATTGATATATCGTTCATTTCATCACCGAAGGCGATGATATCCTTTTGGTCTATATCAAATATTTCTGCTATTTCTAATAGGCTTTTCCCTTTAGATGGTCCTTTAGGCATTACCTCGTAGAAATATCTTGCTGACTTCATTTGTTCTGTTTCTTCTTCGAACTTTTCCTTTAATTTTTTGATTGGAGGATCTATTCTATCTGGGTCTTGGGAAAAGAGGATTTTATTTGGGCAAAAGTTAACTATATCTTCTAAGTTTTCTATCACGTCTAGGTCCATATTTACATTTTTTGCTTCTGAGGTTGCATATTTTCCCTTGTTTCTTGAGTAGATTGTTTCTTCATAAGGAAGGATTATTTCAAGGTCTAGATCTTTAGAAAATTCTACTATTCTCATGGCTAGGTCTTTATCCATAGGATGACTTGTAAGAGTTTTATTTTCCTTGCAATCTGTTATTGCTCCTCCGTTATAGGTAGAAAGGAGTCCTCCATATTTTTCAAATTCTAAGATATTCGCTAAGACCCTAGCACCTGGAGTTGGTCTACCTGTTACTATTACTACTTTGTGTCCATTATTCATGGCTTTTATTAAAGCAATTTTAGTTTTTTCAGTTATTTCTTTTCTGCTATTTAGAAGTGTTCCATCAATATCTAATCCAATTAATTTCATTATTATTCCTTTATTATATATTCATTTACAAAGTTGGCGATTCCATCTTCATCATTAGATTTAGTTACAAAATCTGCTATTTTCTTTACATATTCTGATGCATTTCCCATGGCAACACCTGTGCCCGCCATTTTTATCATTTCTATATCATTTATTTCATCACCAAAGGAGTAGGTGTCCTTATAATCTATTTTATAATAATCAGCTATTTCAAGGATGCTTTTACCCTTGTTGATACCTTTTGGCATCAAATCAAGAAACTGAGGCATGGCGTGAATAGGATTTATTACATTTTCAAATTGTTTTGCTAACTTTTCTTTATTCTTTTCTATTATCTCTGGCTTTCCTGTAAAGAGAATTTTATTTACAGGAAAGTTTAAATCTTCCCCTAGCTTAGGCTCGATTTCTACAGTCATTTTGTTTTTATTTGCTAGAAAATCTAGGCTATAAGTATCTTTCTTTTCTGCAAGAATTTTCCCGTCGTGATAGATTATTAGATCAAAGCCTAGATTTTTTCCGAAGGATATTATTTCTCTGGCTAAGATACAATCAATTGTGTGATTTATTATTGTCTTATTTTCTTTTGGAGAGTAAACATTGCCACCGTTTGATGAAGAGATAAGACCGCCATATTTTTTAAATTCTAGCAAATCTCCAATGTAGTTTGCTGCATAATAATCTCTACCAGTTATGATTACAACCTTGTGACCTGTTTTGCTAGCTTTAATTAGGGTGTTTTTGGTAAAGTCTGTAAGATTATTTTTGCTTGTTAGAAGGGAGCCGTCGAGATCTACTGCTATTAGTTTCAAATAATTCTCCTTTCCAATAAAAAAGGGCTGTTGAGGCGTCCCGCAACAGTCCTAACAATTATTCTTCTAGCTTAACTTAATTAAATCATCTCCGTGGTTTACTTGACCTAAGTTTAATTTTTCTAATGTTTTGCCATCTGCATTAGTTATTATAACTGGAGATTGAGTTTCCTTTCCGCTAGCTTTTATTTCGTCGATGTTAAATTCTATTAGAAGATCACCACGTTTAACTTCTGCTTCGTTTGCTACTTTGATTGTAAATGGTTTACCTTCTAGCTCAACTGTATCTAGTCCAACGTGGATTAGTAGGTCAGTTCCGTTTTTAGATGTGATTCCTACAGCGTGTCCTGTTTCTGCTAGCATTGAAATCTTGCCGTCTACTGGAGCAAATACTTTTCCTTCACTTGGAACTATTACAACACCCTTACCTACTATTTCTTGGGCAAATACTGGATCTACACATTCCTTGATGTCTTTTACTTCTCCAGTAATTGGTGCAAGGATGATCTCTTCTGCTCCTACTGTTTCTTTTACTTCTTCTTTTGCATCTTCTATTTTTTCGTTAGCGTCTTCTTTTATTTCTTCTCTTTTTTTATCAGAAGAAAATGCATCTTTTATCTTATCTAAAAATGACATACAAGCCTCCTTTTTTGCCTTTGTTTATATCATTATTTATATTTAATATACTAACTTTTAAAGAAAATTCACTTTCTGTAACATATGTTACAGAAATAGCATTAGATTTATCATATAATGGTGATAGTTAGAAGAAAGATATTAAAATAAAAAGGAGTTACATATGTTTTGTTTTCAATGTCAAGAAACAGCAAAGAATGAAGGATGTACTGTAAGAGGTGTATGTGGCAAGAATGAAGATACTGCTAACATGCAAGACCTATTAGTTTTTGTAACAAAGGGACTCGCTGAAGTTATTAACAATACTACAGATGTAGACAGTAAATATTATGATAAGGTATCAAACAACCTTTTCGTAACAATTACAAATGCGAACTTTGATACAGATGCAATCCTTGCTATCGTAAAAGAAACTATAGCTATGAAAGATGAGCTATTAGAAAATATTGATGATAAAGAAAGCTTATCCAAATTTGCCCAATATAGTTCAGATGACGATGAAGAACTAAAGAGAAAAGCTATCGAAGTTGGAGTTTTAAATATAATAAATGAAGATGAAAGATCTCTAACAGAGCTAGTTATCTACGGTCTAAAGGGAATGGCAGCTTACAACCACCATGCAAATGTCCTAGGATATAGAGATAATGAAGTTGATGCTTTTATTTGTAAAGCCCTAGAAGAAACTACAAAAGGTTACACAGATATAAACAAACTAATTGACCTTGTTATGGAAACTGGTAGTCACGGAGTAAAGGCTATGGCCCTTCTTGATAAGGCAAATACAACTAGCTACGGAAACCCAGAAATCACAGAAGTAGATTATTCTGCAGGAGATAAACCAGGAATATTAATCTCAGGTCACGATCTTCACGATATGAAAGATTTACTAGAACAAAGTAAAGATGGCGGAGTAGAAATATATACTCACTCAGAGATGCTACCTGCAAACTACTATCCAGAATTTAAGAAATACGACCACTTTCACGGAAACTATGGAAATAGTTGGTGGAGCCAAAACGAAGAGTTTGAAAAGTTCAACGGTCCAATTCTTATGACAACTAACTGTATAGTTCCAATGAAAAAAACTAATACCTACAAGGACAGAATGTTTACGACAGGAAATGCAGGATATCCAGGAGTAGCTCACATTGTAGCTGATGAAAATGGACACAAGGACTTTACAGAAATAATAGAATTAGCTAAAACTTGCAAGGCTCCAACAAACTTAGAAGATACAAAGGTTGTTGGTGGATTTGCTCACAATCAAGTCCTAGCTTTAGCTGACAAGGTTATAGAAGAAATCAATGCTGGAAACATCAAAAAATTTGTTGTAATGGCAGGTTGTGATGGTAGAAGCAAGGAAAGATCATATTACACTGACTTTGCTAAAGCCCTACCAGAAGATTATGTAATCTTAACTGCAGGTTGTGCAAAATATAGATACAACAAACTAGGTCTTGGTGATATAAATGGTATTCCAAGAGTATTGGATGCAGGTCAATGTAACGACTCATTCTCTCTTGTTCAAATCGCCCTTGCCCTAAAAGATGCCTTTGGACTTGATGATATAAATGACCTACCAATAGAATACAACATAGCTTGGTATGAACAAAAGGCAGTTATAGTTTTACTATCCCTTCTAAGTCTAGGCGTAAAAAACATCCACCTAGGACCAACTCTACCAGCCTTCCTATCACCAACAGTTGTAGACTTCTTAGTTGAAAACTTTGGTATAGCAGGAAACACAAGTGTCGAAGAAGATATGGAAATCTTTACTAAATAACAATAAACTCTAAGAGAAATAAACTTATAAAGCTTTAAAACTACTTGTTTACATGATTTAAATTTAGTATAATTAAATGCGAATTGACATGTAAAGGAGAAAATATGAAGGCAAAGAAAATACTAACAAGTGCAATGGCAGCACTGTTTGCTTTTAGCTTGATGGCTTGTTCAAATACTAACCAAGAAAATACAGGCACAAAAGAAGAAACCAAGGTAGAAGAAAAAGCAGAAGAAAAAGATGCCACAGACTCTAAAAAAGAAAGCAAAGAAGCTAACAAGGAAGAAAAGAAATTCGATAGTCCAATCTATGATGTAGAATACTCTTACCTACCAGAAAACTTTGAAGAAAACTTTAGAGATGAGAAAAAAGACCTACTAACCATAGAATTTGGTGAAAAGAACAATCCAGCCAAGAAAATCACAGTTCAACTTTCTGACAACAAGGAAAGATTTGATAAGCTATTTACTATGCCAGAAGATAGCGAAAATGTAAAAGTAGGCGATAAGGACGGCAAATTCTGGGATGATGGTTCCTTTAGACATCTTGTAGTAGAAAAAGATGGATACTCAATCTATGCTAGATCAAGCCTTGACAAGGACGAAACAATCAAAGTTGTAGAAGAAGCAAAATAAGATAATGAAATTAAGACTTGCGTGAGCGAGTCTTTTTTTGTACTCATATTTAGGTAAATTAATTCAAATTTCGGGTAATATTTTAATATTATGAGCTAAGGAGAAGATATGGATCTTAGAAAAATACCTATATTTAAAAATTTATCAGAAGATGAAATAAAAGAAATACAAGATATAGCAACTATAGAAGAGAAAACTTTCGAAAAAGGAAGCCACATTTTCAAAAAAGGAGACATCAAAGAAGACTTTTACTATCTAGTAAAAGGTAGCATCAAGGTATATAAAATCGACCCTGAAGGCAAAAGATATATAATAGCGAGTTTTAATAAACCGGTTATCTTTGGAGAAGTGTACGCCTACCTAAAAGAACCCTTTGACTTTTGGGCAGAAGCAGATAAGGACAGCACAGTTATTGTAATATCTGACTTTAGAAATCTACTAAAAAGTCTAAAATCTAGAAGCCTAGGTCTAAACTTTATAGATCTTTTAGCAAGAAAAAGTCTTTCCTTATCTAAAAAGAATCAAATAAATTCCCAAAGTACCCTAGAGCAAAAAATAGCAGCCTATATCTTAGAAAACGAAAAAGACGGCATAGTGCACCTAAATATATCAAGAGAAGAACTAGCAGATTATCTAGCAGTAACAAGACCATCCCTATCTAGGAGTCTGTCAGCTATGGCAAAAGAAGGACTAATAGCTATAAAAGATAAGCAAATAACTATTGAAAATATAGAGGGATTAAAAAGTATTGTCTAGGAAATTAGGTTAACATAAAAGTTCATTATATTATCAATATTAGGAAGTATTTAGTTTCATAAAGCAAATTGTAAATTTAATATTAGGGGAAATTTTAATTTTTAAACTAAATTTGCATAAAAAAGTAAATATATAATATCAGCTACAATTACTTAAAACAAGCCGTATAAAAGACTTTCTTAGTTTGCTATTATCTGAATAGATAGTATAGTATTTTTGTATAATTTAGCGAGATAAATTATTATAAAAATCCGCCATTGATAAATTATTTATAAAAAATAAAAAGGAGTGAATATGAATAAGAAAAAGAACCTCTTAGCTCTAGCTTTGTCGGTTTCCTTTGTCTTTGCTACTGCTTCTATCTCTCATGCAGAAGAAGAGGCAAACCTTAGCCCACAAGCCAAAGAAGAAGCTCAAGCTCTAGAAAAAGCAGCTGATGAAGCCCTCATTACAGAGCAAGAAGAACCTCCTACAGAAAATGTAGAGGATAATACAGAAGAAAAAACACCTCAATCAGATGATTCGAATGAGGATATCCAACCTGTCGAAGTATCTGAGATAGTTAATAAAGAAAATGTAGGGGAAGCTGATTCGATAGCTCCTTTTGCAGATACTACTAGAGTCCAAGAATCGACAGATACAAACTATAGCAAGGATGAAAAAGAAATCAAGGACTATAGTGGAGAAGAACGTTATAAGGAAACGGATTTACAACCGGGAGATACAAACCAAAGTTTCTATAATACTGATGAGAAGGTAGAAAAAGACGGTTTTAAATTTGAACTAAGTAACCCATCCGCGGATTCTCCAAGTAAGACTGAATATGGTTACCAAATTACCATAGATAAGAAGACCGGTCAAAGGACTTATACTAAGGTTTATGTAACTGATTCTGGACTTGTGCCTGTTGATCAAGGAAGCAAACCAATGATGGGCAAAGGAGATAAGTTAACTTCTGAATCTCCAGGGGTAACTTATGAGCCAGGAGAAGATACAAACATAACCGCTTCTAGACGACAAAGAAATATAAACTACGAAGCTAGCGAAGAAACCCTAAAGCACATTAATAATAAGGATAATTCTTCAACTTCCTTTGGTATGAAGGATAATTACAATCAAGAAAATCCAGGAGTTAAGTTTTTTGGTGGTAACTTCCTTTTAGGTTATAAGGTAAATCCATGGCCAAATGAAAACGACAAGCTTCAAGAATTAAAACTTAATAAAAATAACTACGATCCAAACAAAAAATACTTTGTCCAAGGTCAAGATATAGACACTGGTATCAAGGTGGACAATATTGATGAAAGTGCCAGAGAAAGACTAGTCGGTCAAGTCTATCACCCTGTTACAGGAAAAATTGTTCCAGGAGCAAGTGCCTATATAGCAGATGATGGAAATATTCACATTAAGTTGCCAGAAGGCGCTCTAAAAAAAGACGAAAATGGCAAGACAGTAATTAATGAAGATTCTATCTTCAACACATCTGACTACAAAGCTATACAAAACCTAGATGTTAAATTCTTTGCTCGTCCAAGAACAAAAGATGAATTTACAAATATAGCTGAAACACCAGATGAACTTGGTTCCACAGGTACTTATGTAGAAACAGGTGCTGGAGAAGGAACCATCAACCACAAGGGTTCTGATGTCACAATCGACAAACAAGGCATCGACCGCTACGACCACTACAACCTAATTGGTGACTTTAAGCTTAATCTTGACGATACAAGATACTACGACCAAAAATTTGAATATGGCAATGGTGATGATACTTCTAAAGTTACATCATCAGCAGTAAAACCAGGTGAGCCTTTTAAGGTAGGTATTGTAAAACCAGAAAACCCAAGAGATACTGACAAATCTGCTGACGAAATGAATGAAGCTGAAAAGAATGGAGAAGCTTCTGGTAGGCTAATCATGGACTTTATCGACCGTGAAAATAAAGGAAAAGCTCCAGAAGACCAATGGAAGGTTGATTTAAAAAAGGGAGATATTGCAAACTTTACTATTACTCCTCCAAAATCTGCCAAGGCAGGAGACTATATAGCTATTCCGATAGAGTATACCTATACCAACGGCTCAAAAGATGTCCACTGGTTCCACTTCGTAGTCCAAGAATCAACCTACATCAAGCCAGAGTATGAAACTAAAGTAAACTACCCAATAAACAAACAAACATCACCTGCAGAAGTTCCAGATGATACTAAGAAAATAAAACCAGATCATTATACTCTTCCAGATACATTAGAAACTGATGATGCAGGTAATAAGTTAGCTACAGATGATAAGGGAAACAAATGGACTGTATCTATTGATGAAACAACAGGAGAAGTGACTGCTAAGCCAGTAAATCCAGATGACTTTGACGGTGGTGAAAAGCTAACAGTACCAGTTCTAGCCCACTATAAAGACCCTCAAAAACCAGGGGAGGATATTACTGAAAATGTCAATGCTTATTTCGTAATCGAAGAAAAAGCAAATATGACTCCTCGTTACAATGCCAAAGCAGGTAAAGAAGGCGACAAACTTTCTTCAGATGTTATCCTAAACGAAGAAGACAGATACAACAGAAGACCAGGTAAGTTTACCCTTGATTCACCAACTTACACAGATGATAAGGGAAATGTTTGGAATGTATCAATAGACGAGAAGACAGGTAAAGTAACTGCTACCGTACCAAATGCCAAGGATGGTCAGACAATTGACGGAGCACTATTAAACGTGCCAGTAACAGCTCACTATTATGAAAAAGATGAAAATGGTAAACTAGTTGAGGCGGGCACAAAACAAACAGAAGTTCAGTTCGTGGCTTATGGTACCAATGGAAGTATTGAAAAAACTGAAGATATTCCGTTTGAAACTATAGTAGAAAAAGATCCAAACCTTAAAAAAGGTGAAATTAAAGTTATCACTGAAGGTGAAAAGGGATCTAAGAAGGTAACTTATACTATAGAAGATTCTAAAGTTACAAAGACTGATGAAGAAGTTATAAAAAAAGCTACAAACCGTGTAATCCACGTCGGCGAAGGTGTTAATGACGGAACTCACAAGATTGAAGAAAAAGTAGAAGTACCATTTGAAACTGAAATCCAGTTTGACGATAGCCTAGCGCCAGGTGAAATGGAAGAAGTTCAAAAGGGAGAAGCTGGAGAAAAGAAGAGAGATATTACTCTTACAATTGAGGACGGTAAAGTAACAAAGACTGACGAAGGCGAATTTACCGAAACTAAAGCTCCTACAAAGAGAATCATAAAAGTAGGTAGAAACACCGAAGGTAAGGTAGAACACAAGGAAGAGCTTCCATTTGACTACAAGGTTGAATATGTAGACGACCTAAAGAAGGGCGAATACAGGATTGCTAAACCAGGTAAGGTTGGAACAAAAACTACAACTTGGACAATAAAAAATTCTAAAGTAGTAGGAGATCCAACTGTAACAGAAGATCCTGCAGAGGATGCTCTTATCCAAGTAGGTAGGGGAACAAATGATGGTACTCACGAGATAGTTGAAAAGAAAGAATTACCTTTCGAAACTAGATATGAGTATGACGATTCCTTAGAACCAGGCGAAGAAAAGGTTGTAAGCGAAGGTTCACCAGGAGAAGCTGAAAGAACCAACACTATCGTAATTAAAGACGGTAAGGTTGTTGAAGTTAAAGAAGGTGAATTTAAGACAACTAAAGATCCTGTTGACAGAGTGATTAAGATTGGTAGAAAACCTACTGAAGGCGAAATTACAAAGAAAGTCGAAAGAGACATTCCTTTTGATACTAAGGTAATCTATGACGAAACTCTAGAAGCAGGTAGCCAAGTCATTGAAAAAGAAGGAAAGCTAGGTAAGGAAGAAGTAACTATTACTCAAAAGGTTAAGGATTCTAAGCCAGTAGGAGATCCTACAGAAACTACTAAGACTTTAACTGAAAAGGAAGATAGGGTAGTAAGGATAGGTATTAAGCCAGTTGTTAAGGAAACAGAACTCGGTAATGATACTAAATACAGACACAACCCAGACCTAAAAGAAGGCGAAACAATAGTAATCGAAGAAGGCTCTAAGGGATATGTTAAGTATACTACTACATTTAACAAGGAAACCGGAAAGCTTGAAGTAACAGAAGAAAGAGTTGAGCCTACAAACAAGGTTGTTGAATATGGTTCTAAGACTGATGGTGAGTTTACCTACGAAAGTGAAAAGGCTTATGATATTATCATTAGAGAAAACCCAAATCTAGAGGCTGGAAAAACTAATGTACTTCAAGAGGGTATCGTAGGAAAAACAGAAACTACTGTTAAGATAGAAAACAGTAAAGAGGTTGATAGAACTACTAAGACAATCACAGAAAAACAAGATAAGATTATAGAAATCGGAACAAAGAATGTATGTGAAATACCACCAGTAAACCCAAATCCAGAACCAAAACCAGATCCAGAACCAAATCCAGAACCAAAACCAGATCCAGATCCAGATCCAGAACCAAAACCAGATCCAGATCCAGAACCAAAACCGGAACCAAATCCAGATCCAGAACCAAAACCAGATCCAGATCCAGAACCAAATCCAGATCCAGAACCAAAGCCGGATCCAGAACCAAATCCAGATCCAGAACCAAAGCCGGATCCAGATCCAAAGCCAGATCCAAAACCAGACCCAGATCCAGATCCGGAACCAAAACCAGATCCAGATCCAAGTCCAAATCCCGAACCAAAGCCAAATCCAGGTGATAAAGATCCAAAGGACCCACAAAAACCTGAAGACAAGGTTAAAGTACCTAGCCAACAAGTAAGAAAAGTTGTTAGCAAAGAAGGATCTAAGTCAGACTCTAAAAACAAGAGTCCTAAAACAGGTGTAACAGGTATATCAAATGTCCTAGGAGGACTTGCTATATCAGTAGCTGGAATTCTTGCAACTAAAAAGAAAAAAGAAGACTAAAAAAAGAGACCTCAGGGTCTCTTTTTTCTTTACTAGTTTATCTTTTCTTTAATTTTATCCTCTACTTTAATCCTCAAGTTAGGAAAGGCTCTAAGGATTCTTCGCTCACTTGATTTTTCAAATATTTCCTTAAGTTTTGCTCTAGCTTCTTCGTTTCTGTGGTCGATTTCTTTTGCGAGTGGAGTATTTTCAAACTCTTCTTTTCTTTCCTTGGCATCGAAGCTTTTCTCAGCGACTCTTACCCCGATTTTATCAGAAAATTCTCTAATCTTTTCAGATGATTCTTCGATTTGTTTGAATTTCTTGTTTATACCCAACAAAGTATTTATAGTTTGAAGAAGGTCAACTAAGAGGACGACAGTCATTATTATGTTAAATACCAGCAAAACATTAACAGAAAAATATCCGACAAGCTTTACTATTAGAGGGTGGATTGCTTCGTATAAGATAAAGGCTAGGGCTGCCCATATTAGGGAAAACTCTAAGCATATGTAGCCACCTATATTAAGAAGCTGGTTTGAATAATCCCACCATTTCTCGTGAAAGAGTTTTTCTAAGATAAAACCTGTAATTAGTTCAAGAACTGTAGTTATTATAAAGGAAGCAAGTAGGATAATTAATTTATTCTCCCCACCAACCCACGATAAAAAACTTAAAACAAGAACGGCGCCTGTTCCGTATATTGGGCAATATGGTCCATTTAAAAACCCACTATTTATATATTTGCCGCGACTCATAGCCTTGTAGGATACTTCTAATATCCACCCCACAAATGAGTAGATAAAAAAGTAGCTTATAACGTGTATTAATTCCATAACTTTTCTCCTTATCTTTTATATAAATTATACCTAGCTGGCATTTTATTTCCTAGATTTGTCTTATCATTTTATATATTAACTAAGAACTATTTAAAAATTTTCAAAAATAATTTGTAATCTCAAAATTTCCTAGTATATTAACAAGCAGCTAGTAAATAGCTTAATTTTTATAAACTAAAAAAAGACAGTCGTTTTCACTAAAAAATGCTTAATAATCGTGAAAAAGACTTGATTTTTTAATGTTTATGATGTATTATATATAAGTGCTGTGAAGCGAGATGTTGCTTATGTTTTAGGCCAAAGACATAAGGAAACTTTCGCCAAGCGAGCTTAGGAATGATCCTAAGTGATTTCCAATATTATTATCAAACGCCCGGATGGGCGTAAAGAAAGAGAGAGGGAAAATGGCTAATCAAAAGATAAGAATTAGACTAAGAGCATATGATCACGAAGTGATTGATAGCTCAGCAGAAAAAATCGTAGAAGCGGTTAAAAGATCCGGAGCTGAAGTAAGTGGACCAATTCCATTGCCAACAGAGATAGAAAGAGTTACTATCTTAAGAGCGGTTCACAAATACAAAGACTCAAGAGAACAGTTTGAACAAAGAACACACAAGAGATTAATCGACATCATAGGACCTAATGCAAAGACATTAGATGCACTTAAGAAATTAAACTTACCTGCAGGTGTTGATATCGAAATTAAGCTATAACTGTAATTAGGATGATTGAAGATAATCTAGTCATTAAGTAATGACAGATCATCAATCCGCTGTAATTAAGGAGGTACTCAAGTGAAGAGTATATTTACAACAAAAGTAGGCATGACTCAAGTCATCGACGAAGATGGAGTTATTACTCCTGTTACTGTCCTAAAAGCTGACGAAAACGTAGTTGTACAAGTTAAAACAGTAGAAACAGACGGTTACAACGCTATTCAAGTTGGTTACATGGACAAAAAAGAAAAAAATGTTAAAAAACCAGTAAGAGAACACTTCAAAAAAGCAAATGCTGCTACAAAAAGATATCTAAAGGAAGTTAACTTTGGAGAAGAAACTCCAGAATTAAACCTTGGTGATGTTATCACAGTTGAACAATTTGAAGCTGGAGATATCGTTGATATCGTAGCAACAAGCAAGGGTAAAGGAACTCAAGGTGCCATCAAGAGATGGAACTACGGAAGAGGTCCAGCAAGCCACGGTTCTAAATCACACAGAGTTGCAGGTGCAAGAGCTGCAGGTTCAGATCCAGCAAGAGTTTTCAAAGGTAGAAAAGGTTCAGGAAAGATGGGTAACGAAAGAGTTACTATCCAAAACATTGAAGTTGTTAAAGTAAATGTTGAAGATAACTACATCTTAGTTAAAGGTGGAGTTCCAGGACCTAAAGGCGGACTTGTTCAAATCAAACAAGCTATAAAAGCCTAATTAAGGAGGAATAAATGCCTAAAGTAGATATTTTAAACATTAAGGGAGAAAATGTTGGTTCTTTAGAGCTAAACGAAACTCTATTTAATACTGAAATAAGCGAACACACAGTTTATGAAGTAGTTAAAAACCAACTAGCAAATAAAAGACAAGGAACACAATCTGCGAAAACTCGTTCAGAGGTTCGTGGTGGTGGACGTAAACCATTTAGACAAAAAGGAACAGGACGTGCTCGTCAAGGTTCAATCAGAGCTCCTCACTACACAGGCGGTGGAGTTGTATTTGCACCAAAGCCAAGAGATTATAGTTACAAGGTTCCAAAGAAACTAAGAAGAAAAGCATTATATTCAGTTCTTACATCAAAGGTTAATGACGATGAACTAATCGTACTTGAAGACTTAAACCTAGAAAATGCTAAGACTAAAGAAGCAGTTGCAGTTCTTGATGCAATCGATGCTGGCAAGAAAGCATACATCGTTACAGCTGAAAATGATAGCAATGTATATAGATCATTTAGAAATATCGAAGGTGTTGATGTTTCAGCTGCAAGCTTAATAAATGTTTATGACTTAGTAAAACACAACAAGTTAGTAATTACTAAAGATGCAGTTGCTAAACTTGAGGAGGTATTTATCTAATGAAATCACCTTACGAAATAATCAAAAGACCAATAATCACAGAAAAAAGCATGGAAATGCTTGATGAGAACAAATACACTTTTGAAGTAGACAAGAATGCAAACAAACCAGAAATCAAAGCTGCAGTAGAAGCTATTTTTGACGGAGTTAAAGTTAAAAATGTAAGAACTATGAACTTTACTGGTAAATCTGTTAGAACAAGATACGGATACGGTAAAAGAGCTGACTGGAAAAAAGCTATCGTAACATTAACAGAAGATAGTGCAGAAATTGAATACTTCGATGGACTATAAGGAGGGTTTAAATGGCTATTAGAAAATTAAAACCATCTTCAAACGGTCATAGAAATATGTCTGTTTCAACATTCGAAGAAATAACTACAGATAGACCAGAAAAAAGTCTTACAGTTGATCTTAAATCAAAGGGTGGTAGAAATAACACAGGTAGAACAACAGTAAGATTCCGTGGCGGCGGAGTTAAGAGAAGATATAGAATAATCGACTTTAAAAGAGATAAAGACAATATCCCAGCAAGAGTAAAAACTATAGAATACGATCCAAATAGATCAGCAAACATTGCTCTAGTAGCATATGCAGATGGAGAAAAAAGATACATCCTTGCTCCAAAAGGACTAAAAGTAGGCGATGTAATCGAATCAGGATCTGAAGCTGATATCAAAGCAGGAAACGCTCTTGAACTTAAAGATATTCCAGTAGGTACAACAATCCACAACGTAGAGCTTAAAGCAGGAAGAGGAGCAATCCTTGTAAGAAGTGCTGGAGTTGGTGCTCAACTTATGGCTAAAGAAGGAAACTTCGCAACACTTAGACTTCCTTCAGGCGAAATGAGAATGGTTCACCTAAACTGTAAAGCTACAATTGGAGTTGTAGGAAACTCTGAACACGAACTTATTAGAGTTGGTAAAGCTGGAAAGAGCAGATATATGGGAAAAAGACCTCACGTAAGAGGATCTGTAATGAACCCTGTTGACCATCCACATGGTGGTGGTGAAGGTAGAACACCAATTGGTAGACCAAGCCCAATGACACCATGGGGTAAAAAAGCTATCGGTGTTAAGACAAGAAACACTAAAAAACAATCTGAAGCTTACATCGTAAGAAGAAGAAACGAAAAATAGGGGGATATAATGGCAAGATCTATTAAAAAAGGACCATTTGTAGATGATCATTTAATAAAGAAAATTGACGAATTAAATGAAAAAAATGAGAAAAAAGTTATAAGAACATGGTCAAGACGTTCTACAATATTCCCTGAATTTGTAGAACATACTATCGCAGTACACGACGGTAGAAAACATGTTCCAGTATATATAACTGAAGATATGGTAGGCCACAAACTAGGTGAGTTCGTACCAACAAGAACATTCAGAGGCCACGCTAAAAAGGCTACTGAAATGAAAAGCAAATTAAGATAGGAGAGAAACGATGGAAGTTAAAGCAATAGCTAAGTATCAAAGAATTTCTCCTCTAAAAGTTCACTATATAGCAAGAGAAATCAGAGGCAAACAAGTAGATGAAGCGCTTGATATCTTAAGATTTACTAACAAAAAAGGTGCAAGACTTCTTTCAGACGTACTAAAAAGTGCAATTGCCAATGCAGAAAACAACAATGGACTAGACAGAGCAAATCTTTATGTTAAAAAAGCATACGCAAACGACGCTCCAACTATGAAAAGATGGCACCCAAAAGCTAAAGGTGCTGCATACCCAATACTAAAAAGATCAAGTCACATTGGTGTTGTACTAGCAGATATAGAAGATACGGAGGAATAAGATGGGCCAAAAAGTAAACCCAAAAGGATTTAGAGTAGGTGTTATCAAGGACTGGGATTCAAAATGGTTCGCAGACAAAAAAGATTTCTCAGATCTACTAGTAGAAGATTATAACATCAGAAAAATTGTAAAAAAAGAAGTATATGATGCAGGAATTGCAGATATAGAAATCGAAAGAGCAGTAAACAACCTTAAAGTTACAGTATTTGCTGGAAAACCAGGAATGGTAATTGGTAAAGGTGGTGCTGGAGTTGAAGAACTTAAGAAAAAGCTAGAAAAAGCTGCACCAGGTAAGAGAATTATCATTAACGTTGAAGAAATCAAATACCAAGATCTTTCTGCACAACTTGTAGCTGAAAATATCGCAAGCCAACTAGAAAACAGAGTAGCTTTCAGACGTGCAATGAAACAATCAATGCAAAGAACAATGAGAGCTGGAGCTAAGGGTATCAAAACAATGGTATCAGGTAGACTTGGCGGAGCTGATATGGCTAGAAGCGAAGGATATTCAGAAGGAACAATTCCACTTCAAACACTAAGAGCAAACATTGACTACGGATTTGCAGAAGCAGATACAGAATATGGTAAGATCGGTTGTAAAGTTTGGATCTACAAAGGCGAAGTTCTTCCAGGAGAAAAAGCTCAAAGAGAACCAAAAATGAAACAACCTAGAAATAACAGAAGAAGAAGAAATAATAGACGTCCTAACAATAAATAAGGATATCGCTATTTAAAAGAATTAGGAGAGAATCATTATGTTAATGCCTAAAAGAGTTAAATATCGTAGACAACACAGAGGCAGAATGAAGGGGTTTGCTCACAAAGGTAATGAGCTAGCTTATGGAGAATATGGTCTTCAAGCTACAGAAGCTACATGGATGACTGCAAACCAAATCGAGGCTGCTCGTCGTGCGATGACAAGATATATAAAAAGAGGCGGAAATATTTGGATTAAAGTATTTCCAGACAAGCCAGTTTCAAAGAAACCAGCAGAAGTAAGAATGGGATCTGGTAAAGGTGCTCCAGAATATTGGGTTGCTGTAGTAAAACCAGGTAGAGTATTATTTGAGATGAGTGGTGTTAGTGAAGAAGTTGCAAGAGAAGCTATGAGACTTGCTGCACAAAAACTTCCAATTAAGACTAAATTCATCCAAAGACTTGAAGTTACAGGTACGGAGGAATAAGGATGAAAGTAGCAGAAATCAGAAATTTATCAGACCAAGATTTAGATAAACAATTATATGATTTACAAAGTGAGCTTTTCAATCTTCGTTTTAGACTTGCAACAGGACAACTTGAAAATCCATCAGCTATAGGAACTGTTAAAAAAGATATAGCTAGAGTTAAGACAATCCAAACAGAAAGAAAGCTTAATTTAAATAGGGAGGCTTAAGTTTCATGGAAAGAAATAATAGACACATACTGAAAGGTGTTGTTGTATCTGATGCAATGGACAAGACAATATCTGTTCTAGTTGAAGAAAAGATCCAACACCCAGTATATAAAAAGAGAATCAATAGAAGCAAGAAATACAAAGCTCATGATGAACTAAATGAAGCTAAACTTGGCGATACAGTAGAAATAATGGAAACAAGACCACTATCTAAAACAAAAAGATGGAGACTAGTTCGCGTTAGCCAAGCGGCAGAAATTGTTTAATTAGATATAGGAGATTATTATGATACAACAAGAAACTCGTATGAGAGTTGCAGATAACTCCGGAGCAAGAGAACTTTCAGTAGTTAAAGTTCTTGGAGGAACTGGAAGAAGATATGCTAATATCGGAGATGTGGTAACTTGTTCAGTTAAAAGTGCAACACCCGGAGCAGCGGTAAAAAAAGGTTCTGTAGTTAAAGCTGTTATAGTTAGAACAAAAAGAGGTCTAAAAAGAGCTGATGGTTCAACAATTAGCTTTGATGAAAATGCAGCTGTAGTTATAAAAGATGACCTATCACCAGTAGGAACAAGAATCTTTGGACCAGTTACAAGAGAATTAAGAAGTGAAGGATTCATGAGAATCATCTCACTTGCACCGGAAGTATTATAGGAGGATTATATGCACATTAAAAAAGGCGATAAAGTCCAAGTAATATCAGGTGAATATAAAGGACATGTAGGTGAAGTTATAAAAGCCCTACCTAAAGAAAACAAAGTAATAGTTGAAGGTGCAAACGTAAGAATCAAACACCAAAGAGCAACTCAAATGGGTGGCGAAAGCGGAAGAATCGAAAAAGAATGTCCAATCGATGCTTCTAAAGTACTTCTATACTCAGAAGAACTTAAAAAAGGTGTTAGAACTAGAGTAGAATTTGTAGACGGCAAAAAAGTTCGTGTATCTACTAAGACAGAAGAAAAATTCGACTAGTTCAAAGGAGATATTATGACAAGTAGACTTAAAGAAAAATATCAAAACGAAGTTGTTGGAAAACTTATCGAACAATTCGGTTACGAAAATGTTAACGAAGTTCCAAAACTTACAAAAATTGTTATAAATGTAGGACTAGGTGAAGCGAAAGATAACCAAAATCTTTTAAATGCAGCTAAAGATGAACTTGCTCTAATCACAGGTCAAAGACCAATAGAAATTAAAGCAAAAAAATCAGTAGCTAACTTTAAACTAAGAGAAGGTCAAGCAATTGGTACAAAAGTTACACTAAGAAGAGAAAAAATGTATGACTTCCTAGATAAACTAATAAACATTTCTCTACCAAGAGTTAGAGACTTTAGAGGAATCAATCCAAACAGCTTTGACGGACGTGGAAACTATTCACTAGGAATCAAAGAACAATTGATCTTCCCTGAAATCAAATATGATGATGTTGACTTCCTACACGGAATGGACATCACAGTAGTTACTACAGCAAAAACAGACGAAGAAGCAAAAGCATTCTTACAACTAATGGGAATGCCTTTTAAGAAATAACTAAGGAGCAAAAATGGCTAAAAAGTCACTAAGAGCTAAACAACAAAGAAAACAAAAATTCTCCACAAGAGAATATTCAAGATGTAAACTTTGTGGAAGACCACACGGCTACTTAAGAAAATATGGAATCTGCCGTATTTGCTTTAGAGAACTTGCAAATAACGGACAAATTCCTGGAGTTAAAAAAGCAAGCTGGTAATTAAGGGGGAATAATAATTATGATGACAGATCCAATAGCGGATATGCTAACAAGAATCAGAAATGGTAACAAAGCAAACCATACAAAAGTTTCATTACCATCTTCTAATGAGAAAAAAGCTATTGCCCAAATTCTGCTTGATGAAGGCTTTATTACAGGATTTAACGTAGAAGAAGACGGCAAACAAGGTATTCTTACAATTGATTTAAAATATACAGAAAATGGTGAAAAAGTAATCTCAGGTCTAAGAAGAATTTCTAAACCAGGCCTTAGAGTTTATGTTAAAGCAAATGAAGTTCCAAAAGTACTTAACGGATTAGGAACAGCAATCATTTCAACATCAAAGGGACTATTAACTGACCGCGCTGCAAGAAGCGAAAATGTAGGTGGCGAAGTTATTTGTTACGTATGGTAAGGAGATATATATGTCAAGAATAGGAAAACTTCCAATTGAAATACCTTCTGGAGTAACAATAGAAATAAACGACCGTACAGTTGTTGTAAAAGGACCAAAAGGCGAAGATAGCCTTGAAGTTTCAAAAAGTGTAGAACTAGAATTAGCTGAAAACGAACTTTTAGTTAAAATTCCAGAAAACTACACAAAAACACAAAACATAGACCACGGTCTATACAGATCTCTAATTAACAATATGGTAGTTGGAGTATCAGAAGGATATGAAAAAACACTTCAAATCGAAGGTACAGGTTACAGAGCTATGAAACAAGGTAACAACCTAGTAATGAACTTAGGTTTCTCACACCAAGTAACAATGGCTGACCCTGAAGGAATCGAAGTAGAAGTACCAAATGATAGAACAATTGTAGTTAAAGGATTTAACAAACAATTGGTTGGTCAACATGCAGCAAACATCAGAAACTGGAGAAAGCCTGAACCATACAAAGGTAAAGGTATCAGATACGTTGATGAGCATGTTAGACGTAAAGTTGGTAAAACAGGTAAGTAGGAGATAGTAATGGCTAAAAAAACTAAACAAGAAAGACTTTTAACTCGTAAAAAAAGAGTAAGAGCTAAAATAAGTGGTACTCCTCAAAAACCAAGACTAAGTGTTTATAAATCAAACGCTAATATTTACGCTCAAGCAATTGATGATGTAAATGGTGTAACACTTGCAAGTGCAAATACCTTACAAGAATCAGTTTCAAACGGAGCTAAAAATAACGCTAATGTTGAAGCTGCTAAAAAAGTTGGCGAAGCAATAGCAAAAGCTTTAAGTGAAAAGGGAATCGAAGAAGTAGTATTCGACAGAAATGGTTACCTATACCACGGAAAAGTTAAGGCTATCGCTGAAGCAGCAAGAGAAACTGGTCTTAAATTTTAATTGGGGAGGTATTAGATGAATTATTTATTAAGAAGCGAAGTAGAAAAACTAAACCTCGAAGATAGAGTAGTAGCGATTAACAGAGTTGCTAAAACTGTAAAAGGTGGACGTAACATTAGATTTTCAGCACTAGTAGTTGTTGGAAATGGAAATGGTTATGTTGGAATCGGAACAGGTAAAGCTACAGAAGTACCAGAAGCTATTAGAAAAGCTAGTGAAGATGCTAAAAAACACATGATTAATGTGCCATTAGTTGGAACAACAATCCCACACAGAATTCACGGACACAAGGGAAGTGGTAAGGTTCTATTAATGCCTGCTACAGAAGGTACTGGAGTTATCGCTGGTGGTCCAGTTCGTGCAATCTGCGAACTTGCAGGATATAAAGATATTAGGGCTAAGAACTTAGGTTCATCAAACCCAAGAAACATTATCAATGCATGTATGGAAGCATTCGCTAACATGAAAACTGTAGAAGAAGTTGCAAAACTTCGTGGTAAATCGGTAGAAGAATTTGATTATTAAGGAGAGTAAAATGGCAAAACTTGAAATCACATTAAAGAAATCTTTTATCGGTAAAAAAGATGGACAAATTGCAACATGTAAAGCTCTAGGCCTAAAAAAAATCGGCCAAAGCGTTGTAAGAGAAGATAATAAAGCAACCAGAGGAATGATCAAAAAAGTTTCATTCATGGTTGATGTAAATGAATTAAACTAAGGGGTGTAAGATGAAACTACATGAATTACAACCTAATGCGAAGTTAAAAAAAGCTAAAAGAAAAGGTAGAGGTCCAGGTTCAGGAAACGGTACTCGTGCGGGCCGTGGACAAGACGGACAAAACTCAAGAAGCGGTGGTGGAGTTAGACCAGGCTTCGAGGGTGGTCAAATGCCTCTATACAGAAGACTTCCAAAAAGAGGTTTTAAAAACATCAACAGAAAGATTTATGAAACAATCAACGTTGAAACATTAAATGCTTTCGAAGATGGAACAGAAATAACACCAGAACTATTATTTGCAAACAAATTCTTAAACGAAAACAAAGCAAAAGCTGGAGTTAAGATCCTAGGTGATGGAGAACTTAACAAAAAGCTAACAGTAAAAGCTCACAAATTCACAAAATCAGCTGTAGAAAAAATCGAAAATGCCGGCGGCACTATCGAAGTAATCGAAGCTAAAAAATGGGTAAAACCATCAAAAAAAGCTTAACAGAAAGCATGGTGAGCAATGCTAGAAATAATTAAAAAAGCAGCAAAAGAAGAGGAAATCAGAAAAAGATTTTATTTTACTCTTCTAATGCTAGTCGTGTATAGACTGGGAAATAATATTCCTATACCATTTATAGATACAAAAGCACTAGCAGATGCATATCAAAATATTCAAGGAACTCTTGTTGACTACCTAAACATGTTAACAGGAGGTGGACTATCCACACTTTCAATCTTTGCTTTAGGTGTACAACCATACATCACAGCTTCAATTGTAATGCAACTTTTAACTGTTGTAATTCCAAGACTTGAAGAGCTTTCAAGAGAAGGAGAGCAAGGAAGAAAAACAATTCAAAAATATACAAGATATGTAACAATTGCACTAGCTATATTCCAAGCAGTAGCAATAACTAACGGACTTTATGGAGCAGCCCTATCATCTGCGACTGGATTCCAAAAAGTTGTAATGAACATAGTCCTTATCGGTGGTACTATGTTTGTAACATGGATGGGAGAAACCATCACTGAAAAAGGTTTGGGAAATGGTACAAGTCTTATAATCTTTATGGGTATCATTGCATCATTCCCAAGAACAATAGCTAGATGGCAACAAGGCCTCCACTATGACACAACAAGTATTCTATCAATCATAATAATGGCAATAATTGTTGTACTAATAGTGTTTGCTGTAGTTGAAATATCTGAGGGAGAAAGAAAAGTACCAATCCAATATGCTAAAAGAGTAGTTGGACGTAAGATGTACGGTGGTCAATCAACCCACATTCCAATCAAGGTTAACATGGGTGGAGTAATGCCAATAATCTTTGCATCAGCAGTACTTGCTATACCATCAACCGTTTCACTATTTTTCGGTGGCAACGGAGAAAGTTCAATAGCAAACTTCTTCCAAAACTCAAACTTTGGATTTGCAGTATATCTAATAATCCAATCTATATTAATCCTAGTATTTGCTTATTTCTACAACCAAATTCAATTTAACACTGTAGAATATGCAAAACAACTTCAACAAAACGGGGGATTTGTCCCTGGAATAAGACCTGGAAAACCAACTAGTGATTTCCTAGCTAATGTATCAACAAAGATTACATTTATAGGCTCAATCGCACTAGCACTATTGACTATAGTTCCAGCAATTGCATCAAGAATTTTAGGACTTCAAATCTCATTCGGTGGTTCATCAGTAATCATCGTCGTAGGAGTTATAATTGAAACAATAAAACAAATTGAAGCAATGATGACAATGAAACAATACAAAGGATTTTTAAACAGGTAAGAGATGAATATTATTTTATTAGGCCCACCAGGAGCTGGTAAGGGTACACTATCAAATAAGATCATAGACAAAAAAGGAGCAGTTCAGATAGCTACTGGAGATATATTTAGATATAATATCTCCAATGAAACTGAACTAGGACTAAAGGCTAAGTCCTACATGGACAAGGGCGATCTTGTACCAGATGAATTAACAATTGATCTAGTATGGGATGCTTTCGACAAGCACAAAGACGAAAGTAAAGAAGGAAAGATCATTCTTTTTGATGGATTTCCAAGAAACATTGAACAAGCAAAAGCGCTTGATTTAGGAATGGAAGAAAGAAATCAAAAAATAGATCATGTCGTATATTTTAATGTAGACGAAGAAATTCTAATACAAAGAATAACTGGTAGAAGAGTTTGTACAAACTGTGGCGCAACCTTCCATGTAACAAACAATCCTCCTAAAAAAGAAGGAATTTGTGATAAATGTGGAAGTGAGCTTATCCAAAGAAATGACGATAACGAAGACACAGTGAAAAACAGAATTGATGTTTACAACGCTCACACATCTGTACTCATTGATTACTACAAGGAAAAAGGTATATTATTTAGTATTGATGGCACAAATTCTCCAGATGAAGTTTTTGAAGAATTTCTAGATAAATTAGGAGAATAATTCTAATTTATGCAAATAAGAAGGAAAGCGGCGATAGAATCTTTAAGAGATTTTTAGTCCTTGATGTCTTATTGATATAAGACAAGTAAAATGGCGTTCAATAGACATGGGAAAGAGAAAAGGAGGTTCTATCGATGTCAAAAAAAGATGCTATAGAAGTTACAGGAGTTGTTACTGAAGCACTACCAAATGCGATATTTAAAGTGGAGCTAGAAAACGGACACGAAATTCAAGCTCACATTTCTGGAAAGCTTCGTATGAACAGCATTAGAATACTAGAAGGAGATAAAGTAACAGTAGAATTATCTCCATATGATCTAAGTCAAGGTAGAATAACTTGGAGAAAGAAGTAGTCCCATCATCTTGGGTGTAAAATCGAAAGATTTTACATTGGGATACACTTCAAGATTCTACTTATTCATTAAGAATAATCGAAAGATGAGGAGTCAAAATGAAAGTTAGAGCATCAGTAAAAAAAATGTGTGATAAATGCAAAATTATCAAAAGAAACGGTAAAGTTATGGTAATTTGCGAAAATCCAAAACATAAACAAAGACAAGGTTAGGAGGGGCTAATGCCAAGAATAGCTGGTATAGATTTACCTAGAGAAAAAAGAGCAGAAATTGGACTAACTTATATATATGGTATAGGTCGTTCAACTGCAAACGAAATACTAAAAAATGCAGGAATCAATCCTGATACAAAAATGAAAGATCTTACAGAAGAAGAATTAGGTAAAATCCGTGAACAATTAAACAACTACAACATCGAAGGAGATCTAAGAAGAGAAGTGTCTATGAACATTAGAGCTCTAAAAGAAATCGGTAGTTACAGAGGATTAAGACACAAAAACAATCTTCCAGTAAGAGGACAAAACACAAAGAACAATGCAAAAACCAGAAAAGGTAGAAGGGGTTAAAGAGAATTATGGCTAACAAAAAGAAAGCTACTTCTAGAAGAAGAAGAGTCAAAAAAAATGTTGAACGTGGCCAAGCTCACATTAACTCAACATTTAACAATACAATGGTAACACTTACAGATATGCAAGGTAATGCATTATCTTGGGCTTCTGCTGGACAATTAGGATTTAGAGGTAGCAGAAAATCTACACCATTTGCAGCAAGTGAAGCAGCAGATGTTGCAGCTAAGAAAGCTATCGACCAAGGACTAAAAACTGTAGAAGTTTACGTTAAAGGACCTGGTTCAGGAAGAGAATCAGCAATCAGAAGTCTACAAGCAGCAGGACTTGAAGTTACAATGATTAAAGATGTAACACCAATCCCACACAATGGATGTAGACCTCCAAAGAGAAGAAGAGTTTAATAAGGAGAGATTATGGCAGTATCAAAAGATCCAGTATACAAAAAAGCTAGAGCTTTAGGAATTTCTCCAGCATACCTAGGATATACAGGAGAAAGCAATAGAACACTTCCAAGAAGAAGAGCTAAACTTTCTGAATATGGAATGCAACAAAGAGAAAAACAAAAAGCTAAATTCATTTACGGAGTAAGTGAAAAACAATTTAGAGGATACTACGAAGCCGCTTCAAAAATGAAGGGACAAACAGGTGAACAACTAATCATCCTTTGCGAAAGAAGATTAGATAACGTAGCATTTAGATCAGGACTAGCTAGAACAAGAAGAGAAGCTCGTCAAATCGTAACTCACGGACACCTTACAGTAAATGGTAAGCAAGTAGACATTCCTTCATACCAAATTGAAGAAGGAGATGTTATAGAAGTTCGTGAAAAATCTAGATCAAGTCAACTTTTCAAAGCAATCAAAGAAACAAACGCAACATTTGGTGTTGTTGAATGGTTAACAAGTGATATAGAAAACCTAAAGGTTACAGTAGACAGATTCCCTACAAGAGAAGATATCGACATCCCAGTTGAAGAACGTATGATCGTAGAGTTCTACTCTAAATAGGTAGAATTTAAGTTAGAACTAAGGAGTTACCATGATCGAAAAATTAGATACAAATATACAAATATTGGATATAGTCGAAGAAGAAAATTATGGAAAATTCGCTTTATATCCACTTGAGCGAGGATATGGTACAACCATTGGAAACAGTATGAGAAGGGTGCTTTTATCATCCTTACCTGGTTCTAGCGTCTCAAAAATACTTATAGAAGGAGTTCTTCATGAATTCTCCACAATAGATGGGGTTGTTGAAGACGTGCCTGAAATAGTTCTAAACATTAAAGGTCTAGACGTTACAAAACACACAGATGAAGATGTAACATTGTTTTTAGATGTAGAAGGTCCAAAGATCGTAACAGCAAAAGATATCAAGGCAGATAGCCTAGTAGATATTGCAAATCCTGACCACTACATTGCCACAGTTAACGAAAAATCCAGACTATTTATAGCTATGGATGTAACTGATGGTAAGGGTTATAGAATCTCTGAAAACAATAAGGATGAATCAGACCCTATAGGTACTATAGCTATAGATTCATCATTCACTCCAGTTGAAAAAGTCAACTATACTGTAGAAAATACTAGAGTTGGAGAGTCAACTGACTATGACAAACTTATATTAGAAGTTTGGACAAATGGTACAATTTCACCACAAGAAGCCCTAAGCTTAGGATCAAATATCCTAATCGAGGACGTTTCATTGTTTAAAAACCTTCCTGATATGAAGTTCCCACCAGAAGAGGAAGTCGTTGAAGAAGATGTAAATGATGAAGAAGAAGCACTAAGTGAAGACTTGAGTATGACTATAGAAGAGCTTGATTTAAGTCTAAGATCATTTAACTGCTTAAAACGTGCAGGATTTGATAAAGTGGCTGATATTGTAGAAGTAAGCGAATCAGAACTAAAATCAATCAAGAATTTCGGTAAGAAATCATTAACAGAAGTAATGGACAAGCTAGACGAATTAGGTCTTAGCTTAAAGGATGAATAGGAGGTAAGTATGGCCGATAAAAGAAAACTTGGCAGAAGAACTGACCACAGAAATGCTATGCTTAGAAACCTTGTGCAATCATTACTAGAAAATGGTAGAATTGAAACTACTGTAACTAGAGCAAAAGAAGCCCAAAAAATGGCTGACAAAATGATTACACTTGGAAAGAAGAATACACTTCACACAAGAAGACAAGCAGCAGCTTATTTATATAAACCAGAAACTGTTCAAAAGCTATTTGAAGAAATCGCACCTAGCTATGAAGACAGAAATGGTGGATACACAAGAGTATTAAAACTAGGACCAAGAAGAGGCGACGGATCTGAACGTGCTATTCTTGAATTAGTATAAGAAAAAATACTTAAATTTAAGTATATATAACTTCTAGCATCTTTGAGAGATTGAAGGTGCTTTTTTTTTGCAAAATTCTATTATTAAGCTTTTTAAACCTTGTAAAATGTGATTAAAATATGATAAAATTTTAACTAAGTATAGGTGCTTTATTGATTAATCCATATTAAAAGATATAGTTAATATAACAAGTTTAAGGTAGGAAGAGATGGCAGGCAAAAATAATTTTACTCAGGATAAGAACTTTTTTATACTAAATGCAATGGACGATTGGGTTAGGATAGTCGATAAAGATGGTAAGACTATCTTTATTAACGATGCCTTCGAAAAGGAAAGTCAAAAATCTACCGAGCTTTTCAATTATATTGAGGAAAACTCAGCTATCATTCTTCCTACTAGAAACAAAGATATGAAAAATACAACTATGATAGAAGAAAGACTCATTGATGAGAGGTATTTTTCTATAAAAACTTCTCCAATCTACAATGGTGATGAGTTTTTAGGGATTGTAGAAGTCTACAGAGATATAACTAGGGAAAGCCTTATGAAAATTGAGCTTTTCAATACTAATAGGGCTATGCTCGATGATGTCAGGTTTGTAAAGAAGATCCAATCCAATATCCTACCAAAAAATAAAAGCTACGGGAAAATTAGTCTAAAGAGTATATACCTAGCAAGCGATGACTTGTCAGGAGATTTCTTTGATGTTATTAGGATAGATGATGACAAATACGCCCTATATATAGCTGATATCATGGGTCACGGAGTAAAGGCATCTATCATGACTATGTTTATAAAAGTAACCATGGGAGCAATCCTCGACAAACATCCGGATTATTCCCCATCAGAGATACTTTTTAAACTAAGAGATAACTTCCAAGCTCTAGGCATGGAGTCATCTCAGTATCTCACAGCCTGGCTTGGTATATTTGACTTTGCTGATGATTCCCTGACCTTTTCCAATGCTGGGCACAATTGTCCGCCCCTTCTTTATTCAATAAGAGAAGATAAGGTAGATTATCTTCTAGCAAGCGGAAGGATGATATCAAATATCATAGAACCAGACAATTATGATGAAAAGAAGGTTAAGCTTACAAGTGGTGATAGGCTCTTGTTATTTTCAGATGGAGCCATAGAGGCTAAAAATGAGTCTAGGAAAGAGTACGGCCTTGAAAGGCTAAAGGAGATATTTACAAATTATCACGACTTAGACTTAACCTATGAGGATATAAAAATGTTTACATGGGGCAAGCAAGAGGACGATATAAGTCTTGTCCAAGTGGAATATAAGGAGATATAATGACTAAACTAAATTCATACATTGACCACACAAACCTAAAGCCAGAGGCACAATTAGATGATATCAAAAAACTAGTTGATGAGGCTGTCGAAAATGACTTTTATAGTGTTTGTGTAAATGGGACTTATGTAAAAGATATAAAAGAATACAACAAAGATGTTAAAATCGCTGTTGTTGTAGGATTTCCTCTAGGAGCAATGGCAACAAAAACCAAAGCCTTTGAGGCAAAATGCGCCATAGAAGATGGAGCTAGCGAAATAGATATGGTAATAGCCATAGGTAGACTAAAAGATAAGGACTACAACTATGTGCTAGACGATATAAAAGCTGTAAAAGAAGCAATTGGTGATAAGACTCTAAAGGTTATTATAGAAACCTGTCTATTAACAGATGAAGAAAAAATTAAGGCTTGTGAGCTTTCCGAAAAAGCAGGAGCAGACTTTGTCAAGACTTCAACAGGATTTTCTACTGGTGGAGCAAGTGTAGCAGATGTTGCTCTTATGAAAAAAACAGTTGGAGATAAACTAAAAGTAAAAGCAAGCGGCGGCATCCACACAAGAGATGAAGCTCTATCCTTAGTAGAAGCAGGAGCTGATAGAATTGGTGCAAGCAAATCTATAGAAATTTGTAAGGAGTAAGTATGGCAAATGAAGTCATGATGCAGTCTTTCGAGTGGGACACAGACGGCTCGGGAGATTTTTATAATAAATTAAAAGAAAACGCCAAAAGCCTCAAGGAAAATGGAATAGATGCACTTTGGCTACCACCAATGACTAAGGGTGGATCTGACATGGACGTTGGCTACGGCGTGTATGACCTTTGGGATTTAGGAGAATTTGATCAAAAAGGAACCATAAGGACAAAATATGGTACCAAAGAAGAACTATTAGCTGCCATAAAAGCCTTGCAAGAAGCAGGAATCAAGTGCTACGCTGACGTAGTCCTAAACCACAAGGGTAACGCTGATTTCAAAGAAGAATTTAAGGCAGTAATGGTAGATCAAAACAATAGGAGCCATGATGTATCAGATGTGATGGATATAGAAGCATGGACAGGCTTTAACTTCGAGGGAAGAAATAAAAAGTACTCCGATATGGACTGGCACTACTATCATTTTACAGGTGTTGATTATGACGTAAAATCTGATACTTCAGCCATCTTTAGAGTTGTCGGCGATGGTAAATATTGGGATGAGGATGTATCAGGAGAAAAGGGTAACTTTGACTACCTTATGAACTGCGATATCGACCACGATCACCCAGAAGTAAGAGAAGAAATCTTTAAGTGGGCAGATTGGTTTATAGATGAAACTGGAGTAGATGGCTTTAGATATGACGCCCTCAAACACATATCATCAAACTTTATCCACGATCTGTCAGACCACATCATAAACGACAATGGAGAAGAAAACTTCTATCTTTTTGGAGAATTTTGGCAATATAACAAGGAAGAAATCGCCAAATACCTAGAAACTACCGACTATAATGTAGACTTATTCGACGTTCCCCTACATTTTCATATGCAAGAAGCAAGCAAATCTATGGGGAATTATGACATGAGAAAGATATTTGACAATACAATTGTGGCAGATTTCCCAGAACAAGCTGTAACATTTGTAGACAATCACGACAGCCAACCTGGTCAATCACTAGACTCTTGGGTTGAAGACTGGTTTAAAGAAATCGCCTATGCTATGATTTTATTTAGAAAAGACGGCTATCCTTGCATATTTGCAGGAGATTATTATGGATTAATAGGAAATGTCAAGACAGACCCTAAAAAAGATCTTCTAAATAAAATGATGAAAGTTAGAAAAGATCACAACTACGGAGAAGAGGACAAATACTTTGACGATCCAGCTGTTATAGGCTGGGTTAGAAGAGGAGATGAAGACCACTCACCACTTGCAGTTTTGATATCTATAAAAGATATGGCAGAAAAACAAATGTTTGTCGGAGAAAACGAAGCTGGAAAGACTTATGTCGACCTTTCAGGTAAAAATGAAGATGTAGTTATAGACGAAAATGGAAACGGACTATTTACAGTAGGCCCTGGTTCTGTAACATATTGGGCAGCTAAATAAAATGAAATATTACGCAGTAAAAAGAGGCAGAAATCCCGGGATATATACATCTTGGGATTCTTGTCTTAGAGAAGTAAAGGGCTTTTCAAACGCAAGCTACAAGTCCTTCAAGAAAAAAGAAGATGCCCTAGCTTTCCTAGAGGAAGATGCTAAAGAGGTCACAGTAGATGACGATACCATAATCGCCTATGTAGACGGCTCATACAACCTAAACGAGAAAATATACGGAGCAGGCGCAGTCTACATAACAAAAGATGGAGAAGAAGAACTTTGTGAAACTTTCACTGACAATTTCTATAAACATAGAAATGTTGCAGGTGAGGTAAAGGCTAGTGAACTTGCCATAAAAAAAGCCTTAGATGAGAAGGCAAAAAAGATTGTGATTTATCATGACTATCAAGGAATTTCCTCATGGGCAAATGACGAATGGAAGGCGAATAACGATCTTACCAAATCCTACAAGGATTTTATAAAAAAAGCCAGAAAAAATCTTGAGATAGGTTTTGTAAAGGTCAAGGGCCATTCCAATGACAAGTACAATGACTGGGCAGATAGACTTGCCAAAAAAGGAGCGCAAGTTGAAACTAAGTAATTTGTAAGTAAAATATATTTAGGAAATGAAGTTCTTCCCAAAATTTATATTTTAAACCGCTATAAGCTAATGACTTCTGCACTTGCAGGGGTTGTTGGCTTTTTTTATGTTAAGGAGGGTTTATGTTAGTTAATGTAGGAATGATACTTGTATCAGGCCTTGTTGGAGGCAAAATATTTGAAAAAATAAGACTTGCCCCAATAATTGGCATGCTTTTGGCAGGGATTATTATAAGTCCCAATCTCTTAGGACTTGTTAGAGGAGATATAACAAACTTATCAAAAGATCTAAGACAGATTGCCCTAGTCGTAATACTTACTAGAGCAGGTCTTTCTCTATCATTTGAAAAGCTTAGGGAAGTTGGTATATCAGCAGTTCTTATGACCTTTGTACCTGCAAGTATAGAAATTATAGCCATCACTTTTTTTGCAGTAAAGATTTTTAACCTAGATATCCTAGATGCAGCAATCCTCGGATCTGTCCTTGCGGCAGTATCGCCTGCCATAGTTGTTCCTAGAATGATAAGGTTAATTGAAGAAGGCTACGGCAAGGATAAGAAAATCCCGGAATTAATACTCGCTGGAGCATCCATTGATGATGTCTACACCATAGTTTTCTTTACAGTCTTTCTAAACCTAAAGCTAGGAGGAGATTTCTCTTGGGTCAACTTTGTAAATATCCCAATATCTATAGGTACAGGCATACTTTTTGGCGTACTTTTAGGACATGTTTTAAATATAGTGTATAGAAAAATAAACTTAACGAGTGTTTATCAGGCAATTATCCTAATATCAATATCATTTTTTATAGTTAGTTTCGAAGATGCAATAAACAACTACCTAGCATTTTCGGGCCTTGTTTCAATCATATCCATGGCTATGACTATCAAAAAACTAAACCCAGACCTTAGCGTGAACCTTCTTAAAGTATATGGCAGTTTGTGGGAGATATTTGAAATATTCCTCTTTGTCCTAGTAGGAATAACAGTTGACCTATCTGTAATAGGCAAGGAATTTATTCCGGCTATGGCACTGGTAACTATAGGACTTATCTTTAGAATGTTTGGAGTATATACTAGCTTGATTCCATCAAAGCTAGATAAAAAAGAAAAGCTCTTTACAGGTTTTGCCTACCTTCCCAAGGCGACTGTTCAAGCAGCGATTGGGCCAGTTTGCCTATCCTACGGCCTAGCATCTGGCAAATTAATCCTTGCAATCTCTGTTATAGCTATAATTTATACAGCACCCCTTGGAGCAATCCTTACAGATAAGACCTACAAGAGGCTATTGACTAGACCATAAGCTAGACTTTAATTTATCTTAGATATTTCTTTGTGATATAATATTAGAAAAGCTAAGGAGTTTATATGGATTTTTCACCAATACCAGTTTCAGATAAGAAATTTTTAAATTATATATTTATAGGCATAGTTGTAGGAGATAAGCCTGTAACAGCCATGTTTGACACAAGGGGAAATACCCTTATTCCTCAAAGTTTGGCAGATAATCTAGATCTAACATACATTGACAAAGAGCCAATTGACGAAGTTAGAGGCTTTAGAAGAGCGAAACTTAAAAATATGGCAATCGGAGGACTAAAGCTAGAAGGAGTGCCAGTTGTAGTTTGTAAAGATAGTGTAATTGATCTAGGAGAAGATCAATTCGGAAACAAATTTCCAGCAGATATGATCCTAGGTTGGAATATCATAAGCCAATTTGTCTTTAGAGGAGACCTCAGAAAGGGACAAATCGAAGTCCAAACCTCTGATTTTAAAAAATCAAAGAGAAAAGGAAAAGATAACACTCCTGTCTTTAAGATAATTTTTGAAGGAAGAGTCTACAAGTCAGCTATAGACACATCTAGACCACTGACAATAATTTCAGAATATATTTACGAAAAAATTAAAATAGAAAATAAAGATATCAAACAAACTATAGATATGCTTGATATAGACCATGATGATGTCATGTATGAAACAAAGTTTTCCTTCAAGATAGACGACAATATTGTAAATATCCCTACTACCCAAGTTGAAAAAGACCTAAATGATAAGGATATCCAAGTCGTATTTGGAGCAGACCTATTAAGAAATACATCTTGGGCTATGTATAATCCTATGGGATATATCAGAGCCAAAAACTAACTCTTATATAAGGAAGGAAACTGATTTTAATTAAAGGAAGAAGGATATCACTTCTTCTTTTTTTATTCCTTAAACCTTATTTCAAATTATTAAAATAACATGCTAAATCCTTGTATCTTCCCCCAAAAACGTATAGAATTATAGTAGGAATATAAGTGAAAGTAGGCTTATTTTTAAATTATCAACCTAATATTTATATTAGCAAACTAATAAGTCTGTCCAATGAAAATGTTTTATTAGATTATTATACATAAATGATGAAAGAGGTTATCATGAATAGAAGATTGAGAGATTTTATAGTGAAGTTATTCTCTTTAGTTCTTGCCATAATTATGTGTATACCAACCAATGTATACGCTCTCGGCATAGATGAAACAGAAGAAGAATATCCAACTATAATGACAGAAGATGACAATACTATTGATAGCGAAGAAAATCCTATCATTGAAGAGGAGAAGGCTTATCCAAAGCTAGAAACTGAGGCGAGCTTAAACGAGGCAAATGACGCTATAATCTATAAAGTTAAGCTAACAGGATTATCTAAGGAAAATGAAACATGCCTAAGCCTTGGACTAAACAAGAACCAAGATCTAAAATCACTTGCCATAAGAGAAGTAAAAGATCTAGACACAGGTGATAGCATAGATTTTGAAGAAGAAAAAGACGAAGATAGAAAAGACCTTGTTAGCCTATCAGTAAATACAATAGACACATCAAATCTTGAATACACAATAGAAGCTAAGATTGACAAGGACAAGATAGACGATAAGAAGTTCTACTCAATGGATATCTCTGTAGATAATGGAGAAGAAAATATCTTCCTTCAAAGAACATCTCACAAGTTCATAGAAGAAGAATCTAAGGAAGATCCAGAAGTAAAAGAATTAGTCCTAAGTAAGGTCAAAGCCAGTGCAGATGATCTAAAGAAAATTTCAATAAAGAAAAACGAAGAAGATAACAAGGATTATATCACATACTCTGACTATATAATATCCAAGGAAAAATCTTCTGACCCTGATGACTCAAATAGAGAAATCACTTATAACATTTCTATAGACAAAAACCAAGACCCATCTACAGGTGAGCTTGGCCTAGAGTATTATAAGGCAGAAGATAAAGGATTCATCCTTCAAAAGGAACTATCAACCAAGATTCCTTACCAAGAAGAAACAAAGATTGACCTTCCAGCAGGATATCTATTAAAGATAACCTACACCAACCAAGTAGATCCTAAAAACACAAAAGCAAAATCTTACTCTGTAAACAATAGAGAGCTAAAGAACCCACACTTTGTAAAAGAAGAAAATAAATCTACTAAGGAAGATGACTCTCTCCCTGAAGAAAATAAAGAAGAAAAAAATAAAACTTCAGAAGATAAAAAAACTACAGAAAAAATTGATGAAGAACAATTAAAAGACAAAAAAGATGTAGCTGACAAATCTTCAAAGGAAAACAAAGAAGAAAATAAAAAAGAAGAAAAACAATCCCAAGAAAAATCTGAAGAAAAAACTAAAGAAGAAAAAAATCCTTCTGATAAAAAAGCAGAAGGCACCAAAACCCCTGCAGAAGAAAAAACAAATAAAAATGGACTAAGTGAGAGCCAAAGCAAAAAGGCTGTAGCAGATTTCGAAGAAGAGCTAGACAAACAAACTAAAGAATCTTCTAAAAAACAAGAATCATCAGGAGTTTTAAATACAATCAAAAATGTATTTGGCCTATCTGATTTTCAAAAGGCAGACAGAAAACTAAAAGCTGCCCTAAAAGATGAAAATAATGGTTTAGTAGAAATTCAAAATCTTCTAACCAATCTAGGAAATGAATACAACCTTTCAAAATCTGATCAAGCGAGGCTATTGGCAGATAATGAAGATGCCATAAAAGCTCTTATAGAAAAAGATGCTAGCATAAACTTTGACCCAAGCGAACTTTTTGCTAGAGCAAAAGAAACTACTAATTCAAACCTAGAAGATAAAAAGTTCACCATAAGAACTCGTTTTGATACCTTTACTAGACAAGGACCTATCAAGGTTGGTCAATATTTTGAAATTAAACTTGATGATAAATTAATGGTGAAAAATCCATCTAGCCTAGAAGATATTATCTACAAGGGAAATGTAATAGCAAGCCCAAGCTATGACGAAACTACAAATACTATTAGATACAAAGTAGTAAGAGAATTTAACGAAGATATTAATCTATTATTAAATATAGATGTTGACTATAACACAGCAAACATTACAGCGGGAGAAAACTTTACTGTTGTAAATAGTATCTCAGGTCTAGGAGTTACAAATCCAAAATCGCTACCAGCAGAAAAAATTGATAAAAACGGCAATCCAGCTGGAACTATAGTAGAAAAAGGTAGAGACGATGTAGTCCAAGTAATCGATGAAGATGGCGGAGACTACAAGGTAAATATGGATGCCTATGGAACCCCTCAGGTAAAAGATGGGCAAATGCAAGGGGTAAATTGGAATGTTAGAATTAGCTCAACTACAGACCTAAAAGCTTTAGGCTTTAAACTAAACTTAACCACAGTCAAAGGATCTGGTCTTGGAGAAATCCAAGATTTAAAGTTAAACGGCAAACCTATAGATTTAGATGACCAACTCCAAGATGAGCTTGGAATAGTAGATTCAAAACACCACGACCTAAGTCAAAATGGTCAAGACTTAGTTTATAGCTTCTATGCTCCAATAACAGACAAACAATCATCTTATATGCTTGATATATCTGTTCTCTTAAAAGCTAAAAGAAAAACTGGGGCAGTAAGACTTATCCAAAAAGAAGGCTACTCTCAAGAAAAAATTGAGAAAGAAACCCCAAACCGTGTTGGAATAAATAACAGATCTACAATTTTAGGAGAGTTCTCATCAGAAACCACTGCGAAGTGGACAATAACTGATGGAGTTTCAAGTGGGGATACTAATAGTGGCCTTCCATTAGAAAGTAGAAATCTAACAGGAGGCCAAACTATAAGATCTGGAAAGAGAGCTGTCTACGGCCTAGATGAAGATGGAAGGATGGTTGTAAAAGAGCAAAAAAATTCTATAAACTCTCTTCCTGCTGAAGAAACCGACCCTCAAGGATCGCAACCAGTAGGAAATATTGCTGTTTACGAAATTGATACAAACCTTGACAATGATTTAGGTAAGGCCAATATTTCCGGAGTAGAAATATCTAAGGGAACTGACCTTGTTATCGACCAACACTGGAACCTACCAGAAAACTATAACAAGATGCCAGCTCAAGATATAGAAATAAAAGATAAGGATGGAAAGGTTCTTGGAAAAACTCATGTAGATGAGCAAGAAGGAAAAACTAGACTAATAAGAGTTCCTGATGTCAAAAGCTGGACCATAGATGAAAATGGCAAGGCAAGGCCCATACCTTATGATGTAGTCCAAACTTTCCCAAAAGGACCTGTTAATATAGGTGGAAAATCCTACAACTACAATGAAAACACCAGCTACTACAACTATGATCAAAAAAACCACTATATCCTAAACTCACTTATTGAAATAGATAATAAAAAACCTGCTAGTTTCAAACTAGTAAAGGTAGATAGTGAAACTGGAGAAAGGCTAGAAGGAGCACATTTCGACCTGCTAGGATCAGGAGTAGAAGTAGTAACAGATGAAAATGGAGAGGCTAACTTTACAAACATCTATCCAGGTAGCTATAAGCTAAATGAAACAAAAGCTCCAAATGGCTACAAACTTAACTCTGATATAACAAATATCGACATATCAGATGATGGAGAGATAAGAGTATCTGGATCTGATGCCCAATACACTTTAGGCTCGGGTAAAACAGAAACAATAGCTGATGATTCATATCCAGACTATATGAATGCTATGCATTACGGAAGAGTCAACTCTGAAGGTAAGCTTGAATTTTATATCTACCTAAAGGCCCTAGACCAAAGATATGGAGGACAGACTGATAGAGATACAAGACTTAACCTAAACATTCCTGGAGTAGAAATATCCGATGTAGCTGTCTATGATGTAGGTAACAATCAAAGACCAACCATACGATCTGCAATGGAAAATCAAAATGTAGATGAATATATTAGAAACCTTGGTCCAAACGTCCTAAACTCAAATCATTCATACAAAATAACTGGACAAGCAAATGTTACTGATTCTTATACAGGAAAAACAGGCTATCAAATCAAATTCCCTAAAGAAAGATTTGGTAACTACTGGGGATTCTTGGTAAAAGTAACAGCAGAGATGGGAGACGATAGCTCAAAGTCTGTCTCCTACGATTGGCTTACAGAAAAAGACACCCAATATAATGGTAAAATTAGACAGATATTTAATGTTAACAGGAACAAAGAAGAATCTGGCATCCCTACCATAACTGTTTCTAACACTCCTTTTGTTAAAAAACCAATAGAAGTGTTTAAATTTGCAGATACTACAACAAAAGAAGGAAAAAGAAAAAGGCTTGATGGGGCAGAATTTGTCCTAAAAGATAGCCAAGGAAATATTCTAGCAAACAAGATAACAGATGAAAATGGTAAGGCAGACTTTGGTCTTTACCCAGAAGGTAAGTACACCATAGAAGAGGTTCAAGCTCCAGATGGCTATGAGAAAAACGGGGTTTACTTTGAGGTAACTGTCAACAAAGACCAAGAAGTAACCTACAAGGCTCACTTTGAAAACTCTTTAGCTACCCCTCAACCAGGCCAAGACTATTTCATAGAAAAAGGAGAAGAGATTGGATCTACATCTAAGGATATAGTAGAAAGTGTAGTTAAACAATCCCTTGGCTACAACGAAGGGCAGTCCTACAGCCGTGGTGAAAGACCAAATGTTTGGGAGGCTTACAGGTATGAGTCTTTAAAATACCACTTGGAACTAAGCCTAAAAAGCTCACAGCCAGGCGAAAGATTTGAAATCCAATTTGACAGAAACCTTGACTTTACCCAATACTTTAGTGAGTTTCCTAAACTTAAAATAGATGGGGTAGAAGTAGCAGACCCTTATTTCGACTACAACACCAACCTTTTAACCTATGTATTTAACGAAAAATCTAAGGGAGGACCTACCACAGCTAAAGTTGACCTTGTCGGAATGATACCAAGTAAGTACTATGCTAAGTCTAATGGATCCTATCCTTTTACTATAACAGTTGAACCAGGAAAAAATGTAGGAGGAGATCAAACCATAAATAAAAGCATAGAGGCCTTCTACGACGGCTACGACTCAGGCCACGACCAACCAGTTCAATCCTACTATTTTAGGGAAGTTTATGAAAAAGATGGCGACTACTATGTAGATGTAATATCCTACTACAACGTATTAGGTGATAGAAATCCATTCATTAGGGTTCCACAAAAAACCTTAACCTATAACTGGCTAACAACCCGTTTCCAAGGTGGAAATATTGCTAATTGGGTAGGAACAGGGCAAGATCCCTTATACAAATTAGATGATGTTAAGATCTACCGTACCGATCCAAAGGTAAGGTCTTATCAAGACAATCTTACAAATGAGAATATGCCTATATCAATGGGGGTTAGACCAGAACAAGACCCAAGTGTTTACCAAAAAGTTTTCTCCTCATCAATCAACCCTGAGGGAACTGAGACAATTTCTCAAAATGGAATCACCCTAACCTATGACAAAAACCAGATAAATCCAAATGGAAAGCTTTTGGATAATAAAATCCACCCTCTAACAATAAAGATGCCTAGAATAACAAATGGAGAGGGTTATGTAATCGAACAAAGGTTCAAGATAACAGATATAGATGCCTTTGACAACTCTTGGAGAGCCTTTGCTATGAGTAACGGTAACCTAAAATCTGTCTTTGCAAGTGGGGCAAATAAAAACAAAGCCAGTGGTGACCAAACAAGCTCAGAAGCACCTAAATACTACAAGGAAGATGTAGGCTTAATAAATAGAGAATATACTCCTGGTAAATTCTCAATCATCAAGAAAAATGAAGATGATAGGAGCAAGACTCTTAAGGGAGCCACCTTCGAGCTAACAGACTCAGAGGGCAGGAAAACCTACAGAATATCTGGAGAAGATGGCAGATTGACCTTTACTAATCTCGCACCAGATAAGTATACCCTAAAAGAAACCAGGGCACCTAAAGATTTCATCAAGTCTAACAAACAATGGGAAGTTACAGTTTATTCTGACGGAAATGTTAGAATAAGTGAACTTGGTATATCATCAAACCAAAGCTACTTTGGCAATGAAATTGAAATCGAAGTAACCAACAAGCCTCAAGGTGAAGAATTCCGAATTTACAAAAAAGATAAGGAAGGAACCCCTCTAAGTGGAGCAATCTTTAAGGCAACCAAGCAAGGTGGCGATTCTAAAGTAGTAGAGTCCACATCTGATGAAAATGGTGTAGTTAAATTTGATGACTTAGACCAAGGTACCTATATAATAGAAGAAACTAAGGCTCCAGAAGGTTATAAAAAAAACAATAAAAAATGGGTTCTAGTTATAGATGAAAATGGCAGCAAGGTCTATAACTATAGAGAAAGCTCAGAATCTACAATAAACTCAATTATTGAAAAACCAGGAGTTAACTGGGTAGACGTTGCCAACAGAGACCTATCAGGCTGGAATTTATATGACAACAGACGTACAGGATGGGCAGGCAACTATCCACAACCTTATAAGTTGGGTACAAGGATAGTAGCTATAAATAGAAGTGAAAAATACTTCATCCAAAGATTTGTGATAAACCCAGAGGCTATGAATATTGATAAAACTACAGCCACAATCCACAGGGAAAAACCAGAATATCCAAATATGGATTGGTATAAGGGAGATGAAACCTACCAAGTCTTTGAGTTAAATAAACCAGTAACTGAAAATAATATATCATCCCTAAGACTTGCTGAATATGGAGCAAAAGATATAACAAGCACAGTAGGAGAAGATACTGACACCAGCTTCTATGGTCAACCACCAAGACTAAAACTAAATCTACCAGCTACTAATAAACCTCTAGTAGTTGATATCAAAGTTCCTTACAAGTCAGAATATGGTGGAGTTGGTCTAGGTATGGACTGGACACAAAACAATACAACCTACTGGAAGTCCGACTTCTACGAAAGAGCTGATATTATAAAAGAAGCCTCACAAGCTCTACCAACAAATAACCAAATCACAGGTTCCTATATATCAGACGACTCACTTGATGTAGAAAACGAGGCCAAGACCTATGGTTTCAAGATCAAAAAAGTTCAAGAAACTAATGAAAACAAAACCATAGAAGGAGCAACCTTCAAACTAACAGGCCCTGGTACAAGCACTACTGAAAAGCTTATGACAACAGGAAAAGGCGGAACAATTTCCTTCGACAACCTAAAACCAGGTATCTATAAGTTAGAAGAAGAAAACCCAGCTCCAGGTTATGAAAAGACAGACGCAAGTTGGACTATAACAGTAACCAGAGATGGAAAAGTATATTATAGATTGGATGAAAAGGATCAAGTAAACAAAGAAACAATTGTCGAAACACCTATAACAAGACAAGCTAGAAGTGAAGACCTTGTTCTAGCAAGATTATTTATGGCAAAAGAAAGCTATAAGCCACAACCAATTAATCTTTTGGAGCTTGCTCCTCAAAGAACCAATCTAGCAAATCCTCTAATGGCAGTTGCTCAAAGTCCTTGGGAAATTGTAGATGGAAATAGCAAAACTCAACCAACTACAAGACAAGATACATCAAAATCAGACTATGGCCAACTAATCGAAACAAAGATAATTGAAATAGATAAGGCTAACAATAGGTACAAGCAAGTATTTATTTATAGACCAGATGGAACTGTTAAACGTAACCGTAATATCAAATTCCACAGGGCTTATGATAGTTACGGCATATCAACAAACGAAGTAACAACTAGAGTCTATCAAGTACCAAATGGTACAAGTTTACAAAACATTAACGAAAGCTCTGACATAGACAAGATAGATGGAAAAACAGATATTTCATCTAATGTCAGATTTACCCAAGAAAGTCCAAATAAAATTCAAACTGATAGTATAACCACTAAATATCCAGGAACTATCCTAATAGAAGTTGAAACTAACTATAGAGAAAACCAACCTATAGGTCTAGGTTCAAACTACAATTCTAATAAATCAGTGACTTGGGGTAACCAAACTTGGATGGAGAAATCTTACGCCAACGAAGCAAGTGTTCCAGTTGTAAAATCAACTGTGTACCACAAGATTAGCTTTGAAGCAAATGGTGGCGCATGGAAAATGGATCCTGTAGAAGTAGAAGATAATACTACCTACACCCTACCAGGTTCATCCTTTATCCCACCAACTGGCAAGGAATTTGATGGATGGCTAGTAAATGGTCAAAAGAAAAATCCAGGAGATAGAATTACTGTAACAAGTGATCTAACTCTAACAGCCCAATGGAAAGACCCACAAGCAACAATTAGCTTTGAGGCAAATGGTGGTCAGTGGCATATGAATCCGGTCAAGGTAGATAAAGGATCTCAATATACTCTACCAGGTTCATCCTTCATCCCACCAACTGGCAAAGAATTTGACGGATGGCTAGTAAATGGTCAAAAGAAAAATCCAGGAGACAGAATTACTGTAACAGGTGATCTAACTCTAACAGCCCAATGGAAAGACCCAGCACCTACTGAAGTTACTATTAACTTTAGCCCAGGAGATGGCTCTGGACAAATGGCAAGTCAAACTATAAAACCTGGTAACTTTACCCTACCAAACCCAACATTTACTCCTCCAGAAGGTAAGGAATTTGCTGGCTGGTTAGTAGATGACCAAGTTATAAAGCCAAATACTGAAATTAATGTAACAAAGGATCTAACCATAACTGCTCAATGGAAGGAACCGGCTACCTACAATGTATTAGTATCTTCAGATATTAAAAATGGAACAATTAGTGTAAACCCTAGCCAAGCAAGGGCAGGTGAGCCTGTAAGCTTTACTATAAAACCAGATGAAGGCTATAAGTTAGGAAAGATAGACGTTAAAGATTCAAATGGCGATCCTTTAGAGGTAAGCAAAGATGAAGGAATCTATACCTTCACCATGCCAAGCTCTGATGTAACAATATCTGCAAACTTCTTGGATGAGTTAACTCCTCAAGATGAAGATAAACTTATAAAAGAGGGTGACTTTGCCCTAATATCCAACAAGCAAACTGGTCTTGACCTTAAAATCTACAAGAAAGATACGGATAGAAGGTCTGTTAAGGGAGGGGAATTTACCCTAAAGAAAACAACTGACGATACCTACGAAAAAATAGACCCAAGCTTTAAAGCTTTAACTGCTACGGCAGTAGATGAAGGTAGGCTAGTCTTTAATAACGATGAGGGAAAAACTCTAAACCTAAAACCTGGATACTACATCCTTGAAGAAAAATCAGCCCCATCAGGTTATGTAAAGGCAAGAGCTCCTTGGAAAATTCACGTATATGAAGAAAATGGTCAGCTTAAGGCAGACTACCTAGGTCCAGAAGATACTCAATTTTCTTATATAACATCTGACAAGGCCCTAGATAAGACTGGTGGATCGGTCTTAAAGACTGCCTCAAATGGGATAAAATATGCGGCCCGTATGACCTATATAAACACAGAATCAAAGACCTATATTCAAAGAATCTACCTCGACACCAGAAACTACAATGGAAGTGATAAGGTAAATGTCCAAATCACTCCAAAAGTTAAGAGAAAGGAAATAGATAGCCCAGGCGAAACTCCAAAAACAATCGAAGAAGGAGTGAAAACCGCCTATAGGTCAACCTACAAATTATCTGGTATAGGAGGAGATCCTACAGCTAGTGAGCTTAATAACATCTTTAGAAACTACAATATATCTAGGGATAATGTATCTGTAGTAAATACAGCTAGGTGGAGACCATTTGACTGGGGCTTTGACGAAGACCAACTAAATCTAGACAAGGGTGTCTACTATATAGATGTTGAAGGATTCTACGACGATAATATTACCGAAGAAGATATCGGAAAAATTGAAATGAACTTAGACTTCTATGATGGAGAAAGATCTTTCCAGCAAGCAACTGGCAGAAACGAATCTGGAAATATTATTTACTCTAAGGAAAATGGAGGATCCTACCAAGAAGGTAACGAACAAATAGGATATGGACGAGATACAGCCGAAGGACAAGCCCAAGATGGCAAATACCCTAACTGGCTATCTAAAAAAGGTGGTCGTATCTACCCAGGACTAAAAAATCCATCAGCTAGAGTAACCACAAGTATAGGTATCAGGTCCTTATATTCTTCAGGATATAAGAGGGAAATTCCATCAACTGGAATGGAAATTATAAATGAAGAAGAAAGTTACAATATCACTTTCTCTAAACACGGACGTCTAAATGAAAATGAAGATATAAATGGTGAGGATGTAACAAAAAGAAGGCTTGAAGGAGCAGTCTTTAGCCTCCAACAACAAATAGGATCAACTTTTGTAGATCTTCCTGACTCCTATATATCTTCTGCCTTTAATGGTTACTTTGGTTTTAGAAACTTAAAACCAGGTAGGTATAGGCTAGTGGAGACCAAGGCACCAGAAGGTTATAAGCCGATAGACGGCCCACTACTTTATTTCACAGTTGAAACTATAAAGACCAACTCTGGAGAGATGGTGGATCCTGAAACAGGAAATATTGTTGATATTAAAGATATTAAAGTCAACTTTAACAATAATCCAACCACCCTATCAGAACTTTATATGGAAGATCCATCTGATAAGGATAAATTAGTACAAATTAAAAATGTTGATTCAAGTAAAATCAACCTAGATACTCAAATCTACCAAACACAAGACAAAACTGATGGTAAAGCCCTAAAAGACTTATCCATAGTAGGGACAAACACTGATGAAGATGGAAAGTTAAAAGAATATCCTATAAGCCAAAGTCAAATTATCCCTAAGTCTAGCGGATATATTTCTCTAGAATATGACAAGACAAATAAGGTATTCCAATATGTTCCAGAAAAATCATCTTCAGAAAAAGATGGTAAGCTAGTTGACTTTGTAACAAGTGCTACTGCCAAGAACATGGGTAAGATCATCAACGAAAAACCTGACAGGGGAAGCCTAGAGCTTAAAAAAGTTGATGATAATGGAAAATCATTATCTGGAGCTGAATTTAAGCTAACAGATATTACTACTGGAAAAACTATAGGATTAGACGGTAAGGCCCAAGATAATAAAGCCTCACTTACTGTAGGAAATGATGGTATCCTTAAGGTAGAAAACCTAGAGATAGGTAGCTACAGACTTGTAGAAACCAAGTCACCAGAAGGACACATCAACACCGACCAAGAGTGGAACTTCACCATAGGTGGCAAGGGTCTTGACCCTTACTTTGAAGATAGCTTCAAAAAGACTAGAGATATAAGCAAGTATATAACTTTAGCCGATTCTAAATTGGATGTCCTATCATCAGATAAGACTGATATTATTTATCCAAATGCCAACCAAAGCTTAGTATTTAGAAATAAATTTAAGTTAAGTGATATCAAAATCAACCCTGGTGACTTCTTTACAGTAAAGCTAAGCGAAAACCTCGACCTAAATGGAGTCTTGGAAGAAGACCCATCAGGCCTAGATATAGTAGCAACAGGTGTAGGAACTATAGCCAAGGGTGAGTATAATGAAGAAAATCATACCATCACCTACACCTTTACCAACTACGCCAAGACCTACGATTTTAAAGAATTTAAAAAGTCCCTTAGAGCCTTTATCAATAGAAAGACTATTAAAGAAAATTCAAATGCCGTAAGTGTTGGTCTAGGTATAGAAGGTCAAAGTCTTGTTAACAATAATATAGAAGTATCTTATGATCTTAAGACTTCTAGGGCAGAGGATGAAACTAATAGTTTAAGCCTTGATTCAGGCATTGCTAGTTTTAGCCCAAGCACAGGAGAATTTGTCCATTACTACTATATTAATAGAGATGCCACCAAAGCTTCTGGACCAGTAGACTTCACCTATACTCCTGATAGAGATATTGACAACCTTAACATAAGACTCTACAAGGCAGATAAAAAGAATATGCCATCATCCTTTGATGTCGATGAGAATTCGATTGAAGACCTTGGCATAAAAGCTCAAAGAACTAAGTTAGATAAAGGATCTAGTTCAGGCTTTACCTTTGAAGAAGGAATCAATGAGCCTTACCTAGTTAAAGTTACAGGAAAACTTTCTAATTCAAATGAATCTTCCTACATTGGCTATGCCAAACTTGTAAAACCATACAAGGACAAGGAAGACCTTTATGTTGAAAGAAAAGATGAAATCTACAGCCTAAAGGATAAGGCTAGTGCAAGTAAGGAAATGACCTTTGATGCAGTAAACCCAGCGAACAAAATCGTCTATAAGAAAGTAGATACAGATGGTAGACCTCTTGAAGGTGCTAAGTTTGACCTTGAGATAAAATCCTCAGACCAGTGGATCCCTCACAAAAAAGATATAACTACAGGAGAAGATGGTCTAATTAAACTTAAGGCCCTAAAAGAAGGATCTTATAGACTAAGAGAAATAACCCCACCTACTGACTATAAATTATCTGATAAACTTAACTACTTTAGGGTAGATAAAACTGGAAAAATCTTTAGATATGAACCAGACCAGGGCGGATATAGGGCTAGTCAAAAAGAAATTCAAGAACCTGGCCTTCTACCAAACCTAGTTATAAACAAGAAAATCTACAAGATCAAGTTTAAGAAAACTGACGAAAATGGACAAACTCCATTGAAAGGAGCAGAGTTTAAGATTTGGTATAAGGAAACTAAGGGAGATACCTATGGGACAGGAAGGGTAATCCTCTATGAAAACAAGGTAACAAATAAGAAAATTGTATTAAAATCTGGTGATAATCCACCTAAAGGATTTACCCAAGTAGAAAATCAAACCCTAATTTCTGACGAGAATGGCTCAGTAGGATTTGAATTCTATGATTCTGGCTACTACGCCCTCAAGGAAATCAAAGCTCCTAGTGGATATATCAAGCCTAAGGGTTTCGTAAAAGAATTTGCGGCAATAGATGGCAAGGTAAAAGAGAAAACTAGAACTGAAACAACTATCAGGAAACTAGAGAATAGCACTGATCCCAAAGAGGTAGAATTCACATTCCATATAAACACAGATAAGAAACCTATCACCTACTATGCAAAAGAAGATAGTACAGGTGCAAAATTGTCTACTTTGAAGTTATATATGGATGATAATCGATCAATATTTAACAACTCAAATAACATTAAGGCAGAAGTTTATAAGGATGGAAAACCAATATCTTTAAATACAAAATTTTCTAAAGATTACAGGTACTTTATAATAGATCTTTATGAGGCAGTTAATGCGATGAATCAAGACTCATCAACTACTACTGCTAGTAAAGAACCTATAACATCAAGTGATACTATAACTATAAAGGTAACTGCAGCACTTGCTGATAGTATGTTCAATACAACAACTGGCAACCTAAAAGAAGGAATTAAGCTAAGTCAAACTCTAAAACTAGCCAAAGCAGACTATGGTAAGGACTTGATAGAGACAAGGATAATCCCGCTTTCATCTAAGGAAGATGGAACTACGATTGATTCTTATGAGGAAATTAAAGATAGTCAAAATCCAATACCTATCAAGAACACCAAGGCAGTTTATCCATTCACAGGATCTGCTGGAGTTTGGATTGGATTTGCTATATTAGGTGTTATCCTAATGACCTTGGCAGGAATTTATCTTGCGATGAAGGGCAAAGAAAAGAAAACTATATAAAATCTTTTGAAGAAGGAAGGAGACTTCCTTCTTTTTTTATGCTTAGAAAAACCTCGTTATTTATTAACTAATTACTATAAGAATTGTAAGTAAAAATTATAAGGAATTTTAGATTAATTGAAAATAAATATAAAAAATAATTTTCGCATATTAATAAATGTTGAAACCATGCACTTTATTAAATCTATTAAAAAATGACTTTTTAGTTTTATTGGTTTTTTGATAAATAAACCTAAAAACGCTGTTTTTTACTTGTAATAAATTTGTATATGAGTTAAAATTATATTAAGAAAGTGTACTAAGTATATTAATTTCATTTAGCTCTAAAAACTATATATGCATAAAAGCATTTTGTGCATATATATCAATTAATTTTTATAGAAATAGAGGACAATATCACGCATGGAGGAGGATTATGAAAAGGAGATTGAAAGACTTTACAGTCAAGTTATTTTCTCTAATCCTTGCTATCACAATGTGTATACCTACCAACGTATACGCCCTAGCAGATGATAGCGAAGAGGAAATGCCTACTATAATGAGGCTAGACGAAGATAGCGAAACCGACCAGACAGAAGAAACTAGCGACTCGGAGGGTATACCTACGATAAGCGAAGAAGATAGGAACAATTACGATATTTCCTATGATGCTAAGCTTAGCGATAGTTTAGATTCTATAATCTATACTATAAAGGTATCTAAGAAAGAAGAATCAATCCACGATCCAGAAAAGAAGATGACCCTTGCTCTTGCTACAAACAAGAACCAAAGCCTAAAAGACCTACATGTTGATCATGTTAGGGACTTAGAAGAAGGCGACATTGATTATTCTGTAGACAAAGAAGAAGTAGGCGACCTACATACCTTTGCAATCACAACACCTACTGTGAAAAAGGGCTTAGAATATACAATCAAAGCTCCAATAGCTAAGGATGCGATTGACACAGAAAAATTATACTCTCTGGATATGTCGGTAGATATCGGCGATGTAAACATTGACCTTAGGAGAATTTCTTACAAATTCATGGAAGAAACAAGCGAGGACAATCCGGAAGAAGTGCGCCTAGTTTTAACTAAGATCAAGGAAGCTGACGATGCTTTCCAAAAGATAGCCTACAACAAAATCGATGAAGAAGATAAGGCTGACACTCTTGTCTATACTGATTATCTAATATCAAAAGATAAACAAGATGAGGCATCTATTGGAGAGAGGAAAAACGAAGTAAGCTACAAGCTTATCCTTGATGAAAACCAAGATCCAGCTACAGCAAAGATTTCCCTTGATTACTTCAAGGCAAATGACAAGGGTTTTGTTTTACAAAAAGAATTCTCTACAGAAATCGCCTACCAAGAAGATCTTACTCTTGACGTGCCAGCAGGATATTTATTGAAACTAACCTACACCAACCAAGTAGACAAGACAAAAACTAAGGTAGAAAACTACTCTGTAAACAACAGACAAGTTAAAAACCCACGTTTTGTAAAAGCAGAAAAAGCTGAGGACGACGACGAAGACCCTGCCCCAGCAGAAAAAACAGAAGAACAACCAGTAGAAAAAGACTCTAACAAACAAACAAAAGAAGACGAGTCAAAAGATACTAATACAGACAAAAAAGAAGAAAAGAAAGAAGAACCTTCCAAGAAGGAAGAAGAAAAAGCAAAGGACTTAACTAACTTAGAAAAAGCAGATGCCGAACTAAAGAAAGCCCTAGCTGACCCTAAAAACACAATCAAAGAAATCCAAGCCCTCCTTGACTCTTTTGAAGAAAAATACAAACTTTCAAGAAAAGACCAAGAAAAGCTAATGACAGCCAACGATGCTGCTATCAAGGCTCTTGTAGAAAAAGATAGGGAAGAAAACTTTAGACCAAATAATCTTGCAGTAAGTAATAGCTTTGCGGATAAGAAATTTAGAATTACTGCTCCTATTACCTTATCTACTGTAGCAGGTCCAATTCAAACAAGCCAAAAGATAAGCCTAAAGCTTGATGAAAATCTCACAGTAAAAAGCTCTACTCAAATAGCTGACCTTAAAAACACTACAGGCTCAGTTGTTGCAAAGGGTAGCTATGATAGTGGGTCAAATTCTATTATTTACACCTTCACAGCTCCTGTTAAGGAAAATACAACCCTAAACCTTGACCAACAAGTGGACTTTAATACAGCAAAAATTGGAAATGCGACACAAGTAGAAGTTCAAAACTCACTTTCAGCACCAGGGATGACATCTAAAAACTTCCCTAAAAAAACAGTGAACATCAATGATGCCTCCCCAGTAGAAGGTGGACAGATTATCGACCAGGGTCAATCAGACCAAGTTGTATACCCTTACAAGCTATCTTGGAGGACAACTTCCCAAGGTCTAAGAGATTATCAGACTGGTGATGAAACCCAGACAACCGAAAATGGTGCCTATGTAGAATGGGATATAGAAGTAGACACCGCTCCCCTTCTAAAATCAGGAGTAAACTTCGATAACCTAAATGTAACAGTTTTTGCCCAAAGCAAACAAGGTATAACAAGCCTTGCCTTTAATGCAAACAAGGACAAAAAAGTTGTAGAGGGCACTAATGGGTACAATTATACGACCGAAAAAGATGGCCTTATAAGCCAATCCATGTCGATTGCAAAGACCCAACTAGGAGACAAACTCTACATCAAAGTCAAGGCTCCGATAGATACAGAAGATGTCTTTGACACTTATTCTATAGGTTTAAGGATTAACCCGGACAACAACTATGTCAACGACATGGTAAAAAGCTTCGAGGGTAAGTTTAATTCTCTCCCAACTGTGTTTAAATGGATGGAAGGGATAGACCAAGCCAGACAATTTGCTAACGCTCCTTTTAACCTTGTAGAGACCATGATTCCAGCAAGGATTGGTATTAGAGACAATTTCACCAACGAAAGATTCTACTATGATACAACAAGGACAATCACAGCTGACAGAGTCACAGATAAAAGAGTAGACTGGTATGCCCTAGACCTTATTAGGTTTGGCGAAACAAAAGATGATGGTCTTGAAAATCCAGCATTTACAAAAAATGATAGCGAAAGTAAAAAAGATATCAAACCAACTAAGGTCTACTACAAACCACTAAAAGAAGGTGGCTATCAAAGGACAACCTATTACGGGGATGTTACCATGGAAAATGGGGAAATCCTACCTGGTACCCTTATTTCTTATGAATACCCTAAGCAAACGGGTGGCAGGAATGACACCTATAATATGAAGGCCAATATAAAACAAAAGCCTGTTTATAGCTTGTCAGAAGAGGATCCAAATGCGGAAAGAACCGGCGGACATATAGAGCTCTACCAAGAAAAAGTTTCAAATGCAGACCTTTTAACAAACTATGTAGCCTATCTAGAAAACCCATACCCAATCATGCGTATCAACAAGAACTTCGACATGGTTCAGTGTTTTAACGATGGATTAAAAGACCCAGCCTACGAGGGTAGGGGTAAGGGAATCTTCCTAGATAAGCACGAAAATCCATCAGGTGATTATCTAATTTCGAGACTAAATGAAAAAATCTTTACTGAAAAAGAAGGTGGACACGAACTGGTTCCTTACCTAAAAGGGATAGGTACTTATGATGGGGTCAACCTAAACCCTAACAATGTAAGTCAAGGTGAAGCTATGGAAGACCTAATGAAGAGGATCTACTACTATGGTGAGGAAGTTAAGGAAGAGTACAAGGGAGAAAAGAAAGAGCAAATGCATAGGCTCATCGAAAACTCCATGTACCAAAGAGTCCTCCACCACTACACAGACGGAACCGACTTAACCAAGGACTTCTTCCCAGTCAATGATAACTACAACCAAATGGAGTGGAGACATAACCATACCCTAACAGGTCAAAAAGACTCCAAAGGCGGTGGCTATACAGGTCAATTTGATGGAAAAGATAAAACTAGAAAAACCGCAAATAACTTAAGGATGCTAAAAGATAAGGAAACAGTAATCCAAGCCAGACCTTATGTGAAAGATGAACAGCTAAAATATGCTGAAAAATTATTAGAAAAAATAATAGCATCTTATAAGACTGGGAACAAAGACTGGTCCAAGGAAAAGGCCAGCACAGTAGAGCTTGTTTTCTACTCTCACGCAGAAGACGGTAAGAAATACCAAGAGCTATTAACAGGTCGTGTGACTAAACCTATTGAGATAGATAAATATAAAGAAGACGGAGAAACTAAGCTTTCTGGTGCGACCTTCACCTTTAGTAATATCTATACAGGTGAAAGAGTAACCTGGACCTCACCTGAAAAAGGACAAACTTCTAAAAAGCTCTACCTAAGACCGGGTACTTGGAGAGTAGAAGAAACTACTCCACCTAATGGTTACGAAAAAATTGAACCTTTCAAAATTCAGGTAAAAAGATCTGAGATAAACCCAGATAATGGACCATACAAGTTTAAAAACTTCGACGAGATCCACGTCCACGACGGTTTTGAAACCAAGCTAACCTTAAAAGATGTACCAACAACATCTGATAATAAACCAATGGTTAAGGTTGAAGAAAATAAGGATGGTTTCGGAGTAACCAAGGTCAAAGTAATGGTCAAAAACCATCCAGACAACCTAGGTGAGCTAAAATTCACCAAGCAAAATAACTATATAAACCTAGACGGTGCTAAGTTCAGTCTTAGAAAAATAAAAGATGATAAAATAGCAGACGCTAAGAAAGATATAAATTCTATCGGTAAGGATGACTATGACCCATCCTACAACAAAGAATCTACTGGAAACTCTGGTGAATTTGAATTCAAACAAATCCCAGTAGGCTACTATATCCTAGAAGAGATAGAGGCTCCAAAAGGATATGATAAAAAAGGCCAAAAATACCTTCTCGAAGCCACAGAAGAAGATGTAAAAGAAGAGAACGGCCAGACAAAGAAAAAAGTAGTAATAAAATTTGTTGGTGATAAAAAACCAGAAAATACAAATGATAAAAATTGGATAATCAGAAATAAACTAAAAGAGACAGAAATCGAATTTAGAAAGATTAGAAAACAAGAAAAAGGTTATGATGGCGAAGTCGGTCTAGAAGGAGCGAAATTTAGACTAGAATCTATCTGGACTCTAGATGGTAGACCATATTATAAGGAAATGTATTCAAACTACCCTAAATATGGTGGCCAAAACCCTCAAACCACCCAACCATCTGACAAGGGATACTTCAGATTTGAAAATATCCCAGTAGGGGACTATAGGTTAACAGAAATCCAGCCACCAAACGGCTACCAAAAATATGACCACAAATGGATTTTAAAAGTTCGTGAAGATAAAGATGGTAATCTTGTCAAAACCTTCTACAAAGAAGAAAAAGATGGTAAATTAACAGAACTAAAATTAAATGAAGACGGTGACCAAGTCTACGAAATCCAAAACGAACCTAGAAAAACAACAGCCGAATTTGATAAATATATCGGTGAGCTAGAAAGAGATGACGAAGGCAAGGTCATCCTAGATAAAGACGGCAAACCAAAGGTAAAAAAAGAACTTTATGACAAGTCAAGACATAATGGTGAAGGTGATAGACCAGTAAGCTTCGACCTCTACGAAGCCGACTACTACGGTGCAATAGTTGGCGAGAAAAACCCAGACGGTTCCTATAAGCCAGTTAGAAAAAATATCACCCAAAATGATAAGGGCAAGTTTGTCCTTACCGACCTAGAATTTGGTAAGTACTATGTCCTAAGAGAAACTAACCCACCAAAGGGATACACAGCTGCCAATGATATCTTACTAAAAGTAGAGGCAGAATCCCTAGCCAGTGAAGGAAGGATGATCTTAACTGTCAGAGACCCTAACGCCAACACTATATTTGGTCAAAAGGCAGTCTTTGAAGGGGTTCTTGACTATAAGAAGGGTGAACAACTCGGTAAGTTTACCATCAAAAAGACTGGTAGGGCCATCGACTATATAGATGAAAATGGTAACTTAGTAAAAGTTAATGATGAAAACTCCATCAACGTCGGCCTAAGACGTGCCTACTTTAGACTCTATACAGCTGATAAAAACTTTAACATCAAATATAAGGATCCTAACAAGCAATTCGCTGAGGACTACATCCAAAAAGTCTCCCCAGGTAATCCAATCATTGGCTACTTGACAGAAGATCAAGCAAAAAAATTAAGCCAAGAAGATAGGGACTACCTAGGAGTAGCTAAATACGAAAACTCCTACGCACTTGATAAAGATGGTAAGAAAATAAGGATAGGAAAAGACCCTAATAAGCTACCAGACAACCAAGGTATAGTAACTTTTGATAACCTAAAACCAGGTAACTACGTCCTAGAAGAATACAGGGGACCAGCCGGTTACGAAAAAACCACAGACAAGTGGTATATCAAGGTAGACGATAATGGTAATGTTATCAAGTCAAAGACTAAGGATGCTACAAGCTTTGCCGGCTCAACTGTTTCAACAAGAAGCGCAGCCCTTAACTTACAAGCAAATAACCTAGATGTTTCACCAGAAAATCTGAGATCAAATGTCCTAAGGCAAGCAGCTAAGCCATTACCAGCAGGCCAAAGGCTAGATAGCGAAACCTACACAGTAGAAAATGATGATGCAAAAGTCACAGTCAATGCAAACTTACCACTAAGACAAAGTGTAAATGACCCAGTCTTTAAAGAATTTACTAAAACATATCAAGATATAACTGAAAACTTAGATATAACAGTAAATGCGAAACAAGTAGATAAAGCAACTGGTGAGAGAGAAATAAACTTATCAATTAGCCCAAAAGAAGTACAAGGCAAAGTTCCTACAAATGTACAAATGGTATTTATGATAGATAGAGCAAGAGATTATTCTATAGATAATAAATTTGCTGAGGGCAGAACTCTAGATAAAAATATCAACAAGATCATAACTGATATAGCAAAGAAAGCAAAGGAAAATAACACCAATATTGATGTGACTTTCATAGAATATAACAATAAAGGTAATGCCATAAAAGGTACACCAAATCAATCTTTGACAGATCTTTATGATAAAATACCAACTAGCACTTACAATATGAAAGATGCAGGTACCACTCAAGTATCTGAAACAGAGTACAAGGACTTCATTAATAAAGTGGGAATAAAATCTAGAAATACTAGTAATGATGATTCTTCAGAAAGTCTTTACAAAAATATTGACACTTACCTGGGAAGTATTAATAACAACGAACAATATGACAAGAAAATCCTAGTAGATTTCACTAATTTCCTAAGTACAGGTGCAGAGAAGAATAAAAAAACAGGTAACTACTACAAAAAGGACATTATAAATAAGTTTGCTGACTTTGAATCCTATGTGAGACACGTAGATCAAAGAAACAATACTTACTCTGATTATGTTACTAACATGAAAAGTGATCATAGTATAGATTTTGACTTACACGGTGATGAAAATGGCCGAAACACTCAAGCCCAATTTGTACACAAATCTTTACTAAACAAATTACTAAAAGATGAGTATTACTTCAAAGAAGGAACTAATTCAGTAGCAAATGCTAGGTTAGATCTTATCTTAAATGAAGATATAAAACTAATTGATAAAAATGCAAATATAGGGTCTACTAGTCTAAGCCCAGTAGTTGATGAATCTACAGGTAAGACTTCCATAAAGCTTGACAATATTAATTTGAAAGCTGGAGAAAAATTAGACCTAACCTATAAGATTGGTATAAAAAATCCAACATTAGATCAAACCTATCCTATAAATGATAGTATCACTCTAACTGATGGAAACAATATAAGCAATATACCAACAACAGGTCTTGTAACTATTAAGGAAAGTAATCCTACTCCAGACCCACAACCAGAAGGAGACGTAAATCTCGAGGTAAACTTCACCTACTCAAACTCAACTGATGGCAAGGCTGACACAACTGTACCAACAGCACCTGCCCCAGGTAAGCTAATCCTAGAAGAAGTTAATGGTGGATCAACAACTCCACTAGAGACACAGGAAGCAGTATACCAAGGCAAGGTTCAATTTAATACCAAACTTGATAAGGCTAAATCTTATAGGGTCAGATACCAAAGGACAGACGATGCTGCCAAAGATTGGGCCCTACCAAGGGAAACTATTTATAATATCCCAAGAAAAAGCCTGGCAGGCAAAGACACAGTCAGCCTAACTATCGAAAATGGTAATACCCTAGAAATCTTCAACAAAGACGAAACAGGCTTCAGAATCCCACTAAGGGTAACCAAGGTCAACGAAAGCAAGGGACTCCTAACAGGATCTCAATTTAAGGCGAGAAAACTCCTAAACGGTGATCAAGAAGTTGATGGTAAGCATCCAAAATACTATGACGAAGAATTTGACGCAGTATCAGAAGCGACAGGGCTACCAGGAGATAACTACTTTAGAGAGCTATCCCCAGGTATCTACGAGCTATACGAAATCAAAACTCCAGATGAAAGCTACCGCTTCCCAACCGATGAAGAAGGAAATCTCAAAAAATGGTACTTTGAAGTAAAAATCGATGAAAATAAAAAACCATCAGACGATAACTACATGACCATCAACTTTAAATTTGATAAGACCCTTCCAACAGATGTGAATGATCCACTTTGGAACTCGGGCATATCTAAGGATGAGAGAGAAAAACTTGCAGGTAAAAAAATCAAAGGTATAGACTTTGGTTATATAGGTGACAAGCAGGTCTATGACAAATTTACTGAAATCATCCCAGACGACGGTAGGTCAGACCCAGCCAGACCAGACGCCCCATACAAGGGTATCAAGGACGTTAGGGTAACCAACTACAAGAACAACACCGACCTTAAATTCTACAAAAAAGACAGCTCAACCAACGCCAATATAGCTGGAGCAGTCTTTAGCCTAGAAAGAGCCAAGCTGGATGACAATGGAAAGATCAAGTTTGGAACCAACAAGGAACCACAAACTGAAAACTTCGAAGAACAAGAAACTATAAAAGACGAATATGGCAATGAAACAACCAGAGATAAGTTTGTAAAACCAAAACCATATAATAAGGAAAAGAAATACGCTCAAACTAAAGCAACAGAATCAGGCGTAGTAGACTTCTCAAACATCGAAGCTGGTACCTATATCCTAAGGGAAAGGCAACCAGCCCCAGGCTACAAGCCAATAGAAGATGCCTTCCTAGCAGTCACATTCTCTACAGGTAAAGACGGTAAATGGAAAAAAGAAGTCAAGGCCTACAAGAAAGATGATAATGGGGACTATAAGGAAATTGAGGACGATGATCCAGAATCCTTCTTCAGGAAAGATAACAAGGGTGGTCTAGAATCAGTCCTAAACGACAAAAACTTTATAGACTTCTCCTTCACCAAGATTGATGCGAGAGATGATTCTGAAATTAAGTCTACCGACTTCAAACTAACAAAAGTTGATGAAAATACTGGCAAAGAAGACCTAAGCTTCAAGCCACAATACCGCTACAGCTATGATAAAAGTAAATTCACCTTCACAAACCTAGACAGAGGCTACTATAAACTGGAAGAAATCAGAGTCCTAACAGACTTTAACAAACCAGAACCATGGTACTTCTGGGTAAAAGAAGATGAAGATACAGGCAAACTAAAGATAGTCTTTAAGGACAAGGATGAGTCAGTAAGGTTCACTCCTGTAGATCCAAAAGATAATACAGATAAAGCTAAGGCAGAAGCTGAAGCAACTCCAGACCTAACTAAAGAAGACATCAAGGTTAAAAACTACAGGAAAACAAACTTCATCTTCAAGAAGCAAAACCAAGACGGCGAAGCTCTAAGCAATGTTGGATTTAGTCTAAGAAAGCTAAGAAACTCTATGGATGGTAAAGAATATGAATATGATATTGATGGTAAATCTCAAGCCACCCAGGCCTACTATAGCAAGGCACGTTCTGAATTTACTGGGCAAGTTCGCTTTGACAACCTAACAGAAGGTATCTACGAACTAGTAGAAACAGATAAACCTGAAGGCTACGAAAGTGAGAAAAACCAAGACAGATGGATAATCCAAGTAGTGAAGGGAGATAAAGGCCTAGAAGTTAAATACGATGCAGATTTTGAAAAGAAATACTATGCTAAATATGACCCAACCTATGCTGAAAAGCTAGAAACTGGTAAATTTGCAACAAGCTTAGAAAAAGCTAAATCAGAAAATAGCTATAGTTACACCCTTACAAACACAAAGTCAACCACAGACCTTAAATGGAAAAAGGTCAAAGAAAATAGTAGGCAGGAAGATGGTGTAATAAAATCATATACCAGGTTTAGGCTCTATAAAACCTCAAGTAATCCAGAAGACCTAGATTCAGCTAAGAGCGGACAGGCAACCAGTGCTCCTTACGTCCTAGCTGAAACAGACGGTACCTTTGAAGCCAAAGACCTATCCAAGGGTGTCTACGTATTAGTAGAAGAACACGCCCCAGATGGCTACAAGCTCATGGATAGGAAGATAGTAATAAGAATCTACGAAGATAAAAACGGAGCTCTTAAGAAAGAATTCCACGAGCTTGATGGTGACAAAATAAAATCTAATCCACAAGATTTCACTTATTTATTCACCAAAACAAATCAAACAACTCGTAAGACAGAACTTGATGACTTTGATAATACTATCTATATCAAAAACTACCCAACAGATTCCTTCTTCTTCTCAAAAAGATATCTAGAAGGTAAAGATAAAGGTTACAAACCTATCACATCGGGAAGGTTGAAACTAGATCTTTACCCAACAGATGAGGAAGATAGAAATAAATACAAAACTTATACCAAAGAATTCGACCTAGAAGCTGATCAAGATTCAAGCGTAACAGATCCAGCCTACAAGTTTGATGTTGAAGGTATAAGAAAACAACTGATAGAAGATAAAAGAACAGATGGTATTATATATACCCTAGAAGAAACATCCGCTCCAGACGGCTTCACCAAAACAACCAACAAATACAAAATCAAGTTTGTTGTAAGTGGACCAAAATTGTTAGCCAAACTGATAGCAGTAAATGTAAATGGTAAAGATGTAAACGAAACCGATACAGAGGAACCTATACCGAGCGAAGGAATCAATATCTTCAATGGAGATACACAGACTCAAAGCAAACTTCTCAAAATAGTAAACGAAAAGACCGAAATAGAATTTACTAAAGTAGGTAAAGATGGAGATGATGAAGAATACCTTAAGGACGTAACCTTCCATCTAGAAAAGCAGGAAAAACACGGCACAGCCTACCATCCAGTCAAAGAAGACATGACTTTCACAGAAAATAATTCTGTTGAAGGTAGCTATAAAGTCGAATCAAAGGAAAAAGGTAAATTCAAATTCCAAGGGCTAACAGAAGGTAACTACAGGGTAGTAGAAGATAAAGCCGTAAAAGGCTACATCACACCAAAAGACCCAGTCAAAACCTTCAAGGTAAGAGATGGAGAAATCACTGAGATAGACGGAACTGAAGTAAATGGTAATATAGATGAAATAAAATCTAAGATCTACAACTTCAAACCAGTCTACCCATCAACCGGTGGGCCAGGAACTTGGATAGGCTTCACCCTTCTAGGAACCCTAATCATGTCCCTAGGTGGTGCCTACATCGCCCTAAAGAAAAAAGAATCCATCAAGGCCTAAAAAGGCCAGCCAAACCTCCTAGAAAACCTAGGAGTAGTAACTAAACCAATCCAATCATTTGTAAACTGGCTCCAGGATCCTTGCACCACCAAGCCCTAGAAAAGGGGAAGAGATAACTGACCCAGGCACAAGCTGCCACCGTCAGCCCCACTGTCCAAAGACAACTCCCCACACCAAGCCAGCCAGCAAATGAGAAGATAAAAGCCAATAATTGGCAGGGGTCGGGTCCACCAAACCCGATTCCCAAAATCCATCAAACTAACCCCGGTTTTTAGGTAAATTTACAAATTAATCAAAATAACCAATAAAACTAAAAAATAATCCCTAAAAAACCCTGCACAAAAACAAAATATCTGATACAATATAGATATATAGTATGCAAACCATATAATATAAACATTAGAAATTAAATATCATAGGACAAAACAAATCCAACAGATATTTAATCTCAAAGACCAAGTCCCACAGGGGACAATGAAAATGTATGTAAGCCCTGCCTGCGGGCGGGGATTATATAAAATGAATGAATTCTCATTCACTTATCCAATCCGGTTGATAGTTGGACAAGTAGGGGAGCCTTACATAGAAGGTTATATCAACAAAATTGAAAAATAAGAAAAGGAGAGGAATATGAAAAATAAATTATTTTCAATTTTCACAGCACTAGCAATGGTCCTAGGAATCCTAGTATCACCATTCACAAGTGCTCATGCGGCTGCTGAAGAAGTGACAGAAAAAGTTACTCTTCACAAGCTTATTATGGACAAAACTGACCTAGAAAGTTGGGATTCTGAAGCCATTAAAGAAAAAGGCTATGATGGATCACAAAATACAAAAGCTTTTGAAGCTCTTCTAGGGGATCATTCAGCTAGAGAAGTAGCAGGTGTATACTTTGCTGTTAAGTATAACAGTGGAGATAACAATGGTAAATATGTAACAATTAATGAAACTGATAAAGAAAATCCAGAATACGGTGCAGTAGATTCATTAGACGCTCAATTACCAGATGGTTTTAAACTGCTTGCAGGAGAAACAAAAGCTGAAGGTATTGAATTTAATACTAGAGGATTAAAAGGTAATTTCACAATTGAAGAAATCCATGAAAAATCAACTTATTTTAACAATGGCGATAAAAAGGAAGAAGATAAAGGGAAAGTTATAACTGACAGCAGAGCTGTTCCAGTAGAAATTACCCTTCCATTAGTGAATGACAAAGGTGTAGTAAAAGAAGCTCACGTTTACCCAAAGAATACTGAAGATAAACCACAAATCGATAAGAACTTCTTAAAAGACAACGAACTAACAAAAGCTGAAGAAGAAGCGGCTGATAAACTAAAAGTTGGTGCTGCTTACGAAAATTACCAAGCTAAAAAATCAACAGCTAAAGCTCAAATTGGTAGAAACATACCATACGAAGTAAAAACAGAAATCCCAGCTAAATCTAACTTAGCAGAAGCTAAATGGGACGATAAGATGACCGAAGGTCTAACATATAATAAAGGATCTCTAAAAGTTACAATTGACGGTACAGCAATAACACCAACTGAAGAAGAATTAACTGAAACAGACGATGGATTCGTTTTAAGACTTAAAGGTGACAACCTAGCAAAACTAAACGGTAAAGATAAAGCTGTAACAGTAGAATTAAAATACTCTGCAACAGTTAACAACAAAGCTATCGTTGACATTCCAGAAGCCAACGACATCACATTCCATTATGGTAATAATCCATCAGAAGGAAACACACCAATTCCAACAAAACCAAATGAAAATGGAGACCTAACTGTAAATAAAACTTGGGCTGATGGAGTTCCAGCAGCTGGAGAATGGGCAGAATTTAAATTAGTGAATGCTCAAACTGGTGAAGAAATCGGTACAGTAAGATTTGCAACAGAAAAAAGCGGTGAAGGATTAGAAACTACAACAACTTACACACCAAACGCTGCTTATAAAAAAATTGGAAATGAAAAAGATATAAATGGTCCAGAAACTAAAACAGAAAAAGGTAATGTTTGGTCATTTACATGGACAGGATTAGATAAAGAACTTCAATACAAAGTTGTTGAAGATAACAACATGAATGAAACTGCTACTTTTACAAAAGGTAATAACGGTGAAATTCTTGTTACAAATAATAAAGATAATAATCCTAAACCACTTAACCCAACAGAACCAAAAGTTGTAAATGGTGGTAAGAAATTTGTAAAAACAAATCAAGATGGTAAAGAAAGACTAGCTGGCGCTGAATTCTTCGTTAAAAACGCACAAAACCAATATCTAGTAGCAAAAGCACCATCTGAAAAAGATGCAGTAAAAACTGCAAAAGAAGCTCTAGATGCTGCAGTTAAAAAATACAATGACATGGATGCAGAAACTCAAAAATCTGAAGAAGGACAAAAAGCAAAAGCTGATGTTGATGCAAAACAAAAAGCATACAATGAAGCAGTATTAGCTAACGCGACAGAATATACTTGGGAAGCAGCACCAGCCGAAGGTCAACCAGACAACAGAGTAGTTCTAACATCTGATAAAGAAGGTAAATTCGAAATATCAGGTCTAGAATATGGTAGCTACAAACTTGAAGAGAAAGAAGCTCCAAAAGGCTATGCTAAACTAAACAAAACAGCAGAACAACTTAACTTCATAGTTGCTAAAGGTTCATACGCTGGTGATGCTAAAGAGTTCAAATATGAAGTTGAATTAGCTGAAGGCGAAACACAAACATATGGACAACAAATCAAGAACAAGAAGGTAACCATCCCAGAAACAGGTGGTATCGGATCACTAATCTTTGTAGTAGCAGGTCTTGCAATCATGGCATTCGCATACACAGCCTACAAAAAAAGCCAATACCAAGAAGCTTAATTGATAATTAATTAAAACAAAAAAGAGAGGGTTTACCTCTCTTTTTTAGTATAAAATATTTGATAAAATAATATCAATAAGTATAGTATATATAAAGAATATTTTTATAAAACTAAAATAATTTGATTCATAAGAAAGGATTATATATGACGGAAGAAGATGGAAAAGAAATAAATTTAAATCTATATGATTATAAAGAGTTTAGAAAGAAAGTAGTTAAAAATAAGAATATAGTTTGTATTTTTATAGCTTTAGCTATATTAATGTTTGCTCCATTTTTAATTTTTAAATTTAATATTGAGTCCCAAAAGTCATATGATACATTCTTCTATATTACTATTATATTGTTTATAGCATTTTTTATAATACTATATTTAGTATATAGGATACCTTATAAGGATATCAAGGATTTAAAAGATGAGATTGACAAAAGCATAAATGTAAAATTAATAGGTAATGAGTCATTTACTAGCGATGGACATATTAAAGAAGTAGAAGAAAAAAAACATGAGGTATTTAGGGAGAGGAAAATAAAATTTTTGGAATCTCTTTTAGAGGTAACGTCAAGATCGAGAAGTGTAATTAAAGAGATTATTTTTAGCTTAATCATTACACTAATAGTATCATTATCTGGTATTGTTTATGGATACTTAAATGATATAGTAGATAAGGATGTTGAACAAAAATCTGAAACAAGCCAAACATTGAATCAAGAAGATTTGAATTCTCAACCTAAAGAGTCAGAACATTTTGAAGATAATAAATTGGTAATTAGTTTGACAACACATATTATATTGATAGTTATTACCGCAATATCTATAATATTCTTTGATATTGTAAATGTGCACGCCTTATATTACTACGATCGAATAATTCATGAGATCATGCTAGACACGATATAGTGTAAGTAATTTATATCAATTAAGTATTGTTAGAAAATATATTTGTATATAGTGTAATAATAATGTTGCTATTATTTTTTAAGTATTTAATTTTATCTATGAATTAAAAAATGGATACTTATAGTGTGGGATAATTCCATTCTATGGTAATTGAATTGATGATATACTATATTTGTACTAGAACGTTATTTACTTTAGATTGATTGTCATTTTGCTGTGATTCTCTGTGGGAAATGACGTTTATGGAGCATATCATTTGATTCAAGTCTGGCTACTAATTAGTATTCTAGATATGCTTTGTAAGATAGTTAGTTTTTAGATAGTACTAGTAATATAAATGGTACAATAGTAACCATGAGTTAATCAATATGCATGGAGTTACCAAAAAAAAGACGAGCCTGCCCGCTCGTCTTTTTTATGTGCTAGTTATCATCTTTTTTAATCAAGCTTCGCTTTACCACTCCGTGGAGGGTCTTCCATGAGCCAGACAGGCTTGTTTTATCTAGCCATTTGCAAATATATTGACCAACTACATCTGCTACGATGCTTGCTATGATACTGATGAGTATTTGCACGGATTCACCTCCTCTCATGCTATGAGAGTAGATAATAACATATATATTATACTATATTTGTATTAAGGTAGGGGAGATATTTGCTGTAGATTCCCCGTAGCTCCTCTTAGTCGCTCTGTCGGAATTACATTGGAACACTTTAATATTAGAAATGAATCATTAATATGCAACTGGAAGAAATCATATCAACAACGTGGTTTGTCTGGGTTAGAAGATAATAGAGGAAGACCTAAGAAAGAAATGTCAAAAGCAGATAAGAAGGCTAAGAACGAAAACCAATAGCTGAATCTGAAAGAGAAGAGCTAATCAGACTTAGGGAAGAAAACAAATATCTAAAAATGCAAATACTATTCAAAAAAGTTTCAAGACTTGCTACAGTAAGAGCAAGCAGAAGCAAGGAAAAAACGAAGATAATACTTGATCTTCTTAAAGCACATCCTGAAAGCAAAGCAAGTGAATGGATTAAAGTAGCTAAATTCCCTAATCCTAAAACTATGAATGGAAGATAAAATTAGAAAATCCAGTAGGTAAAGATAAAAAGATTAGAGAAGATATCAAGTCGATAGTTAAAACAAGTAAAGGTAGATACGGATACAGAAGAGTATATAAAGGCCTAAGAAACAAAGGTTTATTTAACAGTAAATCATAAAAAAATATTAATAATAATGAGACAAGAAGGGCGCCTATGTAGCAAATTCAAAACTAGATCAAGAAAATACTCATCATACAAGGGACAAGTAGGCAAAGTTGCTCCTAATGTAGTGAAGCGTAATTTTGAAGCTAGTAGTGGTTAACAGATATAACAGAATTTAGAATCAAAGGAGACGATAATAGACGACTTTACCTATCACCGATACTTGATGTATATAACAGTGAGATAATCAGCTATACAATTAGTCGTAATCCGATAATTAAACTAACAAATACAATGCTAGAAAGAGCAACTAAAAGAATAGATGCAAATAATAATCTAGTAATACACTCAGATCAGGGATTTCATTACCAACATAGCTCATGGTCTAATAGACTAAAAAAACTAAATATAACTCAAAGTATGTCAAGAAAAGGGAATTGTCTAGACAATTCACCAATGGAGAATTTCTTTGTAATACTAAAATAAGATATGTACTATGGTGTAGAATTTAAGAATTATGAACATTTAAGAAAAGAAATAGAATCATATATCAAATGGTACAACGAAGAGAGGATAAAGACAAAATTAAGCGGAATGTCCCCTGTTGATTACAGATTACATTCCGCTTAAAATATTATTATTAAGTTATTCCGTGTTTATGAGTTCAGGTCATTGCGGGTTGGCTTATAACTTTATTTATGACAAATTTATCATATTCTGTGAGATCGAGTTTATCCTCGTTTACTATTGGTGCAAAATCCTTTTCTAGAAAATATCTCAATTAGACAATATTACCATAGCTCGAAATTTGGTTTAAACACTGCTTTCATGTAAGAGCAAGGAATTCTCCTTGTTTGAGAAACCTTCATGCTTATAATTCTAGTTAGATATTTTCATATCTTTTACCTGTTTGTCATTCATATAAAGAATATATATCTGAATATATCATAAACATTAGCCATATAGCACTTCCTATTATTCAAATTATACACTACAAATGGAGTATAAACAATACTTTTCATTTTTATCAAATAGTAATGTACAAGGTATAGGATCATAATGGAAAAAGGTTCTTGTTATGTTTTTGATTTTTAAGTATATATATTTTAATCTGTGTAACTAAATATACTTTTTAAGTAATTTCTTAGTTCAATATTTTCAATATAAATGATACATCCGAAAATTGCTCTTGTGAGTAAAACATAATAGGAATTTCTAATATATTCTTCACAGTTATCTGTTCCTCTTTTTGCACCTGAATCATAGAAATTTTTAACATCACTAATTATTTTGTTTTGTGTTTTATCTAAAATAATATCATTGCCTATATATATTCCAGTAAAATCTAAATCTTTTCCTAATACATCATAAACTGTAGCTAACGAGTGTGGAATTTCATTGCTATAAATCCATTCTTCAATTTTTTCTATATAACCTATTTGATGACCATATTTTTGCTTCATTTGATTTCTTTTTAATGAAAATCCTGTAAGTATCCCAGAACCTTTATGTGGGTATATTTCTTTTTTATTTCTAATATATTTTTCGAGATCTTCAAAGCTTTCTGCAAATTTAATATAATTATATATTTTATTCTTTTCAGCGAAAAAATCTATTTTTTCTTTAAGGGAAGAATTTTTTTTATCCGTTTCATTTAAATCTAATGCATATTTTAATATTGATATATAGGCATTAGTAAATTTTTCATCTTTAGAGTTTAAAATTCTTAGTTGATAAGGAAGTTTATGTTCTTTGTACTGATATTCTTTTAAATTTAATAATTGAATTATCTCCTTAACTTTGCATAGATCAGTTGCTCTTAGTACTTGATTTGAGTCATATGCTATTACTAAGTTATTTGATTTTAAAGAAATAGCTTCTAATGCATTTTTATAATTATTTTTTTTTAGTAAATCTGTCTCATATTTAGAACCTGTCGGAACATCTTTTCTTTCTGTATTCTTTGTTGCTCTCTGAGCTTCATCAACGATTATATAGTCATAATATTGATTTTTAACTATATTATTTAATTTACAAACATCTATATTATTTTTACTTGGATTAAGACCAAAAGATTTTAATGATTCCTTAAAAATTTGTCTTTGATTTTTTCTTAGATAAACTGCAATTTTTAAATTATTATTCTTATTTTTTAATTTTGCAATTAAATTAAGTAATAATACACTTTTGCCAGTTCCAGGGTCACCCTTTATAAAATCTATAAACAAGTCATCATTTTTTTTATGCATATGGTTTACAATATTATTGATTATTGATTCTTGCTCTTTTGTGAGAGTAAAGAAAGGTGTATCAATAAATAACGAAGATCTTATTTTAGATACATCTATTTTTTTATATTTAGATGGAAAAACATTTTCTTTGTGGAGTATTTTTATTATAGGATTAATAATATTTTTATCTAACTGTATTCTGAGCTCATGAAGTTTGATTGATTCGTTACCAAGTTTTTTATTAGCTAACATAAAGTTTAGGTATTTACCATCTTTATTTAAATCAACAAAGTTTAAAAAATTAAATTCTCGTATAAAAAAAAGAATCAATGATTGTTCAATGTAGTCTAAGTTTTGAGCTATCTTTTCTCCATAAAATACAAAATATCTTCCATATTTAAATTTTTCAAACCTTTTTTCATATACAGATTTTTTTGAATCTGCTTTATTGCTATGCTGATTTGTTCTTTTGTATATGTTTATTGTCTGTCCTATATAATAATAAAGATTATTATCTGTTTTATTATTTTCATTTCTACTGATATAAATATATATTGAAGGATAGTCTTGTATGGCAGATAAATCTTCTCCAGATATTTTTGGAATTATTTTATCATTTAATGTTGTTGATAGATAATAGAAATCTGAAATTTTATTTTTGCCTTCGGGAAATTTGCCCCAATCAGGATAAGTATTATTCATTTTTTCCTTCCTTATTAATACAATAAATAAGTATAACGGTGCCTATAAACTATATACCCCTCTGAGTTTGTAAATCTCATTTAATATATAATAATCCAAAGGAGCTATTATAAAATTATATTTAGAGAATATTGGTAAGTTTACTATTGAAAAATCTTTATATGGTTTTTCAAAGTTTTTTGCTTATAAAGGCAATATTAATTATTTAAGAAATTATTGATACTGTCAAATTTTTGCGTAAACTCAAACTTATAAATTTTATAATTTTAGTCATATCTTACCAGTCCAAATCCAAGATGAGTTATATTAAAAATTTATTGTTATGCCAGTATATAGATTGTTTTATCAAGCTTTTTTCATTTGGAAACTGAAATTTCTGTTTTAATTTCTTTTTTATAACCTTATTGAAATTCCCGCATAGATTATTGGTATACAAGCTTCTTCTTATTGACTTTGGAAATAACGTGAAGGTAAATAAATTATCTTTACCTTCTAATATTTTCCTAAGTTTAGGATACTTAATTGATAATTTTGATAAAAAATTTGCTAATCTTTTTTCTGCTTTTCTATATTATATGATCTGTATATTAGTTTAGCATAATTCGCTACTCCTAGTTTTTCCTTTGCTCTTACTTTATTTTCTATATTTCTCATTAAGTATGTCCAGCATGTGTAATGTTTTGATTTTGAGTATATGCCTGTAATTATTTCTTTTAATGCTAGCCTGTCCGGCTCATGAAGGACGGGTACTAATACATTTTTCAATTCTATTGTTTTAGATTAATTATCATTTATTTGTAGTTATTAGCTGACTCTTCAGGTTATGATAAATAGTCAATTACTTCCTTGTTTCCGTTTGAATCTATCCTTTGGTATCAGAATTTTAAGCTTTCAAAATCTAGTTTTTAATTTCTATGATAATATACATTTGCTTGAATTACCAAAGTCATAACCTTTATAGTCCAAAATTTTAAAGTCTAAAAATACTTTTGGTTTTAATTTTAGTAGATCATTGATAGCTATTTCTATTTGTATTATAAAAATATTATTAATATATAATCCTCGGGATAGTATATGCATTAATTCTGTGTTAAAATTTTTCATAAGAGGAGTCCTTGCAAGTTTATTTTTTTCTTTTATTTCTTAATGAAACTTTACAAGTTTGAGTTCACTTTTTCTATTTCATACATAATATTTTAAACTATGATCAATATTGAGCAATGATATAGTATAATTATTATAAGAGAACATACAGTTAATATATTGAAAATAAAGTTGGTTTTTGGTTAGTGAATAATATAATCAATTTAATTAAAAACTTAATAAATTATCTTAATAAATTATCTTAATAAATTATAAGGAAGTTTGTATGAAAAAAATGAATTATTACGATATATTAATGTACTATATAGGGGGATTTATTAGTCTAAGAGTTTTAATTAATGATGTATTCGAGGGGTTGACGTTATAAACTTTTTTTGGGGCTTATACTTAATATTTTACTTTTTACAACTTTAAGTAATAGTTTGGACGTTTATATGCATGTTATATTTATATTAATATCTATAAGTGATTGTTTTGTGCTTTTTTTCTATTGTCTTAATAGATTAATGGTACAAATGGATGATTGGAAAGATAAAGATTTTATTGGTATTAAATTTTATTACTTTAGCTATTTCACTTATACTTTTAAATGGATTATTAATAATAAATTCAAATATAATTGATGACAACGTGTAGATTATCTCAAAAATATATTCTCATTTTGATTTAGCTTATATTATATTGGTTACTTTAAATCTTGTTATTAAGAATAAAATTATAATAATTATTACGACAGCTAGTCTTCTTTATGGATTAATAGATGATCAAAATTTTAAGGTCTTATTAGGAATATTGGTTTTTGCTTTAAGAGAAGTAGATAAAGATGATATAAAGACTATTCTCGGAATTGAGAATTTTGCAGAAGATAAATTTATAATTATATTGGCAATAGCATGCAGTATGTTTGTTAATGAATACGGCGAAATTTTCATAAATTTTATTTCTAAAAAAATAGAATTAAACTTTGTAGATGATATTTTAAAATATATCTTGAATATGGGAGCATATAAACTGTTTATTTCAATTACTATATTCGTAATTATTTTTACAATTTATGAGTCAAATAAGGTTAAACTTAAAATAAGGTATTCTAAAAAAGATGATTATATTAATACTACTCGTTTGAATGAGGATAAAAATAATCAGAATAACTATGAGTCTTCTAATAGTATTTATGAAGTTAATGAACCTAATTTTAAGAAATATGATTCCAAGATTATTTAATATTCTGTAGCCATTGGGATTATTTTATAAATAGTAAGTGATTATAGATTTAAGAAAAAATAGGACTAATGATATGAAAGGAAAAGTGTTTGATTATAGAGAGTGGGACATAGAACCCATGCTTGATACTGGATTGAGTAATGATTTTATTTATGGAAATTACGTAGAATGGGATAGGTTTAGGGAAGAAAATAGAAAGCAATTGCTTGATGCTGCAGGTGCTTATTTACCTTTAGGTGAGGAAATTAGTATTGATGAGTTTGTGAGATTTATAAGCCAAGATATATTTCAGATAAATATTGATTTGAGGGAGAAAGTTATTGGAGAAATAAAGCTTGCAAATGGACAAGTTGAGTACAATATTGAAGATTTAAGATTTATATTTACTTCTGAAGATAATAGTCTTATTGCTGATATTATTAATGAATTTTTCGATGATTACGGGGTGCCATCAGGGACTAGTTACGAAGAAGCCTTACTGGAAGAGTTAAAATACTGGTCCTGTCAGAATGATGATTTGTATGAAATATTTAATAAATATCCTGTAAAGCTTGTAGATTATGAAAATGATATAAGAAGAATATACGAAATGGTTGCAAATCAAGAGAATGAACTTATTAAAAAGTCTCTTATTTTGTCATCTTTAATAATAACAGAAAACATGTATAAGAGTGTAATAGTTGAAAAAATACCAGAAGAAATATTTATATCGGATTTTAGTAGAGAAATTTTTGAGAAAGAAATAGATAGAAAATTGAGAGGAAATTTAGATTATAAAGAAAAGCTATTTAAAAAGCTATACAATGTAAAAAGCCCGAAGCAACCTTGGAATGATTTAAGGAATTCTTTAGCACATACAATAGATGAAGTTCATATAAAGGGAGACATTATTAAGTACATAAATTTAAAAAGTGATAGAATCTGTGACTATTCAATAGGAGATTTAATGGACGATCTGCTTAATTTTAGTGATGAAATCGAAGAAATAGTCGATAGTTGTGATTAAAATTTTATGCATATATATAGTAAGCGGAAGTTATTAATATGAAATTTCATTATATGCGTTTATTCTAAGTAAGAGTTTTTATACGTTGAGTAAAGTCAATAATACTTCATAAAAATCTATTAATATTGCTAACGATGGTCTCTAGTTTGAAGAATGAATTATTCCTAAGTATATCGGTACCGTAGTATGTAGGCATGGAGACTGAAAACTCATGTCCATTGCAGAGGAATCTGTGAAAAAGCATTCAGGAAGTGATTTAGGTCGCCATTATTTTTTAATGATTAGATAACGATGTCAAGAAACATGCTGAACTAGTGTGCAGCGAAATAGGTATTTCCCTATCATCTGATATAATTATATATTTAAAGAAGCTATACAGGGAATACAGAATAATTCTTGAAGTGTCAGCCAATCCATTTTATAGTGAGAAGAATATTAAGTATCTTGAAGAAAAGTTCGAGGAATACAAGAGTGGAAAAATGAATCAGGTTGGAATTGGACTTATCAAATATGAAGATTATTAATATCAAATGGAACTTTAATGCTTGGGAAGAAGACAAATATTGGTACAAAATAGATCAGTAAGATAGAATAACAAATATTGTTGAAGGTGATTACTTGGTTATGCTCAAATGCAAGGGACCTTATAATTAATATAATTGATCGTGAGTTAGTCGAAAGGTTGGTCACGATTTTTTGATAAGAAAATTAAAAATACATATTATAGCAGTAAATGACTATTATATTTCTAAATTAATCGGAAATCATACTAATATATCGTTTTATATAGCTTTAAGAGGTATAATAAATCAAAATTAGAAGATTTTTTAATTTATGGTGGTAGAAATGGACTATATTTTTAAAAAATATTATAAAAAAGAGAATTATAAAAAATCTTATGAAGATAGGATAAATTTTGAGGCTAGTTTGAAGCTTGATTTTATTGTGAAGGACTACCCTTTATATTTTGTATTCAATTCGTATACAGCTAATCTTTTGGATAAGATTAGGGTTTTGGATATAGAAATTGACAATTTATTTGATAGATTACCTGATGTTGCTAAATATTCTTTTTTGGATGATATCATTGTTGAGGAAATATTCTCTAGTAACGAAATCGAAGGGGTTAGATCGACAAGGGAAGAGATTCTCTTGACTAAGAAACAACTTGAAGTGGATAGAAATGCCAATCTTAGGTTTAAATCAATTATCAATTCTTATCTAGATTTGAGTGTTGCTGATAGACTAAGGTCTCTAGAAGATATTAGAGATTATTATGATAGGGTTGTAGGTAAGGAAATATCCGACGAAGATCAGCCCGATTCAAGCTTGTTTAGGGTGAGAGATGTTTATATCCAGTCTAATAGGTCATATGATGGTTCGTATATTCACAAGGGATTGGATGCGGATTTATTGAACCAATATATGGAAAAATGGCTAATGTTCATGAATGATGAAAACTTGCATCTAATGATAAGGGTGGCTATTGGTCATTATTTGTTTGAATATATGCATCCATTTTATGATGGAAATGGTAGGCTAGGTAGGTTTTTATCTAGTATGTATATTAGAAATTCGTATTCTTATTTGACTTCTCTTGCCGTATCTAGGGGAGCTTTTATCAAAAAGAATGATTATTATAAGTCATTTAAACAAACTAACGCTGATATAAATATGGGTGAGTTAAATTATTTTGTCGATGAGTTTGTGAAGATTATAATTAAGGCTCAAGAGGATATGAAAGATTTGCTAAATAGTAATATTGCTAAACTGGATAAGTCTTGGGATTGGCTTAATGATGAGTTTGCTGACGATAAAATAAGCTTGACTGTTTTATTTATACTTTCACAGGATTATATATTTTCTGCGGGTTCTGGGGTTAGTAGGGAAATTATCCTAGAAGAATTATCATCTACTGGATTTGGTAATAGGACTAAAAATATAAGGTCTTTTGATAAATTGGAAGGCGATGGTTATATACAAAGAGTTAAAAGTAGACCAATAACCTATAAACTAGATGATAGTATTGTTTCCCATATTGATTAGTATAGTTAAATGATAATTATTAGATTTTCGATGTAAGGTAAGGAGAAATAATTTGGGCTTCATGTAGTATTTCCGCTAATTTGCCCTTATGGTTCGTGGAGGACTTGAGTTAGGATCTTTGGTTTATATATGACATTTTACGTTAATGCGAAGTAAAAACTGTAGATTCATCGTCGAACCTTTTAGTCGATCCGTCGGAATGACGTGTTTTTAGGATATAATTTTATACATGTTCATTGTGATCATACCTATTAGGAATTATATTTATAGGAGTAAATGTAGCATTTATTTTATGTTGCTATGACTAGACCATGATGGTATAAGGGATTAGATAATACTAGTAATTAATATACAACTGGGTATAATAATAGTGACCATGATGTTGTAGAAGAAATTGCATGGTTTTGACCGAAAAAAGACGAGCCTGCACGCTCGTCTTTTTATATGCTAGTTATCATATTTTCTAATCAAGCTCCGCTTGACCACTCCGTGGAGGGTCTTCCATGAGCCAGACGGGCTTGTTTTGTCTAGCTACTTGCACAATAAGTTACCAACTATTTGTGCTGAAACAGCAACAATGAAGTTAATCAAATCTTGCATGATTACACCTCCTTCCATGCTAATGGAAGTGATGATAACATATATACTATATTTGTATTAAGGTTGGGGAGATATTTACTGTAGATTCCTCGTCGAACCCTTCGGGTTCTCTGTCGGAATGACGGGTTTGGGGGATATAAATTTATATACTTTCGCTGTTACTAGATTCATTAAATTGACAAGATTAAAGCATGTATGTTATCGGATAATCGAATTATACTTATTATAATAATAGATCAGATTTTTATATTTCATTCCTTTTGATATATTATTCCACCAAAACCCGTCATCCTGAGGAGCAAACTAGCCTGTCCGGCTCGTGGAGGACCGACGTGAGGATCTCGAGTTCATATATCGGGTTTTATGTTAATGCGAAGTACAAACTGTAGATTCCTCGTCGCTCCTTACAGTCGCTCTGTCGGAATGACATTTAGGGATTGTATTTTTTTCATTCAAATTTGCTATTAGTAGAGAGTTTTGAATTGATGGATTAGGCAATAGTTGAGTAGTAGATTTTAGCTAGTACTAGTAATAAAATTATAACTATGTACAATAATAGTGACCATGATGTTGTAGAAGTAAATGCATGGTTAAAACCACAGAAAAAGACGGGCGTTTTTGCTCGTCTTTTTCTTTTGGCTATTATATATTTTAATTTACTTTTTTTCCTAGTCCAAATTTCCCCAAAATCCATCCTATTATGAAACATACTAGGGATGGGATAAACCATGTGAAGCCAAATTGGGCTAGTGGTAGGGATTTTATTATTTCTACTAGTGCTCCTAGTCCTAGTTGTTTGCCGAATGTTTCTATTACTGCGACTATCGTTACTCCTATTACCATTAGGATGTATGCCATGTTGTATGGGACTTTTTTGTCAAATATCATGTAAAATACTAGGGCAATTATTATTGGATAGCCTATAGTGAGTACTGGTACTGCTAGGTTAATTATTGCGTCTACTCCGAGTGATGATAATAAAAAGCTTATGATTGTTACTATGATAACTGTATAGATGTATTTTACTTTGCCGTGGGTTAATTCTTCTATGAAATTTCCTGCAGATGAGGTTAAGCCAATGGCAGTTGTAAGGCATGCTAGGGTTACGCATACGCTTAGGGCAAATTTGCCGAAGTTACCTAGAGTCATATAAACTAGGCTTACTAGAATCTCTACACGAGAGTCATCTGTTGTAAATATTGAGCTTCCGCTTGCGCCAAGATATGTTAGTCCACCGTAGACTAGACTTAAAAATATTGATGCAACTATTCCTACTGAGATTATAAAGCTTAGGCGGTCCTTGCGGCTTTGCTTGCCATAGCCTTTTCTCATAAGGTCAGCTACAACTATTCCTGTAAATAAAGGAGATGCGAAGGCATCTAGGGTTTGGTAGCCTTCGTAGAAGCCTTTTACAAAGTAACCGCCATCTACTGGAACGTCAATAGGTTTTCCTATAGGACTTATTATTGCTTTTACTATTACTATAAATAGGAATACTAACAAGGCTGGAGTTATGTATTTTCCGATGATATTTACAACATTGCTTTCCTTAAAGGATAGAGCAAAGGTGATTGCGAAAAATACTATTGTTACAACCCAGATTGGTAGATTTGGGAAAAAACTTTGAAAGCCTACTTCATAGGTTGTGGCTGCAGTTCTTGGGATAGCAAAGGCTGGGCCTATACAGATTATAGCTGCGAGTGTTAGGATTTTGGCGAATTTATCTCCTACTCTTTTTCCTATGTCTACTGCCTTTCCTCCGGCAGCTGCAGTTACTATTACTGTGAGTATTGGAATAACGGGATCTGCTAATAAAAAACCAACCATTGTGGCAAGCCATCCGTCCCCAGTTATTACACCCAAGTAGGGTGGAAATATTAAGTTGCCTGCTCCAAAAAATATTGCAAATAGGGCAAGTCCACTTATTAATATGTCTTTTTTTCTATTGGTCAAAACTTACTCCTTAGTGTAGTGATTATCTTAAATCGTATTATACCGCTCAAAGGATAAATGTAAAAAAATTCCTTTATATTTATTATTATGAATTATATGTTATTATTTTAATTTCCTGATTTTTCCTATCAATTAAACTCTAATATGATATAATTAGAGAGAGGTATTATGATTAATTTATTTTTCGATTATCTATTTATGCCACTTGTCATGGTTTGTGTGGCTATGACTTTGTTCAATTCTATTATGGAGAAGAAGAAAACTTTCATTATTGCTTCTGCTATAGTTTTGACGGTGGCTGTTGTGATAATAGCATTAGTGTATGACAAGCTTTACGAGAAGCTTTATATTCAGATATACTTATTCCTATTTATGTTATCTATTGGGCTAGTTATCCTTGCCCTAAAAAAGCAGGAGGATACTTTTACAGTTATTGGAATAGTATTGATGCTCGCTATGCTTATTATTTTGTTTGAGTTTTCCTTATTTTAAGTTTTTGAAGAGGTATTATGATTGAGATTAATAATCTAAACAAAGTTTATGAAAATGGTTACGAGGCTCTAAAGAGAATTAACCTTGATATTGAAGATGGTGCCTTGGTTACGCTTTTAGGTCCATCTGGTTGTGGCAAGTCTACGATCCTTAATATTATTGCAGGGATCCTAGATCCTACTAAGGGAGATATCAAGTTTGATGGGGAATCTATAGTAAACAAACACCCCAAAGATCGTGATATAGGAATGGTATTTCAAAACTACGCCCTATATCCACATATGACCGTTCTTGAAAATATTATATTTCCCCTAACTGTGGGCAAGAACAAGATTAAAAAAGATAAGGCAATTAAGATTGCTCAAAAGTATATGGATCTTTGTTATATAGATGAGATAAAAGATAAGAAACCAGGACAAATTTCTGGTGGTCAACAACAAAGGGTTGCCATAGCTCGTGCTCTTATTCAAAATCCAAAGACCCTTTTACTAGACGAACCTTTGAGTAACTTGGATGCTAGACTTAGACTTTCTATTAGAGAAGAGATTAGAAATATAGTCAAGGAAGTTGGAGTTACAACAATATTTGTAACTCACGACCAAGAGGAGGCTCTGTCTATTTCTGATTATATCGCTCTAATGGATGGTGGTGTGATCCAACAATATGATAAACCACAAAACCTATATTTAGATCCAGCCAATCTTTTCGTTGCGAAATTCATAGGAAACCCTATTATCAATATTTTTGATTTCAAAAAAGAAGGTGATAGTCTAGTGACAGATGAGATAAAGATTAGCCTAAATGATTTATCTAAGGATAGGTTTAAGGAAAGTTTGAGTCTTGATAAATATCTAGTTGGTATTAGACCTGAACATTTCATTTTGGATAAAGATAGTCCAGTTCGTGTCAAGGTTTCATCTGTAGAGATGATAGGTAGATATATGGTAGTGCATTTTGATTTGAACAATCAAGCTACAAAGATGATTGTAGATAGCAAACTTAATATAAAACCTAACGATGAGATTGGCATAGCAATTGACTATTCATCAATATATATATTTGAGGAAGACGGAAAGAGGGTCTACTAATGAAAAAGCTAAAGTATTCCGCAGAGAAAAACAACAAGGCTTGGTTGTATCTGGCTCCAGCACTTATTGCTATCCTTGTTTTTTCTGTTTATCCTTTAATCAGAACTTTTGTTATGAGTATGCAAAACAATAATATTTTAAATCCTACTTATGTTGGTTTTAAAAATTTCCCTATTGTTTTAAATGATCCGCTCTTTAGGAGAGCTATGGTTAATACCTTGGTGTATTCTGTAACTGTAGTTCCTCTATCAATAATTATTTCTATGTTTATAGCGCTTGTTTTAAATACAAATATCAAGGGTGGCAAGTTCTTTGAAACCTTGTTCTTTATCCCTTATCTAACAAGTGTTATAGCTATAGGTATTGTATTTAGATATCTTCTCCACGGTCAATATGGTTTTGTAAATTACCTCTTGGGTTTTGTGGGAGTTGGGCCGATAGATTTTCTAAATGATCCCCAATACAATATGGTTGCCCTAATCATATTTGGAGTATGGAACGCCTTGGCATTTAATATTATAGTTATTCTTGCAGGACTAAGGTCTATAGATAGAAACTATTACAAGGTAGCTGAGATGTTTGGCGCAAGCCCTTGGGAACAATTTAGGAAAATAACCCTACCTCAATTAAAGTCAATTATTACCTTTTTATTTTTGACAAGCTTTATTTCAGCTTTTAAGGTGTATAATTCAATCTTTGCTCTATTTAACGGAAGGGCAGGAGTAGGAAACAAGCTAGTAACAGCTGTATTTTACATCTACAACAAGTTCTATGTAGAATACAGGTACGGTCAAGCAATGGCTGCTGGTGTTATATTGTTCCTTTTCCTTTTGGTATTGACTTTCCTACAAAAGAAGATCATAGAAAGGATTGGTAGATAATGAACAAGGTGCTAAAAGTAATTGGATATATATTTGTAGTTATCATGGCGATTATTACAGTATTTCCATTTTTATATATGATTTCATCATCTCTAATGAGCTTTCAAGAGGTAACTAGTATTCCGCCAAAGCTTATTCCAGAAAAGCTTATGTTTGAAAACTACAGGGAGGCTATGAAGGTTGCTCCTTTTGCTAGATATTTTATGAACACTGTTGGAGTTTCTTTAGTAAATACAATTGTTACTCTATTTACGACAACACTTGCAGCCTTTGCCCTTAATTTTATGAACTTTAAATACAAAAAGCTCCTCCAAGGCTTTATGTTATCTCTACTTATGATTCCTTTTGAGATAATTATATTTACAAACTTCTCAACTATAGCAAGGTTAGGTCTGATTGATACTTACGCTGCCCTTATAATCCCATTCTTGGCGTCAGTATTTTATATCTTCTACCTAAAGGAATTCTTAAGTTCTATTCCTATGGATTTCTACAAGGCAGCCAAGGTAGATGGAGCAAGCGACTTTGAGTTTATAACAAGAGTTATGATTCCAATGAGCAAGTCCACACTATTTACTATTGGACTACTAAACTTTATTACAGGTTGGAACTCATTCTTGTGGCCAATCCTTGTAACAAACTCAACAAACATGAGGTTAATTTCAAACGGTCTATCTGCTTTTGCTACAGAAGCAGGTCAGCTAATCCACCTTCAAATGGCAGCAAGTACAATAACTATAATGCCAATTTTAATATTATATTTCATATTTAGAAAGCAAATCCTAAGCGGAGTGTCTTATGGAGGTATCAAGAGATAACTTGTTAAAGCTTGATTAAATAGTATATAATACTAGTGAAGGAAATATTTGTAAAATAAAGGAGATTTTATGAAAAAGAAATTATCGTTATTGATGGCTTTAGTTTTGTCATTAGGAGCTTTCACAGCTTGTGGATCTAATAATGACAAAGAAGCTGATACTTCAACAGATACTAAGGTTGAAGAAGAAGCTAAAGATAATAAGGAAGAAGAAGGCAAAGAAGAAACTGGAAAAACCGACGGTCAAACAGAAATAGTATTCTGGCATGCTATGGGTGGTGGACAAGGCGAAGCTCTTGAAAACTTGACTAAAAAGTTTGAAGAAGAAAACCCAGATATCAAGGTTACTCTACAAGGTCAAGGTAAATACGGAGACTTAAACCAAATCTTAGTTAATTCAATGCAATCACCTAAAGATCTTCCAACAATCACTCAAGCATATCCTGATTGGATGATCCAATTTAAAGATGCAGACATGGTAGCAGATCTAACAGAATATGTTAAAAATGACATGGACGATTATGATGATATCTTGCCAGGTGTAAGAGAAGAGCTAGAAAAAGATGGCATGATAGAAGCTCTACCATTTAACAAATCAACAGAAGTATTCTGGTATAACAAAACTCTTTATGATGAACTAGGATTAAAAGAGCCTACAAGTTTTGAAGAATTAAAGGAAAATGCTAAGAAAATCTACGAAGAAAAAGGAATCCCAGGAGCAGGATTTGATTCACTATCAAACTTCTACCTAACATATCTAAAAAACAAGGGAATCGAATTTGATGAAAATCTAGATGTTGCTTCTCCTGAATCTATCGAAGCTGTTGAATATTACCTAGAAGGTATCAAAGAAGGATACTTTAGAATAGCAGGAACAGACCAACACTTATCTGGTCCATTTGCAAACGAACAAGTTGGTTCATTTGTAGGATCAAACGCTGGTGAAGTATATGTAAAAGAAGCTCTAAACGATAAGTTCGAATACGCTGCAGCTCCTTATCCAGCAGAAGAAGCCTTCCAACAAGGTACAAATATCTATATGTTTGATAAGGCAAGCGATGAAGAAAAACAAGCAGCATTCAAATACATGCAATTTTTAGCTAGCAAAGATTCACAAGTTGAATTTGCTATAGCTACAGGTTACATGCCAGCAAGAAAATCTGCTGTAGAAGATGAAGCTTACAAATCATCTGACTCAAAGATTGCACCAATCCTTGATAAGGCAAGTGAGAAATTATTCTCAAGACCACTTGCTCCAGGTAGCCAACAAGCTTACAACGACGTAGCAAGCTTACTTGAAAGCATTCTTTCAAACCCAGATTCAGATGTAAAGGCAGATCTTGAAGCTTTTGCTCCACAATACAAGGCAGATTTTGAACAACAATAATAAGCAAGTAAAAAAGGCAAGGAAACTTGCCTTTTCTTATGCCTAAATTTATGTAGAAAATATTAGTCTAGGTCTAATTTTAATTGGATATTGTATTCGTCTTTTATCTTTTTTATTAGTCTTTGAGCTATTTCTTCTATATCTTCATCTTTTGTAATTTCTTCTTCTTTCAATTTGTCAAAAGGCAAGAGGATATAGGAAAGCTTGCTGTTCTTGATAACTCCAGCATAGCCATTTTCGTCGGCATGTCTTGCAAGCTTTGAGAAATTGGAACTTATTTCTGTTATAGAATAAAGGTTTTCACTGTTGATTTTCATATTGGCCTCCTATTTGATATATAGCCATTTTTAGGAGATTTTAACCAAAAGAAAAGGGGATGTTGCAAAACTATGAATAATCATCGTACCATCGTTAGAAGGTTCTCTTAGGAAATTTTCAGTGGAGCCTGCCGGCTCATGGAGGCAAAATTTCCGTGGAGGTTCTTCTAACGATAAAGGTACGATTTATTCATTCTGCAACATCACCTTAAAAATATTTTATAAGCTCATTGCATCAACGATTAGTTGTAGGTAGTTAGCTGTATCTTTTAGAGTAGCTCCTGTAACTGCATCGATTGTGCCGTCTTCTTTTTTAGAATCAATTGCTTCTTTGATTTCATCAGCTGTTTTGCCAGCAACGAAGTTTTCTATAGCTTCAAAGTTATCTTTGATAGATACTGTTGATTTTCCTTTTTCGGCCATTTTTTCTGAGTATTTTTCGTTGTTTTCAAGTTTTGAACCAAGAACTTTGTTTTCTTCTGCATATCCTTGTGTGAAGTCAGTTCCTTCTTTAGCAATTCCCATTCCATCTTCGATGTATTGGAATTCGTCAAAGCTTGCAGCAACAACTTTGTCACCTTCCATAGCAACTACAGCATCAGCGAATGATTTTTCTCCGTGTGGAGCACCTACTATAGATTTGAATGTGATTTCTTCTGGGTTTTCAGCGTGACCTACAGAAACGAAATCTTCACTCTTAGCTACTTCTACGACTTGGTTTAGTAGAGATGGTGTAGATTTGAATGTTGCACCTGTTACAGCTTCTATGATTTCATCATCTGATTTTTCTTTTAGGAAATCTTCTAATTCAGAGATTGTTTTTCCTTTTGCAAAGTTTGCGATTCCTTCATAAGTTTCTTTTAGACTTGTAGGAGATCCAGCTTCTTTCATTTGAGCTGAGTATTTTTCTTCGTTAGCCATTTTTGAAATAAGAACTTTGCCTTCAGCTGTTCCTTCTCCAAATTCTTTATCAGAGTTATTTACTCCATCAAAATCTCCATCTGCTGAGTCGTATTGATATTCGTCAAGAGAAACACCAACGATCGTATCTCCACTTGTTGCTACAACGATTCTTGGGAAAGATCTTGATTCATCGCTTTTTGGATATCCTCTGTGAAGCATTAGGTTACCTTCAGCTGTTTCAGCGTCAGTAGATTTTACTTCTTCTTCTTCTTTTGTTTCTTCCTTACTAGCTTCATCTTTTGTTTCTGTTTCAGCTTCTTGGCTTACTTCAGTTTCAGCTTTGTTATCAGCTTCTTTCTCGTTTGTATTTGAGCAAGCGCTTAGTACTAAAGCAGATGCTAGCATTAGAGTAGCTATATTAAATTTCTTCATATTTTCCTCCTAATAATATAATAGCCTAATAGATATATTATATTATTTAAAGATAAAAAAGCAAATCAAGGCAATGGTAACAATTGCATAAAAGTCTTTTATTTTTCTAAATAATTTGATATAATAAAGTTATAAAATTAAAGATATTGGCAAGGCTAATTGATTATAGGTAGTTTTTAAGTAAACTACCTTTTTTTTAGGAAATTTTAAGGAGTCTGTATGAAAAAAATCAATGTAAACAATGAAATTAAGCCACTAAAGAAGGTCTTGTTACATAGGCCAGGAGAAGAGCTACTAAATCTAACTCCAAATGCTCTTGATGAACTTTTATTTGACGATATACCAGATCTTGAAAAAGCGATAGAAGAGCACGACAATTTTGCCAAAATATTTAAAGATGAAGGAATAGAAGTAGTTTATTTAGAAGATTTGATGGCAGAAACATTAGATCAAAATAAAAATCTAAGAGAAGAATTTCTAGCAAAATATCTAAAAGAGGCGAATATTTCAGATGAACTAGCCTATAAGGAATCAAAGAAACTCTTAGAATCTATAAAAGATACCAAACAATTCGTCCTAAAAACTATGAGTGGAATAACTCTCAAGGAATTAGGCATCAAAAATGATAAGGTAATCTACAATCAAAAATATACTGCAATCAACCCAATGCCAAACCTCTATTTTACTAGAGACCCATTCTCATCAATTGCAGAGGGAGTATCAATTAACTCCATGTATTCTGTAACTAGGTCAAGAGAAACAATCTATGCAGATTACATTTTTAATCACCACAAGGACTACAAAGGAACTAAAAACTTTTACGGCAGGGGCAAGGACTATCATATAGAAGGTGGAGACATACTAAACATCAACGAGAACCTCTTGATGATTGGAATTAGCCAAAGAACTGAGCTTGACGCTATAAGAGTGCTTGCCAAAAATGTATTGGAAGATGAAGATAATGATATAAATGAAATAATTGGGGTAAATATTCCTAATGAAAGGGCATATATGCACCTTGATACAGTCTTTACTCAAATAGATTTTGATACCTTTACCTATCATCCGGGTATAATTTCAACCTTCCACGCTGTAAAGTTTAGCCTAAGAGATTACGAAATGATTGAAGAATTTATAGAAAAATCCCTAGATGATTTATTAAAAGATGCCCTAAAACTAGACAAGATTAACCTCTTGCCATGTGGAGGAGGAGATCCAATAGCTGCTCTTAGAGAACAATGGACAGATGGATCTAATACCCTTGCCATAGCTCCGGGCAAGGTAATTGTCTATAAGAGAAACACAGTCACAAATCAAATGCTTGAGCTAAACGATATAGAAGTAATAAAGCTTGATTCATCAACCCTAACCGTAGGTAGGGGAGGACCAAGATGTATGTCTATGCCTTTGATAAGAGAAGATTAATATATTTATAAAAAAATATTAAAATTTTATATAAATTAATTTGAAAATTAAATATATTCAAAGTATAATTGAGATATAATAGAAAAAGGGTTTACCCTGAATTATAGAAAGAGGCTATAAATGTTTGATTATAAGAAAAAATATGATAAAAGAGAAGAAAACACAGTAGGCAAATATCTTTTCACTGCAGCAGCTGCAGTAGTAGGTGGCTACCTATATCTAAAGAATAACAACAAAATCGACGAAGTAAAAGATAAAGTAGACGATATAAAAGACGAAATAATAGATGCTGTAAAAGGCGAAGATCTTTTATAAGATTATAGTTTAAATCAAAAGCTCCTTAGGGAGCTTTTTTGTTTGACAATCTCCCTTTATTTTGCTATGATAATTGGTGAAAAATTTAGGGAGGTATTATGAAAAATTCTAAAAAAATCTACCATGTAGAAGACAAAGTTCCTTTTAAATTACTTTTACCATTGTCGATCCAACATACATTTGCAATGTTTGGAGCTAGTGTTTTAGTTCCTATTCTTTTTGGTATCAATCCAGGAATCGTATTGTTGATGAATGGTATCGGAACACTTTTATTTATATTAATTACTAAGAAACAGGCACCAGCTTATTTAGGTTCCTCATTTGCATTCCTAGCTCCAGGTACAGCTATTATTGCAAGCGAAGGATTTGAATATGCTCAAGGTGCTTTTATTGTGGTCGGAATTATGGGATGTTTGCTCGCTTATATTATTTATAAGTTTGGAATAGGATGGATAGATGTGGTCTTGCCACCAGCGGCAATGGGTGCAGTTGTTGCACTAATTGGTTTTGAACTTGCAGGAAATACTGTAACAGGTGGTTCTATCGGAGCAAATCTTATGACAGATACAGCGAGTTCTAAAGACTTCATAGTGTTTTTTGTGACTTTGCTTACTGCAATTATCGGTTCTGTTGCCTTTAAGGGATTCTTCTCAACAATTCCTATTCTAATATCAATAGTCGTAGGATATATTACAGCAATATTTTTTGATATGGTAGATTTTACTCCTGTAAGGGAGGCTGCATTATTTACCTTGCCAGACTTCTCTTTGCCAAAGTTTTCAGCAGGGTCAATTCTTGCCATGTTACCTGTTATTCTTGTTATAACGAGTGAGCATATTTCTCACCAAGTTGTTACTTCTAATATTATCGGCAAGGATTTATTAAAAGAGCCAGGCCTCCATAGGTCAATATTTGCAGATAACTTTTCATCAGCCCTATCTGGATTTCTAGGTGGAGTTCCAACCACAACTTATGGTGAAAATATCGGAGTTATGGCTATAACTGGAGTTTATTCTGTTCAAGTTATAGGAGGAGCTGCAGTTATTTCTATAATAATGGCTTTCTTTGGACCACTTGCAGCCTTTATTCAAACTATACCAGGAAATGTTATAGGGGGAGTTACCTTCCTTCTTTATGGAATGATTGGTACAAGCGGAATTAGACTTCTAGTTGATCAAAAGGTAGATTACTCAAAATCTGTTAACCTAATTCTAACTTCAGTAATCTTTATAGCAGGTCTTTCTGGTCTGTCTATAAAACTAGGTTCAATCGAGCTTTCAGGAATGGTACTAGCATCAGTAGTAGCAGTTGTTCTATCAGCTTTCATGACTTTACTTAGAAAACTAGATTTGATTAACCAATAATTATTTCAATTAAAAAATCCCCTGCTGGGGATTTTATTTTTTATATGTAGAAAGGCTAGCTTTTAGCCGTTTTTAAATTATTGTAGGAACAAGTGTTCTATTAATATTTTAACTCCAAGACCTATAAGGATTAGTCCACCTACAAGCTCTGAAACTTGCTTGCTTTTTACTCCTAGTTTAGATCCTATTTTAAAACCTACTATAGAAAGAATAGCTGTGACTATTCCTATACTTGAGGCTGCATTTATTATATCTATATTTAAAAAGGCAAGTCCTACTCCAACTGCAAGAGCGTCAATTGATGTTGCAATTCCCATTCGAGTTAGGCTTCTTAGGTCGAAACCGTGATTTACTTCACAATAGGCTTCTCTAGATTCTTTTATCATTTGAAAGCCAAGAAATCCTAAAAGCAAGAAAGCTACCCAATGGTCAATTGCTCTTATGGCATCTGCAAAATTTCTTCCTAACAAAAATCCTATAACTGGCATCAAAGCTTGAAAAAATCCAAATACAAAGCCAATGGACAGACTGTTTTTTATTGAGTGAGTCTTCTCTGATAGTCCCTTGCAAATGCTAGCTGCAAAGGCATCCATGGCAAGTCCAACCGATAAAACTAATAATGATCCTGTATCCAAAAAATCCTCCTAATATTTCGATAAATGCTTTACTATTTAACCGTATCTTTGATAGATTGCAAGAAAATGAGTAAATAAAAACCAGCTTAGTGCTGGTTTTAGTTTGAGTTTTATTATAAGCTATTTAAGTATGAGCTAGCTTCTTCTATAAGTGCTCTACTATTTGCTGCGCTTGCGTCTGCTTCATCAATTATTTTAAGCAAATCGCCCTTAACTGATTCTACTAATTTTGGGAATTTGTTAACTAGAATTCTTGCAGCTTCTGCTCTTATTTCACTTTCTTCTAGGGATGCCTCCAAAGTTTTTATTTGAAGATTTAGGCTAGCATAAGTAGCTAGATTTTTCTTGGCACTGTTGATAGCTACAGTTGCAGCTCTTAGTTTTTCGTAATCAGTACTATTGTTAGCTAAAACTTCTCTGGCATTTGCTACTGCTTGATCGTATGCGTTTCTTAATTTTTGAGTAACTAGACTATTGTAAACTTCAGTACTTTTAACATTAACTGAGTCATCGATAGCTTTTTGAAGTTGATTTTTTTGAGTTTCTAGATCACTTGTAGCTGACCTTGCGGCTCTTGCCATTCTTGGTCTTGGTGCTTCACTCACTTCAAGTTCGTCATCCAAGCTATAAAGGCTAACTTCTCCACCATAGACAAGATCATCTAGGTTTTCAGCTTCATAGTAAGCTACAGCTAGATTTTGGGTGCTTTCGACATTTTCTTCTGTCTTATTTTCCTTATCTTCTTTGTTTAAGTCTTCCTTAGTTGTTTCTTTTTTATCAGATTTTTCTTCTTTTGTATCTTCTTTAACTTCTTCTTTGCTATCAGACTTTTCTTCTGCTATATTTTCCTTAGTTTCTTCTTTAGAATCTTCCTTATTAGTCTCTACATTTTCTTTTACATCTTCTTCAGCATAGGAAATATTTACTAGAGGGCTAGTTTCTGATAGGCCAAGAAGGGAGAAGTTAACTGCTAGTAAGCATGCTAGTATTTTTTTGTTAGTCATATTAGTATCCTCCGTTTAAAAGTTTGTCTACTTCTTCTAATAGAGATTCGGATTCAGCTTGAGATTCTTTAGATTCTTTAACCAAATCTTCAAGTTGTGGTCTTATTGACTCTACTAGATTTGGGTAATTTTCCATAAGTAGTTCACAAGCTTTTACTCTTATTTTGGTTTCTCTAACTGATTTTCTTAGAGCATCAGCTTGAGCTTGTAACCCTTGACTATCACTTGCAGCCTCACTTACAGCTGTAGGGTTTAGGGTATTTACTGGTAAAGATGGTCCTATAACAAATGATGTAGCAAGTGTTAGGGCAAGCACAGCTTTGCCTAATTTATTTTTTCTCATATTTAACTCCTTTTTCTAAATAACTATTTACTTCATTATACCACATAAAAATTGAAGATAAATCATAGATTATTTATTGAATAATAATATATGCCATTTGAGTCTAGCTCTTCTGTTATTTTTCCTTCAGCTACTAGGTGTTTGAGATGAGCTGCGGCCTCTCCTACAGCAAACCATTTTTGGATTTCTGGAAAATCGGACCAATCTTTAGCTCTTATATCCCAAGACATTGACTTTGCTATATCTCTTGTATTGGCTTTTTTCAAATTTTTAACTATAGTTAAGGTATCATTTAATCTTTCTTCGTGGTGGCGGATAAGTTCGTCTATCCTGCCATTTACATCATCTACTAAAAATCTATGGGAGGAGAATAGGTATTTTATATCAAGGTCTTTTATTTTTGCTATATTTTTTAAGTATATACCAAGGCTATCTCCGTATTCATCTGCCCAATAGGTTATGTTTGGGGTGATTTTTCCTAAGATGTGGTCACCACAGAAGAGTATTTTCTTATCCCTATCTAAAAGTCCAACCATGCCTGGAGTATGGCCAGCTTCATCTAGGATTTCAAAGGAAAACTCGCCTATATTTAATTTATCTCCTGGCTCTAATTTTGTATAGGCGAATTTTTCTTTAGGTCTATTCTTAAAACCAGGATGATTATTTATATCAACATTTTCTTCTAAGAGACCTTGGAGTTTGGCGTTTTTAAGGATGTTTTGCCATTGGTAATCATCTACACTGATTCCATTTTCTATGAAAAACCCATCAACTTTAGACATAAATATTTCGGATATGCCCTTATTTTCTAAATATTTGGCAAGACCAACGTGGTCTGAGTGAAGGTGGGTAAGGAATAGTTTAGTCCTTGTCATATCAAGGTCAAGATTTTTGATCAAATCGTCCATGTTTTTCCTATTTTCTTCGTTGTTGAAACCTGTATCAATTATTAGATTGTAATCAGTTGTCTTTATCACAAAAATATTTATAGACTTTAGAGGATTTCCTGTTAGAGGAAAGGTCGCTTGGTAAATATTTTTGTAAACTTCTTTAATCATCATTACTCCTTTTTTACTGTCTTTATGTATTTCTTACCCATTTTTGTGATATGATATAGCTAGACTTAATGGAGGTATTATGAAAAAAATAGGAAAAATTATACTAGCTCTAATTTTGGCAGTTGGGCTTAGTTTTGCAGGATTTGTAGTTGGTTTAAATCAAAAACTACAAGTAAATAATACAAGTGACCAAGCAGAAGCACATTTGCAGGAAATGGAAATGTTAAAGGGACTCATTGATGAAAACTTCCTTTTTGATTATGAAGAAAAAGACCTTTATGATGGATCTCTAAAGGGAATGTTTGCAAATTTGGGAGATCCTTACACCCAATATTACACCAAAGAAGAGTTTAGCAAACTTATGGAAAGTATCGACGGAAGATACAAGGGAATTGGTGTTTTAGTGCAAGCAAGCAAGGAAGGACTCATAAAAGTCGTTCAAGTCTTTGACGATTCTCCAGCCAAAGAAGCTGGAATGAAGGCAGGAGATTATATAACAAAGGTTGAAGGCAAGGAATTTATTGCAGATCAAATGGAAGAGGCAGTAGCTCTTATGAAAGGCGATGAGGATACTACTGTAAATATTACTATCAAAAGAATCAGTGATGATAAACCAGAAGGAGAAGATATAGACCTTGCGGTAGATAGGCGAGATGTAAGAGTGGATACTGTAGATGAAAGCATAAAAGAAGTTGATGGCAAGAAGATCGGCTATATCCATATCAAATCATTTGACGATGTAACAAAAGAAGATTTCGAAAAATCTTACAAGAAATTAAAAGATGGTGGAATAGAAGGACTTGTTTTAGATCTAAGAAACAATCCTGGTGGATCTTTGGATGTTTGCCTTGATATAGCAGACAAATTCCTAGATGAAGGAACTATAGTTACTACTAAAGATAAAAAAGGAAATGTAGTTACAGAAGAAAGTGACGCTGAAATGGACGATATCCCAATGACAGTTCTCGTCAATGAAAACTCTGCCTCAGCTAGCGAAATCCTATCTGGTGCTTTAAAGGATAGGAAGAGAGCCAAAGTTATAGGACAAAAAACTTTCGGTAAGGGAATTGTACAAAAACTCTTCCCACTAAATGATGGATCTGGGGCAAAGATTACAATAAGCGAATACCACACTCCAAGTGGCGCTAAGATAAATAAGGTCGGCGTTAGCCCTGATATCGAAGCTACAAATGATAATCCAGACCTTGAGATTAAGGAAGAAAATCTAGATAAGGATAGCCAATATCAGAAAGCTCTAGAAGAATTGTTAAAGGAAATGGGAAATTAGATGGATAGATACACAGATTATTCAAAAAGACTAGACGAGCTAAGAGATTTGCTCGAGAAAAAAGACGGAACAAATCTTTCTAAGCTACTAAGAAGAACTAACCCAGTAGATATAGAAGAGTTTATTTCTACCCTAAGTGCTGAAGATGCTCTCTTAGTTTTTAGACTTCTAAAAAAAGACGATGCTATAGAGGTATTCGCAGAACTAGAACAAGAAGATAAGGAAAAAATAAAGACTGGACTCAATGATGTTGAATATAGTCATCTTTTAGATGAGCTAGACTTTGATGATATGATTGATACTCTTGAGGAGATGCCAGCATCAGTTGTTCAAAAAATTCTTAGAAATACAGATCCAGAGAAGAGAAAAAAGGTAAACCAATACCTTAAATTCCCAGAAGATTCTGCAGCAAGTCTTATGACTCCAGAATTTGTGGAGCTTAAAATAGGTATGACTGTAAAAGAAGCCCTAGATACAATAAAAAGAATCGGGCATGACAAGGTTACTGTCTACACCTGCTATGTGACTGATGAAACTAAAAAGCTTTTAGGTTACGTTTCCCTTAGAAATATCGTAACTAACGACATGGATACCAAGATTTCGACCCTTCTTTATGAAGATGTTATCACAGTTAACACTAGTGATGACCAAGAAGAAGTTGCTCACACCTTCCAAAAATATGGATTTACAGCCTTACCAGTTATAGACAAGGAAAAAAGACTGGTTGGTATTATAACTGTAGATGATATCATGTGGATAATCGAACAAGAGGCAACAGAAGATTTCCAAATAATGGCAGCTACAACACCAGAAGAAGAAGAATATAGCAAGATGAGTGCGTGGGACCTTGCAAAAAATAGGATTCCTTGGCTGATGTTTTTAATGATTTCATCTGCCTTTACCTCAACGATACTTAGAAGCTATGAGGCAGTCATCCAATCTATAATTGCCCTTAATATGTTCATACCAATGCTAACAGACTCAGGTGGAAACGCAGGAAGTCAAGCGTCAACCCTAGTTATTCGTGCTATGGCAACCAAAGATGTAGATTTGTCTGATTGGGCAAAGGTAGTATGGAAAGAATGTAGGGTAGGTTTGATATCAGGATTTTGCCTTGCTCTAGTAGGATTTTTAAAATGTATGTTCTTTGACAAAGTAGGGCTTGAGATATCGCTAATAGTTGCAGTTACCCTTTTATTTGTAGTAGTTACTGCAAAGATTGTCGGATCTCTTCTACCTATGGGAGCAAGCAAGCTCGGATTAGATCCTGCAATCATGGCAAGTCCACTAATAACAACTATAGTTGACTCTTTGGGACTTATAGTTTACTTTAATATTGCACAAATGTTTATAGCGGCAGCTCCGCTTTAGAAAATAGAGGTTAAATGATTTTTACTAAAAAATATACTGTTAGTCAAATGCACTGTGACCCTTATGCGAGCCTTACAATGAGGAATCTCACCTTGTTGATGTTAGATACTGCTCTAGATCAAGAAAAAATCGTAGAAAAAGATATCAATATGACAAACTTCAGGTGGATAATTTACAAGTGGGATATTGAATTTCTTGGAGAAATAAAAGAAGGTTATGATATAGAAATACAGACAAAACTCACTCACACAAGGAAGTTTTATGCCTATAGAGAATTTAGTGTTACAAAAAATGGCGAAATTCTCGCAAGAGCTAGGGCAGTTAATATGTTAATTGATATAGAAAGGCTAAGACCTGTCAAAATATCTGAAAAACTTAAAAAATCTTACGGCACTGATACTATTAGCTACAATCCTCCTAAGATAAAATACCAAGAAGATTTAGATCCTGTAGGTGAGATTGCTATTAGATTATCTGATATAGATTATAATTTTCATGTAAATAACGCAGCTTATTTTGACATAATAAAAGAAGTTACTGGAATATTTGATAAAGATATCCAGTATATCGACATGGTCTATAGAAATGAGATTAGAGATAAAAAAGTTGTTTTGGGAAATATGAATAAAAACGGCAAGGAGATTGATTTTTCTCTAACAGATCCTAAAAAAGAGAAGACTTATTGCCTTGGAAAGATAAGGACATATGTATAAAGAAGGATACGGAAACATACCAAACAAGGACAAGATAATAGATTATTTAGAAAAAGCTTACGAGAATAATCCAGATAAATGGATAGCCAAGGCGTGGAGAATGGGACAAATTGCAGAAAAAATGGCAAATGATTTAGACCTTGATTCTGATATTGCCTTTGCCTGCGGAGCACTTGCTAGACTTTCTGACGGATACGAAGAAGGTTTTAAGGGAAATATTTGTGCCTACGAAATACTTAGGGCAGATTCTTATTTTTTCCCAGCAAGGATTTCCCTAACTCGTTCATTTCCTAAAAAAGATATTAACTATTGCGTAAATGAACTTAATATTTCTACAAAGGAACAAGAATTTGTCAAGAATTTCTTGTACAAATATCCCTACACAGCCTATGATTATCTGATCCAATATTTAGATTTTTTAGTTGGAAGGGAAGATTTATCTCTTGATAGATTGAATGATTTAGATCATCCGCACGGAAAAGAGATTTCGTCTAGGATATATGACATCCAAGATTATTTTACTAAAAAGCTAGAAAAACCAATAGAAACTTATATGCCTAAAACTAAAAGATACAAGTTTCCCTACAGGCTTTTTCCAAAAGATAAATAGGGATTTGGGCGAGGCTTGTGGTTTGCAAATGATATAAACAGCAGTATATTATAAATGAATTTATTTTACCAAACCCAAGGAGGCTGTCGCAGAAGTTAATACTGCTTTTGCGTGGTCTCCTCATTTTTTATAAAGAAAGTAAGAGGTTTTATGCAGCTTAAAAATAACAAATATTATGATGATAAAACTCTCAAAAGATGGATAGAAGACGATAGTCTCACAGATGAGCTTAATAAAAAAGCTGACGCTATCAGAAAAGAAATCTATGGAGACAAGGTCTATGTCAGAGGACTTATAGAGTTTTCAAATATATGTAAGAATGACTGTTACTATTGTGGGATAAGAAAATCAAATGATAGGGTAGAAAGATATAGGCTCACTAAAGAGGAAATTATATCATGCGCAAAGCTTGGCTACCAGCTTGGTTATAGGACCTTCGTCCTCCAAGGTGGGGAAGATGGACACTTTTCTGATGATGTGGTTGTTGATATTGTAAAATCAATCAAAGACATCCACGATGACGTTGCAATTACTTTATCTCTTGGCGAGAGATCTTATGAATCCTACAAGAGATTGTTTGAGGCAGGAGCTGATAGGTATTTACTTAGACAAGAAACATCTGACAAGGACCATTACGAAAAGCTTCATCCACAATCAATGAGTTTTGAAAGTAGGAGAAAGGCTCTTAGAGATCTAAAGGAGATTGGTTTTCAAGTTGGGGGAGGATTTATGGTTGGCTCGCCTTACCAAACTACAGAAAGCCTAATCAAAGATCTAAGGTTTTTAGAAGAATTAGAACCAGCAATGATAGGAATTGGGCCATATATGACTCAACATGATACGCCTTTTAAAGATTTTCCAAATGGATCTTTTGAAATGACTCTAAGACTTGTATCAATCCTTAGAGTTTTATTTCCTTATGCCCTGATTCCGGCTACAACTGCCCTTGGAACAATCAATCCTTTGGGAAGGGAAAGAGGACTTCAAGCTGGAGCAAATGTTCTAATGCCAAACCTATCTCCAACTATGGTTAGAGAAAAATATTCTCTCTATGATAATAAAATATGTACAGGAGATGAGGCAGCAGAATGTAGATCTTGCCTTGAGCTAAGGATAAAAAACGCGGGCTATGAAATAGTAACAGATAGGGGCGATGTAATAACCTACGACAAAGAAACAAGAAGATATTCATAAGAAAAAGACCCGAAAGCTAAAACTTTCGAGTCTTTTTTATTTTGGAAGTTCAATATCATCTAATATTCCCTTTAGATAAGCTATGGTTATACCATAATTTGTCATAGGGATATTATTTTCTTTTGCCTTTTCTACCTTGCTTAGCATAGTAGTTCTGTTAAACATACAAGCTCCGCAATTTATGATTAGGTCATATCTTTTATAATCAATTGGGTCAGTCCCTCTATTAAATTCAATCTCAATGTTAGGAAATTTTTTCCTAAGCATCTTTGGAATCTTGACTGTACCAATATCTTCATCTATTGGCGGATGAGTGCAGGCTTCTGATATCAAAACCCTATTTATTGGTTGGTCGAATCTTTTTACCGATTTAACAAAATAATCTAAATCGCCCTTGTAGGCTGAAAATAGAACTGAAAAGCTAGTTAACCTTGTTCCTTCTTCGATTATTTCCTTAGTTTCCTTAAAAACTTGCGAATCGCAAATAACAAGGTCAGGCTTATCCCTTAGGGCCTTTAGGGTATTTTCTAGGTTAGTTAAATCGCAAGATATGGCAGTTGCATTTTTGTCAATCAATTCTCTTATAGTCATTACTTGAGGTTTGATAAGTCTACCCTTAGGTGCTGCCTTATCTTGAGGGATAACGAGAATAACCATATCACCTTCACGAACCAAATCCTTGGTGATAGTTAGATCATCTTTTTTGTAAAGCTTTTTAATCTTATCAAAAATCTTTAACCTATTATCTTTATTTCTTATGTCAATCGCAATAGGATTTAAGTTTTTGTATTTACTAATTATCTTAGAACCTTCGTCTATATCTTGTTTGCTAGCGATATATATTATAGGCTTATTTGTATTTTTAATATCAGAAATAAACTTCAAATCATCATCTATACTTAGGCTATAGATGAAAATATCGCATTGGTCTAAAATTTCTTTTGTCTTTGATTCCCTAGCAGTGCCAAGCTCTGTATCATCACCGACACCTGCTGTATCAATGAAAAGAACGGGACCAAAGTCTGTTATTTCCATGGCTTTTTTGATAGGATCTGTAGTAGTTCCCTTGATATTTGAAACTATGGCAGTGTCAGTTCCTGTCATATAGTTTAGGAGGGTGGACTTGCCAGAATTAGTTTTTCCGAAAATCCCTATGTGAACCCTCTCGCTATTTTGTGTTTTCATATCTTAAATGTATAAGTCCCTTTGACCTTGTCTAATTTTTTCTAGATTTTCCTCAGTAGACTTACGAACATTTGGATTTGGTATAGACATTAGTTCTCTTTTGATTAGAGCTTCTGCATCTCTTGCAGTTTTTTCACTTGCGTAGTCCATTACATATTCTTCAAGAGTTGTTAGAGCGTTTGGATGGCAAATATTTCCTATGCCGTGCTTTTTAACCATTCCCATAAAGGTTTCTCCAGTTCTTCCCATTCTGTAGCAAGCAGTACAGAAACTTGGGACATGGTCTTTTGAAATAAGCCAGTCTATAACTTCATCTAGGGTTCTATTATCTGAAAGCTCAAATTGATCGCTGCCCTTTTCTTCATTTTCTGTGTAGCCACCAACTGATGTTTTAGATCCACCAGAAAGTTGGGAAATACCTAAATCAAGTAGCTTAGAACGAACTTTCTCGCTTTCTCTAGTTGAGACAATCATTCCAGTATAAGGAGCTGCAACTCTGATACATGCTACGATTTTTTCGAACATTTCATCTGATAGAGAATTGTCAAAATCGTTAGGGTCGATATCATCAGCAGGTTGGATTCTTGGAACAGAAATTGTGTGAGGTCCAACATTAAATCTTGCCTCAAGATGTTCTGCGTGCATCAATTGACCTATAAATTCATATTCATAAGAATCTAATCCATATAAAACACCAAGACCCAAATCGTCTATGCCACCTTCAAATGCTCTATCCATGGCTTCTGTGTGGTATTCGTAGTTAGATTTTGGACCGAACTTGTGAAGATTTTCATAGTTTTCCTTGTTATAAGTTTCTTGGAAGAGGATATAAGTTCCAATCTCTGCCTCGTGAAGCTTTCTATAATTTTCAACAGTAGTAGCAGCTATATTGACATTAACTCTTCTGATAGCTCCGTTTTTGTGTTTGATATTATAGATTGTGTGAATAGATTCTAGTATGTACTCTAGTGGGTTATTTACAGGATCTTCTCCAGCTTCTAGGGCAAGACGTTTATGGCCTTGATCTTGAAGTGCTATAACTTGTTCACGAATTTCTTCTTGGCTTAACTTTCTTCTAGGGATAGTTCTATTTTGTCCGTGATATGGGCAGTATGAACAGCCATTTACACAATAGTTTGATAGGTACAAAGGAGCAAATAGGACGATTCTATTAGCATAAAACTTGTATTTAAGCTCTTTTGCAAGTTTAAAAATCTCTTCGTTTAAGTCATCTTCCTTACAAGATAACAATACAAAAGCATCTCTGTGGCTAAGGCCCTTTGCTTTTTTTGCTTTATTTAAAATATCTATAATTAAATCACGATTATTGGCGTTTTTTCTACCATAATCGATAGTTTCTAAAATTTCTTCATGGTTTATAAATTCACTAGCCTTGCTAGATTTTGGATTATATGCTACCATATTACCTCCCTTTATTTCTTACATGTTATATTATAATACTTATAGACTTAAAAAGAAAATTTACTTATTTTTTAAGGGTAAATTTTTCCTAAAAAACACCTTCTTAAAAAACAAAGTAAAACCTGTTATAATTATATTGTTATCATTCCTATACTGGTAACAGTTAGGAGGTGAGTTCGTGAGATTAGTATTTTCTTTATTAATTGCTATCATGGCAAATATATTAAGCTATTTTATTTGCAAGCGGTTAGATGGCGATTCTACAAATAATGATAACTAGCCCAAAATAAAAAAGCAGGAGGTGGTGCTCCTGCTTTTTTTTTGCTCGTGAGAACGAGTATTTTCTTTATCTGCTTATATTATACTTTAAGAGGAAAAAATAAGCAATAAAAAATTCGATAAATATAATGTTAGAATCTAATACTTATACAAATAATTAATAATTTATTTGACAAGGTAAAAAATCCATGGTATTATGAATTCATAAATGAGATATGAGTTTTAAAAAACCATTTGAAAAGAAGAGTAATCTAGGTTAATGTTCTACAGAGAGCCCTGTTTTGGTGAAAAGGGTGGACTGAGGTTTAGATGAAGATGGCCTTTGATGGGACGATTCGATATTAGAGTCGTACGGTTCTTCCCGTTACAGAAGTAGAGTATGTATGTACTTGATGAGAGCATAAGTGTGCGAGCATTTATGAAATAAGGTGGTAACGCGAATTTTCGTCCTTAGTTTCCTTCGGGAAGCTAGGGACTTTTTTTATTATTATTTTAGGAAGGTATAGATGATTGAGTTAAATAATATTACGGTTGACTTTGATGGATTTAAGGCAGTTGACGATGTATCATTGAAAATCGAAAAACAAGATGCCTACGGGATTGTAGGATTTTCTGGAGCAGGAAAATCTACCCTAGTTAGAACTATAAATCTTCTTCAAAGACCAACTAATGGAGAAGTTTATGTAAATGGAGAAAACCTCCTTGATTTAAATAACAAAGAACTAAGAGATAGAAGAAAAAAGATAGGAATGATCTTCCAACATTTCAATTTATTGAATAATATTACAGTTTTGGATAATGTAATTTTTCCAATAAAAAAATCAAAATTGTCCAAAGAAGAAAAGATAAAAAAGGCAAAGGAGCTTTTAGATTTAGTAGGAATAGGAGATAAGGCTGATTCATATCCAAGAGAACTATCCGGAGGACAAAAGCAAAGGTGCGCTATAGCAAGGGCCTTGGCATCAGATCCTGAGATCCTTTTATGTGATGAGGCAACTAGTGCTCTTGATCCAAAGACAACTAAACAAATCCTAGCCTTACTAAAAGATTTAAATGAAAAGTTAAAATTAACTATAGTTATAATCACCCACCAAATGGAAGTTGTAAAAGATCTTTGCAATAAATGTGCAGTGATGCAAGATGGAAGGATTGTTGAAAAAGGGTCAACCTTGGATATATTCTCAAATCCAAAAGAAGCTCTAACAAGAGAGTTTGTAGAAACATCAACTAACGTCGAAGATACTATAGAAGATGTTAAGGAAAATATTGGAATCCTCAAGAAAGATGAAACCTTAGTTAAACTTAACTACTTAGGAAAAAGCACAACTGAGCCACTTATCAATGAGATATATGATAAGTTTAAGATTAAGACTAATATCCTCGCTGCAAATATCGAATTTATAAGCGGCACACCAGTGGGGAATTTGATAGTAACCTTCAAGGGAGAAGATAATAATCTCGAAGAGGTTTTTAAATATTTAGACCAAAGAGAAGTTAGAGTAGAAATTTTAGGAGGTAAAGATGGGATACTTTGATTACGCCCTATCTATTTCAGATAGGATATTAAAAGAAACTAGGGCAACCCTTTATATGCTAATAGTATCTGCTATATTTGCGGGAATATTCGGGCTTATATTAGGAGTTATCCTTGTAGTGACAGATAGAGGTAGGATTTTAGAAAATAAAATCCTATATTCAATTTTAGATAAGATAACTAATACCTTTAGGGCGATTCCTTTTGTAATCCTACTAGCTTTGGTAGCGCCAATCACAAAAATTATAGTAGATACTAGGATTGGACCAAAAGCCGCAATTGTTCCTTTGATATTTTCAACAGTTCCATTTTTTGCCAAACAAGTTGAACAAGCCTTGGCAGAAGTTGATCCTGGAGTAATAGAGGCTGCAGAGGCAATGGGAAAAAGTCCCTTTGAGATAATATTTTCAGTATATCTAAGAGAAGGACTTCCATCATTAATAAGGGCATCATCCATTACCCTAATTTCGCTTTTAGGTCTAACCGCCATGGCAGGACTAATCGGTGGAGGAGGAATTGGTGACTTGGCAATAGCTGTAGGTTACCAAAGATACAAAGACGATGTAGTTTTAGTATCTGTCCTTATAATTTTAATTATAGTATTTATAATTCAAGCAATATCTAATTTACTTATTAGAAAAACAAGTCATTAGGAGGAAATAATGAAAAAAATATTTAAAAATCTAGCCATCCTATCCTTGGCTCTGGTACTAGCAAGTTGTGGATCTAAGGATTCTAGTAAAAAGGCAGAAGATGACACCCTAAAACTAGGTGTAGTTGGTGAAAGAAATGTAGAATATGAAGATGCCATAAAAAGGTATGAAGAAGATACAGGTAAGCACATAGAACTTGTAAGATTTAGTGACTATAACCAACCAAACGATGCCCTAAAGGATGGAGATATCGACCTATCATCCTTTGCGACATATATATTTATAGAAGATTATAACAAAAATCAAAATGCTGGTTTTACCTATCTTGCAGATTCGATAATCTCTCCAATGGGAGTATATTCATCTAAGCTTAAAAATGTAGATGAGCTAAAAGAAGGAGATAAGGTAGCGATTCCTGTTGAAACTTCAAATAACTCCAGAGCCCTCTATATTCTAGAGGCAGCTGGTGTGATAAAGATTAAAAAAGATGCAGGAGACTTTATAACAGTAGACGACATAGAAGAAAATCCAAAGAACTTGGAATTTATAGAACTACCTGCAGATCAAGTATCAAGAGCCTTAGAAGATGTAGACATAGCTTTAATAAACTCAGATATGGCAATGGAAGCAGGATTAATTCCAACAGAAGATTCTATATTTTTGGAAGATCCAGAAAATGAAAGATCAAAAAATTTTATCAATGTTATAGCAGTTAAAGAAGAAAACAAGGATAATGAAGACATCAAAAACTTCATAGAAAACTATTACTTGACAGATCAAACTAAGAAAATAATAGAAGAAGAATACAAGGGATCAGTTATCCCAATATTTAAAACACGTTAGGTTATTAAGATTTAAAATCTTTAATAATAAATTATAATTTCATTTAGGGAGGAAATAATGAAAAAATTCGCAAAAATAGCTCTAGCACTAGCAGTATTAGTTGGCTTTAGTGCTTGTGGAGCAAAGGATAATGAAAGTAGCAAAGACGCTTCAGCAGAAACAAAAGCAGAAGATAAGGCAGAAGGCACAACAATCAAAATAGGTGTAGTTGGTGAGTACAACGAAGTTTTAGAAAAAGTAATCGCAAGATATGAAGAGGCTACAGGAAACAAAGTAGAGTTACAAAAATTCTCTGACTATAGTCAACCTAACGAAGCTTTGATAGCTGGCGATATTGACCTAAACGCCTACCAACACCACAAATTCTTAGATGAATTTAATGAATCAAAAGGATCTGACCTAATCTCAATAGGTGATACAATGCTCGCACCAATGGGTCTATACTCAGAAAAAATCAAATCAATAGATGAACTAGAAGATGGGGCTAAGGTTGCTATTCCAAACGATCCAACAAACGGATCAAGAGCACTTTTCCTACTTCAAGAAGCAGGACTAATCAAGGTTGACGGCCAAGCTGGAGATTTGATTGGAGTAGATAAAGTAACAGATAATCCAAAGAACTTAGAAATAATAGAAATGGATGCATCAACAACACCAAGAAGCTTAGAAGATGTAGACATAGCAGCAGTAAATGATACCTTCGCCCTAGATAGCGGACTTGATAAAGAAAAATCAGTATTCGTAGAAGATCCAAAGTCAGAATCAGTAAAAGAATACATCAATCTAATCGCTGCAAGAAAAGAAGATGAAAACAACGAAGCTTACAAAGAATTTGTAAAATATTACCAAACAGAAGAAACTAAGAAAGATATGGAAGAAATAACAAAAGGTGCTTGGTTACCTGCTTGGGAATAAAATTTACTAAACAAAGCCACTAGCCTATGAGCTGGTGGTTTTTTGTTAGATATTTTATCTGACAACTACCAAGCTTATTGTATAATGGATATAAAGGAGAATGATATGACAAAAGTATATGACTTTACAGTTTTAGATAATGAAGGTAATGAAGTTTCCTTAGACAAATACGAGGGAAAGGTGCTTTTGATTGTAAATACTGCAACTCATTGCGGATTTACCAAACAATATGACGGACTTGAAGATTTGTATAAGACATACAAAGACCAAGGCTTTGAGATTTTAGATTTTCCTTGTAACCAATTTGGCAATCAAGCTCCAGAATCAGACGAGGAAATAGATTCTTTCTGTGCCCTTAATTTTGGAACAAGCTTTGATAGATTTAAGAAAATCGATGTAAATGGAGAAAATGAAGATCCATTGTATACTTACCTAAAAGATGAAAAACAAGGTATTGCTTCTAAGGCAATCAAATGGAATTTCACCAAATTTTTGATTGATAGAGAGGGTAATGTAGTAGCAAGATTTGGATCTAACAAGAAACCAGAAAATATGAAAAAGGACATAGAGAAGTTATTATAATGAAAGAAGATAAATTAGTTAAACTTGCCTTTGATTCCTTAAAATATTACTTAGATACTGGCAAGTATTTAGACGAATACGATGAAGAATTTAAGGATAATCATAATGGCGTAATCATAGAAATTAAGTTTGGAGATAAGAGAGAAAGAGCAGGATCAATCTATCCTACTAGAGCAAATATCGCCCTAGATGTGATTTATGAAACTGTAAACTTGGGCATATTTAATAACGCCCTTGCCCTAAGAAAAGAAGATTTAGACGAAATATATATCCAAGTTCTAGAAATAAATAAGGTCAAACCTATTAAGAAACTAGAAGATTTTGGAGTATATCATGGTCTTTACCTAAACTATTCCAACAATCCAGTAATTGTATATAGAAACGACTATGAAAGCGACTACCAAATGTTTGCTGATGCCAAGGACAGGGCAAACCTTGATGAGTTTGATGTATATAATATGGAAAAGTTTAAAATAGTAAGACACATTTAGATAATAATGGCAAAGTTGACAAAATAGCCTTTATTAGTATTATATAAATAACTAAATAGGACGATATGAAGAAGAGTAACTTAAAATGAAGCTTTAAGAGAGGCAGGTTAGGTGCAAGCTGCTAGTGGAATTTTTTGCGAAGATCATCTTCTAGTCTAGTAAATGAATTAGTAGTTTATTACGTCACAATTGCGTTAAATTGTTTATTAAAACGGTGGACCGTCCTTTTTAGGACGGTTTTATTTTTAATAATTTTTAAAAAAGGAGAAATAGATGTCAGAATTTAAGTCTTTAGATAGCAAAGATGTTAGAAAAAGAGAAGCTGCCACAGAAAAATATTGGCAAGAAATCGACCTTCTCGACAAAACATTTACCACAAGGAAAGACGCCGAAGAATATATAATCTTTGACGGCCCTCCAACAGCTAACGGAAAACCAGGTATCCACCACGTCATAGCTCGTACCCTAAAGGATATGACAAGTAGATATAAAAACATGAAAGGCTACAAGGTTTTAAAGAAAGCAGGTTGGGATACCCACGGACTTCCTGTAGAAATCGAAGTAGAGAAAACTTTAGGTTTTCATGACAAAAATGATATAGAAGAATACGGCATAGAAAAGTTTAACCAACTTTGCAAAGAATCTGTGTGGAAATATTCAGACCAATGGAGAGAAATGTCAGATAGAATGGCTTACCTCTACAATATGGATGATCCATATATAACAATGGATAATGACTATATAGAGACAGAATGGTATCTACTAGATAAGGCTTTTAAAAACGGATACATCTATGAAGGCGCTAAGGTAATGCCATATTGTCCAAGATGTGGTACAGGTCTTGCAAGCCACGAGGTAGCTCAAGGTTACCAAATGGATAAGACTATTACTCTTACAGTTAAGTTTAAGAAAAAAGGAACAGATAACGAATACTTCCTAGCTTGGACTACAACACCATGGACTCTTCCATCAAACGTGGCTCTTTCAGTTAATCCGGAACTCGCTTATGTCAAAGTTTATGTCAAAGAAGAAGATTCTTACTATTATTGTGCCAAATCCCTAGTAGAAAAACTCATGGGCGATAGGGAATATGAAATAGTTAACGAGCTTAAAGGCTCAGATATGGAATACTGGGAATATGAACAACTAATGCCATATGTAAATGTTGGAGATGATAAGGCCTTTATCATAACTCTAGCTGACTATGTTTCTGCAGAAGATGGTACAGGTATAGTTCACTCTGCTCCAGCCTTTGGTGAGGACGACTATCAAATCGGTAGAAAATACGGCCTTGCCTTTGTTCAACCAGTAGACCTTGAAGGAAACTTTACAACTACTCCTTGGAAGGGCGAATTTATCTTCGATACTAATGAAAAAATCTGGAGACACCTCCAAGAAGAAGGAAAAGTATTTAATAAACAAACTATAGAGCATAATTATCCACACTGTTGGAGATGTCACACTCCACTAGTATATTACGCAAAACCATCATGGTACATCGAAATGAGCAAGTTCTCAGATGCTATGGTTAAAAACAACGAGAGTGTAAACTGGTTCCCACAAACAATTGGAGATAAGAGATTCGGCAACTGGATTGAAAATGTCAAAGACTGGGCAATCTCAAGATCAAGATATTGGGGAACTCCACTTAATATTTGGAAATGTGATGATTGCGACCATACAGACACAGTAGGTTCAAGAAAAGAACTGAAAGATCGTGCGATAGAAGATATATCAGAAGATATAGAACTTCACAGACCTTATGTAGATAACGTATCTATAAAATGTGATAAGTGTGGCGGAACTATGCATAGAGTCTCAGATGTAATTGACGTTTGGTTTGACTCAGGAGCTATGCCATTTGCCCAACTTCACTATCCATTTGAACACAAGGATGACTTTGAGGATTATTTCCCAGCAGACTTTATCTCAGAAGGAATCGACCAAACTAGAGGTTGGTTCTACTCTCTAATGGCTATATCTACCATTACTACAGGCAAGGCTCCTTACAAAAATGTCCTTGTAAATGATTTGGTAGTAGATAAAAATGGTCAAAAGATGAGTAAATCTAAGGGAAATACCCTAGATCCATTCGAGTTATTTGATAAGTATGGGGCAGATGCCGTAAGATTTTATTCCCTATATGTATCTCCACCATGGATGCAAACTAAATTTGATGAAAAGGGATTAATTGAAGTAAAGAATAACTTCTTTAGAACCTTTGAAAATGTCTATAACTTCTTTGGTCTATACGCAAATACTGACAATCTATCAGCAACAGATATAAAAGAATTTACTGATATAGAACTTGAAAAAATAGATAGATGGCTATATTCTAAGCTTAACACTTTGATAAAAGACTACACAGAATCAATGGAAGTATTTGACTACAACAAAGTTGTTCACATGATATCTGATTTCGTAGTAGAAGATTTATCTAACTGGTACATCAGAAGAAATAGAAAGAGATTCTGGAACTCAGATCTTACAGCTAGCAAAAAGGCAGTATATAAGACAACCTATGATGCAATCCTAACTATCTCTAAACTAATTGCACCTATAACACCATTTATAGCTGAGGAAGTTTATAGATCTCTAACAGGAGAAGTTACAGTTCACACAAGCCTTCTTCCAGAAACAGATGAGTCTATGATAGATAAGGACCTAGAAGAAAGCATGGATCTTGTAAGAAAGATTGTAAACCTAGGTAGAGCATCAAGAGAGAAAGAATCTATCAAGGTTCGTCAACCACTTGCTAAGATTATCGTAGATGGAGCTTACAAGGAAAAAATATCAGACCTAACAGGTTTAATCAAAGAAGAGCTTAATATCAAGGATGTAGACTTTGAAGATGACCTATCAGACTTTATGGACTACTTCCTAAAACCTGACTTTAGAGTTGTTGGAAGAATCTTCCAATCTCAGGTAAATGACTTTGCCAAATTCCTAGCTCAAACAGATGCCAAATCATTCATAGAAAAAGTAGAAGAAGGTCCACAAGAAATTATCCTTGGCGATGATAAATACGAGGTTACAAAAGACTACCTAGATATAAGAATATCAGCCAAAGAAGGCTTTGATGTTGAAATGGACGGCAATGTCTTTGTAATCCTAGATACAGAAATCACAGAAGACCTCCGTGATGAGGGATATGCGAGAGAATTTACATCTAAAGTTCAAAACATGAGAAAAGATAAGGACTTCGAAGTAACAGATAGAATCAATATATCTTATCAAGCAGATGATAATTTGAACAAGTCTTTAGAAAAATTTGCTGAGGAAATCAAGAAAGAAACTCTAGCAGAGAAATTTGAAAGAGTTGACCTTGATAGCGAAGAAATCGAACTAAATGATAAAGTTGTAAAGATAGAACTTGAGAGATTATAATATAAAAGTGAGTTTCGACTCACTTTTTTTGTACAAACTTTTATATTTATCTTAAAAATATATAATAGATAATAAAGGAGTTAGTATGGAAAAAGTAATAGTATTTGGATCTTTTGTTGTTGATCTCATGGCAAGAGCGGATAGATTGCCCAAGGCTGGCGAAACAGTTAGGGGCAATTTCTTTAAAATGGGTCCTGGGGGTAAAGGTTTTAACCAAGCTGTAGCTTGTCACATGGCAGGTGGAGAAGCGATAACTGTAATTAAGCTTGGCAAAGACGAATTTTCAAAACTTGCAACAAATCTTATGGACGAGATAAATATGGATACAGACTATGTCTTATATAGTGATGACAAGCCAACAGGTGTTGCCTTGATTCCAGTAGATGAAGTAAGTGGCGAAAATCAGATCATGATTGTTCCAGGAGCAAGTGAAACTATAAGTAGCGAGGAAGTTTACGAACTAGAAGATGTAATAGAGGATGCTTCATACATCCTTCTCCAATACGAAGTAAATCAAGACGCCAACGAGCTTATGAAAAAAATAGCCCTCGAAAAATCTAAGAAGATCATCGTAAACACTGCCCCATATGTAGATGTTGACAAGAAATTTTATGATGGTCTCTATCTTGTTACTCCAAATGAAAGCGAAGCTGAATCTCTAACTGGAGTTAGGGTAAAGGATCTAGAATCTTGTAGGAAAGCTTCTGATATTATAAAAGATATGGGTGTTCAAAATGTAATCATAACCCTAGGAAAAGAAGGTGTATTTGTAGATTCTGATGGTAAAAGTGAGATAATCCCTAGTTACAAAGTGAAGGCAGTCGATACAACTGGAGCTGGAGATGCCTTTAATGGAGGATTGTTAGCGGCCCTATCGGAGGGAAAAGATATCTTTAGTGCAGCTAAATTTGCAAATGCAACAGCAGGACTTGCTGTTACAAAAATGGGAACATCTGTTGCTATGCCAACAAGAGATGAGATAGACCAATTTATACAAAGGGTGGATCATGCAAACTAGATTAATGAACATGGTTATGATAAAAGATGTAGAAAATAATCAGGTTTTGGTTTTAGATAAGGTCAAAAAAATACGGTTGGGAAGGACTTACCTTTCCTGGTGGCAAGGTCGAAGAAAATGAAAGTCTAACCGATTCTGTCATAAGAGAAGCCAAGGAAGAAACAAATCTAGATATCAAAAATCCAAGGCTAGTTGGTCTTATAACTTGGATAGCCCACGGAAGAAGAGATATGGGCTTTATCTATGAAACAGAGGAGTTTTATGGAGAGCTAGTAGAAGAAAATAGAGAAGGCAAACTCTTTTGGACATCTTTTGAAAAGATGAAGAAGATGGACGGCCTAAGTGAATCCATGGATAAAATATTCATGATTTATGAAAGACGTGTACAAGAAATCACTTGGTTTTATGATGAGGGAAGAGTAATCTATCAATAGTAAAGATGCTTGATTGAAAAAATATAAGCGATTTGTTATAATTAAAGAAGTGTATGACACAGACCATAACAGTTATTTATTAAAATAAAAAAGTAATAATTTTACTTAAAATTTATTTTCAAAAAGCTATAATTGATTAAATTTGTAACTATTTTAGACATTGAGATGAGGTAAATATGATACTTGATAAGAATGATAAACAATTAGTAGAAAGATACCAAGATTTTGTTAAAAACTCACCTTACGGGCATTTTATGCAAGATATGCGTTGGGCAAATATAAAAAGTAATTGGGACAGCGTGTATTTTTACCATGAAGAAGATGGAGAAATCAAAGGAGCACTTTCTGTAATTTACATAAAGGACTCTAAGGTAGGAAAGAATTTCTTTTATGCACCAAGAGGACCTGTGTGCGATTTTAAAGATGTAGAGCTTGTAAAAACTCTAATAGAAGAAGCCAAAGACTTTGCGAGTGAAAACGACGGTTTTCTTCTAAGAATTGATCCTTTGGTTAGAAATGACGAAGATATAGTGAGCTTATATGCGGAAAATGGCATAGAAATTCGCCACGACAAGACAACATCTTCCCAACCTTTAATGAACATGGTTTTGGATATAAAGGGTAGAGATACTGATGAGATTTTTGCTAATTTCTCTAAAAACACTAGAAAACACACTAGAAAATCTTACAGAGATGGAATAGAAACTAGGGAATTGGGCGAAGAAGGAATTGATATTTTATATTCTGAGGTTGTAGATACAGCAGAAAGAGCAGGAATAAATCACAGACCTTATGAATACTTCAAGAGCCTTTACGATAATTACAAAGATGAAATTAGATTATCTGGATGTTTTTATGAGGACGAGCCAGTCTGCACATCAATGCTAATTTGCTATGGAAACAGGGCGACTGCTCTTTATGGTGGATCTAGCGATGAATACAAGAACATGGGTCAAAACTATCAAATAAACTACGAAGAAGTAAAATATGCCGCTGATAATGGCTACAGTCACTATGACATGGGTGGAATATTTGAAGATGATGATAGTGATGGTCTTTATAGTTTCAAGAGGAAATTTACAGAGGAGAATGTAGAAGATCTCATAGGCGAAATAGACGTAGTTATAGATGAGAAACTTTATGATGATTATATAAAGGAAAAGAATCCACACTTTAAAAGAGAAGAAGAAAATTCTGAGGAATAAGGGTGAGCCTAATTGAGATTAGGGGGCTAAAGAAATATTATAAGCTAGGAGATAATATTATAAAGGCTCTGGATGGAATAGACCTAGATATTGAAGATGGGGAGTTTGTAGCTCTCTTGGGAACAAGTGGATCAGGTAAATCAACGCTTCTAAATATGCTTGCAGGTCTTGAAAGACCCAGTAAGGGAACTATTAAGTATGGTAATATTTCCCTAACTGACTTAGATGAGAATCAAATTACTAAATTTAGAAACTTAAATGTGGGATTTGTCTTTCAATCTTATAACCTCTTGCCTTATTTGTCCGCTTGGGAGAATGTTTCTTTGCCACTTACCTTTAAAGGCCTTGACAAAGAAGATAGAAAAAAGGAAGCTGCAAAGATTTTAAAGGAAGTTGGTCTTTCGGATAGGATGAATAACAAACCAAATGAGCTATCCGGTGGTCAACAACAGAGGGTTTCTATTGCTAGAGCCTTTGTTGGTAGACCTAGGATAATCTTTGCTGATGAGCCGACAGGAAATCTCGATACCAAGACGAGTTTTGAGATAATGAATCTAATAAAAAAGATAACCAGAGAAAATAATCAGACCTTTATTATGGTAACCCATGATGATGAGATGACAGAATTTGCTGACAAAGTTCTTTATATGAGAGATGGACACCTAGAAAAAGTCCATGAGAAATATACAATTGACGAGGTACTCAATAAATGATGGGTGAAGAAAACACACAATATGAAACAGTAAGCAATAATGAAATTGCAGAAGAAAATAATAGCGAAAATACTCAATCAGCTATAAGAAATCAACCTAAGCTTATAATATCTGATTACGACCTAAGTCCAAGCATGGTTGAAGCTGGCAAGGATTTTAACCTATCCTTTACCTTGTATAACACCAATAGTGAAAATGCTATCTATAATCTAAAGGTAACAATAGATCAAACCCTTGCTGCAGCTCCTCAAACAAGCGGGCAAAATAACGCCAACTTGACTAGCGATGGATCAGTTTTTACTCCTATAGGTAGGTCAAATACCTTTTATGTAGCAAGTCTTTATCCTTGGGAATGGACTACCAAATACATAGATATGAATGTTCTGCCAAATGCTAATCCTGGAAGTTATGTCGTAAACCTAACTATGGAATACGAGGACTACTGGGGAAACCAATACAAAACTCAAGAATCAATCGGTATTCCTGTAACCCAACAGGCGAGTGTCAACTTTGGCAAGGTTAAGATGGATGATATAAGTATGGGTGTGCCAAATTCTGTTTCTGTAAACTTATATAACACTGGCAAGGATAATCTAAATACTGTCATGTGTAGGGTAAAGGGCGATGGATTTAGTGTAGATGAAGATGAGAGATTCATAGGAAATTTCAATGCTGGAAGTCAAGAGACCTTCTCCTTTAACTTAACCCCAGAAAAAGAGGGCAAGATTAAAGGAAAAATTGAGGTAAGCTACAAGGATTCTACAGGAAAAGAACACACTGATGTCAAAGACTTTGAAAAAGAAGTAAGCCAAAACTTTGACCAAGAAGGTATGATAGATCCAGAAACAGGAGAGATGATTGGAGAAGCTCCAGTAGATAGTTCGCCATCTCTTGTGGCTAGTCCATTCTTATGGATTGGCTTGTTGGTTTTAGTAGCTTTAATAATTGCTCTTATAAGGAAAAAAAGAAAGTCCAAAAAAGACGAGGAGCTTATTATAAGCGATGAAGATTAGAGATAGACTAGAGATGGCTCTAAGAAACTTAGTTAGGAGAAAATCAAGGACGATTTTAACTATTTTATCTGTAGTAATTGGGGCAAGCTCTATAATACTTATGATTGCCTTTGCCTTGGGCATCAACCAACAACAAAAAGATATGATTGACTCTTTTGGAGGCCTTAGCTCCATTCAAATCTTAACAGAAGGAAATGGCGGTACAGCAAAAATTGATCAGGCAAATATAACAAAGCTAAAAAATATCGAGGGAGTAAAGGCAGTTGTCCCATCCAAATCTTTCTTTAGTGAGATTTTGGTAAAAGACGATGAAGATATCAAAATTAGTGGCGAAATCCAAGTAGTACCTGATGATGTAATAGAAAATATAAGTAAAGATATGATGGAGTGGGGAGATAGGATAGGTAAAGCTGATGATGATAAAATAATTTTAGGATCTCAACTTAGCGCAGGAAAAATGGTCAAAGAAAGCTATGGCTTTAGTCAAGAACCAATCGAAGATTTTGATTTTAAAACTCACGAGTATATTCTAAGACTTGGTTATAAGGAAATGGACGATGACGGAGTTAACTTTACAAATGAGAATGAGGAAAATGGCGAGGAGAAAAAGGCTGATTATATAGATATACCTGTCCAAGTTACAGGCAAAATGAACTCCAAAGCCTTTATAAGTCCTTGGGCATCTGTGATTAATGAAAGTTTTTATAAGAAACTCAAAAAAGAGGATAAGAAACTTACGAACTCCCAACTTAACCAAAATTTCGATATGGACGGAAAACCTATAGAAGAAAAAGCTGGCAGCGAAATTGCCTATGACAACTTGAAGGTTGTAGTAGAAGATGTAGAAAACCTACCCCAAGTAGAAGAAAGCATAAGAAAAGCAGGATTCGATACTCAATCTGAGGCAGGCTCTGCAGAAGAGATTAAGAAAAGCAATATGGTTGTAACAATGATCCTTGGAGGAATAGGATCTGTAGCCTTTATAGTTTCAGCTATTGGAATTATAAATACCATGCTTATGAGTATTTACGAAAGACAAAAAGAAATCGGAGTGATGAAGGTAATAGGAGCATCTGTAGATGATGTTAGGTCTATGTTTCTCATAGAATCTGGCTTTATTGGATTTTTTGGTGGAATAGTAGGACTAATCATTTCTCTTATAGTGGGTCTTGCTATAAATTCTCTTGCGGCAAATTCAGGGTTTTTCGGATCTATGAATGGCGAAGCGAGTAAGATTATAATAATACCTATTTGGCTATCTCTCGTAGGAGTTGGATTTTCTTCAATGGTAGGAGTGCTTGCAGGATACATCCCAGCAAGACGAGCTACGAGATTGTCAGCTATAGAAGCATTAAGATCAAATTAGTAATGGGTTGTTGCAAAACTATGAATAATCATCGTACCATCGTTAGAAGGTTCTCTTAGGAAATTTTCCCTCTCCCGGCCGGTGGGCCAAGAAATGCCTGCCGGATCATGGAGGCGGTTAGCCCGTCGGCTTAGTGAGACTTTCTGTGGAGATTCTTCTAACGATAAAGGTACGATTTATTCATTCTGCAACAGCCCCATTTTTATATAAAAAATACTTGGGTATAAATATAAAAAGACTTAGAGGAGGATATAATGAGTAAATTAAGCCAAACTATCAAAAACTACCTAGAGGAAAATAATATAGGTCTAGAAGATATTAAGGACGAACTAAAGACAATTGATACAGACCTTGTAGGAGAATTGTTAAAAGATAAGGAAAATACCTATGTAATCAAAAAATCTGGTTCTGTAGAAAAATTTGCCAGAGAAAAAATCGAAAGATCAATTAAAAATGCAGCTGGGGATAACAAGTATGATCTAAACTCTTCAGATTTAGCTATAATAGTAGGTGATGTTATAAAGGCCCTAGATTCTGATCCAAGAAAGGTGTATAAGACTAGCGAGATTAAAAACTATATAAAAGATGCTCTAATCAAAGAAGGATACAGCCAAGTGTATAAATCTTTTATCTCCTACATCAAGGAAGATTAATGAATATAAAAATAGTAGCAGTAGGTAAGATTAAGGAAAAATTCTACAAAGACGCCCTAGCTGAATATCTAAAAAGAATGGGAGCCTACAATTCTATAGAAGTTATAGAAGTAGCTGACGAGATGGCTCCAGAAAACTTGTCCTGTAAAGAACTAGAAGAAGTCAAAGACAAAGAAGCAGATAGGATTCTTTCAAAGATTAAGGATGATGCCTTTGTTGTAAGTCTAGAGATCTTGGGAAAGGAAATGACAAGCGAAAACTTTGCGGAATTTATAGAAGATGAAATGCTAGACGGCTTTGGCAGAGACTTAGTCTTTGTAATAGGTGGATCTAATGGACTTTCAGCTAGAGTAAGTCAAAGATCAAACAAAAAACTATCCTTTGGCAAGATGACCTATCCCCACCAACTTATGAGAGTGATTTTAGCTGAGCAAATCTATAGGGCATATAGGATTATCAATAATCACCCCTACCACAAATAGAAAGGATGATGTATGAAGAAGTTTTTAGTTCTAGTCGCAAATGGCAACGAAACTATTGAAGTGTTGACAGTAGTGGACTATCTAAGAAGGGCGGATATAAAAGTAGATATAGCATCTACAGAAGAAGGACTTGACCTTGTGACAAGTCACGATGTTACTTACAAGGCTGATATAATGTTTGATGATATCAAGGAAGAAGATTATTTTGGCCTATATATACCAGGAGGCACCAAGGGAGCATATTCACTAAGGGATAACGAAAAAGTTCTTGATCTAGTAAAAAGATTTAACGATGAGGGAAAAATTATGGCCGCTATTTGTGCAGGACCTGTTGTATTAAATGAGGCGGGTGTGCTTTTTGACAAGAAAGCAACATCTTTCCCATCAATGAAAGATGAAATGGATAAGACTAAAACATATGTAGAGGATGAGATTGTTGTAACAGACGGAAATATAACAACTTCAAGAGGTGCTGCTCTTACAAACTACCTAGCATTAAAATTAATAGAAATAATAAAGGATAAGGATACAGTAGGAGATATCAAACACCAAACCCAACATGAGGCAGTGGAAAAATATTTCGGCTTTGAATTTTAACAAAGATAAAACAGGATGATTTTATTCACCTTTTTAGAGCGTAGACAAAATCCAAAAACGCTTACCCAACTACAGAAATTTAGAAATTCTAAATCTCATAATACTATAAATCGCAAACTCGCCAATGCTCAAACAGTGCGATTTACGGACGCGTTATTTCGATTTGAATTTCTTAAAATTTCTTCCGAATGGAACGCTTCCTTTTGGATTTTGTTACTTTGCAGGCAGCCTGACAGGATGATTTAAGTCATCCTGTTTTTTAATTAGTATTTTTGAGAATTGACCTTTAAGTATTCGTAAAAGAATACTGCAAATAAGATGCTATAGATTAGGGAAAAGGAGGCAAAAGATATGCTTAACGAATTGCTATCTAGGAGATTTCCCACAGAATTTATAAAAAATGGACTTACAAATCCACCGATATTGCATCCTATAAAGATTAAATTATTAATAATTCTATTTTGACTACCTCTAGCAAACCTGCTTGCCTCTGCAAAAAGATAGGGAGTAGACATAGATAGGCTAAAGACATTTAAAACCATACCTAGAAGGTAGATATACATATTCTCTCCCCAAAATCCAACCATCATATTAGAGAAAATATAAATTAATAGTGCCATAAGGATAGTTTTTCCCCTAAGTTTCTTATTGATAAAACCGAAGGCAAAGCCAGATGCCATGCCAAATATCGGGATGATCGTCATGTAGAGGTTGGTGTTTATGTCTATCCCCTTTGCCATAGTTGCGATTGTTGGAAACCTAACCATAAGACCTGTTAGATTCATAATCATAACCCCTGCAAAGATAATATAAAATACCACTTGTCTATTCAAGATAAATCTAGCATCATCTTTTTCTTCTATTGGATCTTCTACATACTTAGTAAATAATACTAATATAAAAAATGCAATTAAATAAACTAAAAAAGCAAGCTCCCATTTTATTTTTATTAATAAACCTGCAAGGATTAGAAATAAAATTTGACCAATAAACTCCATTGAGTTTCTCATGCCATGTAGACTTGATGCCTTTTCACCAGAGAAAAGTGCGCTGATGTAGTTTGCAGAATGACCGTTAAAAAGTCCAATCCCTGCACCAAGGATTATTCTCGATAGGAAAATACTAATATAAGTTTTTCTTATTACCGGAAGAAGTCCGCTAATAAACACCAAGACCAATCCTATTTGCACGCATTTTTTCATGCCGATTTTCTTAGTTATTTTCTCACTTAATGCTATGGCGATTATGGTGGCTATGGATGATAGAGTTATGAGAAACTCTGCCATCTGTCTACTTATGGCAAGGTCTTTTTGCATAAACACCAAAACACCTGATATACAACTGTTGCTTGCAGTCAAGAGGGCAATGGATAGAATAGCTATTTCTTCTAATTTATTTTCATCTAAAGTTTTCATAAAACCTCACTTTTATAGTTGATAGATACAATCATAGCAAATTAAGTAAAACTAGTAAAGAGAAATATCTTTAATGTATAAATAATCTTCTAAGATTTATCAGCTTGACAAATCACCCTATTTGTAGCTTATAATGATTATATCAAAAGGAGAAATAATGAAAAATACTTTACTGAAATCGTACTTAAAATACTTAATACCAACCATAACCACTATGATATTATTTTCTACTTATACCATGGTAGATGGAATATTTGTAGGAAGGGGAGTAGGTGCAAGCGGGATATCTGCAGTCAATGTCTCCATGCCTTATGTAACTTTCGCCTTTTCTCTATCAATATTAATATCTGTCGGAAGCTTAAACCTAATAGGCTACCAGCTAGGAAAGGGTGATAAAGAAAAAGCAAATGAGTTTTTTTCTATTTGTATAAGTATGGCGCTTATCGTTGCCTTTCTCTTAGCATCTCTAAGCTATATCTTTATAGATAGATTAATTTACTTTTTAGGAGCAAGTCCTGAGATAAAACCTTTGGTTCATGATTATATTTCTGTAATCATATTTTTTACGCCTTTTTATATAATGAGCTATGCTTTTGAAATTATGGTAAAGGCAGATGGTAGACCAATCGTTTCTACAATATGTATGGCAATTTCTGCTGTGACTAATATAGTTCTTGACTATGTATTTATATTTAAGTTACACATGGGTGTTAGGGGAGCGGCGATTGCAACTGGTATTGCCCAAAGCTTACCTACTTTTGCCTATCTTTCTTATTTTTTATCAAATAAGGCAGGACTTAGATTTAGAAAATACCAATTAAAGTTTTACAAGATCAAGGAAGTTCTATCTTATGGATTTCCAGCAAGTGTTCAGGAGCTTTCGTCTGGATTTGTTATACTTTTATTTAACAATATTATTTCTATTTATTATGGGGTGGAAGGTTTGGCTGCCTTTTCTGTAATTTCTTATATAATGATATTTGTTGTAAATGTAATGCTTGCCATAAATCAATCCAGCCAACCTCTCTTATCCTTTTATTTCGGAAAAGAAGAGTTTGAAAATGTTCTTGGAATTAGAAAATTCATGCTTAGGACAGTTTTAATCATAAGTATCCTTATGGTTTTAGTCATAGAACTTAGACCAGAGTTTTTTGTAAATGTATTTATAGCTGATTATGAGGAAAGCTTCTTGCCATTTGCAATCAAATCTCTTAGGATATTTGCCATAAGCTTTCTAATAATGGGCTTTAACATAACAAATGCAGGATATATGACGGCAGTTCAAAGACCGAGATATGATTTTTATATAACAGTCCTAAGGGGGTATGTGCTAATGGCTGTTTTAGTTTATCTTATGCCAATGGTCTTTGGTAGGAAAATAATATGGAATGTAGCGACTATAACAGAGGCTATTACCATGGTATTTTCAGTATTTCTAGTTAAAAGCGAGTTAAAAGAAATCATGAAACTAACCCAAAGACGAGACAAACATATCAAAGTTAAATACCAATAAAAAAGGACCAATCTAGGTCCTCAGAGCGTAGACAAAATCCAAAAACGCTTATCCAACTACAGAAATTTAGAAATTCTAAATCTCATAATACTGTAAATCGCAAACTCGCTAATGCTCAAACAGTGCGATTTACGGGCGCATTATTTCGATTTGAATTTCTTAAAATTTCTTTCGAATGGAACGCTTACTTTTGGATTTAGTCACTTTGTAGGCAGTAAAAGGACCAGTCTTGGTCCTTTTATCTCGCGTCTATTTCCTTGTATTTGTCATCTTCATCGAATTTCTTTTCTACATATGAGCAGATTGGAAGGATTTTCTTATCATTTGCCTTAGCGTTTTTAACAAATTCATCTAAGAGCTTACCTGCAATTCCCTTTCCACCATAGGCCTTATCTACAACTGTGTGAGTAGCCTTCCATATATTTTCCTCTTCCTCATATTGGAGAAAGCCTATTTTCTTATCATCGTCAAAAGCTTGCGCTTCATTTTCCTTTTCATTAAATATAATTTTAATATCCATTTATATCACCTCTTTATTCTTATACCCCAAATGACTCAATTCAATTTATCCGAAATTGGAATATGCTTTTAGGATTTCTTGTGGTAATTATCCATAAATGATATAATTTATTCAAAAGGAGGCTCTATGAAAAGAGAATACAAACTATCCTCTATCGTGCTTGTGATTTTGATAGGAGCGGTAGTTTCATTTATAACAAGCATGTTGTTTGAAAAAATAGCAGGAGATTCAACCATAATAAAGCTCATAGGAACAGCTTTGACAAGCTTTTTGGCATTCTTCTTCCAATATGCTCTATCTGCAGGACTTCTTAGAAATAGGATGGGATCTGTAGGAGAATATCTAAATCAAATTAATACAATTAACGGAAGATTTATCTTAATAAATATCATCATGTCACTTATAACAATGGCATTTACCACATCTATAGGATTTTTGGGTGGTAATCTTGTTTATAATACTATGTCAACTAGTGAAGCTAGGTCTGATAATATTACAACCTTAGTTCTAATGATACTTTTATTTTTAGTATCAGTTGTTTTATCACTATTGATAACTTATACAAACTTCTACTTAGCTGATGATAACAATAGCTCAAAGAAAGAAAGCATTGGAACTTCCATTAAACACATCTTTAAGATAGGTAAGGATCTTATTGGAAAGACATTAAAGATATATTTAAAATATACAATCCTACCTCTTCTTATTTATGGAGTTTTGTTAATTTTAACTATAATCTTTATACCAAATGACGGCTTGGGAGGAATATTTCTTTCTAGTCTATTGACTGTAATTTTGGTAGTATATTTACTATTTGCATTTGCTATTGTTCTTGCGAGACTATCAGATGCCTATATCGACTATACAGAAGAAAAAATAGCAATTGAAGATTAATTTTATATTTTATAATGACAATCGTCCCATCATTGGAATGTTTTTCTAGTGATGGGACGATTTATTTTAAGATTTTTTATTTTGTAATTTGGGGAGCCTTGTTTTCTTTTCTTAATTTTTCTAGTCTACTTATGGCGTGGGCTTTGGCACTTTCTGGTGCGTTTGCCATTTTTTTCATCTTAGTTTTGCCAAAGATATTTGTATAAGATCCGTCTGCCCAAAACATATTTTTCTTCATAAAAGCCGTAAGAAGGGCATAGATTGGATTTAGGAGATTTACGAAGGCGAATGGGAAAAATACCAAAGGACTTACTCCCAAGGTTCTCATTTGATAGGCACCACAAGCTGTCCATGGAAACATAACAGCCCACAAGGTTCCAGCATCTTCTAGCGTTCTTGATAGCATATTTCTAGAAAGTCCCATTTCATCATACTTATCTTCATACAAGGGAGCAGGAACTCCTATTCCTAAGAATTGGTCGCACATGGTAGCATCACAAAATATGGAAGTAGCCATAGTCGCAAGTACTAGTCCTCCGACTGAGTTGATTCTTTCTTTTAGTTTTCTAAATAGTCTTTCTATAACGCCAGCCTTTTCTAAAGAACCTCCAAAGGAGACAGCAAGAAGGATTAAATTTATAGTCCACATTTGATTATCCATACCGCCCTTTGCTAGAGCTTCATCTACAAAGTCATTGCCAGTTACGATATCAGGTCCATAGTGAAGGATAGCAAATATTTCTGCAAGAGATCTTTTTTCTTGAAATATCAAAGAAAAGATTATACCTGTGAGAACAGAAATCGTAACACCTGCAAGTCCTTCTATTCTTAGAACACATACCAAAATAATTATTAGTATAGGAAAAAGAACTAACGGAGTTATATTAAAATTGCTGGAAAGGGCAAGCTTTATGCCTTCTGCAATCTCTGGATCATAGTTTAGAGTATTTGCCCTAAGACCAATGATGCTATATAAAACAAGAGATATCAAAAACACAGGTCCAGTTGTAGATATCATTGCACTAACATGGTCAAAAAGACCTGTCTTAGCTACTCCTGCCGCAAGGTTGGTTGTATCAGATAAGGGAGAGAACTTATCGCCAATGTAGGCACCTGATATAACCATGCCGGCAGTAATAGCAGGATTTATCCCAAGACCCTTGCCTATAGTCATAAAAGCGATACCGATAGTTGCTGTAGCAGTCCAACTTGACCCACAAGATAGACCGACAATAGCTGTTATGATACAGCCGACTGGTAAAAACAATTTGGGAGAAAGTAGGTCAAGTCCATAATAAATTAGGGCAGGGATAGTTCCTGATATCATAAATGATGAAACCAATAGACCAACTGTTAGTAGGATTAGGATAGCATCAAGGGTCGTAGAAATCCTTTCAACCATACCTTCTAACATTTCCTTAAAGCTTTTTCCAGTAATAAGACCTACGATACATGAAACAATTATCCCACACATCAAAGGAAGGTGGGCTGCGTCATAGATAGGTTCACCATCCTTTTTGGCAAAGACAAATACATAGATCATTAGTGAAATCATAGTAATAATAGGAAGTAAGGCCTCAAAAATAGTGGGAAGCCTTTTAGTTTTTTCTTTTTTCATAACAACTCCTTATAATATGGTATTGTGATAAATCATATTTATATCCTACAAGAGATATATAGTTTTGTCAATAATAATCTAAATAGTTTAATATATTATCAAAACAAAATAAATAAAAATCTTACTTGCTATCATCAATTGTTTTCGATATATTAAGAAAAGAATTTTATCAAAATAATATAGAAATTAAATTTTACTAATGAGTTAATAGTATAGTTACCATAGAAATATAGTTACCATAGAAAGAATTCTATACTTTATAGTTGATTTAAAACAGATAAGTGCTATACTAAAATAATCTAGGAGGATTTATGAACATTATTATCTTGGGTGCTGGTAAGGTTGGCTCCTATCTTACTAGTGGCCTAGCAGAAGAAGGTCACGATATATTAGTTATTGACCATGATAAGGACGTTTTAGATAGACTTTTAGCAAGCAATGATGTGATGGGCATAGTAGGAGACGGTAGAGATCCAGAAGTCTTGATGGATGCAGATGTTTCTTCTTGTGATTTGTTTATAGCAATTACCCTATCAGATGATGTAAACCTAATCGCATCAACTATAGCTAAGAAACTTGGAGCAAAAAATATAATCATAAGGCTTAGAGAAAGTCAATATATCAACCAAAAGGAAATCATAGAAGAAATAACCTCAGCATCTAGGATTATAAATCCAGAAATGATTGCAGCTAAGGATATCCAAAGGGCACTAAAGTACTCCCACGCCCTAAATGTTGAAAGCTTTTTTAGAGATCAGGCTATCATGATGGAGCTTGTCATATCTGAAGGATCTAGCCTAGTTGGATCAAAGATATCTGATCTAAATGCGTATTCAGCTGAGTACCACACTCTGATTGGTATTGTCAACAACAATGGCAAGGTCTACATACCTCACGGATCTTATGTCCTAGCACAGGGAGAGAAGATTTATATAATAGGAGCTAAAGAGGGAGCAGATAGGTTCTACAAGAAGGAAGTTTTAGATAGGATTGAGATTAAAAATGTGCTAATAATTGGAGCGGGTTCTATCTCAACTCACTTAACTGAACTTTTATTAGAAAGAGGATTCGGGGTAACAGTCGTAGAAATAGATAAGAAAAAAGCAGAAGAGATTAGCGAGAAGTTCTCAGATGCGGTTGTTATAAATGCAGATGGATCAGACCCTGACGTCTTAGAAGAAGTTAGAATTGAAAACTTCGATGCTATGGTTTGTCTAACAGGAATGGATGAAGAAAATATCCTGATTTCTCTATTGGGTGAGAAATATGGGATAGAGAAAATCATTGCCAAGGTAAATAGAACTAAGCTTTTGAAGATGACAGGTATTCTTGATATAGACACAACTTTTACACCAAAAAGAGTAGCAAGTGATGTTATCAATAGAATCATAAGAAGTAAGGAAAATGCCAGAGGATCATCTATTACATCTTTGTATAGACTAGAAGATGATCAAGTTGAAGTAATTGAATTTGCTGCCATAGAGCATTCTGACATTCTAAATAAAAAGCTAAGAGACTTAAATATAAGAGAAGATACCTTGATAGCTTGTATCAAACATGAGGAGCGTGATGGACAAATCGAAGTTCCAAATGGAGATTCTATGATTTCTCTGGGAGATAGGGTTTTAGTTATAACAACTAACCACACCTTCCAAGTCATAGATGATGTATTGGAGTAGATATGAACGGTTCAATTATAAAATATACCATAGGAAAACTCCTTCAAGTCTTGGCTATGCTTATGAGTCTGCCTCTACTTGTTGGGTTAATCTATAAAGAAAGTTTTACTGATATTAGAAATTTTATAATTCCCATAGCTATTTCTCTTATATTAGGCTTGATTTTAGTTAGAAATGGATCTAGCAAAGGGCATATCTTTACCAAAGAGGCCATGTTTATAACAGCTACCTGCTGGATTGTTTTCTCAGTTATAGGCGCTATTCCCTTATATCTAACACCAAGTAACTATCCTAGCGTTATAGATGCTTTCTTTGAAATGGCAAGTGGATTTACAACTTGTGGGGCAAGTGTTGCCCACAATTTAGAGCTTTTGCCTCATTCTGTTCTTTTTTGGAGATCATTTTCTCACTTTATTGGAGGAATGGGGATCCTAGTATTTACCCTAGCTATCTTACCTAAATCAAACAAAGAATCATCAAACCTCATGCAGGCAGAAGTACCGGGTCCAACTTTTGGAAAGATAACTCCAAAACTATCTCAAACAGCAAGAGTGCTTTATCTAATGTATATAGCTCTTACTATAGTTACGATGATTTTCTTATTATTTGGAGGAATGGATTTATTTGATGCTATAATTCATGCCATGGGAACAGCTGGAACTGGTGGATTTTCAAACAGAGGTTCGTCCATAGGCTATTATGACTCAAGATATATAGAAATTGTTCTATCCATTGCCATGCTAGCCTTTGGTATAAACTTTAATATCTTTTATTTTGCCCTATTTCGTTCAGCCAAACAAGCCTTCAAGAGTGAAGAGCTTTGGTGGTATTTGGGTATAGTTGGTGTTTCTGCCCTACTAATTTATTTTAACGTAAGAAGTATGTATCACGATGAAATCTACTCTGGAGTATCATCCTTATTTACAGTTTCATCTATAATAACAACTACAGGTTATGTATCAGTAGATTTTGGATCTTGGCCATTATTTTCTAGAAATATATTGATTTTGCTTATGTTTATAGGTGGATCTGCAGGATCAACTGCAGGTGGACTAAAGGTATCAAGGTGCGTAGTTGTCTTTAAATCAGCTATCAACCAAGTAAGAAAGGCAATCAATCCTCTAAGAGTAAATGTAAATAAAATGGACGGCAAGAAAGTAGATAGAGATGTGGAAGATTCAATAAACAAATATATCCTTGTCTATATATTGTTATTTGTAGTATTTATGTTAATCATAACACTTGAAACTAACAACTTCGAATCAGCCTTTTCTGCAGTAGCTACTACCTATAACAATGTAGGTCCTGGACTAATAGATTTTGGGCCAATAACGACTTTTGAATCAATGAGCAAATTATCTAAACTAGTCTTAACCTTTGCCATGCTTTTTGGTAGATTAGAGCTTTATCCAATGATTCTTCTATTTGCACCAACCACCTACAAAAATTTGAGAAATAAAAATCGCAAAATTTCATAGTTTGACAAAATTTTACAAAAGAATTAAAATTGACTTAGAATATTGAAAGCAAGGGAGTTCTTTAAGGATCTGAGAGGAGGGTAGTACCCTCGACCTAACCTGATTTGGATAATGCCAACGGAGGGAAGCGATAGTTTAGCAGAATGACTTTGTTTATTATAATAAAGTCTTCTGCTTTTTTTGTGTAAAATTATTAGGAGGAAATATGAAAGTAGGACTAACAATTGCAGGCTCTGACTCATCTGGTGGAGCAGGAATACAAGCAGATATAAAAGCTATGAGCTTTAACGGAGTATTCGCCGAATCGGCTATCACAGCCCTAACAGCTCAAAATACTACAGGTGTCACAGGGATAATGGATGTAAGCCCAGAGTTTTTAAAAGATCAAATTGATGCAGTATTTACAGATATTTTCCCAGATGCAGTCAAGATAGGCATGGTATCTGACAAAAAGTTAATAGAAACAATAGCAGAAAGGCTAAGTCACTACAAGGCTAAAAATATAGTCCTAGATCCAGTAATGGTCGCAACATCAGGAGCAAAACTTCTAAAAGATGACGCCATAAAAACTTTGATAGAAAAACTCTTTCCACTTGCGACTCTTATTACTCCAAACATACCAGAGGCAGAATTAATTTCAGGGATGGAAATTAAAAATGAAGATGATATGGAAAAAGTCGCTAAATATATTTTTGAAACCCATGGAACAAATGTTCTCTTAAAAGGAGGACACGCAGTAAACGATGCCAACGACTACCTATATGAAAATAATAAGGCAGTTTGGATAAAGGGAGAAAGAATAGATAATCCAAATACTCACGGCACAGGTTGTACATTATCATCAGCAATTGCGGCAAATCTTGCCAAGGGATATGATCTGTATGAGGCAATTAAAAAAGCGAAAACCTATCTTGAAGGGTGCCTAAGAGATGGACTAGACTTAGGAAATGGTTCAGGACCTATGAACCACGCCTTTGACCTAAAAGAAGAATATAAAAACTAATAAGTAAAAGATAAATAATAGTTGACAAATCAAGGCTTTTATAGTATTATATGTGAGTCGACTTAAGGTTTCTTTTATGAAGCTTTTCGATGAAATCGCAAATCCTGAATGCGATTATAAATAAATGTCAGGACGAGTAAAGCCGCCACCTACTAAGAGCGGTGTCTAAATATAGTAGGCGAAAAATTTATAGGAGGAATTTTATGAAACATCAAAAAACATGGACTGCAACTCCTGATCAAATCGACAGAAAATGGTATGTCGTTGATGCAGAAGGACAAGTTTTAGGTAGACTAGCTAGTCAAGTTGCAGCAATCTTAAGAGGAAAAAACAAACCTACATTTACTCCACACTATGATACTGGAGACTATGTAATTATTATCAATGCTGACAAAGTCGTTCTTACTGGTAACAAAGAAGACCAAAAAGAATACCAAAGATACTCAGGATACAGCGGCGGACTAAAGATTACTAAATTTAAGGATATGAAAGCTAAAAATCCTGAAAGAATCGTAACTCACGCTGTAGAAGGCATGCTTCCACACAACAAACTAGGCAGAGCTATGGCTAAAAAGCTTAGAGTGTATGCTGGCAGTGAACACAATCACGAAGCCCAAATGCCTGAAGTTTTGGAATTAAATTAAGGAGGACTTAGATGGCAGATATTATACAATCAACAGGAAGAAGAAAGACATCTGTAGCTAGATGCACTATGGTTTCTGGTAGCGGAAATCTATTAGTAAATGGAAAAAGCTTAGATGAATACTTTAACTATGATACATTAAAAGTAATAGCTAAATCTCCACTTGAACTTACAGAAAACCTAAACAACTATGATATCAAAATCAATGTTAACGGTGGTGGATATACAGGTCAAGCAGGTGCTATTAGACATGCAATCGCAAGAGCTCTAATCATAGCAAACCCTGACTATAGACAAGCCCTAAAAAGAGCAGGATTCCTTACAAGAGATTCTCGTAAGAAGGAAAGAAAGAAAGCTGGTCTTAAAAAGGCTAGAAAATCATCTCAATTCTCAAAGAGATAATTATTTACTTTTATACAATATACAAAACACAAAACCGCAAGACTTATCTTGCGGTTTATTTTTTTATAAAGATTAGCTAAAACTAGTATAATAAAATTGGAAATTATGGTAAAGAGGTTTTATGCAAAAGATAAATTACAATCTCAAGATGGAAGAGATTATAAAAGAAAATAGAAAAATTGGGAAAAAACCCAAGCTTTTGATGCAAGTATGTTGCGCCCCTTGTTCAACTGCTGTTATAGACAGGATTTATGATGATTTCAAAATAGATATGTTTTACTATAATCCAATGATATATCCTGCAAGTGAGCTTGGTAAGAGGGTCGATACCCTAAGAAAGTTAAAAGAAGATTTAGATATAGAATCTGAAATAATCTTTCCGGATAATTCTATGACTGATTTTTCTGAAATTGCAGAAAAAAGAAAAGATGACCATGAAGGTGGCGATGCTTGTTATGCTTGTTATAAATTAAGGCTAGAAGAAACTGCAAAATACGCAAGAGATAAGGGTTATGAATATTTTTCTACGACCTTGTCAATCTCGCCTTATAAGAATAGTCAGTGGTTAAATGAGATTGGGAGAGACTTGGAAAAAGAATACGGTGTCAAATATTTGTATTCTGATTTTAAGAAGAAAAATGGCTACAAAAAATCCATAGAGCTTTCTAAAAAGTACGACTTGTATAGGCAAGACTATTGTGGATGCGTATTTTCTTTTAGAGAAATGGAAGAAAAACATAAGGAAAATAAAGAAAAAAACGATTAGTTATAAATAAAAGATAATCATAGTAAAAAAGTTAGTTTTTTTGATAAATGGGTAATATTTAATTAGGAGAGGATTATGAAAGATTTACTGCTTATCAAAAAAATTATAGATGAGAAAGAGACAAGTGAGGTCTATCCTGTCACTTTCGACTTAGATGACAGTTTCAGAAGGTCTGTGGCCTTGGATATTTTTAAAGAACTGAATGATAAAGCTATTATAAAATCTAATAGGTTTACAATCAAGGACCATTCTTTTACTATTGATATCCTCCCAAGCTCAATTACAAGGATAATTGAAGAGATAATCAGAAGAAACTTAAGAATATATGGGATATATGTCCTATATGATAATTACATTGAAGAAGGAGAATGATTTATGGACAAAAAAATTATGGATTTAATTAATGAACAAATGAACTTTGAGTTTGAATCTGCTTATATCTACAAGGCTATGGCAGCTTACACAGATGACCTTGACCTTGATGGATTTACAACATGGTTAGACCACCAAGTATCAGAAGAAATCTTCCACGGAGAAGGTATGAAAAACTTCCTTCAATCTGTTGGATACAAACCAGTATATGAAGCAATCGCTAAACCACAAGGAGACTATGAATCAGTTCTTGATGTTATGAAATCTGCTCTAGAACACGAAAAGGAAGTTACTAGAAGAATCACAAACATAGCCAAAGAAGCAAACGGTGTTGATGAAAGAGTAAGAAGCTTTATCCAATGGTACATCGACGAACAAGTTGAAGAAGAAGAAACATTTAACAAAATCATCACAAGACTAGAAAGAGTTGGAGATGATTGGCACTCAATCTATATCCTTGATGCTGAACTTGGCCAAAGACCAGAACCAACAGAACCAGATATCGCTGAATAATGAAAACAATTAAAAATAAAAAACTTGCGGCACATATAAACTTAGATGGAGCTTATGTAGAAGATTTATCCTATGGAGAAGAATCTGTATTCTTCACAAAATCTCGTCTAAAATTGGCCGATAGCTACAAGATTAGGGGCGGTATGCATGTATGCGCCCCTAATTTTTCTGATGATAATTTGTTAAAAGAGTTAAAAAGCCATGGATTTGGTAGAGATTTAACTTGGAAAAATCTAGAAGAAGGCGAAGATCATCTTATTTTGGGCTTGGATGGAATTGGATCTTACGAAAAAGTTTCATTTAAGATTAGCTACAAGCTTGTAGATAATAAACTAGAGGTAAAACTTATAGTAGAAAATAAAGATGACAAAAAAGTTCCTCTAGCTCCAGCCTTCCACCCATACTTTAAGACAAGCTACGAAGATCTTGATATCAGTGGCGTAAGCATCAACAAGGAAGATCTCCCAGATTCAATTTTCCTAGATAAAAAGGATTTATCCTTTAAAACAAAAGATTTTGCTATAGATATTTTAGGCAAGGAAAATGTGTCAGTTTACACCATTTGGTCAGATTTTCTTGGAGAATATATCTGCCTTGAGCCAACATATAATGGCAAAAGTTTTATGGATTTAGATAAGAAAGTTTACTATCTTAATCCAAATGAAACATTTACTCAAACTTTTGATATTGTAGTTAAAGAAAATCAAAATATTTAAAGATAAATTTAATATAAGTTAAATAACTTGAAAATTATATAAATATCTGTATAATGATATTAATAAAATTGATGGAGGAGATTATGATACAAGCATTAATAGCTCTTATACTATTACCAGTATTAGGAGTTGGGATTTTCAAATTTATATTTAAGCTAGGCTTTGGACTTCTAGGGCTAATTTTAGCTGTAGTTTGCCTACCAATCCTTCTAATTGTTGGTATACTTCTTCTTCCACTTATGTTAGTAGGAGGCTTTGTAGGCCTTGCAGTTAAGCTCCTACCAGTAGTTTTAGTAGGTCTATTAATATATTTTGGATACAGATATTACAAGGAAAATTACGAAGTTTGGTAGGAAAATGAAAAGAAAAAAGAGTTTGGAATCAAATCCAAGCTCTTTTTATTTGTTTAAAATAAATTTTTCTATTGCTTCTCCTACAGCTCCTTCTATGTTTGTAGCTTCTGCTACGTAGTCGGCTGAGTCTTTTACTTGAAGTCTTGCGTTTTTAACTGCAACAGATGTTCCAGCTGCCTCAAGCATTTTTACGTCATTGTAGTTATCGCCAATGACTAGGGTATCTTTGATGTCTATGCCATAATAGTCGCATACTTTTTGTAAGGCGACTGCCTTGTTTACTCCCTTGGCGTTTACTTCCATAAACATATCAGAAGAGTAGGCGATTTCTACATCGTAATTGGTTAGTTTTGCAATATCTACCTCTAAACCTTGGAGGTAGTTCATATCTTTGTTTTTTATTATAGCCTTTAGGATTATCTTATCCTTTATAAAGTCTATGTTGTTATCTTCTAGGGGAGTTATCTGAGTTTCTGCATAGGAATCACGATCTAGGTTTAGACCGTACTTGTTATCTAAGGTATAGATATAGCAAGTTTGACCGTTAGCGTAAGCGTAGTCAAGGACTGCCTTGGCATATTCATATTTTAGTCCCATAGAGTGAACTATTTCTTTTGTTACGAGATTCATTATTATTGCACCATTGCAACAAATAACAAATCTATCATCTTCTACGACACCAGCCTGTTCTGGTATGTCAAACAACTCGTAAGTACCACGTCCTGTGGCAAGCATTACGATAACTCCAAGCTCCTTGGCTTTTTTGATGGCATCGATATTTCTTTGAGGTACGTTTTTGTCAATGTCGACTAAGGTCTCATCAATATCTGATGCTACTAACTTTATCATCTATTCTCCTTATTTATTTTCCTTAAGGAAAGCAATTATATCGTCTGATTCGTAGAGGTATTCGCCATCGTGATATAGGCAAGGAACTTGTCTTTTGCCACCTTTTTCGATTAATTCTTCCATAGCGTCTCTATTTTCATTTATATTTACAACTTCTAGTTCGATGTTTTCTTCTTCCATAAAGTTTTCTACTTTTTTACAGAAAGGACAAACAGTTCCTACAAATAATTTATAATCTTTCATTGTATACTCCTTATTTTTAAACTTTCATAATATCTTCATTATAGTATATTATACTAAGTATAAGATAAATTTAAAGATATGACAAAGGTGGTTAAATGAAAGAGACATTAAGAAAGGTTATTAGATTTATTCTTTTAATCGTAATCATAGTATGCCTAGCTATCCTTGGAAAGAGAGGCTATGACTATTGGACCAATATACAAAATAATAAACATATAGCAGGGCTTATCAAGGAAAGTCAAGATGAAATAGGTGGTGGTGACGAAAACCTTAGCCCAGAAGAAAAGCTTAAAAAGCTAGAAAAACAAAACCTATATCTGCTAAAGAAGTTTAAGGAAGAAAACTCAGATGTAGTTGCCGTTATAGAAATTCCAGGCACACCAATTAAATATCCACTTCTCCATGCAGATGATAATAGTTTCTACCTAAGAAAAGGACTTAACAAGGAGTACGATTTGGCAGGTTCCATCTTCATGGATACCAACAACAACACCGACCTAAATGATGATAATACAGTAATATACGGTCACCATTTGGAGCTTGAGTCAATGTTTACTCCACTTGACCAATACAGAAAGCAAGACTTTGCGGAAAAACATACCAAAATGTATATCACAACAGAAGAAGGTCTTAGGGAATATGAGATATTCTCAGCCTACGGAATCCCTTCAGACTATGACTACAGAACCTTGGAGTTTATGTATGATGCTGACAAGATTCCATACTTTGAAAAACTTCAAAATAACTCAGAAGTTGATCTTGGAAGTAGAGAATTTACAGAAGATGATACAATCGTAACTCTATCTACCTGCCAATACGACTATGACGACCAAAGACTTGCAGTACATGCAGTAAGGATAAAATAGTGAACAGATACCAAAGTTTAGAAAAAAGAAAATTAAATTTAGAAAAAACAGATGAGGGGCTTATCCTAAGGGAGGCCTCTTTTAATCCGACCCATATTTTTGAATGTGGGCAATGTTTTAACTTCCACAAGGAAGAAGACGGTTCTTATACAGCAGTTTTTTTAGATAAGATTATAAATGTTTTAGAATTAGAAGATGGGAGTAGCCTCATTAGAAATGTAAGTGAAGAGGATTTCTACGAATACTTCTATGATTATTTTGACCTAGCAACAGATTATGAGAAAATCAAAAAAGAAATAGCTATAGATGAAACCCTAAAAAAAGCGACAGACTACGGTTATGGGATAAGAATCCTAAACCAAGAACTATTTGAAACGACAATTTCCTTTATAATATCTGCCAACAACCAAATCCCTAGGATAAAAAAAGCAGTTAGGATAATCTCAGAAAGATATGGTAAGTTCATTGGAGAATATAAGGGAAGAAAATATTATTCCTTCCCAAAAGCGGAAGATTTAATGAATGTTAGTCCAGAAGAATTGAGAGAATATGCGAGAGTTGGATTTAGGGATAAAAGAATAGTAGAAGCAAGCAGCATGATTTATGAAGGAGCACTAGACTTTGACAAAGACCAAGAGCTAGAAAGTGCTGACCTAAAGAAAAAACTAATGGAATTACCTGGGATTGGTCCAAAGGTTGCAGATTGTATCTTATTATTTGCCTACCACAGGAGAGAAACATTTCCAGTAGATGTGTGGATCAAAAGAGTAATGGAAGCTTTATTTATCAAAAAAGAAGTTCCCAAAAAACAAGTAGACGACTACGCAAGAAAATACTTTGGAGATCTTGCAGGTTACACCCAACAATACCTCTTCTACTATGGAAGAGAAGAAAAAATAGGAAAATAACAATTTGAAAATATAGCGTGTGGTTTATATGCACAAGAAAAGAGCAGTATATAATAAATATCTGCTCTTTTTTAGTGGTTTATTCGTTTTCTTTCTCTACCCTAAGCACCTCATCTAGGAGAGTTAAGTAATATTTTTGTGCTGTTTCTATCTCAAATATTGAAGAATCATTAAAGTAAGTCAAAATCTCATCTATTAGATTTGTAACCTTCTCATCCTCACCATAAGTTTGTTTTAACCCTTCTGCCTTTTCTATTAGACTATTTATCTTATGGATTAGTCCCATTGTTTTTGCTTCTCTATCATTTTCCATAAGAAGCTCTCTGAGTGTCCATTTCACATTATTTTCTGTAATACCTGCCTTGTGTTGAACACCAGCTCCATTTTCTCTAATGACATCTAAAAACTCAAACAATTCTTCGTTTTCAAAACCATTAAACAAGATAAAATCAAAGTCTAGGTCGTAATCTTCCTCTTTAGCGGGAGTGTGACTTTCATCAAAACCTTCAATATTTAACAGTTGTCCAATCTTATCATCAAGGTGGTCCTTGCCAACCTCAACAATCTTTATGTTCTTTTCATCTGCAATTTTCTTAAATCTATCGTATTTATCCATATCTATTGGATTATAATATAAAATTTCAGCCATATTTACCTCTCTTTTTGTATATACATTATAACTATACTAATCATAAGCTATAAGACAAACTTTAAAAATTAAGGAAAATGGGTATAAATAAAGTAAATAATCCAATGGAGGATACAATGACTGAAACAAGACTAAAAATGGAAGAAGTGAACAAGAATAAAATCCAAGTTGACAAGATGATAATAAAAGCAAGATCTGTCCTAAGATTACTAAATACAACAGGTAGAAAAGTTGGATCCAAATCTGACTTTACAGGTCTAAATATCCTTAGAGGAAATTTCTTAGGCAATTTCATGAGAGGAAACAAGGCACACTCAGTAAATAAAAACCTAGATAGGAGTCAAAAAGCTATCCTAGATTTTCATAGAGACCTCTTGTTATTTGATGAGAAACTTGCAGCCATGGTGTATTTGCCAAGCAAAATTTCAGAATACTCTGACATAAATGGCAAGATCGCAGATATCGCCTTTAGAACAAATATAAGAATGAAAGAGCTAGATATAAATAAAGCCGCAAGATCTATAGAAAAAATCATAAGACGACTAGAAGCACAAAGCAGAAAGTACGCCTACGAAATCAAAAAATACCAAGAACTAAAAGAACTATAGGAGATATAAGAGGGGCAAAGTAACCCCTCTTTTTTTTGTGGGTGAATTTGGTTGGGATGGCAATTCAAATCCTGTTGGTGCTATCAATCTCTTAAACCAGTCATCCTGAGGAGGGGCGAAAGCCCTGACGTGAGGATCTCCAGTAAGTACTTCGGGTTCACTTTAACTGCGTAGTACAAACTCTAGATTCCTCGTCGCTCCTTAGGTCGCTCTGTCGGAATGACGGGATTGGGAGAATGGAAATCCGTTAATCCCGTTATTCTTAATGGAGCAGTCAATCCTTTAAACCCGTCATCCTGAGGAGCGAAGCGACGTGAGGATCTCTAGTAAGTACTTCGGGTTCATCTATACTGCGGAGTATGTACTGTAGATTCCTCGTCGAAACCTAACGGTTTCTCTGTCGACAGTAGTTTTCGGGCTCAGCTTCGCTTCACCTCGAAAATCCTTGATTAAGGGCTGTCATCAGTTCACTGACGTTCACTGTGACCAGACCCATTAGGAATGACGGGATTGGGAGAATGGCGGATCCCTTAAACCTGTTATCCTTAATGGAGTTGTCTATCCGTCAAATCTGTCATCCTGAGGAGCGAAGCGACGTGAGGATCTCCAGTAAGTACTTCGGGTTCAACTTGACTGCGAGGTATAGACTGTAGATTCCTCGTCGCTCATTTAAGTCGCTCTGTCGACAGTAGTTTTCGGGCTCAGCTTCGCTTCACCTCGAAAATCCTTGATTAAGGGCTGTCATCAGTTCACTGACGTTCACTGTGACCAGACCCATTAGGAATGACGGGATTGGGAGAATGGCGGATCCCTTAAACCTGTTATCCTTAATGGAGTTGTCTATCCGTAAAATCTGTCATCCTGAGGAGCGAAGCGACGTGAGGATCTCCAGTAGATATTTCGGGTTTAATTTGACTGAGAGGTATAGACTGTAGATTCCTCGTCGAAACCTAGCGGTTTCTCTGTCGGAATGACGGATTTGAGGGAATGGCAATCTCAATACTGTCATCCTTAATGGAGCTATCAATCTCTTAAACTAGTCATCCTTAATGGAATTGTCACAGTGAGTGAAACGAGCTGATGAAACTCCTTAATCGAGGCTTTTCGAGATAAGCCGTAGGCGAACCCGAAAACTACCATCGAGGAGGGAAAACTAGACCGTCCGGCTCGTGGAGGACCGACGTGAGGATCTCGAGTAGATACTTCGGGTTCAAATTAACTGAGGAATACAGACTATAGATTCCTCGTCGCTCCTTAGGTCGCTCTGTCGGAATGACGGGATTGGGGGGATGGCAATCCGTTAAACCCGTCATCCTTAATGGAGTTGTCAATCAGTTAAACCCGTCATCCTGAGGAGCGGAGCGACGTGAGGATCTCCAGTTTAAACTTCGGGTTCAAATTAACTGCGTAGTACAAACTGTAGATTCCTCGTTGCTCATTTCAGTCGCTCTGTCGGAATGACGGGATTGGGGGAATTGCGATCCATACGAGCTGTCATCAGTTCACTATCGTTCACTGTGACCAGACCCATTAGGAATGACAGTTTTGAAGGACTAGTAATCTCCAATTATTCCAAAAACAAAAAATCCAGCTTTTAGCTGAATTTTTCTTTGTTATTTTTAAGGAGTCTGTTTATAGCGTAGCCTACTCCTGATTTTAGGTTGGATTTTGTTATATAGTCTGCGTGTTTTTTTAGCTCGTCTACAGCATTTCCCATGGCTACTGCAAAGCCTGCAGCTTCTAGCATTGGGATGTCGTTTTTTTCGTTTCCTATTGCCATGACTTCTTCCATTTTGTAGCCGAGTTTGTCTGCCATTTGTGAAATGGCGTAGCCTTTGTTAGTGTTTTTGTTCATTATTTCTACCAAAAATGGTGCTGTTTGGACTGGATAGTAGTTATTTTTTATTTCCTCAGGCATATTTTCTATAAATCTTTTTATCTCACCTTTAGATCCAAGTACCATAAATCTTCCAAACTCCATATCTTCTGGCAAATTTTCATAGTCGACTAATTTTATGGGCATATTGTGGATTTTGGCATCTATTTTTGTATAAATATTTGCTCTTTTCTTGTTTGAATAGAAATTCTCCCCGTCCATGGCAGAGATATCTAGCCTGTAGTTTTCTAATAGCTTTGCTACTTTTATTAGGTCACTTGGACTTTGAAATGTTCCAAACATTGGCTTTTGGCTAAAGTTGTCGAACACATAGGATCCGTTTTGACAAATTGTAAAGTGTCCCTTTTTATCAAGTCCCAATCTTTTATTTAAATCTACCATGCTATGAAAGGGCCTACCGCTGACTAAGGCTATGTGAATTCCAGCTTTTTTTGCTTTTTCAATGGCGGATATATTTTCTTTTGTTAATCTTTTTAGTGGGGTAACTAATGTTCCGTCCACGTCTATAGTTATTAGTTTAATCATAGGGATACTATACCCCAAGAGATAAAAATTATTAAAATATAAAATTTTGGGTATAAATATATGTAGAGAAACGAAAACAGATTAACTAATTATAGGAGGAAATATGATAATAGGTGTACCAAAAGAGATAAAAGATCAAGAGTCCAGGGTTGCAATCATCCCAGGAGCAGTTTTAGAATTGACTAAAAATGATAATGAAGTTCTAATAGAAACTGGCGCAGGTATCGCGTCAGGTATAACAGATGACCAATATGAAGAGGCTGGAGCTACTATTGTAGATAGTGCAAAAGAGGTTTGGGAAAAGGCCGACATGATCTACAAGGTTAAAGAGCCACTCAAGGAAGAATACAAATATTTTAGAGAAGGACTTATCCTTTATACCTACCTTCACCTTGCAAGCAATGAAGAGCTTACAGATGAGCTTGTCAAAAACAAGGTAACAGCTATAGGTTTTGAGACAGTTCAACTTGATAACAAACTTCCACTTCTTCGTCCAATGTCAGAAATCGCGGGAAGAATGGCAGTACAAGAAGGTGCCCAATACCTAACAAAACCAAAGGGAGGAAGAGGAATCTTACTTCAAGGTGTACCAGGAGTTCGTCCTGCTAACGTTGTAATCGTAGGTGCAGGTACAGTTGGTACAGGTGCAACTAGAATTGCCGTTGGTATGGGTGCTAGAGTTACAGTTCTAGATGTTAACTTAGATGCTCTAACTGAACTACACAACCTATTCCCAGACAAGATTGAAACACTTTACTCTAACCCACTAAACATAGAAGAAGCTGTCAAAAACGCAGATCTTGTTATATCTACAGTCCTAATCCCAGGTGCTCGTGCGCCACAACTTATCAAAGAAGATATGGTTAAACAAATGAAGGAAGGATCTGTAATAGTCGACGTGGCAATAGACCAAGGTGGTTCAACTGACCTAACAAAAGGTAGACCAACTAGCCACACCAACCCAACATTCGTTGAACATGGTGTAATCCACTATGCCGTTGCCAATATCCCAGGTGCAGTAGCTATGACATCAACATATGCTCTATCAAATGCAACTACAAGATATGCCAAAGCAATAGCAGATATGGGACTAAGAACAGCTTGTGAGAGATTCCCAGAGCTAATCAGAGGAGTTAACACATACGATGGATATGTAACATATGAACCAGTTGCAAAAGATACTAACCACGAATACAAAGAGCTAGATATAGCTGAATAATATAAGAAAATCTCAAACTTCCAACCCCAACTTCCAACAAGAAAGGGTTGGGAGTTTTTTCTTTGAAATAGACGAAAGTGCCCTAAAGACAGGATGCGAATATTTTATAAGCTATGCTAAAAGATTTTTAGCTAAGATTTACCATAATATATAAAGATGTTATAATAAAATCATGGAAATAAATAAAAAACGTTATAGGGACTTGGATACCTATCTAAAGCTAAAATTTAATAAAAAAATAATAAAACTACCCTTAGATGGGGGATTTACATGTCCTAATAGAGATGGAAGGTTGGGATATGCTGGTTGTATCTATTGTTCAGAAACAGGTAGTGGCGAATGGACTTTAGCTAAGAAATCTATAGCAGATCAGATTAAAGAACAAAAGATAAAACTTTCCAAAAAGGGAAGGGAAGAAGGATACATCGCCTACTTTCAAAACTTCACCGCAACCTACGGAGATATTTCCAAAATGAGAAAACTATTCTACGAGGCAATCGAAGAAGAAAATATATCTGGGCTAATGATAGCCACAAGGGGAGACTGTCTATCAGAAGATGTGCTCAATCTCTTAGATGAGCTAAACAAAAAGATTTTTCTTGTAGTAGAGCTTGGTATGCAAAGTGTAAATGATAAGACCATTTCACTCATAGAAAGAGGTTACACTCACAGGGAATTTGACAAGGGAGTAGATAAGCTTAACAAACTAGGTATCAAAACCCTAGTCCATGTCATTGTAGGACTTCCTTATGAAACAATGGACGATTACCTAAGAGATGTTAGATATATCAATAAAAAAGACATCTGGGGTATCAAAATCCACAACCTCTATCTCGAAAAAGATAGTCGCTTTTTAAAGTTTTATGAAAAAAATGGCTTGACTTATTCCATGACTAAAGACGATTACGTAGGAATCTGCGTACAAATGCTAAGAAATCTCAAGAAAGATATAGTAATCAATAGACTAACTGGAGATGGCATCAGAGAAAAGATTGCCTACCCTACTTGGTCGAAGAACAAAGCGGGTATACTATCAAGTATAGACAAACTAATGAAAGATGAAAATTATAGACAGGGGGACTTATGTCAAGAAAACTAGACTCTAAATTTTATGTAAACTCACTTCAAAACGACACCTACAGCGACAAAACTCATACTCTACTTTTAGTAGTAGATGAGCAACCAAAGCTAATGGCTACCATGGAAAATGGAGAAGAAACTACAATAAACACCCTCGCCCTAATCAAGGCATTTAAACAATATGAGATGAAATATCTCGCAACAGAACAATATCCAAAGGGACTCGGTAGGAGCGACGAGAGAATATTAGAAGAAATCGAAGAAGATAAAATCTTTGCCAAAAGCCTCTTCGATGCTGCTATTCCAGAAGTAGTAGCTTATATAAAGGAAAATGACATCAAAAAAGTCCTATTAACAGGAGCAGAAGGTCACATATGTATCTATCAAACAGTCAGAAGTCTCCTAGACTTAGGACTTGAAGTGTTCTTGGTAGAAGATGCAGTAGCAAGCTTTAAGGAAAGCCAAAAACAAACTGCAGCAAACAGTCTAGAAAATATGGGAGCAGTTATAGTAAACACAGAAATGGTATTATTTGATCTCGCCAGAGATGCAAAAGATCCTAACTTTAAATATATATCCAATTTGGTAAAAAGCCTTAGATAAATATACAAGAAAGCCTAGGCAATGTGTCCTAGGCTTTTTTTGTTAGCATTTTGTATAACTTATATTTAAATTAATTAGGAGAATATCTATATTTAACATAGATAATCTAATTTGTTATAATGTTAGTAATTAATGATTGATAGCTAAATTAGAAAGGAGTAAGAATGATAGAAGTAACTAATTTTTCCAAGGTCTATACTAACGGCAAGAAGGCTGTTGATGATATTTCCTTTACAGTTAATGATGGGGAGATATTTGGTTTTCTTGGACCTAATGGAGCAGGCAAATCTACTACTATAAAGTCTCTTGTAGGGATCAATTCCAAAAGTAAGGGCGAGATTTCTATAAACGGGCTAAAGCTTGAGGATGATCCGATAGCATACAAGAGCGAGTTTTCCTATGTACCTGATAATCCAGACCTCTTTGAGAATTATTCTGGCAATGAATATATCAATTTCGTAGCTGATATTTACGGTTTGGATGCTGATACTAGGAAAGAAAGACTAGATTATTACTTAGATTATTTTGACCTAAGAGATGCCATGAACGAGCAAATAGAAAGTTATTCTCATGGTATGGCACAAAGACTTGCTTTGATAGCTGCTCTTATCAATGATCCTTTCGTTTTGATTTTAGATGAGCCAATGGTAGGTCTTGATGCGAAGTCAGCCTACAACCTCAAACAAATCCTTAGACAAAGGGCAAAGGAGGGCAAGATCGTCTTTTTCTCAACTCACGTTATGGAAATCGCTCAGGAGCTTTGCGATAGGATTGCCATTATTAACAAGGGCAAGATTATAAGTGTGGGTACTTTTGATGAGATTAAGGAAAATTCTCACAAGGAAGGAAGTCTAGAAGAAGTATTCTTGGAGCTAACAGATGAATAAGATAAGAACAATTGTAAAATATGCCTTCAAGGAAGAGTTCTTTGCCTTTAACCCCAAGAAAAAGATAGCCAATTACCCTAAAAACTATCTAGGAAGGCTCATCATGCTTTTGTGGACGTATTTGTTCTTAGGATATATATTTTACGGGATAATGAAAGGGGCAATGTCAGTTTATGCAAATCAAGGCGACAATGCCATGTATTTTACGACCTTTGCTATTTTTGTAGCACTTATTATATTGTTAATTTACGGACCTAAGATTTATGCAAGCTTTTTTGTACCTAAGGCAATAAGTGACTACCAAACCATGCCAATTGGTGAGGGAGAGCTATTTGTAGGAAAACTAATTGGAGCAGTGCTTTCCTTTTTTGACTTTTTTATATTTTTCCTCCTAGGTTTATTTATATATTTTGGAGAGACTGGTTTTGATTTGTCTGTGCTAATTTTTGGTATATTAAACTTCTTTCCTATGGTATTTGTGCCATATAGTTTGATTACCTTAATCATATTAATCGTAAAGAAGTTTACCAATGTCAATAGGCACAAGAAGTTGATGAAAAACTTAGGCTATGTTCTGATGTTTATCTTTATTGGAGTGATTTACTATTTTGCTTTTTCTTCTGGATATTCATCTGGGCAAAGTGGTGAGGCTTATGGTGGATTCTGGAGCAAGTTTTCAACATCCTTTGCTGGGAATTTGGGCAGGTTTAAAGGTGTTTCTAATATATTTTTACAAGCCAAGCTTTTTGGTCTAGCAGTAGGGGGAAGTATCTTAGTAAAGATAATAGCAAGCTTAGACCTAATAGGAATTTGTTTAGCACTTGGTCTACTAATTTACAAGCTAGCAGACAAATACTACTATGAGGCGGTATTTGAAAATGAGGCTCATCCAGAGAAAAAGACTAAAGAAACTAAGAAAAATAAGGAAGTATCTTTGGTTAAATCTAGTCAATTTATGGCTATATACAAGAGAGATTTAAAGATTGTAACTAGTAACCTGATGTTTTTGTATATGCCAATCCTTATGATTCTAATATTTGGTATGATGTCATTTACAACAGGTAGACAGATTATAAAGGATGTCGATCCAAATAGCTTAAACACAGCCTACGCTAGACTAATGACCTTTGGTGGATCTTTCTTAATGGGAGTTTTGATTTGGGTAAACGGTTCGACTGCATCTACATCTCTTTCAAGAGAGGGCAAGGGATTTTATATCTTCCAAACTATGCCGATTGATCCCAAAAGCCACATGAGAGCAAGGCTAGCCTCTGCTATGACAGTAGCAACTGTGGTTAATCTAATCATGGCACTTGTAGTTGGATTTCTAATAAAAATTGGCTTTGTAAATAGCCTTATGATCTTTCTTGGACTAAGTCTAGCAAGTTTTGTATCAAACATGGTTGGAGTTTACCTAGCAAGCATCAATATAAATACTAACTGGAAGACTCCAAAAGACCTCCTCCAAGGCGGGGTAAAGACTATAGGATTTTACTTTGGATCTATGATTGTAGTTGGAATACTCCTTGGATTATTTATCCTTATTTTAAGCCTAACAGAAGGAAATATTTACCTTGCAAGTGGGGTTGATATAATCCTTGTAGGTGTGATTACATTTATCTTTTATAGGCTCGCTAGATCTAAGTTTAGGGGAGGATTTTTGGATAAATAAATAGAGTGCTTAGAAGAAAGTCAGCTTTGAAAAAGGCTGGCTTTTTTAGTATAGTAAGGTCTAAGTGAGGTAGTATGGAAAGAGAAAAAGCATTTATATATATAGATACAAATTTTAGTAATGATGAGGCTCTTATGCTAGATATGGCATTTAGGTCTTTTGATTTTGAGATAGTTGGTATATCATCTGTGGCATCTTTCATGTCAGCTGATGCTGCTGCCAAAAACATCTTGGGGCTAAACGAAGATCACGACCTTTACCTACCTATAGCAAGTGGTAGTGAGGAGAGCCTAGCTAAAAAGAGCATTAGGACAAAAGGTGAAGACGCTAGCTTTTATGATAGGCACAGGGATTATTTAGAAGAAGTCGATGTTACAGATCATATATACGATATAGCTAGTGATTGCGGCAAGATAGACATCCTTGCTACAGGGCCACTTACAAATATAGCGAAGGCTATGGATGAGCATGAAGATCTCGAAGATTATATTTCCCATATTTTTATAAGTGGGGGCAATTTATATAGGCCAGATTCTAACTTCACAGAAGATGTGAAGGCAATAGATAAAATCCTCAATTCTTCTATCGAGGTTTTCATTTTACCTAAAAACCTTGCAGAAGGAATTGAGTTAAAGGATTCTTTCCTTAAATCTTTGACTAAAGATGATAAGAATATGAAGATTATAAATAAGCTTATCATGGAGAAGAATAATCTATACGCACCCCTTCTCTTATATTTATTAGAAACACCAGAGGCCTTTATTTTTGAAGAGTCTGGCATCAAGATAGATGATAAGGAAAATATTGGCGAGATGATTAGAACATCTTCTAGGAAAAAAGCCTATCTTGCCAACAGAGTCAACGAAGAAAGCTTCCTAGAATATATCAAGGCAAAGTTATGTCAATAAAAAAACCAGGGGCAAGGATTATAAAAACAGGTCTTGCCCTATTTTTGTCGATGATTGTATCAAGCCTAAGAGTAGCAGGTCTGCCTTTTTATAGTGGGATAGCTGCTATTATCTGCATGCAACAAGATGTAAAGTCTACCTTTACCAAAGGGGTAAATAGGGCACTTGGCACTGTGATTGGGGGATTTGTTGGACTTATCTACCTATTAGTAGTAGAAAGATTTGCCCTAAGCGAGAGGGAAAATATTTTTTTCCTATCAATCCTTGTGACCCTTCTTATTTGGATCTTGGCTAATTTTGAGAAAAACCTCGCCATAACCATAGCTGGGATTGTCTTTTTGTCAGTAACAATCAACCATGCCCACGATTTGGGAGGTCCAGTGAGTTTTGCTGTAAATAGGGTTTTAGATACTCTGATAGGTGTATTTACCAGCTTATTTGTAAATTGGGTCGACTTTGACTTTAGGAAAAGAATAAAAGCTAGTGGTGGAAAGAAATAGGTAGATTTTAGGAATTTGCAATTAATATAAAGAAATAAATTTAACTTACGCATAAACAAAATTTAAAAACGCTTATCCAATTCCAGAAATTGAGCAATTCTAAATCTCATAAGCCTGTAAATCGCAAACTCGCTAACGCTCAAACAGTGCGATTTACGGTCGGCTAATTTCGATTTGAATTTCTTACAATTTCTTGCGAATGGAACGCTTCCTTTTAAATTTTGTTCCTTGGTATATTAATAAAAGTATAACAAAGCTATCTTATTTTTGATAAAAGAAAAACTCCCAGATTGGGAGTTCAGAGTGTAGAGAAAATTCAAAAACGCTTATCCAACTCCAGAAATTGAGCAATTCTAAATCTCATAAGCCTATAAATCGCAAACTCGCTAACGCTCAAACAGTGCGATTTACGGTCGGCTAATTTCGATTTGAATTTCTTACAATTTCTTGCGAATGGAACGCTTCCTTTTAAATTTTGTTCCTTGGTATATTAATAAAAGTATAACAAAGCTATCTTATTTTTGATAAAAGAAAAACTCCCAGATTGGGAGTTCAGAGTGTAGAGAAAATTCAAAAACGCTTATCCAACTCCAGAAATTGAGCAATTCTAAATCTCATAAGCCTATAAATCGCAAACTCGCTAACGCTCAAACAGTGCGATTTACGGTCGGCTAATTTCGATTTGAATTTCTTACAATTTCTTGCGAATGGAACGCTTCCTTTTAAATTTTGTTCTTTCGTCATATGAAGAAAAGTATAACAAAGCTATATTATTTTTGATAAATTAAAGGGGCTGTTGTAAAATTATGAATAATCATCGTACCATCGTTAGAAGGTTCTCTTAGGAAATTTTCAGTGAAGCCTGCCGGCTCATGGAGGCGGTTAGCCCGTCGGCTTAGCGAGACTTTCCGTGGAGGTTCTTCTAACGATAACGGTACGATTTATTCATTCTGCAACACCCCTTGTTTTGCCTAATTTTCTCTTTCTTTTATCTTGTAGTTGATACCATTTACAAGTTCTACCTCGTATGGACTTTCTTCTAGGAAACCTTCTATGAAGGCAAGACGCAAGTCGTGGTAGGTTGAATTTTCATTCTTTAAATTTTCTCCACTTACCTTTCCAACTTCAAAAGATTCGTGGTGGTCGTGATCGTGACCTCCTTCGCATGTATCATCTAGGGAATCTTCTGGATTTATTGCTTCTATTTGATATTTAGCGTGAAGGTTATTATCTGTTATTAAAAGAAGATTTCCTTCTTCATCTATACCTGCCCTTAGGGCTCTATCACAAGGCATACCATCTAACATTCTTTGGTTAAGCTTGTCAAATACAAGCTTTAGGTTAGATAGGTCCTCGCCTTTTCCTTCTAGTTTGCCAAGCTCATACATTTTTTCTCTTGGATTAGCAGAAAGAGCCATAGCCTTTGCTAGCCTATTTTCTACTTGGTCGATCCTTGCTGATAGCCAGCCGTGGATATTGTCTTGGTCTATTAGATCTTCTAGGGGCAAATCTTTGACAGGAGCAAAGTCCTTGTCAACAGCCTCTGTATTACCATCTAATAGGAAATTTGTTATTTTATCTTGAAATTTGATCTTCTCGTACATCATGTAATGTACTGGACCTAAATTTTTACTCATTATTCATCACCTCTTTTATATGTTACTATAAAATTTGTGTTATACTATAAGGGAAGTAAAAATTAGGAGGGTGTATGTTTAAAAAACTCACTACAAAAAAATTAGTTTATGTTGCGCTGTTTACAGCTTTGGTTTACATATTTTCTAGATTTTTCCAAATACCTATTGCAACTCCATTTGGACAAACTAGGTTTCACTTGGGCAATGTCTTTTGCCTACTGGCAGGTCTTTTGATGGGGCCAGGTTTTGGAGGACTTGCGGCAGGTCTTGGATCAGCTCTTTTTGACCTTTTCGATCCGGTTTATTTTACCTCAGCTCCAATTACCTTTATCACCAAATTTGCCCTAGCTTTTGTAGCTGGCATTATTTATAAGAAAAGGGCAAGTTTAATTGATAAGAAAAAGCTAGTTGTAGCATCTATCTGTGGTCAACTTACTTATGTATTTTTGTATCTACTAAAATCATTTATAACAAATAAGTTCATCATGGGCTTTACCAATGAAGCTGTTATGGCAGAACTTCTTCCAAAGGCAGGAGTTTCTCTAGTGAACGCACTTATTTCTGTAATCATCGCATCAATCATCGCTATTCCTCTCTTAAAATCAGTGAAGTTTGAATAAGGCAAAGCTTTTCGGGTATAAACTGAAAAGAAGTACAAAAGAGGTTTATATGAAAGAAAGATTAAAAGAATTTGAAATGACTTGTCCATCTTGTGGACATGTATTTAGAGGAGAATTTAATACTGCAGTTTTTTCTGATACTGTAGAAAGAGAAGCGATATTAAAAAATGACTTTGGCGAGGTGGTTTGCCCACATTGTAATCACAAGTTTATCTTAAACTATAGGTTTGTCTATACAGATGATGAGCTTAAATATATGATTATCAACGATCCTAAGTTTGTGGATTCTTCTAGTAGGCTTGCCCTTGTATCATCCTTCAAGCTTTTGGATGCTGTTAGGAAAAACGAGGCCAAGAAGTTTAGAAGGGTGATGACAGCAGATATAAAAGATTTAAGAGAGAAAATTCTTATCTTTGAGGCAGGACTAGATGACAAGGTCGTTGAGATTATGAAATATATCCTATTAGAGTCTGATGACTTGGCGATAGACCATGACGATGTTAAAGATTTTACCTACGATGGATTGGATAGTTTCATCATAAAGACAAACTCAGGAGATGTTATGAATCTCCCATTTGTAAGGGAAGTTTATGATAGGATAGATGAAAGTTATAGCAAGTATTTTAACGAAAAGGTAGACTTGGTAGACAAGACTTGGGCGTATAATTTTCTTAAAAACCTTGGCTAAGGATTGATTTGTGCTGTAACAGTTAATTTCTTATAGGAGAATATCTAGTGAAATTTTATGTAGAAAATCCTAACAAGAGAAAACAAGTTTACGATATTTTAAATATATTCTTTGACCATGATGAGATAGTTTTTGACGAAAAAGCAAATCTTAAAGTCTTAGAAGAAGAGATAATCTATAACAACGATATTATCATCTATGATAAGGATAATCTAAAAAGAAAGCTCTATGATTTACTTAAAAGTGTTACAGGCTATGAGTCTCCATGGGGATATCTAACTGGATCAAAACCATCCAAGCTACTTAAAAGTTTAAGTCCTAATGAGATTAAAAATAAGTATGACCTATCTGATGATAAACTAAGACTCTTAGTAGAAGTCAAAGAAGAGCAGGAGAAGATTTCTATTGATCCTAGAGATTTCTCCCTATATATAAACATTCCCTTTTGCCCAAGTAGGTGCCACTATTGTTCCTATCCAACTATAGTTTCTCCTAGGGAAGATAGGAGTAAGTATATCGACTCTTTGATATATGAGATAGAAAATATAAGTCTACCTCGAAAGCTCGATGCGATTTATATAGGAGGAGGCACTCCTTCTTATATAAAGACAGATGATCTTAGGAGACTTCTCTTAGCTATTAACGAGAAATTTTCCTACAAAGAATTTACCTTTGAGGCAGGGAGGGAAGATACCCTAGATTTTGATAAGCTAAAGCTACTAAGAGAAAATGGTGTCGGAAGGATTTCCCTAAATCCCCAATCTTTTAACGAAGATATTGTTAAAAGAGCTGGTAGGACTTATGATTTTTCTCACTTTTTTGATATATTTAAAATGGCAAGAGACTTAGGATTTATAATAAACACTGACTTTATCATTGGTCTAATGGGTGAAAAAGCAGATGATTTTAAGAAGAACTTTCTTATCCTAGAAGATTTGATGCCTGATAATATCACCTTTCACACTTTAGCAATCAAGGTTAGTAGCAAATATTTTGAGAAAAATGCTAAGGCTAGTAGAAAAGACGTTATCCTTATAAGCGAAATGATAGATGATTTTGTAAGGAGAAATTCTTACAAGCCATATTACCTATATAGGCAAAAAAACATTGCATCTAACCTAGAAAATGTAGGCTATCAGAAAAATAACACTAGCCAGAGATATAACATTATCATAAATGAAGAATTAGAATCTATTATAGGTCTTGGTATGAATGCAAACTCCAAGCTACTTACTGGCAAGAAGTTTAGAAATTCAAGAAACTTAAGAGATTATTATGAGAAAGTAACAAGCGAAATAGATGCTAAAAATAAATTAATAAATGGGTATAGTAATAATAATTAGGAGGATAAAATGGATATTAAAAATTTAGAACCAAAAGATGTTTTTCAAAACTTTTATGAGTTGACACAAATTCCTAGAGAAAGTGGCAACGAAAAAGAAGTATCAGACTTCCTTGTAAACTTTGCTAAAGAAAGAGGACTAGAAGTAGTTCAAGATGAAGCATTGAACGTAATCATCAGAAAAGAAGCAAGCAAGGGTTATGAGGATAGACCAATCGTTGCCCTCCAAGGCCATATGGATATGGTTTGTGTAAAAGAAGATGACAGCGACCATGACTTTGAAAAAGACCCAATCAAACTTTTAGTAGAAGACGGTTGGCTAACAGCTGATGGAACAACACTTGGCGCAGATGATGGTATCGGAGTTGCCTTTATCATGGGAATTCTAGATGACGATAGCCTAGAGCACGGCCCAATCGAAGCAGTTATCACAACAGCTGAAGAAACATCAATGGTTGGTGCAAATGCCCTTGACCTATCACAACTAAAAGCAGATTATCTAATCAACATTGACTCTGAGGAAGAAGGAGTTCTTACAATAGGTTGTGCTGGTGGACTTGACCTTGAGGTTGAATTTGATAAAGAATATGAAAAAAGCGAAGGCGACTTTGTAGAAATATCACTTCAAGGATTTGAAGGTGGACACTCAGGTATGGAGATTGACAAGTTTAGATGTAACGCAATCAAATCTCTAGCTCGTATGCTTCACAATATTGAAGGAGTACAAATTGCAGAAATCACTGGTGGTGTCAAGAGAAATGCCATCCCAACAACTGCATCTGCAACAGTTTCAGTAGCTAACAAAGAGGAAGCTATCAAAACACTAGAAGAAAGAAAAGCAGAAATACTAAACGAATACAAAGACTCAGATCCAAAGGGAACTATCACTATCAAAGAAGCAAGCTTCGATAAAGACGTAGTTAGCAAAAAGGTAAGTAAAGACGTAATTGATGCATTATTTGCATTACCTGACGGTCTATACAAGAAATATAAGGATAATATAGTAACATCATCTAACCTAGGACTTTTGGAAAATAAAGAAGATACAATAAAGTTTAATACTATGATTAGATCAGAAGTGGATTCTGCTAAGCTAAACAGAGCAGAAATCGCTATAGAAATCGTAAAAAGATTCGGTGGCAAATACGAAGTTGTAAGCCAATATTCAGGTTGGCAAAGAGAAGAAACTCCATTAATCGACCTAGCCAATGAAACATGGAAAGACATCAATGGAAATGACCTAATAGTAGCTACAACTCACGGTGGTCTAGAATGTGGACTATTCAAAAAAGAAATCCCACATGTAGAAATGATTTCATTTGGACCAGAAATAGAAGGTGCTCACTCTCCAATGGAAAGAGTAAACCTAGAATCAGTAGCAAACAACTACAAGTTCTTAGTTGAACTACTAAAGAAAATAAAATAAAACAAAGAAAACTAATCCAGCTAGTTAGATATCTAGCTGGATTTTTTATTATAGAAATTTGAAAAGAATTATTATATTGGAGTAAAATAAAGCGAATAATTAAAAATAAAGGTGTATAATATAAATAAAAAGGAGTCTTTTATGAAGTTTAAAGATTTAAAATACCAAAGACCTGATTTTGACAAGATGGTAGCAGAGATTTCTAGCCTTTTAGATAGGCTAGAAGGTGCAAAAAGCAAGGAAGAGTTCTTCGATACCCACAAACAAATCGAGGAGAAATTTGCCGAATATGATGAGCTTTCGACCATTGCATACATCAGAAATACAATCAACACCAGAGATGAGTTCTACGATACAGAAATGAATGCCTTCTATGACAACGGTCCTCGTTTTGACGAGCTTAACCATAGACTCATGGGAATAAGACTAGAAAGTTCCTTTAGAAAAGATTTTGAAGACAAATACGGCAAAACTATAACCATGAGAGATGAGCTACAAAAAGATATTTTCAGTCCAGAAATCATGGAAGATAAGGTAGTTGAATCCAAACTTGTAAATGAATATAACAAACTAACTGGTGGAGCTGAAATTGAATTTAGGGGAGAGATTAAAAATATCTCAGGCCTTGTTGCCATCACCCAAGATAAGGATAGAGCTACTCGTAAGGAAGCTTTCGAGGCTTTAAATGGATGGTTTGCTGACAATTTGATTGAGCTTGATAGAATCTATGATGAGCTTGTCAAAGTTAGAACTAAAATTGCCAACAAGCTTGGCTTTGACACCTTTACAGAAGTTGCCTATAAACAAATGGGTAGGCTAGATTGGACTAAGGAAGATGCCAAAAAATATAGGGACCAAATCGTAAAAGACCTAGTTCCCCTAAGTCAAGAAATATACGCTGAGCAAGCGAAAAGAATTGGCATAGAAGGTATGAAATACTACGACCTACCCCTTGCTTTTCTTTCAGGAAATCCAAAACCTATTGGAGATGAAGATATCCTAGTAGCTGCTGCAAAGAAGATGTATAGTGAGCTTTCACCTGAAACAGATGATTTCTTTACAGCTATGGTAGAAAAAGAAATGATGGATCTAACTACCAAAGATGGCAAGGCGCCAGGTGGATATATGACAAGCTTAGTCCTTACAAAAATGCCATTTATCTTCTCAAACTTCAACGGAACAAGCGGCGATGTCGATGTCCTAACCCACGAGGCAGGTCATGCCTTCCAAGGATATATAACTCGTGATATGTATCCATCTGAAAACAACGATTTGACGATGGAAATTGCAGAAACTCACTCTATGAGCATGGAGTTTTTCACTCATCCATGGATGGAAAACTTCTTTGGCAAGGACACCGAAAAATATTACTACAACCATGTAATAGACGCCCTAAAATTCATTCCTTATGGAGCAAGCATAGATGAGTTCCAAGAATTTGTCTATGAAAATCCAAACGTAAGCCCAGAAGAAAGAAGGAGAAAATATAGGGAAATCGAGAAAAAATACCTTCCTCACCTTGACTATGACGGCAATGATTACCTAGAAAATGGAGGTAGATGGCAAAGACAACTCCACGTTTACAACTATCCTTTCTATTATATAGACTACACCATAGCCCAAGTAAACGCCTTCCAATATTTCATAAAAGATATGGAAAATCACGAAAAAGCTTGGGAATCCTACCTAAAACTATGTAAACTAAGTGCCAAACTCCCAACCAAAGAAACTCTAAAAGAAGTAGGACTAGAAAGTCCATTCGAGGAAGGAACTATAGCAAAAATAACCCCACAACTAAGAAAATACCTAGAAAGTCTAGATATGGAGAAAATAAAATAATAAGAAATATAAAAGTGAGCCTAAATAAAACAAGGCTCACTTCTTTTACTATAAAATTATTAACTTACCTAACTTGGATCATCGATATAAAAAACAAAACAAAAGCAAATCCACTTAAAACTAGGTTTATAAGAGCTAGCTTTGATTTTGATGTATTTTTCCTAAACGAAATATAAGTAATACTAAGTAGGGCGAATGAGCCGATTGTACAAACAAGGGCAGATACGAACCTGTCTTTAATAAACAAAAAACTAAAGACAATAAAAAGTATACAAATAGCCTTTAAAATTTCTAAATAATTAATCTTCTTACTTCTCATATTATCCTCTCAAAATCTAAAATAAAAAATGTATTAACATTAAAACTTTACCCGACAAGAGATAATATAAACACTGAAGTATCTATATAAAAAGAAGATAATAAAAAAAGCAATCTGTTATAGATTGCTGTTAATTGGTCGGGGTGAAAGGATTAGGATATTTATGAGCCTCACCTTCTCAAAGCCGCAAGGACCAACCGACCGTAAGTGATATATATAATAAATAAAAAGAAGATAATTAAATAAGTTAACATAAAAAAACCAGCTATCAAAGCTGGATAAGTTTTTGGTCGGGGAGAAAGGATTCGAACCTTCCGAGCCTCACCTTCTCAAAGCCGCAACCATCAATCGTAAGTGATGTGTATATAATAAATAAAAAGAAGATAATTTAAAATAAGTTAACATAAAAAAACCAGCTATCAAAGCTGGATAAGTTTTTGGTCGGGGTGAAAGGATTCGAACCTTCGACCTCATGTTCCCAAAACACGCGCGCTACCAAGCTGCGCCACACCCCGTAATCACTTACTTTTATAGTATACGACAATATTTTTCTTTTGTCAAATATTTTTTGGATTTTCTTTTAAAAACTTTATTATTTCTTAGTTTCTAATAGAAGAATCTGATATAATGATACCATAAGGAGGATGAAAATGAAAGTAAAAAAGTATTTTTCTTATTTGCTTGTTCTTATCCTGTTGATTTTTACAGGTTGCACGTTAGGGCAAAATAATAATGTAGATATAAATAATGTTGAAAAAATTGAAATAGAGGAAAATAAGGCTAAAAATATCACTGAAGATGGGTCTTATTATAGCCTAGAAGATGTTAGCGACTATTTAGTAAAATATAAAAGACTTCCAAACAATTACCTAACTAAAAAGGAAGCCAAGGATTTGGGTTGGATCCCTAAGGAAGGAAACTTGTGGGATGTAACCGACAAAGGGGTTATTGGAGGAGACTATTTTGGTAACTTTGAAGGAAGGCTTCCCGAAGGGGATTATAAGGAAGCAGATGTGAACTATGAAGGCGGCAGGCGAAATGGTGAGAGAATTATCTTTGATGATGATATAAATATCTACTACACCAAGGACCACTACGAAAGTTTTGAAAGGATTAATCCATGATAGAAATAGATTGTAGAGATTTTTCTGATAAGAATAAATTTTACGATGTTTTAAATGAAAATATAGACTTTGACTACGAGGTTAGAAACCTAGATGCTTTGTTTGACCAGCTAATCTATGTCGATCCACGTCTAAAGCTTACTCATTACAAGGAGATTTACAAGAACTTGGGCGATTATGCGCCTAGGGTGATGAGGGTATTTTTAGATAGTGTTAGAATGTATGATGTAAATATTGATTTTATTAGTTGAGGAAATATGAGATACAGGTCAAAGCAAAATGAGATTAGAGATTTTGTAGCTACAGGAATTATCAATGGTGATTTCAAGGATGGAGACAAGCTCTACGACAAGAGGTTTTTTACTAGCAAGTTTAAGGTAAATCCTAGCTATGTAGAAAATGCCCTTTCTAGTATGGAAAAGGCTCATATGATTGAAAAGAGGATTGATTTTTATTATTTTACTATTGATGATACTCTTGTAAGTAGGCTAAAAAATGAGTTTTCCAATAGGTTTGTCAATGATTTCTTGGATGATTTAAAATCAATTGGCATTGATATAGATGATGCTATAAAACTCTTAGAGATGAGGAATGTGGCAAATGGATAAGATATTAGTATGCAAAAATTTAAGTAAATCATATAAGGATACTCCAGCGATTGACGGGCTAGACCTTGAGATTGAAAAGGGAAAGGTAGTAGGACTTTTGGGGCCAAATGGTTCGGGCAAGTCTACCTTGCTAAAGCTAGTAGTAGGTCTACTTAAAAAAGATGATGGAGAAATCCTAATAGCAGGAGATAAGCCAAGTCATAAAACAAAGGCAAAGATAAGCTATTTACCTGATAGTTATTATTTGTTTGACAATATCAAGGTAAGTGAGGCAGTCGATATGTATGAGGATTTCTACAAGGATTTTGATAGACAAAAGTGTGAATCTCTTATACAACTTTTAAAGATTCCCACAGATAAGTCTACTAAAGATTTGTCCAAGGGACTTAGGGAGAGACTTCTTATAAGCTTAACGCTTGCTAGAAATGCAGAAATTTATATCCTAGATGAGCCGGTTGACGGGGTCGATTCTGTAGCTATGCAAGCTGTAATCAACATTATAATTGATAATATGGGAAAGGGAAAGACTTTTATCATAACAACTCACCAGATAAGTGATTTGGAGAATTTGTTTGAAGATGTCATTTTTCTAAATAGGGGCAAGGTTTTAATCCACAAGGACGCAAACGAGATAAGACAGGAAAATAACCTTGACCTAAGTGATTATTATAAGGAGGTTTTTGGTATCTTATGATTAAATTTATCAAGTATGACTTAAAATCTAACAAAAACTACCTAATGACCATCCTACTTATACAAATAATAGCCTTGGTGGGATCATTTCTAGTAAGAATGTTTGTGCCTATGAATGTGCTATTTGCTGAAAAGAGGCTAACAGATATTATATTTATAACAAGTATAGTATTTTTTGTAGGGGTAAACTTTGTTTTTATGGCAAATTTTATCTACAAGGACTATTTTACAAAAAGAGCTATGCTAACCTTTAGCCTGCCAATGTCGATTAAAAGCTTTGTTTTAGGAAAAGTTATTGGAATTAGCTTATTTTTTATAACAAGTGGAATTTTCCTAAGTCTAAGTCTTTTATTGTTGGGATATACTCTAGGCAGTGACTTTTTCTATTATATGATTTTTGCCTTCATTCTAATAAATGTACTTAGCCTTTGTCTTAACCTAAATATGGCAAGGTCAAGGTTTACTGGCAAGGTTTCATGGCTTGCTATGGTTATGACCCTGGTAGTGTTGATAGCTCCGATATTTATCTACACTAGTTTCAATGCCTTGGTTTTGATAGATGGGGATTTGATTAGGACAAGTGGCATGGGATTTTCCTTTATATTTCCATTTGCAGTTGGAGAAGGGATTCTTTATAAGATTCTTACACCTCTAATTTATTATCTAGTAGCTGTCTTCATCTTGTATTTTGTAAATGTAAGTTATATATCAAAGAACTTGGATTTATCTTAGGAGGATTTTATGACTGATATTAATAAAGTTAAAGAGATTATTAGAAATTCTAACAATATCGTATTTTTTGGTGGGGCTGGAGTGTCAACTGCATCAGGAGTTCCGGATTTTAGGTCAGCGACAGGCTTATATAATAGAGAAAATAATTCAGAATATTCACCAGAATATATGCTAAGTCATGAGTTTTTCGTAAATCATCCTGACAAGTTCATGACTTATTGCAAGGAAAACTTGATGATAGACGGGATAAAACCAAACGCCTGCCACTATGCTCTTGCAAAGCTTGAGAAAATGGGTAAACTAAAGGCAGTCATAACACAAAATATAGATAGCCTCCACCAAGAAGCAGGAAGCAAAAACGTAATCGAGCTACACGGCAACTTGAGAGATTATTATTGTACCAGGTGTGGCAAAAGCTTTGACCTTTCCTATGTCAAAGGCTTTGATACAACTGCAACTTGCGATAGGTGTGGAGGAGTTGTAAGACCTGATATCGTCCTTTACGGTGAGGGGCTTGATCAAAATAACATCAACTATGCCATAAATCTAATAGCAAATGCTGATGTACTAATCATAGGAGGAACAAGCCTTGTAGTCTATCCTGCGGCAGGACTCGTTGATTTTTATAGGGGAGATAAACTTATACTAATCAACAAGGACGCAACGCCAAGAGATAATAGATGCGATTATCTAGTAAAAGATGACATATCCAAGGTCATGGAAGAGTTAGTAGAGGGGTTAGATGAATAAAAAACACGGAATAGATGAATACGGGATATTTTTAGTATGGGTTGCAATTATCATAACTGTAATCTCATACTTTACCAAAAGTTCTATCCTAAATATGTTCTCACTTGTTATAGTAGCCTATGCTGTTTATAGAGCTTTCTCTAAAAATGAATACAAGAGGCTAATGGAAAATAGGATGTTTAGGGAAAAGTTCCTAGATCCTATGAAAAAACAATTTAGGATTGGAAAAAGAAAAAGTAAAGATAAAAACTATAAATATATAAAATGTCCATCTTGCAAACAAGAGCTAAGAATTCCGAAAAATAAAGGGAAAATTAAGGTAAAATGTCCAAAATGTTCCCATAAATTTGATGCTAGAAGTTAATTTTAGCATCTTTTTATGTGAAATTATCTGAAATAATAATTTATTTTTTGTAGAGATTTAGCAAAATATTTATTTAAGTTTTTTTCTAGGAAAGAAATTTGTTTTTATCATTTAAAAAATAATTTATTAAGGTATTTTATTTTAGGAAAAGTTTCCTAAAAACTTTAAAATTCTTTAATAACACGCATTGTCAAGGGCTTTTAATTATTGTATAATTCAATCGAAAGGGGAATTAATTATGGAAAGAATAATTGGAACAGTATCAATGGGCCTTAGAGCCCCAATAATCGAAGAAGGCGACGACCTAGTTTCTACAGTATTTAATGTAGTAAAAAAGGCAAGTGATCAAGGAGATATTACTCTTCGTGACAAAGATGTCGTATGTATTACAGAATCTCTTGTAGCTCGTGCTCAAGGAAACTATGTAACAATCGAAGATATCGCAAAAGATGTGAATGATAAGTTTGAGGGAGATGAACTAGCAATTCTATTTCCAATCCTAAGCAGAAATAGATTTTCTATCCTACTAAAAGCTTTTGCCCTAACAGGCAAAAAACTTCACATCTGCCTATCTTACCCACAAGATGAGGTTGGTAACTGGTTAATAGATGAAATGGACTTGTTTAACTCTGATGTTAACCCTTACCAAGATGTTTTGGATATGGATCAATATAAGAAACTTTCAGGAGATTACAAACACGAATTTACTGGAATATCTTATCCTGACCTATATAAGGAAATCGCACCAAACTCAGAAATTCACTTCTTGAACAATCCAGTAGATGCCTTGAAATTTACAGATCAAGTTCTTGTTTCATCCATCCACACTAGAAATCTTGTAAAAAGACAACTAGAAGAAAACGGAGCAGGCAAGGTTTTAAAACTTGATGAAATAATGACATCTTCAATAAATGGATCTGGCTTTAATGAAAACTACGGTCTATTAGGATCTAACCTATCTACAGGAGATAAGGTAAAACTATTCCCAAGAGATGGCAAGACATTTGTAGACAGCCTACAAAAAAGATTAATAGACGAGTTTGATAAACAAATTGAAGTTATGATCTACGGCGACGGAGCTTTCAAAGATCCTGTAGGAAAAATATGGGAGCTTGCTGATCCAGTTGTATCCCCAGCATACACAAGTGGACTAGAAGGAACACCTAACGAAATCAAGATTAAATACATTGCTGACAATGACCTAACAGAACTAAAAGGTGAAGATAGGGACAAGGCAATGAGAGATAGAATTTCTCACAAAGAAAGCGAACTAAAGGGAAAAGACGAAACCCTAGGTACAACACCAAGACAAATCACAGACCTACTAGGTTCCCTATGTGATCTTACAAGTGGATCTGGAGATAAGGGAACACCAATCGTATTAATCCAAGGATACTTCGACAACTATTCTGACAATTAAAGGAGAGAAAATTGCAACAAGAACCTACAGAGAAGAGGAAACTCTCTCTAAATTCCTATATTGAAGATAGGAACAAGAGAATATACAACCACGACCCAATGACAAAACACAAGAGGGTATTTCTAATGAGTTTTGCCGCCATTTTTATGGCACTGGGGACACATTTTTTCAAATATCCCAACAGTTTTGTAATAGGTGGGGTCGAGGGAATGAGTATAATAGCGAGTATGTTTGTGCCCTTTTCGAGGCCTCAAATCACGCTTTTTATAAATGTTAGTCTTCTCGTGATTGCATTTTTTATCTTAGGCAAGAAATTTACCCTAAGAACAGGTTATGTTGCAATACTAAATTCACTAACAGCCTTACTTTTAGAAAAGATTGTTCCAATAGATGGAACTCTAACTGGAAATACCATGCTAGAATTGTTCTTTACTCTAATAATGAGTGCCGGGGGATCTGCGATTTTATTTAACATCGCAGCAAGCTCTGGTGGAACAGATATAATAGCTATGATCGTCAAAAAATACAGCCACATAGAAGTAGGTAGGGCCTTGTTGTTTGTAGATTCCTTGTTTACTATAGCATCTATTTGGATATTTGGTATAGAAATCGGACTATTTTCAATATTTGGACTCTTGGTCAAGGGACTTTGTGTAGATATAATAATATCATCCATGAACCAAGCCAAGATGTTTATTATAATAACATCGAAAACTGAGGAAGTAGGACACTTTATCAAAGATGATTTAAATAGGTCAGCTACAGTTATAAATGCCAAGGGTCTTTATAAAGGAAGGGACTTTACAGTTTATCTTTGTACAACAAGCAAAACCGAAGCTCCTAAGTTTAGAATATTTATAAAAAATATTGACCCAAAAGCTTTTATTACGATTTTAAATACATCTACAGTTATGGGCAAGGGCTGGTATCAGACAGATGAGCTTTCTGATTAAGTGATATGTAAGGTTGGAACTTAAAAAAGATGTAAATAATAAAAGATAAAACTTAAAACCGCTTATCCAACTACAGAAATTTAGAAATTCTAAAGCTTATAATTCTGTAAATCGCAAACTCGCTTAGGATCAAACAGTGCGATTTGAGGGCGGATTGTTTCGATTTGAATTTCTTGAAATTTCTTTCGAATGGAACGCTTCTCTTTAAGTTTTATCCTTATAGTAAATACTAAGAACCTCTTAACGGGGTTCTTTTCTTATGCTTATTTAAATATGTAATAAAGAAAAGTAAGGCAGGCAAAAGGGTAAGTGTATAGATGATTTCTTTATTTGAAATATTAAAAGAGATGTGTCAGGGAGTAAAATTTAAAGATAAAGTAAAGTGTTTAGTGAAATAAAAACATATTACCCGGTACAATAAAGATAATATTAAGAAATAAGGGTTCATCGCTAGCATAAGAGATCAAATGTTTATTATGTCTTGTGGCAGGGATTTGCAGGAACTAAATTATACTAAAAGGATAAAGGAGGGGAAATGTATTTTAAGAGCACATGTAAAAAGTTTTTTGTAAAAGACGGAAGTTATGACCTATATTGGTTTTTTCTAGGATTAATATTTATATTTAGCTTTGCTTTTTTTACTATGCCAGATTGGATATGGTTCACTACCCTAAGCCTTACTATTTTATCTAGTGCTATTTTTAGATATATTACAACTGATTCTATTTTTAGGGATGAATTAATAAAGATAAGGGATAAAAAAGATTTGATAGCCTACATCCTTAGTAAAAATATATTTACTATCTTGTTTTTAGCTTTTTTTGTGGCCTTGGTAGCAGGTATTTTTTATATATTTGATAGGGTAAATATAGCAATGAAAGCAAATATAGATATAAATATGCTTGCTATCCAAGAGCTTTATGTCCTAGGTACAGAAAATATTATCTTAATATTTTCAAATAAACTAGTAAAAAGCTACAAGAAGGGGCTGAGGCGAAATGTAGCTGATGATATTTCTGTAGGTCTAAACAACTTTAAGGATATCATTCCTTCCCTCTTGTCAAATCTTATCTTTAGTATAATTTTATTTCGTTTTGCTAGCAATTTAAATATATATAAAGCTATCATTTATTATATAGCTTGTATTTCTGTTTTTATAATATATAAACAAAAGAAGTATTGATTATAAAATATAGAAAACTACTATAAGTGCTTGAGGTAGAGAATCATTACCCTACTCATTAAAAAACAATATATTTAAAAAAACATCAGCTTTTTATAAATGATATATCTTTAAAAGCCTTATCTTTACCAATCTAATCCAAATTATTGCAATAAAAAAAGGGACCCTGAGGTCCCTTGGATTTCTAATTATTCTTGAGGTTCGAACATGTCCTTACCAGCTCCACAAACTGGGCAAACCCAATCTTCTGGAAGTTGGTCAAATTCTGTACCTGCTTCGATTCCGTTGTCTACATCGCCTTCTTTTGGATCATAAATATATCCACATGCTGTACATACGTATTTCATATTAGAAAATCTCCTTTCAATTTGTCATCTCTCTATTTATATTATACCACGAATAACGATTTCTAAACATAATTTTTGTCTAGCCTACTAAGTGGTACATAGTTTTTTGTATGAAAAAAGGGAGACAACTCTCCCCTAAATTTTATTATTCTTGAGCTTCGAACATGTCTTTGCCAACACCACAAACTGGGCAAACCCAATCTTCTGGAAGTTGATCAAATTCTGTACCTGCTTCGATTCCGTTATCTACATCTCCTTCTGCTGGATCGTAGATGTAACCACATGCTGTACATACGTATTTCATATTAGAATGTCTCCTTTCATCGATTATATTTATATTATACCACATATTTATAATTCTAAACATCGTTTGCAATTAATTATCGAAGATTGGTCTTGTAAATTTTGGGTATTATAAATATGGGAGAGCAATATGGATATTATAACTAGTAAGATCAACACGGATCTTGATGAAATTAAAAATTTTAATAAAGAAGTTATAGACTTATCGAAAAAAAGGTACGATGACGATGATCTAATCTTTAAACTTAGGCTTATCTTAGATGAACTTATTGTAAATTCCTACAAGCATGGCAACCAAAAGATTTACGATAAGAAGATTGATTGTCTAGTTTTGCTTGACAGTTCTTATCTTTATGTAAAAATAAAGGATGAAGGCTGTGGGATAAGTAGTGATCGATCTAGGGATCCCTTTGCTGAAAATGGCAGGGGAATTATGCTAGTTGAGGCTATATCTGATAAGTTAATTATTAATGATAATACTGTTGCTGCCCTAGTTTTTAACAAATAAATTGCAAATTTCTTATTTATTTAGATAAGTAAATGCAAGTTTATATATAAATATAACAAAAAATTTGCGAATAATTGTATTAAACATCCGAAGAAGGATGTTTTTTTATCGTTTAATATTGATAAGATATTAACATGGGATATAATATAGTGGTAGATTTGTTAGAAGGAAAGAGGTTTTATGAAAAGAAACGATGTAAGAAATGTAGCGATTATTGCTCACGTAGATCATGGAAAGACAACACTCGTTGATGGACTACTTAAGACAAGTGGTTTGTTTAGGGATAACCAAGAGGTTAAAGAAAGGGTAATGGACTCTAACTCTATTGAAAAAGAGAGAGGAATTACAATTCTTTCCAAGAATACTGCGGTTTATTATAAAGATACTAAGATTAATATTATAGATACTCCTGGCCACGCCGATTTTGGTGGAGAGGTTGAGAGAGTTTTAAACATGGCAGAGTCAGTTGTCCTTGTAGTAGATAGCCACGAAGGACCAATGCCACAAACTAAGTTCGTACTAAAGAAGGCAATCGAACTTGGCCTACCAGCTATAGTTTGTATAAATAAGGTAGATAGACCAGATCAAAGGATAGATGAGGTTGAAGATGAAATCCTAGATTTGTTTATCTCTCTTGATGCTGATGAGTCCTACCTAGAAAGTCCTTTTGTCTATGCATCAGCTAAACTTGGTTGGGCATCTAGCGAAAAGGGTGTAGAGAAAAACGACATGACTGACCTACTAGATACAATCATCGACTATACTCCAGCCTTTGATGCTGATGAAAATGCTCCATTTAAGGTATTAGTTTCTACAACAGACTACAACGAATACCTAGGTAGAATTGCCATAGGTAAGGTTGAATCTGGTGTGATTAGAAAAAATGATAATGCGATTATCACAAACTATAACGATGAGGGTAGGAGACTTAAATCAAAGATTGTTACAATCTATGAATTTGACGGACTAGATAGAAAAGAAGTAGAAGAATCTAAGTTTGGTTCAATAGTTGCCCTATCAGGTATGGAAGATATCAACATCGGAGATACTATAGGTACAGAAGAAGATAGCGAACCAATCGAATTTACTAAAATCTCTGAGCCAACCCTATCAATGACATTTTCTGTAAATGACTCACCATTTGCAGGTCGTGACGGAAAATATGTAACAAGCAGACACCTAAGAGATAGATTAATGAAGGAAAAAGAAACTGACGTTTCCCTAAGAGTCGAAACTACTGATACAACTGAGGCATTCAAGGTATCTGGTCGTGGAGAGCTTCACCTATCTGTTCTTATAGAAAACCTTAGACGTGAAGGTTATGAGTTCCAAGTATCAAAACCAGAAGTAATGTTTAAGAAAAACGAAGCTGGCAAAAAGACTGAACCAATCGAGATTGCAACTATAGATGTAGATCAAGAATATTCTGGATCTGTTATAGAAAAACTCGGTAGAAGAAAGGGCGAGATGATTGATATGAAACCATCAAGCTCAGGCTATAACAGACTTGTCTTTAGAATTCCTGCAAGAGGATTAATAGGCTATAGGACAGAGTTTATGACTGATACCAAGGGAACAGGTATCCTAAACTCAGAGTTTGAAGGATACGACCTATACAAGGGAGATATGGATCATAGAAGTGTAGGTTCACTTATAGCAAGTGAAACAGGAATAGCTACAGCCTACGGACTAAACTCAGCTCAAACAAGAGGACTCCTATTTATAGAACCAAGTGATGAAGTCTACGAAGGTTTGGTAGTTGGAATGAATGCCAAGGGTCTTGATATAGATGTAAATGTCTGCAAGAAGAAAAAGCTAACCAACACTCGTGCAAGCGGTAGTGATGATGCAATCATGCTTACTCCAGCCAAGAAAATGTCAGTCGAAGAAATGATGGAATTCGTTGAAGAAGACGAGTTAATAGAGATTACACCAAACAACCTAAGAATCAGAAAGAGAATCTTAGATTCTGGACTAAGATATAAATCAAAGAAAAATAAGTAGAGGTTTGTATGATTAAAACTAGCGAAAGAAACCTAAGTTTCACCCTAGCTGTAATGAGCCTTTTAGTATTTATCCTAACAATAGTTGGGGTATTTACTGGAAGCGCCATGTTATCTATCTTGTGGAATGTAGTTTTTGTAATAAGCTGGGTTTTGATGTTGGTATTTGCCCTTGTAGTCTTGTTTGATAAAAACGCCTACAAGTTCTCAGTCTTTGCGGCAGTTATAACAGGTCTTGCCTTCTTGGCGCTTGCCATTCACGCTTTGATGATTTTATCAAAGTTTATCCCACAATTGCCAGACAGACTCATAGTACCAAACATGTTTTTAGTAGAATATAACCAGCTAATCTTCTACACTGCCCTAATTATAATTTACTTTGTCCACTTTATTAACTTTTATAAACTAAACCCTGCTAGGGGTAAAAACGATTTATCGGATAAAGGAAAGGCAAAAGTAAAGAAAGAAAAGAAGAAAAAAGACATAAGCGAAGAAGATAGGGCCATCCTAAATTCTCACCTAGTGGATGACGAAAAATCACTATTTGAAACAGACAACGACTAAAAAATATAAATAGATTGGAGGAAAAATGACTAAGCAAAATATATCACTATCAGTAATCAAGAGATTGCCGAAATATTATAGGTACCTAGAAAGCATCAACGATAAGGGAATAATCAGAGTTTCATCAAAAGAACTTTCAGAAATCACAGGACTAACTGCAAGTCAAATCAGACAAGATTTAAACCATTTTGGATGTTTTGGTCAACAAGGCTACGGTTACAATGTTTCTGAACTTATAAGTGAGCTTTCAAAAATAATCGGTGTTGACAAGAAATACTCCATGGTCCTAATCGGTTATGGTAATATTGGACATGCCCTTTATAAGTACAGATCATTTAGGGACTTAGGATATGAGTTTAAGAGTGTATTTGATAAAGATCCTGACCTTGTATCTGAAAAGATTGATGGCGAAGTTGAAGTAAAAAATATAGACGATTTGGAAGATTATCTAAAGGTAGAAAAAATCGACATAGGAATAATAGCAACTCCTAAGGAAGTAGCCCAAGATATATGCGATAAGCTTTGCGAAGGCGGAGTTAAGGGAATATGGAACTTCTCTCCAGTAGATTTAAAGGTTAAAAATGGAGTGGTAATAGAATCTGTCCACCTAGATGAATCCCTCTTTACCCTAACTTACTTTATGAACTCGCCTGAGGACTTTATATTTTAGATGAATTTACTTACAGCATCAAATCTCGCGAAGTCCTATCCCCTAAAGGATATATTTGAAAATGTAAGCTTTAAGATTGAAAAGGGAGAGAAGGCAGGTCTGATAGGAGCAAATGGAGCAGGAAAAACAACTCTGTTTAATATCCTAACAGGAGAGCTTCATCCTGATAGTGGAGATATTTACATAGCAGGTGATGTAAAGGTCGGCTATCTCAAGCAGATATTAAGTCTTGATACAGATATGACTATCTATGAATTCATCCTAGGTGTCTTTGACGAAATGATTATGCTTGAAAAAGAAATGAGAGAGCTTGAGCTAAAAATGGCAGAAGAAACTGATCCAGATAAGCTTGATAGTATCATGCACACCTATGCTTTAAAATCAGAAGAGTTTTCTAGTAAAAATGGTTACGCTATCAAAAGCGAAATCGAGGGAACTCTCACTGCTATGGGTTTTGAGAAAAAAGATTTTGATAAAAATATCTCCGAGCTTTCTGGTGGACAAAAGGCGAGAGTAGAGCTTTGCCACCTACTACTCGAAAAGCCAGATTTAATCTTACTAGATGAGCCGACCAACCACCTTGATATTGGGGCGATCAGATTTCTTGAGAATTTCATCAAAAACTACAAGGGATCTGTGATAGTTATCTCCCACGATAGGTATTTTTTGGATAATACAGTAAATAAAATCCTAATGATGGAAAATGGGAAACTAAGCACATACAACGGCAACTACACTTCCTTTATGACTCAAAGGAAAAAAGACCTCGAAGTTAGAATCCACCAATACAAATCCCAACAAAAAGAAATAGAACGCCAAGAAGAAATCATAGACAGACTAAAAAACCTCGGTGGATCTAAGAGAAAAAGAGGAATCTCCCAATCAAGATCTAGGCAAAAGCTCTTAGACAAAATGGTAAAAATTGATAAGCCAGTAGAACTTAGAGATACTATGAGCCTAAAGTTTACCCCAAGGATCCAATCTGGAGTGGATGTACTTAAAGTAAGAGATCTAAGTAAATCTTTCGGCTATGATGAGATATTTAAGGGGATAAGCCTTGATTTATATAGACAAGAAAGATGTGCCATAATCGGAGAAAATGGAGTTGGCAAGACTACATTATTTAGGATAATCATGGGAGAGGAAAATAAGGATAGTGGAGAAGTTAGGATTGGATCATCTGTAAACATTGGATATTTTGACCAAGAACAAAAGTCCTTAGACCTTGACAATACGATGTTTGAGGAGATATCCAAGGCCTATCCTATGCTAACTAACTTTGAGATAAGATCTTATCTTGCCAAGTTTATGTTCTATGAAGATGATGTAAATAGACTTGTTGGCGAGCTTTCTGGAGGAGAAAGAGCGAGGATTTCTCTACTCAAACTTATGATATCAGATACTAACTTTATCTTAATGGATGAGCCAACCAACCACCTTGATATTGACTCTAAGGAAATCCTAGAAGATGCTATCCTTGACTATGAGGGAACAGTCCTAATCATAAGCCACGATAGGTATTTTCTAAACAAGATTGCCACAAAGATCTACGATATGAAAAAAGACGGCATGGACGAATACCTTGGCAACTATTCATATTATGAGGATAAACTTAGGGAAAATTCTTTAGAAGATGTAAAGGAATCAACTCAAACTAAAACTCAAATCAAAAAGCAAAGACAAAAAGAAAATATCAAAAGAAGTGAGATTAAAAAAATAAAGGCTAAGATTAGAGATATAGAAAATGAGATGGAAGAAATTGATCTTGAAATTGAAAGACTAACTAATGAAAGTCTCGCCGAAGGTTTCTATGATGACCAGGACAGGGTCCAAGAAACGTTCGCTGAAATCAAAAAGTTAGAAGAAAAAAAGGAAAAACTCGACCAAAATTGGCTAGAATTATCCCTAGAAATTGAATAAAAAGATTAAAGCACCTATTATGGGGTATTCATATACTAAAGGAGGGCTTATGGGAACATTTAAAAGAATAATATTTTCCCTGATGACTGTAGTATTGATTCTCTTGGGTGCTATTTTTGTATCAGTAGGACTTATAAGAGTCGATATGCTATATGACATCCTCTACTATTTACAAAATCCAAACGTAAGAATTGGAATTATGATTGTGGGGGCGGTTTTACTTCTCTTTGCGATTATTACTCTAATCGATTTAATTGTAAGCTCCAATGCTGATTACGAATATCTCGAAAAAGACGAAACTGGATCTGTCCTTGTAAAAAGAACTTCTCTTGAAAATAGTCTAAGAGAAGCTGTAAGAAGCCAAGGAGCAAATCCAGTACGCCAAGATGTGAAGATACTTCAAGACGGAGAAAAGATTAAAGCAAAAGCTAAGGTCGAAGTCGACAAGGATACTGACCTAAACATTCTTTCTGAAAACCTAAAAAGAGAAATTAAGAAAAGCTTGGGTTATCTTACAGGTATAACTGATACTGACGTAAGCTTGTATTTCCAAAAGAAAGAAGAAAGCTTTGAGGAAAGATAAGAGGTAGTAGATGGATAAGATTAATAAGGAAAATCAAACAGGTTTTACTGTCTATGACCTAGAGATGAGAAGGATGGATAGGGAAGAAGCGGAAAAGAGAAAAAGACAACTTTTCTATAGAGAAAACAAAGGAAAACTAATTGCCTTGGCACTTTCTCTACTAACTCTATTTTGCCTGTTTAACTTTGGGTTCTTCAGGACATTAGGAATCTGGATTGTGATGGTTGTTGGCTACTCTATCGGAGCATACTTTGATAGGGATGTAAAATATATTAATTTTTTAAGAAGATTATTTAGGTAAAGGAGATAATTATGACAGAAAACAAAGAAAGAATTGACCAAGTAAACGACGGAAGAGAATTAGAATACGAAGAAAGTAAACTTATAATCGAAGATAAGGTTGTTGCAAAAATCGCAAGAATCGCAATCAATAGCGTAGACGGAATCCTTGAAATGAAAGGAAATATCGCAGATTCTATCGGATCTTTCTTCTCAAACTCTAACGAACAATCTACAGCTGGTGTAAATGTAGAAGTAGGAGAAAAAGAAGCAAAAATTAACCTAGATGTAATCATCGAATATGGTAAAAACGCTACAAGAATATTCTCTGATATCAAAAAAGCAGTTGTAGGAAACGTAAAAGAAATGACAGGTCTTGACGTAGTAACAGTAAATGTTGACGTAGTAGACGTTATGACAAGAGCAGAGTACGAAGAAAGAAAAAGAAAAGCAAGTGATAAGGAAGAAGAAAGAGTAAACAACAGATACTAGAAATATCTGGGATAGTTTTTAATCCTATCATTTAGCTAAACCTGCGGAAACGCAGGTTTTTAATTGGAGAAAATATGAGAAAAAGAGAGAAATTTCTCGATGAGAAAAATAAAAACATACTAAAAGTCACTATAATCAGTATCTTGGTATTCTTTGCCTTTTGGTATAAAAAGGATGTATCGGCAGGTTTCGTAAGAACATATGCAGTCATCAGACCAGTTTTATATGGCCTAGTTATAGCCTTTATCATCAACCTACCAATGAACTTTTTTGAAAATAAAGTCTTTGGCAGATTTATAGATAGGAGAAAGCACAAACACCTAGCTTCTGCCCTTTCCCTAATCCTTTCATGGATAGTATTTTTCGGGATAATTACTATAATTATGACAGTTTTCATTCCAGAACTTGTAAATGCCATAAGCTCTTTGGTTGAAAATATTCCAATTTTTATGGATAAGCTCATAGAATACCTTAACAATCAAAGGTTATTTAAGGAAGTAAGTGCAGAAATTATAGCAAGGCTTAACAAATTAGATGTAGAAAACCTAACTAGAGAAATAACTGCCTTTTTGAATGGCAAAAACATAGGCATTTGGAATAAGACCTCAAATATTCTTAGTTCTGTTTCATCTTGGCTAATCGCTGTAATCATGGGATTTGTCTTTTCCCTCTATGTATCAGCTAACAAGAAAGAGCTTCAGACTAATGCTAACAAGATCCTTCTAGCAAACTTTAGGGAAGATAAGGTAAATCACATAAACTATGTGGCAAAACTTTCCTATGATTCCTTCTCAAAGTTTCTAGAGACAAAACTACTTAGCTGTCTGTCCCTAGGCCTAATTTGTTTTATAGGAATGAAAATCCTAAAACTTCCTATGGCAGGTATGATATCAATCCTAGTTGGTGCCTTTGATATAATCCCATACTTTGGACCTATCATTGCCACTGGTGTCGGTATGATTCTAATCTTTATCCAATCACCAGCCCAATCTTTGATTTTTCTAATCTTTGTCCTAAGTATCCAACAAGTCCAAGAGAAAATAATCTATCCACTTGTTATAGGAAAACACCAAGGCCTGCCAGCTATTTGGATATTCTTGTCAGTGTTTTTGGGAGCAGGTCTATTTGGTATAGCAGGAATGATAATGTCCATGCCTGTTGCAACTATCCTTTACACCCTAATCCAAGATAACACAAGAAGAAAGCTAAAGATTAAAGAAATTGATGAAAGCAAGGTAAACGAACTAAACCAAAAGTCCTACGAAACAATGCGTGAAGAAAGAATGAATATGGAATACTAAAAAAAGCTCCTGTTTGGAGCTTTTTTATTATATAGCAAACAAAACTATTGGAAAATTTGGGTAAGAATATAAAAATATTTAGGAGGAATTTATGAGTGAGAACAGTGTAATTAATGACTTAGTGAAATGGTATAAAAAAAATAAGGATTTTGAAAGCTTTAATAATAAGTATAATCCTTGGTTTAATGTAGAAGAATCGGAGGAAAACGAAGAAGGGATTTATAAAATTAAATTAAAAGATAAGGCGAAAGAAGCTACCGATAAATTTGAAAAATTATTTATAAATGAGTCTGGAAACTATTTATTAGATAAGAATGAACAATTTTCTTGGCTTGAAGAACTGCTTAATTTAGAAAAAAATGAAAATCTAGATATCTATAAGTATGATGTTAGCACCCACTATGGTAAGCCAAGCCATTTTTTCGGCAATATTGAAGAAGCTACCTTGTTTTTATGTCTAATAAATCCAAATATAAAAAAGGTTACTGATTTTAAGAAGGGAGAAAAAAAGAGAGTTTTTAGTATAGAAGAATATACTGAAAGGTTTTGTAAAATAATAGGTGAAGATAGGGATAGGGAAATTTTTTCTCTAACAGAATCTGTCCTAGAAAAAGAGCTTGATATACTTATAGAAAAAATTGGAGAAGACAAAGAGCTTAGAAAGATAGTAGAAGAAAATTGTTATTATATAAATAAATACTTTGCTCCCTTGTTTACCGACGTAAGCGAAGGTTTTGTTGATTCTTTTATAAAGTTGATTCGTAAAGAAGATGAAGACAGTAAAAAAGTAAAGGGAATTGATATAATAGCCAATATTGAAAAAGAGAAAGCTAGGTTTAAGGATAAGATTGTAAACTTAGAATCCTACCCTTTTAGGTCTACTTGTCCAGATAGTAAGCTTTCAAATTTAGAAGACGGTTTTTCAACGTTTTCTGCTTATATTATTTTATGGAGAATAGCTAAATTTGAACAGAGTAAACATGGTAATGGAGACTCAGAGAAAAAGCCGATTTTTGTATTTAGAGGGTATAAGTATCACTGGAGAGAAAAGCTCAGATTTGCTCTTAAAGATCTATTAAGTGAAGAAAAAAATAAAGCCTATATTGGATCTCTTGAGAAAGAAGAATTTGATAAGATTTTTGAGGAATATTTCTATTATTTTTCCTCAAATCAGTCTGGATTTTTGAGTAATAATAATATAGTCAATATAAATAAAGATAAAGTTCGTCTAAATCTATATGAGAACTTATAGGAGATAGTATGAAAGATAAAAATGAGATTAGAGAGGCTATAGCAGCTTGTGATGATGTTTTAAATAATATAGACAGAGCCTTGGCTGAATTGTCTAGTGCGTCAAATTGGTCATTATTGGATATGTTTGGTGGCGAGTTTTTCTCAAGTTTTATGAAAAGATCAAAGATAAATAAGGCAAATAGAAATATAAGTGCCCTAAAACTAAGCCTAAACCGCTTGAGAAAAGAACTATCTGATGTTGATATAAGCCTACCCTTGGAGATTTCAAACAGTTTAGCTGACAATTTCTGGGATGTATATTTTGATAATATCTTTACGGACCTTAGGGTTAGATCTGAGCTTAAGGCTAAAACAAAAGAGCTAAGAGACCTTAGGGATAAAATAACTTATATTAAAGGTCGATTAAAAAGAGAAATCTAATTCTTATATGATAAAAGGCTAAAGTTTATTAAAACTTTGTTGATAACTTGACCCTTAAAGCATATAATTTAGTTTATAATCAATTTTAGGAGGAATTATGTCAAAAGCGAAATCTAAACAAGAAATTCGTGAAAAGACTGGCGAGAACAAGGTATTTGGAACTCTTCAAAAGCTTGGCCAAACATTCATGTTGCCAATATCACTTTTGCCTATAGCTGGTCTTTTGCTTGGAATTGGATCTTCTTTTACCAATCCAAGTGTAATAGAAATGTATAATTTAGGAAATGTTTTATACGAAGGTGGAACCTTGTATGGAATACTTTCAGTTTTAGCTAGTGCAGGAAATATCGTATTTAGCCATTTGGGACTACTATTTGGTATTTCTGTAGCAAGTGGACTTGCCAAAAGAGAAAAGGGAGTAGCAGCCCTTTCTGCAATCATAGGCTATTTTGTAATGTATGCCTCAATGACTGCAGCTTTAAATCAATTTAGAGATATAGAAAGCCTAAAACAAACTCAAGGGCTTATCACATCTTACCTAGGTTTTGATAATACAATGAACCTTGGGGTTATGGGTGGAATTATCCTAGGTCTTGTTGTGGCAAATCTTCACAACAAATACAATATGATTGAGCTACCTGAGGCTATATCATTCTTTGCAGGTACTCACTTTATTCCAATAATTTCATCACTCGCTGGTATTGTTATTGGAATAATCATGACCTTTGTATGGCCACTAATCTCTGCAGGATTTTCATCAATCGGTCAAGTAATTTCAGGAATGGGTATATTTGGTATATTCCTTTATGTATATATCTACCGTGCTCTTATTCCATTTGGACTTCACCACGTTTTCTACCTTCCATTCTGGCAAACAGCTATAGGTGGAACTGCAGTAGTTAACGGACAAACAGTAGTTGGTGCACAAAACATAGTATTTGCCCAACTTGCAGCAGGTGTTCCAATAGATGCTCACGCAGCAGCACACTTTTCATATATGTTCCCAGTAATGCTATTTGGTATACCAGCAGCATGTAAGGCAATGTATGAATCATGTGATCCATCAAGGAAAAAGGACATGAAAGGTTTCTACACCTCATCAGCCCTAACATCCTTTATGACAGGAATCACAGAACCAATAGAATTCCCTATGCTATTTGCATCTCCAGTTTTATACTACGGAGTTCACTGTGTTCTATTTGGTATCTCAGGTGTCCTAGCCTACCTACTAGGATCAGGAGTTGCCCTAACATTTTCAGGTGGTGTAATTGACTTTATCCTTTACGGAGTTCTACCAGGAAATGCCATAACAAGATGGGTACCACTTCTAATCATGGGACTAGTATTTGGAGTAGTATATTACTTTATCTTCAAATTTGGTATCAAGAAATTTAACTGGAATGTACCAGGTCGTGACGCAATAGCAGCTGACGATGACAAAATCTCACAAAACGCTGACTACAGCAAGCTAAACGACAAAGAAAAAAGAGCCTACAAAATCGTAGCAGGCCTAGGTGGATCAGACAACCTAGACGACGTAACAAACTGTGCAACAAGACTAAGAGTAAAAGTAAAAGACGGTAGCAAGGTAGACAAAGACCTACTATCAACAACAGGATCTTCAGGAACAGTAGTTCAAGGAAATAACGTACAAGTCGTATACGGAACAACAGTACCAAACGTCAAAGCGTCCGTAGAAGACTTAATCGACAGAGGCCTTGCCCCAAAAGCAGCTGACTTATCAGACAAAGAAGTAGCTAGTAATGATAAGCCAAAAGCAGAAGAAGAAAAACCAACTACAAAAGTTAAGGAAAACAATACTGCTGAAGGTAAAATTAAAACCTATGCTCCAGCAGACGGAAGGGTAGTAGAGTTAGAAGAAGTAAGCGATCCAGTATTTAGTGGCAAACTAATGGGAGACGGTTACGCCCTAAGACCAACATCTAACGATATCTACGCTCCAGTAGCAGGAGAAGTGGTAATGGTAGCAAACACCAACCACGCCATAGGAATAAAAACCGAAGAAGGCCTAGAAATCCTAGTCCACATGGGAATAGACACAGTAGCCCTAGAAGGACAAGGATTCGATATATCAGTAAAAGAAGGCGACAAAGTAACAAAAGACAGCCATATAGCTGTAATGGACCTAGACTATATCAAAGAAAACGGCAAACAAACAGACATTATGGTAATAGTAACCAACAGCGAAAACATCGAAGGTATTCTACTAAACGAAACGAGAGATGTAAAAGCAGGCGAAGAAGTTGGCGAAATAGAAATAAAATAAAAGAAAAACAAAAAAGCCCTAGCAAGGGCTTTTTTGCTTGGGCAATTTTAATAACATTTCCCAAAATCCGTCATCCTTAATGGGTACATTAATCCTTTAAATCAGTCATCCTGGGGAGGGAATGAAATGACCGACGTGAGGATCTCCAGCTTATACTTTGGGTTCAATTTGACTGCGAATTATAGGCTGTAGATTCCTCGTCGCTCCTTTAAGTCGCTCTGTCGGAATGACGTATTTGAGGAAATCGAATTATATCAAACTAATTCTCTTTAATAAAATTATAGCTGAAATTATAGAAAATTATCCCCCCCAAACCCGTCATCCTGAGGAGCGAAGCGACGTGAGGATCTCCAGTTTATACTTTGGGTTCAACTAGACTGCGAAGTATTTACTTGAGATTCCTCGTCGAAACCTAACGGCTTCTCTGTCGACAGTAGTTTTCGGGCTCAGCTTCGCTTCACCTCGAAAAGCCTTGATTAAGGGCTGTCATCAGTTCACTAACGTTCACTGTGACCAGACCCATTAGGAATGACAGGATTAAGGGAATAACGCCGCGCCTCAAATTCGTCATCCTTTATGGAATGGTAATATAAATTTTGAAATAACAATCCCTCAAACCCGTCATCCTGAGGAGGGAATGAAATGACCGACGTGAGGATCTACAGTTTATACTTCGGGTTCAATTTGACTGCGGAATATGTACTTGAGATTCCTCGTCGAAACCTTGCGGTTTCTCTGTCGGAATGACAATTTTTAACAATCATAAGTTCACTAACGTTCACTATGAAAAGATCTATTAGGAATTACGGGTGTAGGAGAGAGTATCATTATCCATGAAATCAATCGTTCTTATTCTTTTCTAATATTTTCCTCCACTTAAAAAGCCTCGCTTATTGCGAAGCTTTATTTTTATACAAATATGTTCAGTCCCAAATCTTGGGAGAGGATTTTGAATAGTTCTTTTCCTCTGATGGAGTTTCCTGTTTTGTCGAGCCTTGGCGAGTAGACTCCTAGCCCGCACACTCCTGGGACTACTCCTACTATGGCTCCTGATACGCCGGATTTTGATGGGATGCCTACGTTCATTAGGTAGTTGCCGGAGTTTTCATACATGCCACATGACGCCATTTGGCTTACTACTAGTTGGACTATTGGCTCTGGTATTAGCATGCTCCTGTTTTCTATGTCGTAGCCTTTGTTGGCAAGGAGCGCTCCCATGGTGGCAAGTGCTGTTACGTTTGTGCCAATGGAGCAAGCTTTTACGTAAAGCTCTAGGACTTCTTCGGGATTTTGGTCAAATATGCCCTTGCTCTTTAAATAGTAGGCTATGGCTTTGTTTCTGTCTGTTGTTTGCATTTCTGAGTGAAAGACATCTTCCATCAAGTGAGCATCGGGATATTTTGCCATGCCCCTGTAGGTGTTTAGGATTCTTTCAAATTTCTCGTCGTTGTCTTTTCCGACAATCATTGATGTGGTGGTGATGGCACCTGCATTTATAAAGGGATTGGCTGCTGTATCACCTATGGGTACTAGGGAATTGAATTCATATTTGGTAGGCTCACTTCCAACCTTGGCGTAGACCTCGCTGGGGTTATTGTCAGTAAGCGCCATGATTAGATCAATGACCTTGGATATAGATTGGATAGAAAAAACTGCCTCGGTGTCGCCGTAGTTGAAGCTTTCACCGTTTGTTGTTACTAGAGAAAAGGCAAAGTTGTCGCTATCTACATTTAGAAGCTCGGGAATGTATGCTGCAGCCTCGCCTATTCCTATGTAGTCCTTGCTTTTTTCTATAGCGTTTAATATTTTTTCATTAATTAAATCTCTGTTATATAACATAAATTCACCTCTCTTATATGATACCCTTTATTAGATATGTTTTAGATGTACAATGATTAAAAGGAGTGATTATGAGAGTTATAGATATTTTCACCCAAGAAGATTGGGTTAGGACATATGATTTCTATGAGGATTTTACCTCATCAGCTTATTTTGATACTTTAAAGAAAGCCTACGAGGATTTGAATGAGGATATCCTCTTTGTGTCTAATATTCACGGTAAAGATCACATAGAAAGAGTGATTTTCTTTGCGGTTTTATTATCCTATGCCTACGAGCTTAGTGATACTGATACCAATATTTTGGTAAATGCAGCAAGCCTTCACGATACGAGAAGGGTAAACGATGGTTGGGATACGGAGCATGGCAAGAGAGCTGCCCTTGATTCTATAGGATATGCTAATGGAATAAGTGATAGTGATAAGGCGATTCTACAAGGAGTAATAGCCTGCCATTCTTGTGATGATAAGCTTATGGATGATACAATGAAGGAATTTGTAGAAGATGAAAGTGATATGGCTAGGGCGATTAGACTTGCCAAGTTCTTTAAGGATGCTGACGGCCTAGATAGGGTCAGGATTAACCACCTAGACCCAGCTTATCTAAGAAATTCTTACTCCAAAGACCTAGTTGACTTTGCCTACGAATTTTATGATAGATTTTAGAAAAATATCCCAAATAATTAGCCTTCTATGTTATAATATATGTAGAATAAAATTGGGAGAGATAAAGTGAAGTTAAAAAATAAATATTTGGTAGGTTCGTTAATATTTTTTGGTATGATGGCAGTGGGTACACAAACATCCCACGCAGATCAGATAATCCTAGATAGGGATAAGACTGAGGGAGTTAATATTAGAAGTGAAAGATCCAATGATGCTTCTATCCTTGGTGGAATCGAGGACTACACCAGATACGATATCAAGGCAGAAGATGATGATTGGTATCAGATCGAATATGACGGTGAGCCAGCCTTTGTTGGGAAAGATTGGTTTTATAGGATAAGTGATGCCAATCTCATAAAAGATGCTGATTTAAAAGCTGAGGCTAACAAGGATAGCGAAAATAACATTGACTATACGCTAAAAAAATCAACCAAGGTCAATGTTCTAGCTTTTGATGATGAAACAAATTACGTCAAAGTGAGCTACAATGTAGATGATGCAATAAACAAGGGCATCAATCTCAAGGATAAAAAAGAGCTTGAAGATAAAGACAAGGGCGAAAAGATTGGCTACTTGCCACTTGAAAGCCTAAGTATAAGCAAGAAGAAAAAAGAAGACCTTGATAGTCTAAAAGAAACTTACAAGAAACTAAACGAATCAATAGATAAGTACAATGAAATAGACGCAAGAAATAAGGAAGAAGAGGAAACCTACGAGGTAATCTATGTAACCTACTTTACTGATGAAGACGGTGAGGTCATAGACAACGACTCATCAGAGCTAGGAAAAAGCATATACAACTACGCCCTAGACTATGTAGGAAGTCCTTATGTCTTTGGTGGAGTATCCAAAACAAACGGAATAGACTGTTCTGGACTTGTCCTAAGAACCTTCGAAAACTTCGGATTAAGCCTACCTCACAGTGCAAAAATGCAAGCAGAATACGGCGAAACCATTCCATTTGGTATGGAACAAGCAGGAGACTTGGTATTCTTCGGATCATCCTATGCCGACATCTACCATGTAGCAATAGCAGACGGTATGGGCAATATGGTCCACGCAGCAAGCCCAGGCCAAGGAGTAATAGTAAGCCCAATATACGATCCATTCGTAATAAAAAGAATATTTGAATAAGAAAACCCCAAGCTAGAAGGCTTGGGGTTTTATGTTGACAAATTATAAGCTAGTATTGAACTTATATTGATGTTTTGAAGAATTATGCCATAAATCCCGTTATTTCTACAGAGCTAGACGGGTGAATTGTCTTTCTCGGGATGAGGGGTTTGGGGGAATGTCATTCCCTTAATCTTGTCATTCCGACAGAGAAACCGTTAGGTTTCGACGAGGAATCTCTAGTCTATACTCCGCAGTCAAATTGAACCCAAAGTATCTACTGTAGATCCTCACGTCGGTCGTTTTACTCCCTCCTCAGGATGACGGGTTTAGAGGATTGTAATTTTGAAATTTATATTACCATTCCATTAAGAATGACGGGTTTTGGGGGGATTGCTATTCCCTTAATCTTGTCATTCCGACAGAGAAACCGTTAGGTTTCGACGAGGAATCTCGAGTTTATACCGCGAAGTCAAGTTGAATCCGAAGTATAAACTGTAGATCCTCACGTCGGTCGTTTTACTCCCTCCTCAGGATGACGGTTTTAACGGATTGCCATTCCTCCAATACTGTCATTCCGACAGAGCGAGGAACGAGTGACGAGGAATCTCGAGTTTATACTACGCAGTCAAATGAAACCCAAAGGATAAACTGTAGATCCTAACGTCGCTTCGCTCCTCAGGATGACGGGTTTGACGGATTGTAATTTTGAAATTTATGTTACCATTTATTAAGGATAACAGGTTTTGGAGGGATTGCTATTCCCTTAATCCTGTCATTCCTAATGGGTCTGGTCACAGTGAACTTTAGTGAACTGATGACAGCCCTTAATCAAGGAAGCCCTCGTCATGGGCCACTGTTTTGCTAGGCAAAATAGTGTAGTATCCTTTGTTTGATAGAACAAAGGATAAAAGAACGATGACTATCGTTCTATTTAACAAAAGGTGAAGCGAAGCTGAGCCCGAAAACTACTGTCGACAGAGCGAGGGACGAGCGACGAGGAATCTCCAGTCTATATCAATTGTTCCACAAATATTTCCATCCACCAAAAAAACTGGCTCATTTTAAGCCAGTTTTTGTTTATAGATGATTTTATTTTCCTTCTTTTTTGTTTGCTTCAAGGATTGCTTTTTGGAGGAGGTCGTTGTAGGCGTCGTAGGCTTCTATGTTTCCGTAGAAGTGGACTCCGTCTGTTCCTTGGTAGAATTCTGGGTGATCCATTGCGAGCTCTTCCCAAGGCATGTAGGTTATAAATTTATATTTTTCGCTTACTTTTTTCATGGCTTGGCTTACCCTGTGGGGTTGGTCGTATCTACTATCGTAACATGAGATAAAGATTAGTTTTTTTCCTTTTGGTAGATTTTTTACGATTTTTTCTAGACTTTCTTCGGGATCTTCTACGGCGTTTGTGCCAAGGGCTATTGCAACTATATCGCCTAGGTTGCCTTCGTTATCTATTTCTTTTATGATTTCAGGGGCTTTTTCTAAGAGCCTGCTTCCTTCAGCGTCGACATAGGTGCCGTCTATTGTTTCTTCTATATATTCTCTGTTTCCTAGAAGGACTGAGTCAGCTAATATAGTTGTTGTTATTGCCTCTTCTGTGATTATTTCGTTTGGGTTGTCATTTTCTATGATGAATTTGTCTAGTTTTTCCTTATCTTTCTTGATTTTTCCTATATCTTGGTTAATAGATGATAGCCAGATTTGCTTTTCTAGGCTTACCATATCGTCTGATGCTATTGTTAGACTGATGGATGTTACAAAGGATATGATAATAACAGCGACTAGGGTTATTATCCTTGCTATATCAGCTGGGTTTTTCTTAAATGATAGATATCCAATTTCTTCTCCCCTAAATAGTGGTTCAAAGATATGGTGGTTTATCATTACCAAAACAGCTGTAATTATTATAGTTAATACTAGGGCAGATGGCTTGTTCATTAGGCTTGATGTTATGACATATACTGGCCAATGCATGAGATAGATTGAGTAGGTGTAAGGCGAAATTTTCTTTACAGCTAGAGGATCTCTTGCGTTTTCATCTGAGTAGGCTGCAAGGATTAGCATAACAGTAGCTAGGTCTGTTATGAAAAATCCTAGGATGTAGGTTGTTTTCATCTCGTAGGAGAGGAAAAAGGCAAGGATTGTGATTAGGGAAAAGGCTATGGCGCTTACAGTTTTGTAAGGGATTTTCCTAAATCCAAATCTTTTGACAAAGCAAGCCACAATGGCACCTAGGAAAAATGATGACAACCTTGTAAAGTCCGCAAAATATATAAAGGAAATATTTTTGCCAAGACCTGTAAGTATTATTGTTAGAGCAAAAGTGATTAGGTAAAGGATTAAACTTATGGCAAAGAACCTGTTGGAGAAGGTCTTTTTCACATTATTAGCCTTTTCACTTCTCTTGTATATAAATTTTATCAAAAGTGGCCAGAGGAGGTAGAAGTGAACTTCTATCGCCAAAAACCAAGTGTGTAGGAAAAGATGGCTTATAAATTGGGATTCGTAAGAGCCTCCTGTTAGGATTTCATAATAATTGCTGGTAAAGGATAGGGCAGCTAGAACTTGGTCAAAGTAATGGACTGTGTAATCCCTATTTACAAAAATTGCCATGAGGCTAACTACAAAGACCATAAATAAGACTCCAGGATATATCCTCCTGTATCTTTTCTTGTAATAAGTTTTAAGGTCTATATCATCTGTCTTATACACTTCGTTTAGGAGGTGAAAGCTTACCAGAAAGCCTGATAGGACAAACATGATGTTTACCCCCAGAAATCCTGCTGGCAAGAATTCCTTGAAAATATGATAGATGACAACAAGGCTTATACCAAAGACCCTTAGGTTGTCAAGTCCTTTAATTCTCATCGGAATCTACCTCCTTCCACTTATCTTTTTCTTTGACAAAGACCCTACCATTGTTGTATTTTATGGTGACTGTATCGCCCTTTTTGATGTAATAATAGTCTTTGCCAATAAAGATTCCGTCATTTACAAATCTTCCATTTGAAAAATCGCCCTTATATAGTCCGTCCTTAGTAGCGAGGACGCCATTACCTTCAAACTTGCCATGGACAAGCTTACCTGTATAGGTCATATCTTCATTTACCTTGTAGGAAGTAACATTTTTTGTAGCAGGTTTTATTAGAATATACATGCCAGCTACGATCATAAGTCCTAGGCTAAACTTGGCAAAGTATTCCATAAACTTCTTGTAGTTCATATCAAATTTCATTTAGGAAACCCTCCACGTCAGCGTCACTTGTTCTATAGGTCGTAACGAGCCTTACTATATGGTAGGAATCTTTTTCTTCCATAATTTCAAATTGAGAGATTTCCTTCCAGTGGGAAAGGTCCTTTTTAGCTACCTTCACAAATACTTGGTTGGACTCGAAAGGATAGGCAAGATGATAACCTCTTTTTTCTAAACCTATGGCAAGCTTTCCTGCTTGTTTGTAGGCTATCTTTGATCCTTTAAGGTAAAAATCATCTTCGCTAAAGACTCTCTCCCACATGATGCCTGAGATAAAACCCTTGGCAAGCATAGCTCCTTTTTGTTTGATAAGCTTTAGAAAATCACTTTTTAGCTCATCATTTGTTATAACTAGAGCCTCGCCAAACATAAAGCCAGCCTTAGTTCCACCTAAATAAAAGATATCGCACATTTTAGTTAAGTCATTTAGGCTATAGTCACACTTGTCAGAGGCAAGGGCAGCTGCCATTCTTGCACCATCTATAAATAAATACATGTCATTTTCCTTGCAGAAATCATAGATATCCATAATCTCAGCTTTGGTATAGACCTCGCCAAGCTCTGTAGTATTTGAAATATAGACCTTCTTAGGTTTAGTGGTGAATTCATTGTCGAAATTTTTGATTTCTTTTTCAAGTAGACTTCTGCTAAGTTTACCTGTAGGAGAGCTAATTAGTTCTACCTTGATACCACAAGCTTCGATTGAACCTGCCTCATGGCCCTTGATGTGACCAGTATTAACTGCAAATACCGAATCTTGGGCACGCATACCGGCTGACACACCTAGGATATTAGCAGGTGTTCCACCAGGGATAAAGTGGATATGGCAAGATTCATCGTCCAAGGCTTTTCTAATTAGCCTTCTAGCATTGTCGCTGTGCCTATCAAAGCCATAGCCGATATTTTTCTCATCTAAACAAGCTTTCAAGCTATCTAGGATTTCTGGATAGCAAATTGAATTATAATCATTAACAAAAAAATACATAGATACTCCTTTGTCTATATTATATCAAAATAGGTCATGTTTTTGAACTTGACCTAGGCTTAATTATTGGTATATAGAAAAGGGAAAAATATGTAAATATTTAAATTTCAATATTTGATAAGAAATCCCCTTAAATCTATAAAAAAATATTAAAAAAAACGTTATTTGATATTGATTATTATTTCGAATTGTGATATATTAAATCTAGTAAGAGACACAAGAAATTTTAGATATATTATAATATATCTAAAGTTTTACTTGTAAATTTACATAGATTGGAGTGCATATGCCAATAACATTATTGAATGAAGGTGAGAAAGCGGAGATTATTTCCATTAAGGGAACCGATGCTACCAAAAAACACTTGAGTAACTTGGGTTTCGCTAAGGGAAGAGTAGTAAGCCTTCAAAAATTTGACGGAGTGAACTATATATTCGTTATTGATGATAATCGCTTTGCCTTGAGCAAGGATTTAGCAAAGAGAATTATAGTTAAGGAGGTAAGATGAATACATTAGATAAGATTGAAGTTGGTTCTACAGTAGTAGTTGAAAAAATCCTTGGAGATTCCCCTACTAAAAGGAGAATTATGGATATGGGTATTACCAAGAAGACCGAAATTTTTGTAAGAAAGGTAGCTCCCTTGGGAGATCCTATCCAAATAAATCTAAGAGGATATGAGCTAACTATTAGAAAAGAAGATGCGAAAAATATTAGGGTGGAAGAAAAATGAATTATAAAATAGCACTTGCAGGTAACCCTAACTCAGGAAAGACAACTCTTTTTAATGCCTTGACAGGATCAAACCAAAGAGTTGGTAACTGGCCAGGAGTTACTGTTGATAAAAAACAAGGAAATCTTAAGGGTCATAAGGACATTGTTATAGAAGACCTTCCAGGAATCTACTCACTTTCACCATATACTTTGGAAGAGGTAGTAAGTAGACAATACTTGGTAGGTGAAAAGCCTGATTTGATTATTAACTTGGTTGATGCGTCAAACCTTGTTAGAAACTTATATTTGACAAGCCAGCTTATGGAACTAAATATTCCAGTAGTTATAGCTTTAAACATGATGGATGTTGTTGAAAGTAAGGGAGATAAGATTGATGTAGATGCTTTTTCTAAACTACTTGGATGTCCAGTTGTTAAGACTGTTGCGTCTAGACAAAAGGGTGTCGATGATTTAATCAAGACAGTTATAAAAGAAAAAGATAGGAAAAACAAACCAATCAAACTTAAATATAATGATGATGTAGAAAATGCTCTATCTGAAATTGAACAAAAGTACACAACAAACTTAGATAATGATTTATCAAGATATTATGCAATTAAACTTTTTGAAAATGACGAAGAAACATTAAAACATTTGTCAATGTCATCAAATGACCTTGCTGAAATCGACAAGATGAGAGATAAGATAGAACAACAAGAAGAGGATGATGCAGAAAGCATTATCACAAGCGAAAGATATGAGAAACTTGAAGAAATCTCATCAGAGATCTTAGTAAAGGCTAAGCCAAAGCTTTCAACAACTGACAAGATAGATAAGATTGTAACAAGCAGACTTTGGGGACTACCAATTTTTGCCCTAGTGATGTTTTTAGTATATTTCTTGGCAGTATTTGAAAAATCTCCAGGAACCTTGGGAACAGAGGCGGTCAATGGATTCTTTGAGGAAAGTTTAATTCCTTGGGTACAAGCAGGAATGGAGGCTGCGAATATCCACCCAGTCCTAACAGGTCTTGTAACAGAAGGAGCACTTGCAGGAGTGGGAGCAGTATTAGGATTCTTGCCACAAATGATGGTGCTATTTGCTCTATTAAGTATCCTAGAAGATATAGGATATATGGCAAGAGTTGCCTTTATCATGGATAGGCTCTTTAGAAGATTTGGACTTTCAGGAAAATCTTTTATCCCAGCAATGGTAGCAACAGGATGTGGGGTACCAGGTATCCAAGCATCAAGGACAATTGAATCTGATAGGGATAGGAAGATTACAATCATGACATCAACCTTTATGCCATGTTCAGCTAAACTTCCTGTAATAGCCCTAATCGTAGGAGCCTTCTTCAAAGAGCATGCAGCTCTAGTATCATTCTCATTTTATATGATTGGTATAGCAAGCATAGTTGTATCTGGAATAATCCTTAAGAAATTCAAAGAATTACAAGCAGATCCTGCACCTTTTATAATGGAATTACCTCCATACCACGCACCTCGTGCAAAATCAGTCATTACAGATGTCTACAACAAGTCTAAGGCTTATGTAAAGAGAGCAGGAACAATAATTTTCTTATCAACAATAGTTATTTGGCTCTTATCTAACTTTGACTTTAGACTAAACTTAGTAGAAGCCGAAACAGAAACATCAATCCTTGCAAGAATAGGATCAGCTATTGCAATAATATTTAGGCCAATAGGATTTGATTCATGGCAAGCAACAGTAGCAACAATCACAGGCTTTGTAGCCAAAGAAAACGTAGTAGCGACTATGGGAGTAGTTCTAGGATTAGGAGCAGAAGTGACAGAAGAAAGTCAAGAACTTCTCATGGCCTTCAATCACGCCCTAGCTACACCAGTAGCAGGATATTCCTTCCTACTATTTAATATGCTATGTATGCCATGCTTTGCAGCAGTAGGTGCAATCAAAACTGAAATGGCAGATAACAAATGGACAGCTATAGCCATAGGATATCAAATGGGATATGCCTATGTTATATCCCTAATATTCTATAACCTAGCAAACTTTATTGCCTATGGAATATTTAACATGTGGACAGTAGTCGCTCTAATAGCTCTAGTTGGCTTTATCTACCTATTGGTAAGAAAACCAGACAGCGAGAAAAAAGAGATAAACTACAAAACTAGCAAGGTAAAAGCATAAAAAAATTCGCCCCGTTAATTCGGGGCTGGAATTTAGATAGATAGACAAAAGAAAGGAGAGGATATGAACCTACAATCAATCATCGTACTAGTAGTAATAGTGGCAGCTTGTGCCTATGTAATATATACAAGATTTATTGCAGAAGATAGCCATGGTGGATGCAAAGATTGTGCCGCATGTGCTAGTGGTAAATCAAATAGCAAGAGCAAATCTTGTGGATGTGAATCATAGAAGAAAAATTAGGGAGACTTAATTTTTTTTGAAAGAATGATGATATAAATTATCATTATCAAAATATAAATGTAAATATAAATATAAAAATAAAAAGGAGATAATTATGGCAAAAATAGCAGTAGTATATTGGTCAGGAACAGGTAACACAGAAAAAATGGCAGAAACTTTCCTAGAAGAAGTAAAGGCAAAAGGATGTGAGGGAGAGCTTTTCTTTGCGAATGAGTTTAGTGCAGATAACTTGGGAGATTTTGATGGCTTTGCCTTCGGTTGTCCTGCCATGGGAAATGAAGCATTAGAAGATGGCGAGTTTGAACCAATGTTTGAAGAAGTTGAAACAAAATTAGAAGATAAACCAGTTGCAATATTCGGTTCATATGAATGGAATGACGGTGAATGGATGGACATTTGGCAAGATAGATGCAAGGATAATGGCATAAACCTTGCAGCAGATGGTGTAATTGCCTATGATGATCCAGATGATGAAGCCTTGGATAGGGTAAGAGCCTTGGCAGATTCTCTAGTAGAAAAAATCTAATGCGAGAAGATATCTTAATCGAGCACGCCTCGCCGGTCATAGCTGGCATAAAACCTGCGGGACTTTTTCAAATAAGGTCGACAGACATCAAATATGTAAGAGAGATCCTAAGCTCTTGGGAAAATTCTTGCAAAAAATGTCCTACTTGTGACCTTAACTTTAGAATAGTCTCCAAAAAGAAAAAAGGATTTTTAGTATTTGTCTACAGGAAAAGCCAGCTTATAGATATCTTAAAAGATAAAAGAATAGATGAGTACATGACAAACTTGGGATACGATTCAAACAACCTTAACAAATGTATGTCATCTCTAACAAAAAGGTTGCAAATTATGGATTTCCCACATGAAATTGGCATCTTTCTAGGCTATCCCCTAGACGATGTCGAAGGCTTTATCAAAAACAAGGGTCAAAACTTCCTTCTAAACGGTTATTGGAAGGTCTACTCAAACAAAGAAGAAAAAGAAAAAATATTTAAAGCCTACAAAAAAAGTAAAGCTTACAACAAGGCTTTAGCAAAAAAGGGCTACGACCTCGCCCAACTTGTAAATTAAAATAAAAATCATACGTATAATATTAGAATGCTGCTGCCCAAATCTTGGGCAGTATTTTTTTGTCTTGGTACAATACCATTAGGAGGAGATATGAAATACATTTACACAGAAATAAAAGCCAAAAACAACGACATAATAAGAGGAGTCCTAAACACTCCAGATTCTTTCGATACAAATAAAAAATACAAAAGCCTAATCTTCTATCACGGTCTGATGGACGATAGAAATGGGATAAACTACATGTCAATCCAACAAGCCAAGTACCTAACAGCTGCAGGATACCTTGTCTTTAGATTTGACTTTAGAGGGTGTGGCGAAAGTGAGGGAAGCTTCTTTGACCTAACCTTTACCAGACAAATAGAAGATAGCTTCATAATCTACGATTGGGTCAAAGAAAATAACTTTGTAGATTGCGAAAATATCTACATCAGAGCCCACTCCATGGGAGGAGCAGTAGCCATCAAAACTGCAGCGGACAAAAACCCAAAAGGACTAATCCTCTACGCTCCAGGCTCAAACTACTCCATCCAAAACTCAAACTTGATCAGAACATTGGATGAGAAAATAAAAAGCCAAGCTGCGGCAGAAAAAGACCTAGGAGGACTAAAAATATCAGCCAAAATAGCAGAAGATAGCAAAAAATATGACTTCTTAGAAATAGCAAAAACCTATAAGGGCAAGGTCCTAATAGTAAGAGGCGACAAAGACCCAGTAATAGATAGAAAATCCATAGAAAACCTAAGTAAATCCTTCAAAAATGCAAACTATCAAGAAATAAAAAACCTAGGCCACAACTTCACAAACTACGAAAAAAGACTAGAAATATTTGAACTAACTAATAGATTTATGGAAGAAGAGTAGGATAGGACTGCTAAGTTGAAATAAAAGGAGAGGTATGTAGCTTGAACTTGACTGCGTGGTATAGACTGTAGATTCCTCGTCGCTCGTTCCTCGCTCTGTCGACAGTAGTTTTCGGGCTCAGCTTCGCTTCACCTCGAAAAGCTTTGATTAAGGGCTGTCATCAGTTCACTAACGTTCACTGTGACCAGACCCATTAGGAATGACAGGATTAAGGGAATAGCAATCCCCAAACCTGTCATCCTTAATGGAGTTATCAATCCTCCAAACTCGTCATCCTGAGGAATGAGCGCTAGCGAATGACGTGAGGATCTAGAGTTTATACTTCGAGTTCACTTGACTTCGAGGTACAAACTCTAGATTCCTCGTCGATACCTAGTGGTTTCTCTGTCGGAATGACAGAATAAAGGAAATTGCAATCCCCAAACCTGTCATCCTTAATGGAGTTACCAATCCTCCAAACTCGTCATCCTGAGGAGCGAAGCGACGTGAGGATCTCCAGTGGGTACTTTGAGATTCACTTGACTTCGAGGTACATACTGTAGATTCCTCGTCGAAACCTAACGGTTTCTCTGTCGGAATGACGGGATTAGGGAAATTGCAATCCGTCAAACCTGTTATACTTAATTGAATGGTAATATAAATTTCAAAATTACAATCCTCCAAACCTGTCATCCTGAGGAGCGAAGCGACGTGAGGATCTACAGTTTATACTTCGAGATCTACTTTATTTTAAAATCTAAAAAAGAATTTCCCCATACCTTATTCATCTTCTTATCAAAATTACAAGTATAGTACCAGTAAAACAAGAAAAATTGAAGGAAGAATTATGTATTTCGTCTATATTCTAACAAACAAAACAAACAAAGTCCTTTACACCGGAGTCACTAACAATCTTTATAGGAGACTATATGAGCACAAAAACCATCTAGTGGATGGATTTTCGAGTAAATATAACACCACTAAGCTCATCTACTACGAAGTAGGTGAGTCGGCAGAAGCTGCTATAGCAAGAGAAAAACAAATTAAAGCTTACCGCAGAGATAAAAAGATAGCCTTAATTAATGAACTAAACAGCGAGCGGAAAGACCTTAGTTTGGAATGGTAGGTGATTAATGTTATGCTTGACTGCGTAGTAACAACTGGAGATTCCTCGTCGAAACCTAATGGTTTCTCTGTCGGAATGACAGGATTGGGGGAATTGAATTATATTAAACTAATCCTTATTAATAAGATTATTGCTGAAACTATAGAAAACAATCCCTAAAACCCATCATCCTTAATGGAGTTGTCACAGTGAGTGAAACGAACTGATGAAACTCCTTAATCGAGGCTTTTCGAGATGAGCCGTAGGCGAATCCGAAAACTACCGTCGAGGAATGGAAATTAGCCCGTCCGGCTCGTGGAGGACTGACGTGAGGATCTAAAGTTTATACTTCGGGTCCACTTGACTGCTAGGTACAAACTGTAGATTCCTCGTCGAAACCTATCGGTTTCTCTGTCGGAATGACAGAATAAAGGAAATTGCAATCCCCAGTCCCGTCATCCTGAGGAGCGAAGCTACGTGAGGATCTCAAGTAGCTACTTTGAGCTTCACTTGACTGCGAGGTACATACTCGAGATTCCTCGTCGCTCCCTTGGGTCGCTCTGTCGACAGTAGTTTTCGGGCTCAGCCTCGCTTCACCTCGAAAAGCCTTGATTAAGGGCTGTCATCAGTTCACTATCGTTCACTGTGACCAGACCCATTAGGAATGACAGGATTAAGGGAATGACGATTCGTTAAACTAGCCATCCTTAATGGAGTTTTAAATCCGTCAAACCCGTCATCCTGAGGAGGGAGTGAAACGACCGACGTGAGGATCTAAAGTTTATACTTCGGGTTCAATTTAACTGCGAAGTACAAACTCTAGATTCCTCGTTGAAACCTCGTGGTTTCTCTTTCGGAATGACGGAATTTGGGGGAATGACGTATTTGCGAGTATGGCAATCCCAATACTATCATAAGCACTAACGTTCACTGTGAAAGCCCCATTAGGAATGATGAATTTAATCTGTCATCACTTCACTGACGTTTACCATTAAAAGCTCTCCTTTTGAAATAACACTCTATCCAAATTTCTTCCACCCAAAAAAAAGACCACCTTATTCTAGGTGGCCTTTTTTATGGAAAGTTTATTTTGTTTAGGTATATTTTTGCGAGTGAATTTTGTTTGGTGTTTTCTTATTCTTTTCTATTTTTAGCTAGGTTAAATCAAGTTGTATTCTTTTAGCATTTCTTCTATTTCTGTGCCTTTGATTTTCTTTCCTATGACTGCTTTTGCACCTAGTGGTAGGTCTAGGTCTGGTTTTTCGCCGTCGTTTAGGATGCTTGCTGCATCTAGCATGTATCTTACATCATATCTTGATGCGAATACTTCTGGGACCTTTTTTTCTACTCCTGTTAGGACGTAGACTGCTTCCATCGCACATCTGCCTGAGTATTCTGTTGTAAATACTGTGTCACGGCCTGGATCGTCTAGGGTTTCTACGAATTGTCCTAAAAATGCGAAGTTCACAGCATTTTTTGGTACTACATAAGGTCTGTCACCAAAGCTTCTTGGCATAAATTGGGCTGTGATATATGGCATAAATACTGGTACGCTTGATGTTTCTTTTACAAGCTCTTCGATTTCATCAGCTGGTACGCCTAGGTGGTAGAGCCATTCTTTGGTAATTTCTTCACCTGTACATTCTTTCATTGGCTTGTTGATATAATCGCCTACTTTGTCAGTAAATAGGGCATATACCCATACTGCAAATTCATCTTCTGGTTGGTCAATGTATTGACCTTGACGGTTGATAGTCCAGCTCATTAGTCAGCTTGAGTCAAGGGCAGTTACGATTCCTCCTGTTACAACCTTGCCTGTGTATGGACTTCTCTTGGTGATTTTTTGGATGTAGTCTGCGATTTTTTTACTTTTCACTGTAACTGTTGCAGATTCCCAGTTGGTTTTGTCAATGTCTGATGCAAATACTTCTGGTCTACCGAACTCGTCAGATTTCTTGGCAATATTTTTCCATAGTCTAAAGCTTTCTTCTGTGTCAATATCAAGGCTAGGTGCTGTTTCGTTGTCACCGTAAGATGAGCTTTCTACAATAGATCCTGTTGTTACAAAGACTAGGTCATTTTCTGTAAGATTTATAGATTTATCTTCCCCAGTTTTACTGTCGCTTGCTACAATTTTTGTTGCGACCTTCTTAGAACTTGTGATGTCAAATTCCATATCTTCTACATTGTAGTTGTATTTTGTTTCAACACCCATATCCTTTAGCCAATTCATCATTGGTACTACGATTGATTCGTATTGGTCGTATCTAGTAAATTGTAGGGCTGAAAGATCAGGTAGGCCTCCAACATGGTGGATAAAACGGTTTACATATAGTTTTAATTCTAGGGCTGAATGCCAGTTTTCAAAGGCAAACATGGTTCTATAATAAGTCCAGAAGTCACTAGCTATAAATTCGTCTGAGAAGATTTCTTCTACACTCACCCCTTGAAGTTTGTCATCTGGAGTTAGAACAAGTCTAACAATTTCCTTTATAACGTCTTTGGATAGGTTGAACTTGCCATTGTCGTAACGCTCGCCTTGGTTTTCGGTGATACGGCAGTTGCTGTAGTTTGGATCGTCTAGGTTGGTGTAGTATAGATAGTCAAGGATTGACATATCAGGATCTTCCCTTGATGGGATTACACTAAATAAATCCCACAATACTTCAAAATGGTGACCCATCTCACGACCACCTCTGGCAACATAACCCATATCAGCTAGGTAATGACCGTCAAGAGCCCCGCCTGCGACGTCGTCTTTTTCCAAAAATACTATGTTTTTTGGATCCATCTTGGCATCTTTTACCAAAAATCCTGCCGCAGATAGGCCAGCAAGACCTGTACCTATGATGTATGCTTTCTTATCGTCGATTCCTTCTGGTTTTCTGGAGTTTACAAGTCTATCATAATCTCCATTACCAAGCTTAAGTCTTTCGTCAAATGTTTTAATATTCATAATTACCTCCATTTGTTAACTTATCTGTTAGCTATTTTTAGTATAGCCTCATACAAAGACTGTTACAAAGGGCAAAGCTGCTTAATTGCAAAGCTTTGGAGCAAAGAAATTAAGTTGGCCAAAGTCTGGGCAAAGGTCCCGATTTGTTTAAAAGCATAAAAAAAGACCCAGAATAAATCTGGGAAATGTATATTAATTGTTATGCCCGAAAGGATCTTTCCTAGTTAAATCTTCGCTAATCCTAAGAGATCTTTCGATATTGCCATCAAAAAGCTTGCCTATGCGATAGATTATTCTTTCTGGAGTCTCATTCATACCATCTTGGATCCACTTATCGAGAAGCCCTACCAGAGCCGCCCTATAAAAATCAATTACAATCCTCTTGTCAGAATCACTTGCCTTGATATTTTTGAGTTTACATTCATTTTCTATGTACTTTTCCATAACAGACTCGCAGACCTCATAAAGGTAAGCATCTGTATCCTTCCTGTCGATTGACCTAAAGATATTTTGAGCAGCCTTCTTGTTTTCAAGTAAGAAAGAAACCGCCGCCACCATGCTCTTCTCCCAAGAAGAAGTCGCATCAAACTCCAAATCAACCTTGTCTATCTCATCTGCCAAAAGCTCCTTGACCAAAGTATAGATATCGTCGTAGTGGTAGTAGAAAGTATTCCTATTAATCTCGCACCTATCTGCCAGCATAGAAATAGTAATGCTAGAAAATGGCATCTCCTCAAGCATCTCAATAAATTCTTTTTTGATAAGGTTTTTAGTGTACTGTTTTGCCATATAACCTCCTGATTAATAATAGATACCCCAAATGGGGAAAAACAATCGGGAAAGAGAGTCCGTTTTGCTATATATAGCTAAGGAGTAAATATGAAAATAATAAGAAAAGAGAAAAAAGACAACTTTACAACCATAGATAACGCCTACCTACAGAACAAAAAGCTGAGCTTTAAGGCAAAAGGAATCATGACCTACATCCTAAGCTTGCCAGACGATTGGGTCATATACATAGACCAGCTCATAAAAACATCCAAAGACGGGGAAGGATCCTTTAGGTCAGGCCTAGATGAGCTAATCAAGGAGGGATACATCAAAAGATATCCCATAATAGAAAAAGGACAAATCGTAGCTTGGCAGACAGAAGTCTACGAATATATAGAAGAAAATGAAGGAGAGAATGAGGAAAATAAACTACTTGGCAAAAATCCAAACGTGGAAAAAGCAAATGTGGAAAATAACAGGAAAAATAAGAAAAAATCCAAAAAAGGGGAAAACACAACTGAATATAAGAAAAAACAACTAGTTAGCAAAAATCCACATGAGGAAAAACCACAAGAAGAAAAACCAAACTTGGAAAAAGAAGATCTAGAAAAACCAAATCTGGAAAATACCACCCTACTAAATACTAATAAACAAAATACTAACAATACAAATAACTTAGATAAGAAAAAGGCAATACAAGCCATAGATAGGCTGTGGATGAAACAAACAGGCACCCTAAAAGATGAGCTAATAGACAAAGACACCAGTCAAAAAGCCCTAGACCTCTTAGAAAAATACGGCAAAGAAACCATGACAAAAGCAATCCAAAACACCAACCGCCTAGCCCACATGAGAAAAAACAAAATAAGCCTCAACTGGTTTGTAAGAGAAAATAACTTCAGAAGGGCGGCCTATTTGGGGAGGTGAGATGGGGGATAAGTGCAGAGTATAGAATGTAGATTCCTCGTCGCTCACTTCGGTCACTCGCTCGGAATGACGGAGTTAAGGGAATTATGTTCTCTCAAATAGTCATCCTTAATGGAGACGCCAATCCGTTAAATCCGTCATCCTGAAGAATGAGCGTCAGCGAATGACGTGAGGATCTGCATTGGGTACTTCGGGTTCAATTTGACTGCGAGGAACGTACTCTAGATTCCTCGTCGCTTTTTTCAGTCGCTCTGTCGGAATGACGGAGTTAAGGGAATGAAAATCTTTCACAAAAGTCATCCTTAATGGTACGGTAACAGAAATAATAAATTAATAATCCCCCCCTCAAATAGTCATCCTGAGGAAGGGCGAAAGCCCTGACGTGAGGATCTAGAGTGGGTACTTTGGGTTCCACTTGACTGCGGAGTTTGTACTGTAGATTCCTCGTCGAAACCTTGCGGTTTCTCTGTCGACAGTAGTTTTCGGGCTCAGCTTCGCTTCACCTCGAAAAGCCTTGATTAAGGGCTGTCATCAGTTCACTACGTTCACTGTGACCAGACCCATTAGGAATGACAGGGTTAAGAAAATAAAAATCTTTCGCAAAAGTCATCCTTAATGGGACGGTAACAGAAATTATTAAATAACAATCCCCCAAACAGTCATCCTGAGGAGGGAGTAAAACGACCGACGTGAGGATCTACGGTGGATGATTTGGGTTCTACTTTGACTTTGGAGTATGTACTCTAGAGTCCTCGTCGCTCCTTTCAGTCGCTCTGTCGACAGTAGTTTTCGGGCTCAGCTTCGCTTCACCTCGAAAAGCCTTGATTAAGGGCTGTCATCAGCTCACTACGTTCACTGTGACCAGACCCATTAGGAATGACATGTTTGAAGTAAAAAATACCCCAATACGGTCATCCTGAGGAATGAACGTTAGCGAATGACGTGAGGATCTCCAGTGGGTACTTTGGATAAATTAATAAACTTTGATTTAGTATACAAATAGATCAGTATATTATATAATTAAATTATGAAAGGAAGGTGGTATATGTTAGAAATTAAAGATATAAGCGATAGGAAACTATATGCACAAAATCCTATTAGTTTTTTTAAGGATATGCCAGATTTGGCAACACCCTTGCTAGGAGATATAGGAAAAGATTTTAGAAAGATTGAAGACTTGCTTTATAAAACTCCGAGCCTAATAAATATTATAAATCAAGATAATTCTAAAATTAGGTTCGAAGCAGTTTTAAGTAAAGACCAAATGAGAAAGCTTACTAATGGGAGCCTCAAACTCCTATCCAAAAAAGATGGGTCGCTTATGGCGGCATTAATTGATCCCGAAAGTAAAAAAATTGTTGCTAATCTTCCTCTTAAAATGGCAAAGGAAAATCCCGAGCTTAACCAGGCTATGGTTGGTTTTGCAATGCAGATGCAACTAGCCCAAATAGCCGAAGAAATAAATTCATTAAACCTAGGTATCGAAAATATTCTTAAAGGTCAAGAGGATGATAGATTAGCTCTAGCTAATACCGCTAAGCAAAAATTCCTACAAGCAAGCTGCATAAAAAATATAGACTTAAAATCAGCCCTACTTCTACAAGTAATATCGGATGCGGAAGAAAGTAGAAACCTACTTATGTTAAGCAACAGAGCTAGGCTTAAATATATCATAGACCAGCCAGAAGGAAGCTTTAAAAAGCTCTTTAAGGGGGATAAACAAGAGAAAATTGACTGTGAAATTAATGGTCTTAAGGTTAGTTTAAATACTATAAACATGGTATCCCTATTACAGGCTCTAGCTTATAAGGAATTGGGAGAAGATGAGGCGGCCAAAGAAAGCCTCTTATACTTTTCAGACTTTATAGAAAAAGAATACCTAGATAGTCCAAAGATAATAGAGCGTTTACAGTTGGTTGACTCTGGAACTTATGAGTTCTGGGAAGAGAAACTAATTTCTATCAAGAACAATATAGAAAGTCTGCCAACCTATAGACCAACGAAAGAAATTGAGGCAAAATAATATGAAAGCTAAAGAAACAAAATTATGTAAGAATAAAAATTGTCAAAAACCCCTACCAGAAGATTATAAGCACAAATACTGTGAATCATGTAGGAACAAGAGATTTGATAAAATAAAGGATGGCACAAAAGTAGGACTAAGCTTAGTGGCTTTATTTGTTGGAGGTGTTGGCTTAATAGCAAAGGGAATTTCAGAAAATATAGACTAAAACAAGCCATAGGGCTAAGGCGGGGTTACCGCCTTTTTGTTTTATGTGTATTTATTGGCAGACAAGCTTACAAAAATTGTTATAATTATAAATAAAAAACTTTTATAAAAATATAAATTTTTCTTCTACCCACCAAAAGCCTAATATTTAGCCAAATCAACCAACAGTTTATAAGACTCAACCAAAAATTTATTGACTAATTCATAGCTCCTAGGATAAACTCAAACCTAAGGAGGATACTATGAAGCAAATTGACAAAAAACTCTTTGGAAGTTTCATCGCCCAAAAGAGAAAAGAAAAATCCATGACCCAACAAGACCTCGCTGACAAAGTCTATGTATCAGCTCAAGCTGTAAGCAAATGGGAAAGGGGCAAGTCTCTACCTGATATCACATTACTAATGCCTTTAGCAAATATTTTAGATGTAAGTTTAGTTAGCCTCTTGGAAGGAAAAGAAGAAGTCGACCCCAAAGCAGAAGGTCTTTTAGAAAAAATGGTTGGCATAAACGAAGATATCAAAGTTAGCAAAGGAAAAATAAACAAAAAAAGACTAGGAATCCTACTAATAATCCTAGCCGCAGTTTGTCTAGAATACCTAATCCTTTACAAGAAATTTAACCTAGAGATAGCAAACTTTCTAACACCGGGCATTTTAGGTGTAATATTTTCAACATACTTGTGGTTAGTTGTTGATGAGAGACTACCAAGCTACTACAACGAAAACAAAATCTCATTCGTAGCCCAAGGGATATTTAGGATGAATATGGTAGGAGTATATTTTAACAACAAAAATTGGAAAAAGATCCTAACCTACCTAAGGATATGGATCATCTTACTAATGGTAATCTATCCAATGGCAGGATTTCTAAATGATAAATACGCAATGATAGCCATGGCTGTTGTAATAATAACAACCTTTGCCCCAATTTATGTGATAAGCATGAAAAACCAATAATCCAACATTAAAGCCGTCATCCTTAATAAATTTTTAAATCCGTTAAAACTGTCATCCTGAGGAGGGGAAGCTGGTATAATGATTTCAAACAAATTCCTTAATGACAAAGGAGAGAAATT